>SXGQ01096583.1_pt1 | contig 82477 bp, 138 predicted proteins | sample 3178371 | NCBI WGS metagenome assembly SXGQ01 (sample SAMN11356859, study PRJNA531348) | freshwater metagenome | isolation source: freshwater sample F1-20 | place: China: Fuxian Lake, Yuxi | collected 2017-12-25 | reverse complement strand
CTCGTCACCGCGGTCGGCCTGTCGGGCGAGGATGAGCAGGGCCACCAGGCGCTCGTCGTGGACGGGGCTGCGCAGCAGGTCGACGGCGGCATCGAGTGGGAGCGCGGCGTGCTTGCGGGCCACGGCACGTGCGGCGGGGACACGGACGCCGAGGAACACGTCGCCCTCCCCGTAGCCGCCGGGGAACGCCTGGAAGTACCGCTCGAGCTGGGGAACCCGCTCGGGCTCGGCGACGGCACGAAGGTCATGTCGGAGGTCGTCGAGCACCGCGCCGGTCGCTAACCGGACGGGGTGGGTGTGGAGGTGAGCCAGGTGTGCAGGCGTCGGGTGCTCCAGACCTCCAGCCCGACCCCGCTGGCGCGCTCGGTCAGGCGCTTGTCGTCGGTGACGAGGAGGTCACAGCGGGCGAGCGCGGTCCCCGCGATGAGGGCGTCGGCGAGGTGCTTGTTCTGGCCGGCGTGCACGGCGTCGACGAGCGTGCCGCCGTCGGCATCCACGGGCGGGAGGACCTCGCGGGGGAGGGCGCGCAAGCGCTTGCGTCGCGCGGGATCCGGGATGGCCGCGAGCTGGTCCTCCTGGATCTGGGTGGTGAAGAGCGCGATGCGCCGATCGCGCGTCGCCGCGGTCACAGCCGCGTGGAGCTCAGGGTCGTCGGCGACGGCGTCGAAGACCATCGTGTCGATCATCACCGCAAAGATGCGCGCAACGTAGCGGGAAGCGGGTGAAGGACTGAAGCGTCGACCTTCTGCATGGCACTGCCCGGGGAAGGATTCGCGTGGTCGCGGCGTCCTCTGGGCAAGCGCAATGTTCAACCGCGAGGAGCCCACCGTGTCCACCTGCATTAACCCGCGCGCCGCCGCCGCGACCCTGGCGGCGCTCGTCGCACTGGCCGCCACTGCGGTCGACGCCACCGCCGCGGCGAAGGCCGGGACGGCCAAGGGCCGTCCGGGGGCCGCCTCGACGACCTCGAAGATTCAGGCTGCACCCACCAACCCGTCGAGCAAGCAGCAGCGCCAGAAGTGCACGCAGTGGACCGCCCGGCTTCAGGCGGCCGCGGGCTTCACACTCCAGATCGAAGGGACCGCGAGCGCGGCGCAGCCCAGTGCCGAGGTCGAGGCCATCGCGGACCGCGCCATGGATGACGGCTGCATGGTGATCTACTGAGGCTGTGAAGCCGGGACAGTGGCCCTGTCGCGGGCCTACGGACCGCGAGCGATGAAGGTGCTTGGCGCTAGTGGGCGAGCACGTCGGGATCGTGAATCCCGGACAGCTGCCCGATCGCAGCCCCGAGGGTCAGCCAGGTCTCGTCATCGATCTGGTCGGCGAGGCGCTTGGTCGCCGCTTCGGTGTCGTCGGCGCCCGGCGTTTCGGGCGTGCCGTTCTGAGAGTTCGGTTCGCGCTCCATGGCGCGGACGTTATCGCCGCAGATGAGGTCGGTTGCGCCGGGACCAGGCCGGCGGGTCGTCTGCGCAACGCGGAGCTGTACGTGCCGACGCGCGCCGCCGATCGGGGTCGGCCAGTGGCTCGGGACCAGCGCCCGCCGCGTCGGGTCCGTCCTGCTTGTTCACGCGGCGATGAGGTTTCGCGCTGCTCGCAGATCACGAGATACTCGGTCAACGAAGCTCCTCCAGCCCAGTTGCCTGCCGGATGGACTTGAAGGTACCGACGGGAATCACGTCCCGGAAACGCGAAAGGCCCGCACGTGCGGGCCTCTCAGGCGAAGCGGATGAAGGGACTCGAACCCTCGACCTTCTGCATGGCAAGAGCGCCCGCGGCGGGCGCTGATTCCGCGCTTCAGCCCGTGGTTCCTGGTGTTCTGCGCCATGGCGTCCGAGCGGACGGTGCTCGGTATATGGGCGGATCAGGTCGATTCTGGGGCGTTCCAGGCAGTACTGCCCGACCAAGCGTGGGTGAGTTTCCATCGTTGTCGCGTGCTACCTCGTGTGAGGATGCAGTTCTACTTCGACGAGAGCGGCGACTTCGGCTTTCCCGAGGATCGTTTCGACGCCTACGTCCAGGCCGGTGTCGTGTGCCCGGACTCTGTCGTCCCGCAGCTCGACGCCTTCCTGGAGAGCCGTCAGGAGAAGTGGGGTGTCTCCGAGCTGCACGCCGCGGAGCTGTCTCCCGGTCGGCGGTTGCGGATCTGCCGCTTCATCGCGGAGTGCCCCGTCGTGCTCGTGAGCCAGACGATCGATACCGAGGGCGCAGACCGATCCGCGATTCTCCGCTACCGCTTGGCGCAAGCCGCCACCCTGAGCAAGAACCTCAAGATGTACCGAAGGTCCGGGGCCACTATGCCGGGGTACGAGGAGGCCGTAGACCGCTACACCAAGCGCACCGGGCTCGCCTCACAGATCTCGGACGGGGAGTTCATCCAGGCAACTCTCGCGATTGATCTCTTGTTCGACGCCATGCAGCGCGCGATCGGTGCGTTCCTGGAAGATGAGTGGCGCGAGGACTTCAACCGCCTCGACTTCATCGTGGACGCCAAGCTCCCCGGCAAGGTCGCCGCCGGGGAGAAGATGCTCCGCGACCTCATCGGACCGGCCATCGGCAGCAACCGACGTTTCGCGCTCGATGTGCCCAACACCTGGCACTCGTGCGACCCGCCGCATCCGTTCATCGAGAAGTTCGGCACGGAGAGCGGCTGGTTTGCTGCGCAGCAGAAGCACATCGACCAGCCCGGCATCGCCGCCGGACCGATCTTCCGCGACGGCCTGCGCTTTGAGGACTCCCGCTCCCTCGCGGGCCTGCAACTTGCGGACACGGCTGCGTGCGTGACCCGGGCGGCGATCCTGCACCCGGACGACCAGATGGCTCAGCTTGCGTTCTCGCTGATCCGCCCGAAGCTCGTGTACCGGGGCACGGCGTTGCGGCTCGCGGTGCTCAACACCTTGGATCGCGCTAGCCCTGGACCGAGATACGACCACCTACGGTCCTAGCCTCCGAACCTGCGACTGGCGGGTGATCGGGGTGGATCAGCTCGGTTCCGGTGCGTTCTGGGCAGTACTGCCCGACGCGTCTCATCCGTCTACGCAGGCGAGCGGAGCGCGGCGGTCGCCGCCTTCGGCATTTCGGTCCCGTCGGCTGGAGATCGGTGAAGGTCCGCGCCGTCCCGTTGACCGCCCGTAGGTTCACCGCGGCGACGTGCCGCAGCGCGCGCGTACGTAAGTAAGCACGGCGGCCTGATGGAAGGGGCGCTGCTCGCTCAGTCGAAGTAGAGCGGCGTGCCCCTTCCACCGCCAGAGGCGGGTGGTCCGATGTCGGTAGATGATCTCGAACCTCAAACGCCGGAGCAACGCCGCACGTTGGTCATAGCCCTCTACCAGGATGGGTACAGCCAGGCTGAGATTGCCCGGCGAGTCGGTGTGGTCCCTGAGCGTGTTCGACAGATCCTGGCGGACGAAGGGATTCCTAAGCGGTCGCGCGCTGAACAGCGCGAGGCTGACTATCAGTTGGCCGTGCGCGGCCGTGCTGGGGAGATCGAGGCCACCTTCTGGCAGGTGCGCGATTTCGAGGAAACCGGCCTTCGTCTCGGGCTAGACAAACGCCACGTCAGAAAGCTTCTTGAGGATCTCTGGCCCGACATCAGCATCTTCGAGGCGGTGGACTGGGGTGCCCACCAGCAGTTCACAGACGACGCGCTCTTGGAAGCGCTCAGGACGGCCGCTGGGTCATCGGGCATGGCTAGTCCGATGACGAATGACGACTACGACCAGTGGGCCTCTGCTGCCGGAAGCTCGGAGTCGAGACCGGCCGGGATCACAATCCTGATGCGGTTCGCCGGATGGCGTCCAGCGCTTGTCCGTGCTGGGCTTCCGGCAAACGTGTCGCGGCGTGGCCCTGGGACCTTCACGGTCGAGGTTTGCGCACACGCGCTCGCGGATGCATGGCGAGAGCTCGGGAAGCCTCCCTCGATGGCGGAGTACGACGCCTGGCACAGGGAGCATCCCGGCGGGCCAGGTGGCGACATGATCCGTGCACGTTTCCGGCGCTGGACAGAAGCCAAGATTGCCGCGTATCCGCTTGTACACGGCAAGACTCCGCCGCTGGCGGCCGATGGTTCCCGGCCGTCAGCCGCGCTGCTCGCCCCCGCCGCAGCATCGGTTGGACGCGCGTACAGGTCGCGAACTATCGCGGGTTGGCATGCAGCAGAGGATGTCTTCCCAGTCGATCCAAGCGTGATGGAGCGGTCGGTTCGGAGCCACTTCGAGCTGGAGGAGTCGCTCGCGAACAGTGTTCGGGCCGCTGGGCTCGTTCCGCTTTCACCCACAGGGTCCGATCCCCAGTTCGACCTTGCCTGGAGACTTGACGACCGTCTGCACGTCGTCGAGGTGAAGTCCGCAACTCCCATGAACGTTGAGAGCCAAATGCGTCTCGGCTTCGGGCAGTTGCTTCGCTACGCCGAGGAACTGTTGCAGCGCGGCGAGCGTGTGCAACCAGTACTGGCGATCGAACTGACTCCTAAGCCGATCTGGTCCGCGGTGGCGTCGCGGGCAGGTGTGCGCTTGGTCCATCCAGGGTCGCCGCTCGCGCTGGGGTCCGTGCGATCCGCGTAAGCCGCCGGGTTGACCGCTCTCCGGGCAGATACCGGGCAGTAGCACCCTGAGCGTGTCACCGGACCCGCGAGCAACTCGTGTCTTGGAAACGCGAAAGGCCCGCATGTGCGGGCCTTTCAGGTAAAGCGGATGAAGGGACTCGAACCCTCGACCTTCTGCATGGCAAGCAGACGCTCCGGTTTTTCAACCAACCCGGTTCTGCCTGCAAAATCGCGGAAAAGTCCTGCTGGAGGGCGACGTTTCGCCTGACGGCGTTTCGGGCTTTTTCGGGAGTTTTCGCGGGGTTTCGGACCGGTTTCGGACCGGTAGCGGTCCCGGAGGAGAGAGCATGCCCCAGCGGATCCTGTGCCGCGCCCAGCTGCGCGCGGTCTTCGACACGACCCCGGAGAGGCGCGAGGCGATCGCCACCGAGCTCGCCGGCCGGCTCATCGACGTGCCGGGCGTTCGCGATGTGACGACCGGCGTCGAGCGCAACGGCGCGCTGACGGCCGAGTGGACGCAGGATGCCGACGCAAAGTTCCCCGAGGTGTGGAACGGCGTCGGCGTCGAGGGCAGCCTCGAGGTCGTGCACGTCGTCAGCGACCCGGTGGTCGGGGAGGGGCGGCGCGTGGCGTAGTCGACCCCAGACATGAAGAAGGCCGAGCCCGGTGTCGCTCCCGGTGGCTCGGCCTTCCCGCGAAGTTGGCACGCCTCGCGGTTAGAAAGGTATCGCCCGATCCGGCGGAACCGACCGGTGACCCCATCGCCGATCTTGTGAGAGGGAGCCCGCGCGCCGCGCGGGCATGGCGGGAGCGACCACAACGCTGTGCGGTATTCGGCGACCCCGGACGTCCCGGCCGCGCCGTCACGCCGCACAGCACCTTCTCCCGCCGGGGAGACGTCGAGCCACGCGCTCGGCGGACGGCCTTCGGGCCGTGGGGGTTTGGGGGCATTCGCGCGCAGCGCGTGGTTTCCCCCCGAACCCCCCTTCCCGCGCGGCCGTCTACCGGTGTAGGGCGATAGGACCGCTGAGGTAGAGCAATGTAGTGCTCTGGTAGAATGTAGGAGTGGAGGAAAACACTGCCCTACTACTGGAGAGCCCGATGAGCGAACCCCCCTCGGCGCCCGCGTACCCGCGGCGCGTCGACGACGCGCGCGGCCTGGTCTGGGCGTGCTGCGAGAGCCCGTTCGGCCCGCCGTGCGGCCACCGCCGCGACTATCCGGACGGCGAAGTCATCTTCGACCGCCACGGCCTGCCGTTCGTGCGATACACGGGCGGACGCACGGCATCCGGTCCGAAGGTCTGGCGCGAGGACTCGGCCGGCCGCAGGCCGCTGCGGCGCGTGGCGCGGCACTCGCCAATCGGCTTCGAGTGGGGCTGCAACGACCCGGGCACGTTCGACCTGGCGCTCTCGCTGCTCGTCGACTACCTGCGCCTGGACGCGCACCCCGACGGGTCGCTGGCGACCGGGCCGTGGGTAGCGCCTGGCGGTGTGATCGTCGAGAGCGTGCCGCACATCACCTACGCGCGACGCGTCCTGTTCGGGCTGCCGCGCTTCGAGGCATGGACGCTGCACAGCGACGACCTCGACGACTGGCTCGCCCAGGGCGGCGTGACGATCGGCAGGGCCGCGTGATGGATCGGCACAACCCGAAGACCAGCTGCGAGCGCGAGCTCGCGCGCTGGCCGATCGAACAGCAGCCCACAGTCCGCGGCTTCACGTCACTGCACGCGGCGTGCGAGACGATCGCCCGCCGCCTGGCCATCGGGCAGCCCGCGGCGTTCGTCGCGAACGGGTGCGGCTCAGCGCTGACGGTGCTCATCGCGCCGGCGTCGACGGCGCGGGTAACGAGCTTCCCGGTGAACACGCGCCCGTTCGTCGCGGTCAGCTGCGGCAGCTACGGCGGCATGCACCAGCTGGCCGTGTTCCCCGGCGCCTCGGACGTGCGCTACCTGATGGAGAAGCTCAACCTGCTGGAGGGCGACGCGGCGACCGTCGGGTTCCTGCTCGACGAGATCGGTGAGCGGTGGCAACAGCTCGCGCCGACCGCCGCAGAGGCAGCGGCGTGACGGCCACCCACGCGGCGCGCCCGTGCACGTGCCAGCTGCCCTGCGCGGGGCGAGCGCCCTGCCCGCGCTTCCTGTCCAGCGACTTCGCCGACGACGGCGACCGAACCCCCGACGAAAGGACCACGATGGCCGCGGCCACCACCGTCAACTGGGAGCGCGCCGCGCGCGCCCAGATGCACCCCACGCAGGTAAAGATCCTCGACGTGCTGCGCGAGACGGGGGAGTGCTCACCCTCCCGCGCCGCCGAGGAACTCGACATCCGCCTCGGGAACGTCAGCTACCACTTCCGCGAGCTGGCCAAGTCGGGTCTGATCTGCGAGACCCGCACCGCGCCTGCCCGCGGCGCGCTCGAGCACTTCTACAGCCTGGCGTCGTCGTGACCGACCTGGTCATGGCCAACCGGATCCACGGCGTGCCGCGCGACGCCGAGGTCAACCCCGGCCAGACGGTGACGACGACCGAAGGCGGCGGTGGCCTGGCGGTCGTCGGCGTGCAGAACCACGGCAGGGTCCACCATGTCGACGACCCCGTCGGGACGGTGCGCGCCGGCGGCCACCACCACGGCATCGTGATGGCCAACCGCGAGAACGCCGTCCCGCGCGTCGCCGACACCAGCCCGGCGCCGACGCTCGTCACCGAGGGCGGCATGAGCGTCGTCGTCGCGCACTACGACCCCGGCTGGGCACGTCGCCCGGACGAGCGGCCCATCGGGTCGGTCACGACGAGCGACCACCACAGCCTCGTCATGCCCTACCACCGCACCGGCGAGCCGCACAGCGCACAGCGGCAGAGCACCGCGACGGTCACGACCCGCGATCGCCTCGCGCTGCTGATCCCCTACGCCGACGGCAACGCGACCAGGGTCGCCGACCGTGAGCCCGCGCACACCCTCACCCAGCGCGACAAGCACGCCGTCGTCTGGACCGACGACGATATCGACCAGTGCGGGTTCCGCATGTTCGAGCTGCACGAGATCGCCGGCGCGATGGCGATGTCGCTGCACCCCGCCGGGCGCGAGTACGTCGTCACGGGCAACAAGCGCGAGCGGATGGCCCAGTACGGCAACGCCGTCACCCCGCCGGTGATGGCGTGGATCGTGCAGCGCCTCGCGCAGGCCGGCGTCGACATCAGCCGTATCGTCGACCTGTTCTGCGGCGGAGGGGGCGGCAGCTCGGGCGCGGAGTTCGCCGGCGGCACGCTCGTCCTCGGCCTGAACCACTGGCACCGCGCGATCGAGACGCACGCGACGAACTTCGAGCACGCCGACCACGACTGCGCCGACGTCGCCGCGCTGACGACCGCCCAGATCCGCCGCTACCTCACGCACGCCCGCCCGACGGTGCTGCTGGCCTCACCCGAGTGCACGAACCACAGCCTCGCGAAGGGCGCCAAGCGCCGCAAGCCGCAGGCCGCGTCGATCTTCGACGACGGACCCGGCGACGACGACGAGCAGGATCGGTCACGCGCGACGATGTGGGACGTCCCGCGGTTCGTCGAGCAGGCGCTGCTGATCGGCAGCCCGTTCGAGGCGATCGTCGTCGAGAACGTCGTCGACGCGTTCAAGTGGGGCGCCGACGACAACGGCGCGCTGTTCCAGGCGTGGCTGCAGGCGCTCCTGGCACTCGGCTACCGGCACCGCATCGTGTGGCACAACTCGATGTTCGCGCCGCCCGTCGGCGGGATGGTCGTCCCGCAGAGCCGCGACCGGATGTACGTCGTGCTGTGGCGCAAGGGCGCGAACGAGCCGAACCTCGACATGCGCCCCCCGGCGTGGTGCCCGCACTGCGAGCAGGTCGTCGAGGCCGTCCAGGCGTGGAAGCGGCCGGCCGGCCCGGTGTGGGGCCGCTACGGCCAGCAGTACCTCTACCACTGCGACTCGTGCCACAAGCCCGCGATCCCCGGCGCGTTCCCGGCCGCGACGATCATCGACCGGTCGCTGCCGTGTCCGCCGATCCACACCCACAAGCCGAAGCTGTGCCGCACGTGCGGCGAACGGCACCCCGTCGCGTGCAACACCCGGGCCCGGATCGGCCGGGGCCTCGAGCGGCTCGCCAGTGAGCCGTTCGCGATCCGGCTGACGCACGGCGGCGCGCCGAAGACCCTGACGCTCCCGCTCGTCACGACGACGACACGGCACGACATGGCGATGGTGATGCCCAACGCAGGCAACACCCACGAGCGCACCCCGGGCAACCGGGCGCGCCGCGCCGGCGAACGCCCGCTCGACACGGTGCACGGCACGCTCGACCGTGCGCTCGTCGTCCCACCGATGGGCAGCGTCGCAGCGCGTGACGCGGGCACGCTGCCGTCGCCGACGCAGACGACCACGACCCGCGCCTCGGTGGCGGTGCCCGATGCCTGAGCGCGACATCGAGGACGTCGTCCGTGACCTGATCGAGCGGCCGTGGACGATGGAGGACCGCGAGGGCGTCGCGCACTACGCGCCGCAGGTACGCGTCGACTCGGGCACAGCGGAGGGCGTGGGCCGCCTGTACGTCGTGGCGTTCGCGCCACCGGACGGCCACAGCCTGTGCGTCGTGCTGTGCGAGCACGACGAGCACTGGCGCTGCGTCGGCGGGTACCGCATCCGGCCGACGTTCGGCCAAGTGCGCGAGCTGCCCGCCACGTTCATGTTGTCGCGCGGCATGGTCGCCGCGCTCGACGAGGCCAGGAAGGCCGTCACCAAGGAGGCTCACCGTGCATGAGCTACGGCGCCGGATCCGCGCGGTGCTGGACTTCGCGCTCGTCCACCTGTTCATCGGCGTGCTGCTCGGCGCATGCCTCGCCGTCATGGCGATCGGCCGCGTCGTGGCGTGGGCCTACCGGGTGCTCGTCCCGTGAGCGCGCGCAGCCGCACACGCAGCGGGAACCCCGCGCGCCGCGCGTGGGACCCGATGACCCGAGGCAAGCCGAACCCCGAGCATCGCGTCGTGCAGTGCATCCGTGACGGGGTATCGCCGTTCCCGTACCGCACGGACGCCCGGCCGGCGCACGTCGAAGCGTGGGCCAACCGCCTGTACCAGACGATCGTCGTGCACTTCAGCGACGGCTCGATGCACCTCAGCGTCAAGCGTCACGACCGCGCCGCGGTCCGCGACTGGCGGCACCTGCAGGCCATCAAGAACGAGGTCGCCGGCGCCGACCGCGAGGCCGTCGAAATCTTCCCCGCCGAGAGCGACCTGCTCGACGCCGCGAACGAGTACCACCTGTGGGTGCTGCCGCCCGGCACGCAGGCCGGGGTGGGGATCCACGTCGGCGGCAGCGGGCTGCTTGCCGGCGGCGAGTACGGCAAGGCGCGGCAGCGCGACTGGGAGCCGGGGATCCCGACGGGGCTCGGGGGAGCCGCGCAGCGGGGGGACTAAACCCCCGTGGAGCACCATGCCTAGTGCTGGAGGACAACAGGGTCCTTCGACGACTTGGAGGCGCGCGATGCGCAACACGATCGGCCTGGCGGCCCGCCAGCCGCTCGCCGCGACGTTCGCGGTCCTCGGGGTGGTGCTCCTGTTCTCGCAGGCGTTCCGGCTGTACCCCGATCACCGCGCCGTCGCGGCGGGCGTGCTGCTGCTCATCGTCGCAGCAGCTGGGCTCGCAGACCACGACAGCGAAGGGACGGACGCATGAAGGTCATGACACCACGACAGCTCGACATCGCGATCGGCACGGCGCGGGTGACGGAGGTCATCCGCGCCAGCGGCGGGGCGCGCATCAACATCGTCGACAAGCAGGGCCCGCAGACGATCGTCGTGCCGGCCGGCAGCCCCGCGCTGCTCGACGTCGCCGCGGTCACCCGCGGCGACGCACTGACGGACTTCGGCCAGGCCGACGAGGCCACCGGCTTCACGGCTCCGCGAGTGCACATCCCCGTGGTCGGAGAGCTGGTATGAGCATCGACCTCGAGAAGCTGCTCGTCGACGCCGACCAGCTTGCCACCACGATGCGGATGGCGGGACGCCAGACCGCCGACGAAGTCCTCGCCCAGGAGCTCGCCGGCGCCGGTGACGCGATCAGCGGCGCGTACCGCCGGCTACTCGCCGAGATGCTGCGCAGCCAGAAGGATGGCGCGCGCGTCTCAGCCGACCTGCTTGGCATCCACCGCGTCGGCAGCCTGGTCGTCGATGTGGCCGCGCAGCAGGTGACGGTCAGCGGCCGGGTGGTGCCCCTCAGCCGCATGGAGTTCAGCCTGCTCGCGCTGCTCGTGACCGCGCCGACGCGCGTGTGGAAGAAGGACGAGCTGCTCACCCAGCTGTGGGGCGAGAACTACACGGCGGGCACCCGGACGCTGGACAGCCACGCGTGCCGCCTACGCCAGCGGCTCGGCGGCGAGTTCGTCCGCAACGTGTGGGGCGTCGGGTACAGGCTCATCGACGGCGTCGCCGAGGAGCCCGCCGAGCCCGCGCTCAGGAGCGTGGCGTGATGGACCGCATCGCCATCCTGCGCCAGCTGGGGGTCCACTACCCGGGCGGCTGGCACCCCGACTACGACGGGGCACCCTCGTTCGAGGAGCTCGCCGAGTGTCAGTACGCGGTCATCGTCGTTCACGTGGACGGTGGGCGGCGTGAGCACTGGGTGTTCACGCGCGACGACCCCGAGGAGTGCAAGGAACTCGCGGCGCAGTACGCGCTGAGCGAGGGCGACGACCCCGTCGCGACCGTCGACCTCGACACCGGGCAGGCCACGCAGCTGAACGTCACGCACGTCGCCGTCGACGAGGCCGGCCCGATGCGGATGCCATGGCAGTCGGTCACCAAGGTCGTCGTCGACGTCGTGCGGCGCGAGACGCACATCTACGACCTCGACGGGAACCTGACCGAGGCGCAGGCCCGCGAGGCGATCGAGTCGGGCCAGCATGAGCCCGTCCACTCCAAGGTCCACGGAGAGGACATCGACATCAAGGAGGTCACGACATGCTGACCGCCGAACAGCTGGACACGCTCGCACGCTGCGGGCGCCTGGAAGCCGAGCGCGCCGCGGCGACGGCGCTCGGGCTCGCCCCCGAGGTGCTGCTCGCCGTCGAGGAGCTCCGCACCACCGCGGCGATCGCCGAGCAACTGGCCGCGGCGATGCGCGAGAACCGCGTTGGCATCATCGGCTGCGACACCGTCGCGATCGACGCTGGCGGGTACATCGCCGGCGCGCAGTGGGGCCCCGACGGTGACGTCATCGAGTGCGGCGGCGACTCGCCGTACGCCGCGGCGTGCGACGCACTCGCGTCTGCGATGCCGAGCATCGACCCGACGGCAGGCGTGTGATGAGCACGATCACCGACGCGCCACTGCCGCCGTTCCGCGCACCGCAGCCGACAGAGCCGCGGCGACCGTGGGCGGGGTACCTGACGACGGAGAACGTCAGCCACGTCGGTGAGTGGCTGCGCGTGCTGTTCGTCGGCAAGCCGCTGGCCATCTGCACGGTCCATGAGTACCGCGGCTGGGAGCCGGAGATCCACGCGCCCGTCCAGATCGACGAGGTCAACACGCGCCCGGACGCCGATCGCGGGGTCTACGCCGGCATCGTCGGGGAACTGGGCCGCGCGTACGTCGGGTTCGCCGCGGGCGACTACGTGTGGGGGTTGTGGTCGTGCCTGTCGGCGCAGCCGCGGTACTACCCCGGCTCGTACCTGACGGTCCCGCGCGGCCGGCCGCGCGACGTCCTCGAGTACATCGACATGGTCCCGCGCTACCGCGCGTCGGCACGACTGTCGATGGACCACCGCGGCACCCTGACGGTCGAGCAGGCCACCCCGGAAGGGCTGGGCTGGTGGATGTCGATGCGGGCGCTGTCGTGAACGCGCTGAACCTCGACGACCCGTTCGTCCGCGGCGAGCTGGGCCGCTCGGCGCGCGGCCTGCGTGCGCTGCGGCTGCTCGATCGCGCCGACGAGGCGGGCACCCGCGCGGGGCGACGGCACCTGCGTCGCGCTGCGGCGCGCGCGGCCGCGCTCGCGCTGCGCGGCACCCCTGAAGACCCGAACCCCGTGACGAGGCGGAGTCACGGCGCGGGCGGAGTAAACCTCTCGCGCTCATCGTCCGTGGTGGCTGGCAGCGCGCACGCGGGCCGCGCCGCGCAGCCCCCTACACGACGCCCGCACAGGAGGTGATGACGATGCACGACGCGATCAACGCGGCGGCCGACGAGGGTCAGCGCGCGTTCTGGGTGGTCGTCGCGCGCGCGTTCCCCGACGCACAGTCGGGTGACTTCTCACCCGAGGCCCAGCGCGCGCTGGACGAGGTCCTGCGCGCATCGGTCGAGCTGTGGGCTGAGGGCAACGTGCCGCGCTACGCGCAGGCGGCGGCGATCGCCGACGACCTCGGCCTCGCACGCGACCAGGTCACGATCGCGGCCGGCGATCGGCTGATCCTGGTGCTCGCATACCCCAACGGGGAGCGGTGTCTCAGGGCCGTCGCGGCGCTCGAGGATCCCGCTGACGCGGCGCTCAACGCGGGCGAGCAGGTGAGGCCGGGCATGCGGCTGGTCAAGGTCTACGACCTGGCGACCGGGTGGGTGCACAACGCGCAGTTCGATCGCGGCAAGGACGGGGCGCGCGTCCAGCTGGGTCCTGTCGTTGGCGCGCTGCCCGGCGCCGATGAGCTGCCCGCCGACGCGCTCGGCCCGCACGCCAGGGCGGTCCTTCGGCCGGGGCACTGCGTGCGGTTCGTCGCGCCGGTCGACCGGCGCCCGCACTTCCTCGTCCAAGCGGGGGAGACGGGCATCGTCGTCGACGTCGAGGGAAGCGTGACGATCCTGCTCGACGAGCTTCACGACGGCGCCGAGGACTGGGACAACGAGCTCATCATCGACACGGTCAACGGCGACGACCCGACCGACCTCGACGCGCTCGTCGTCGTGGCCGGCCCGTTCCCGGTCAAGCAGGGCGCACGGGTCCGGCTGCGGCGCAACATCAGCCGCGACCACGAGTTCGTCGTCGACGCGCGCAAGACCGGCGTCGTGACCGTCTGCGAGCCCGAGAACGTGCACGTGCGGATGGACGAGCCGTTCGACGGCGGCGAGGCGTGGGACCCGACGATCGTCTGGTCCGACGATGACCTCGCCGACGTCGACCGTGACCTGGTCGTCATCGAAGCGAGCGCGGCATGAACCCGAACATGCTGCGCCGCGAGCGCTTCAACCGGGTGCTCGACCACTACGACCTGCGGGCGGGGTCGTGGACCAGTCCCGCGGGGGGCGCCGGTTCGCTCGGCCTCCCGCGCGAGCGCGCTGCGGTCACCGACGCCGTGTTCCCCCGCTACGCGCTGGTGCAGAGCAGCGGGCGCGGGCACGGCTACCACGTCACCGCGGCGCAGACATCGTCTGACGCGGTCAAGGCTGCCGCCAACACGCTGCATGAGGACTGGCATCCCGAGTGCCTGTTCGACCTCGACGTGCTCGCCGGCGACGAGCCGCGCGTGCAGGAGGGCGATGTCGTCGAGTACGACCAGGCGCGCTGGGTCGTCCACGGCGTCGACGAGGAAGCGGTCGAGGGCGAGCTCGCCATCTTCGCGCGGCTACTCGCGGACGGGACCGACCCGTCGTCGCGGGCGTGGGACGCGTGGGACGAGCGCGTCCACGACTCCGAGCTGACCGTCGTGCAGGCCGCCGACCCCGACGAGCGGCTGCCCGTCCGCCACGACGTCGCGCTGGTGCGCGTCGACGTGGTGTTCAACACGGTCCCGACGCCCGACGGCGCGCGGAGTCACGCGCAGGCGGGGCTAAACCCTCGCGGGGGATCGTGACGGCATGACCTTCTTGTGGGGAGCACTCGGAGCGGCGGCGGGCGCGATGCACGGCAGCGTGCTGCTCGCCGTCGGGCTGGCGCTGGTGCTCGGCGCGTGCGGCTGGGCGTTCAGCCAGGACGAACGGAGCGCACTGTGACACCAACGAAAGGATCCCGATGATCGACCAACGAGCGGCGCTGTTCGCCAAACTGCTCGCGGAGTACGCCCGCTCCTGCGCAATGGAGAACGGCGTGTCTCTCGACGAGGTCGCCGACTACACGCTGCGCGTGACGGCGATCGACCTGCAGACCTCGCACCCGCAGTACCTCCCGCCGCTCCCGTCGGAGATCGCGGCGCTCGCCGGTGACGGTGAGGCGGCGCCGGCGCCGAGCACGGGCGTCGCCGACCAGCTGGATCGCGCGATCCGCGCGGCGCTGGACAGCAGCGACCCGAACGTCAACAGCGAGCTGGGTGTCCGGCTGATGCTGGACACCATCAACCGTGAACGGATCGGCGCATGACCGTCCTGTCGATCGACGGCCTGCGTGCCTGCGCGCTGGACGCCCGCGACGCGCTGCGCACCGGGAGCATGAGCGACGCACGGCTGCAGGTCGAGCGGCTCCTCGACCTGCTGCCCGAGCCCAGCGACGCGCAGCAGGGCAGCGTCCCGAAGCCGCCGGCCGCCGCGGCACTCAACGCCGCGATCGCCGCGCTCGAGGATCACGGCATCGAGGACCCCGCCGTCGTGATGCTGGTGCAGGAGAACCGCCCACAGGGGCGCAGCCCCCGCTCGCTGGTCAGCAACGCGGCGAACCCCGTCGACCTGCTCCGCGTCACCGTGGACAACCTCAAGGCGCAGGGGCTCTGGCGATGACGACAACGACCAGGACGTCGCTGATCCGCTACCGCGTGCACGCTGCGGAGCTCGCACGCCGCGGCGCCCCGCGACGGGGCCAGTGGCTGCGCTCGACACGCGGCGCGTGCTACCGCATCCGCCACGTCGAGCGACCGCAGCACGGCGAGGACCCGCCCGGCCAGTGTCGGTTTCGGCTGCGCTGCGAGCGCGAACACCCCGACGTGCGGCCGAATCCCAGCGACGTGTGGCTGATCGAGTGGGACCCGCGACGCGGCGGACGCGGACATACGCCGACGGGCGGCGCGTGATGGACACCAAACAACAGCGCGGTCGTCGCGCTCGAGACGAGAGGGGGAAGCGGTGGATCGCTACCTCGTGAAGTTCCGCGGCCGGTGCGACGACAGGCCGGTCCGCGACATCCTGGGGCGCGTCACGGGCGGCGGCGTCGCGACGCTCGCCGGCCGCTACTACTACGCGCGCCCCGTCGTCGCCGACAACGCGTGGGCAGCGCTGGAGGCTGCACGCGACGGCCTGCCTGACGGGCACATCGTCGTGAGCGCGCGGTGCGCGCCGATCCCCGCGGGGCTGACGTGCTGACGGGCGAAGCGCTTGAGCGCGACTTCCACGACGTGACGAAGGATCACGAGCTCACCGTCCTGCGCGACGACGGCCTGTACCGCCACTTGCGGGTCGCCAAGCCCGGGACCGTCAACTGGGCGTTCGACATCGTGACGTGGCCGGGGTACCTGACGATCTGCGGCGACCTTGGCGACTACACGTTCCGTCGCCTCGACGACATGTTCCGGTTCTTCGAGACGGCGAACGGCATCAACCCCGACTACTGGGCACAGAAGCTGCAGGTTGGTGCGGGCGGCGGTGCCGACCAGGTCGTGCGGAGGTTCAGCAACCGCAAGGTCCGCGCCGTCATCCACGACTGGGCACGCGACGCGTGCGACCGGTTTGGTGTGCACGGCGGCGAGGCGTGGGACGAGACGACCGCGATCTACCCGCACGTGCTGATCGACGCGCTCGACCGGGAGCTGCTGTACCGCGAGTTCTACGACGAGCGGGACCTGTTCGACGCGCTCGACGAGCTCGACGGTGGCCGGCACCAGTCGATGGGCCTCGGGTTCTACGAGCCGTGGGAATGCGACTGGCGTGACTTCGACACCAACTTCTTGTTGTGCTGCCACGCGATCGTCCTCGCCATCTCGATGTACCGGGACCAAGAGAGTGACCAAGACCGCACCGAGGTCGAGCGGTTGCGCGAGGTCGAGCGCGCTGCTCGCGTCTACGTCGGTGAGTTCGACCACCTGATCGGTGGCGAGTATCCGGAACGCATGCAGCTGCGCCAGGCTCTCGGGTTGGCCCAGCAGCCGGAGCCTGGGGGTGCGTCGTGAGCCGCACTTACATGAGCGTTCCCGTTCTCAACTTCTTCGCCGAAAGCGATGAGGACGCCGCCAGGAAGATCCGTGCCGCAGAGAAGGCCCTGCGCGATATGGGCGTAGACGCGGTTCTCGATGACGAGGTGTACCGCTACGACGACAAGGGTGAGCCGCAGGATTGGCTCGTACCCGCTTCGACCCCGCCGTCCCACTCGGATGGTGGTGCGTCGGCATGAGCCGCATCTACTTCCACGCGAGGCATCGCACCGCGGAGGTCGGCGGGTCGGAGCGCGCGTACTTCAGCGCGCTCGCGAATGACATGACGCTCGCGCTGCTGCGCCTCGACGCGCAGCGCGATGTCGAGTGGATGCGCGACGTGACCTTCAACCCGCCGGACTACCTGGCTGAGGCGATGGCGCGCCCGATGCCGGACGTCATGACGGACCGCCACGCGTACATCGAGTGGGCGCGCTGGCCTGACATGTGGGCGACGTGGGCGCGTGTCGGGTGCGATGAGGGCAGCGGGCTACGCGTCGACGGCGAGGTGATCCCGTTCGGCGAGATGGCGCTGAACACGCTCGTGGCGATGAACTCGCCGCAGCTGGCGTTCGCCGCGCACGTGCACGGCTGCTGCGAGACCTACGGATACATCCCGGCGAAGAACGCCGGCTGGCTCGCGAACCTGATCGAGAAGGGCAGGCGCGAGCGCGTGTTCCGCAAGGGGCAGGGCTGGGATGACGTGATCGCCCTGGCGCGCGAGGTCGCCGCCGAAGGCGCCGGCCCGATCGTGATGAGCTACTCGGTCTGCGAGAAGTTCCCCAACCCGGGGGTCGCGGCGTGGGAGCCACCGGACGCCGACGACGCGACGTATGACGCGTGGTACGACCTGCCCGAGGCCGAGCGGTGGGAGCTCGGCGTGCGCGCGATCACCGCCCGCAAGTGGCCGTTCGCGCTCGGGCCCGACCGGCAGAGGCAGGGGTTCCTGTCGGGCGCGAGCGTGTTCGACCTGCTCGATAGCCGTTGGACCGGCCAGCTGGCGGGGCGGGCATGAGGCGCATAGACGAGCCCGTCAGCCTCGCGCCGTTCCTGGCGTGGGTTGAGGGCAGGGAGCGCCAGCACGCGCACACCGGCGACCCGGTCGCCGCGGTGGTGCGCGACATCGGCTGGGACGGCGAGTCAGGGGTGCGGCGGCTGCACCGCTGGCGGCACGAGAGCATCACCGGCATGGCTGAGCGCGCCGACGTCGAGGACGCGCTGCACCACGCCGGCGTCCGCTGGGACGAGGTGTACGACCCGGACCCCGTCGACCTCGGCGAGGGGTACTGCCCGCGGTGCCTGGACACCGTCGGCGTGCAGGACGGCCGGTGCGTGTGGTGCTCTGCGACCGTCACGACGGGCGAGGGGCTGCGCAAAGCGTGGTGCGAGGCGTGCGACTCGATGGGCGTCCCCGTCAACGACCGGTGCCGCCGGTGCGCGGCGCCCGCGACCGGGAAGACGTCGCCGTGGGATGACTGCGCGTGCGGGTGTGGCGGCATGGTCCGCCGGTTCGACCAGAACGGCCGCCGTGCGCGGTGGATCCGCGGCCACGCGCCCCGCGCGCTCGGGGAGCCCGGCAAGCGCGACGTCGAGCCGTTCGCCCGGTACCTCGAGCGGTGCCTCGCAGACGTCGACCCGGTCGACGCGGTCGCAGTCAAGCACGGCATGAGCCGCGAGGCGGTCCTGCGGATCATGCGGCGCGAGGACCCGCTTGTCGACGGCAGGGTGGTGCAGGGCGCGCTGTTCCGAGCGGCGCGCCGCGGACGGCAGAAGGGCGAGCCGTCCCTGCCCGACGCGACGCGGATGGAGGACCTGTACCCCCGCACCCGCTGCCCGGGACCGGGTGGCGACGTCGCGTGCGTGGGCAGCGGCTTCAAGGCCAACAAGACCGCGACACGGTGCAAGGAGTGCTCGCGCCGCGCGGGGCGCAAGACGCCGCAGCGGACGAAGTGGGAGCCCCCGGAGGCGTTCCTGATCGAGGCCCGCGACCTTGCCGACCGCCACGGCGGCCTGATGGTCGCGGCCCGCCGCCTGCATGACCGCACCCCCATGAAGTCACCGGAGTCGCTGTGCTCCCGGCTGCGCACGGAGTTCCGCCAGCGCGGCTGGCCTACGGATCGCCGAACCGCGGGCGTAGTACGGTAGGACTGTGGTACGAAAGCAACGAACCCGTCGTCGTGCGCAGGTCGCGTTCCTGTGCACCGACTGTCTGCACGCCTGGTCGGACGTCTTCCCCGTCGCCGAGCCGTGCAACGTCCTGATGCCCGTCGCCGCGGCGCTGTGCACGGAGTGCGGCGCCGTCGCCCGCAGCGAGGTGACGAACGTCATGCGAGAAGTCGAATGACCGCAGACCAGCTCGACGCGTACTTCGCCGCACGCCTCGCGTTCGTCGACCTGCCGGGGGTGCGCATCTGCACCCGGCCGGCCGACGACGGTCCGGGGCTCTGGGTCCATGCCGACGACCCGAGCAAGCGCTACACGGCGGCGTGGCGATCGCCAGCGGACGCAGCGCACGATGTCGCTGCCCGCGCACGTACGCACTGGGATGTTCACGTGCCGGTCGACGACGTCGCGATGAGCGTCTACATGACCGCGAGGATCCGATGAAGAACGGGCGGATGCAGGCCAAGGACATCCGTGACGTCGACTTCCTGCTGGCCGTCGGCCGTGTCCAGCACGAGAAGTGGCGCAAGATGGGGACACGCCACATCCCGTGGGCGAACTGGGGGTATGACCTCCCGGCTGACGCGACGGCTGAGGACATCGCGCGGGACCGCGAGGTGTATGGCCCGTTCGTCCGTGACGCGTTCCCCGGCGTCCCGGAGAAGGTGCTGCGCGCGAAGGGGCAGCGCCTCATCGACCGCGACCTGATGACGGGCTGCATGTGCGGCTGCCGCGGCGACATGGAGCTCACCCGCGACGGCCTCGAGTTCCTGATGCGCCACGGCCACGGCCACGGGCCGGCCCTGCTCCCGGACGGCCTGCGGCAGATCGCAGACCTCGCCAAGACGCACAACATCACCGTCACGTCGATCGAGGCGGGGTTCGCGTGAGCATCCTGCGCGTCTACGACCCGGCTGAATGCGATGCGCGCGGCGTCCCACTGGACTGGGAGCGGTGCAGGAACTGTGCTGGCGGGACGCAGCGTCGTCATTGTGGCGGTGGCGCGTTGTACCGCGACGGAGAGAAGGTGGGCGATGTCGGCGCGGGTCCGATGGTCTGCCAAACGTGCGGCGGTCACGGGTCGCTGAAGGCGGCGGCGCTGGCGGGCGTCGAGGCACGCATTCGCGCGGACCTCGGTGGGCCATCGTTCGCGTTCGGCCGGCATCGCTGCGAGGGCTGCAGCCACCCGATGAGCGACGGGACGTGGGAGTACCCGCCGCATCCTGGGATCGGCGCGAAGCTCCCACGCATGGGGAGCCTGATGCCGGGCCTGCCCGACGAGGGGCCGTTCACGCCGGAGGAGTGGAGGAGCGTCTGGTTGCAGGTGGGTGAGGAATGGCTGCTCTCGGGCGCGGAGCCGCACGATTCGGTCGGTGTGCACTGGTCCCCGTGCGACAAAGGCTGCCGCCACGGCGAGCCGCTGCGGTTCAAGAACACGCAGCCTGACGACGGCACCTGGGGCTACGGTGCGCCGACCGCTCCCGGCGTGCAAGAAGGCGACACGGCTGGGACGCTCGCCGCACGCGTCGAGGATCCGCGGGTCGCCGTCGAGGCGTCGTGGCGCGTGGTGGACGTGCGGACGCTCGGTTGGCCGCATGACCTGCGGGTGGCGAAGCTCGCGGTGCTGTGTTTGCGGTGCTGGGCGGGGAGGACGTCGGCGTGAGTGACGAGGAGGGTGTGGATGCCGTTCGGGCGCAGGGTGGATCTCACGCCGTTCACGGCCGAGGGCGTGGACGTCCCGCGCGTCACGACGGACGGTCCCATCAGGATTCCGTGGCCGCACAACGACTGGTGGGGCACGTGAGCCTCGGGACGAACAACGCCGGCTGGGCGATCTTCCGCGACGGGCCGGCTGAGACGTCAACGTGGATCTCAAGCCGCGGCCGCCGGTACGCGTCGATGCACACCGGCCGCTGCCAGCTCGGCCGGCTGCCGTGGTTCCTGCGTGTCGTCGTCGAGCACCGCCGGTGCGAGCCCAGGGACCTCGCGCCCGGCGTCCCGATGCCCGAGACGGTCGCTGTCTGGGACGCCCTGGACCAGCTCGACGACACGCCGCGCCCGGAGGAGGAGATCCACGTCTACATGCAGCACCGCTGGTCACACAGCCGCGGTATCGGGTTCGTCGCGGAGTATCTGCACGTCCCGGACGTCGATGGGGAGACGGTCCGCGACAACGAGGCGTGGCGGGCGCGCGTCGCGGAACTCGCCGCAGAACACGCGGCCAGGGCATGATCTTCCACCGCGACGAGATGCCGGCGTACGAGCGGCGCAGGCCGGTGACGGTCAGCGAGTGGGCAGCCGCGGTGTTCGACCTGGACCCGGACGTCACCGCCGTCGCGGTCGACAACCCCGAGCCCGGCCGCGTGGTGTTCCGCGTCGCGACGGGCCGCGGCATGGTGCACGACCTGGCGCACGCCACGGTGCTGCGGGAGAACCTGATCCCGCTCGCCGACGAGCTGGGGTGGCGCCCCATCGGCACGATCCTCGAGGTCGAGCCGCTGACCGACCAAGCCGACGCGCTCGCGCGCGACCTGACCAGGAAGGACCACGATGACGCTGCGTGACCTGTTGACCCGCGCGCTCGGACCCGACGCGCCCGACGCACTGCTCGACCTCGAGTTCGGTGAGCAGACGCTCGCCGAACGCATGAAGAACCCTCGGAGGGTCGCCGGCGCGAAGGGCATGGCGATGGTCACGAGCGCGTACGTGGAGGATGGCCGCACCGTCCTCGAGCTGCGCCTCGACGTGGACGCCAACATCGCGTGGAGCTCGTGATGCTGCTCCCGCTCGAGTTCACCGTGCAGCACCCGCCCGTCATGCCGACCGGCACGACCGAACTGCGCGCCCGGCCCGTGCCGGAGGAGGGCGTCGTCAGCGCCCTGGACACCGACACCGGCATGCTGTGGACGGTCGACGTGCGGCCCACCATGATGCAGGGCACGCAGACACGACACGGCGACGGGCTGCTCCAGCGGGTGCGCGCGATCCGCGACACGCTGACGGAGTACCTCGCCGGCGCACCCGCCACGCCGCCCGCCACCCGCTACGAGGTCGTCGCCGAACACCACCTCGGGCCGGCCGTCGTCCGCGGCGGCACCCTGGTCGACACGTGCCCGAGCGTCGAGTCCGCGCAGCGGATCGCCGCCGCGCTGAACGAGCTCGCGTTCGACGGCGACCTGCAGTGGGCGCTCCCCGCGACCCAGGCACTCACCGACCCCGAACGCGACCGGGTGCTGCGCGCCCTCGCCAAGCACACCCGCGACGCCCGAGGAACCGCATGAGCGACGATCGCGCCGACGTGACGTTCGACCTGCCGCTGGACCCGTCGACGGCATTCACCGCCGACGCGCTCATGCAGCTCGCAGACCAGATCGTCGGCAAGCCCATCCGCATCCCCGGCGGGCCGCTCACCACACCGCGCGGCACAGACCGGGTCGGCACCGTCACCGCCGCGGCCGTGATCGGCGACCGCGTCCGCTGCACCGCGGAGGTCAAGACCACGATCGTCGACATGATCGCCGGCTACGGCGCGAACATCGCCGCGAGCAAGACCACCGCCGGCGCGAACGGGACGCTGCTCGTCACCGCCGTCGAACGGGTCAGCGGCGCCGACGCGCTCCCCGAGAACCTGCTGCCACCCCGAGCACGCCGCCCCAACCCCGCGACCCCAGCGCTACGCAAGGCGAGAGACAAGCTGCGGACGCTCCTCGCCGAACTGCTCGAAGACGGCATCACCGTCCACGGCTGGGACGACGGGACACTCGTCATCACCGACCGCAACAGCGGGCACGCGGAGACCTACATCGACAGCACCGAGGGCGCGCTCGGCCTCGAGCAGCTCAAACGCCCCGACAGCATCGACCTGCCCAAGGAGGACTGACGTGAGCATCTTCCACGACCAGCTCGCGCTCGACGGGCACGCCGCGATCGACGACCAGCCGATCACGAACCCCACCGCCGTCCAGCGGCTCCTCGCACTGATCGACGCACACGGCTGCCCACACTGCCGGGTCCTGCCCAACGCACACGCGCACATCTGCCAGCACGGCGTCACCCCACCACACACCAGCAGCGGCAACCCACTCGCGACCATCCCGACCGAGCTCGTCACCCCAGACGACTACGAACGCGCACAACACATCGCCGCCGGCCTGCACCGGCCCCGCCGCCGGCGGATCCCGCGCCGCGGCTAACCCGTCACAGCCGACACGATCGCGACGACCAACCCCGCGAACGTCACCACCAACGCCAACAGCGCCGTCACCGCACCCACAACCTTCAACACACGGTCCGCAGCACCATCACGCGCAGACCCCGACGCCGTGATCGCCGCGACCTGGACTCGCAACTCCCCGATCGCCTCCGTCGTCTTCTCCTGCAGATCCCCCATCGCCCTCGTCGTCTTCTCCTGCGACGCACGCGCACCCTCCAACCCCGCCATCACCACGTTGTGATCCGCGCGGTTCTCCTCCGTCAACTGCCCCAACGCACGCTCCGTAGCCGAGAACCGCCGGTCGATCTGCTCCTGCAACGACGCATGCCGCTCATCCGCAGCACGACGCGCATCCTCCAACCGATCGGACACGACCCGCTCGACCGAATCAACACGCGCATTCGCATGCACACGAGCCTCCTCAGCACGCTGATCGACGTACTCCCTGGTCGCGAAATCGTCCGGACTCACCAGGCGCACGCAGTCGGAGACATACCCGCAGGATGCCACACCCACACACCCCAACAAACCAAGCCCGAAACAGGCGAAGACGAGAAAAGCGGGAAACCGCTAGCGACCCCCGCGAAACGCTAGCGCCATGGTGCTAGCTAAGGGGCACGCTCGGTGTGCGGCGGGCGCTGGCCTGCTGGCTGGCTCGGTCGTGGCTGCTTGGCAACTGCATAGCTAGCTGCCAAGCGGGGTTGTCAGTCGAGGTGGGCGAGCTGTTCGAGGCGGGTGAGGCGCCGGCGGATGTCGTCGAGGTCGTCGGTGGGCGGGGTGAGGTCGGGGCGTTCGCGGATGAAGGCGCTGAGGGTGAGGCCGTGGGCGGTGGCGTGGCGTTGCCAGTCGGCGAGGACGTGGTCGGGGACGCGGAGGCTGATCCGGGGCATGTCGGACGATTGTCTGACGTCTGTCGGACAGGTAGGTGTGTAGTGCGCCACGGTTAGGGGGAAGTAGGGGTGTAGTAGTCTTGTGTGGTGGCTGAGAACTCTGATGAGCTGCCCCGGTCGCTGCGTGATGATCGGGCGCGGCAGGAACTGAAGAAGGCGCTTCGGCAGGTCGCGAGGGCGCACAAGGTGCTGACGGAGGTCGGTGCCGACGATGCGGTTGCGCGGTGCGATGACGCGCTCGATGCGCTGGAGGAGGCGCAGGCGGCGTACATCGGTGGTGTGCAGCCGCGAGCGACGCTGGCGTTGCAGCGCGCGCTCGACCTGGTCCGTGGGACCCGGACGCGATCGGAGGTGGGGTAGATGGCTGAGCGGACCGTGTTGGTGCGGGTGACGCTTGACCCGATCCACGGCGGCGACGAGCCGGTCGCTGCGGTCGCGGAGCGCGCGGCGGCCCGGGTGCGTGGCTTGGTGCTGCGTCCGGCGCGGCCGTTGCTCGGCGCGTCGCTGTGGCGGGTGTCTGGGGCGACGGCGCTGCCCGATGGCGTGCGGGTTGTCGAGCCGGCCGAGGTGCTGCCTGCGGCGAGGCGGTCGGTGGCGGCGTTGTGCGAGCGCTACGGCCGCGACGGCGACTACGAGGCGGGCAGCGACGCCGCGGACGCGATCGAGCGGCTGGAGGCTGCGATGACCGACGTCGAGATCGCAGTGAACACGGCGCGGCTTGTTGGTGGCGCGCCATGAGGGCGCTGAGCGTGTGGCCGCACTACGCGGCGCTGATCGCGAGCGGCCACAAGACGATCGAGGGCCGCAACTGGCAGACGGACTATCGCGGCCCGCTGGCGATCCACAGCACGAAGACGTGGGGTCCGGGCGGGTTCGCGGAGGTCAGGCGGTTCCTGCTCGAGGGCTGCGACGAGGAGATGTGGGAGGCGCTCTGCCACGCCCAGGGCCCGGAGCGGCCCGCGATGTGCGGGGAGCGCGGCGACGACCTCGAGGAGTTCGTCGACCGCGACGCGTTCGCCAGGGAGGCGATCATCGCGGTCGCGACGGTCACGGAGTGCGTGGAGGTCTCGGAGCTGCGCCTCCGCAAGGGCCGCCGGCGCGACAGCATCGGCCGGCGTCGCAGCGTGTACAGCGAGCAGGCGCCGTTCTGCGCGTTCGACGTGCTCGCGTACGGCCTGGTGCTCGAGGACGTCCGCAGACTCCCGGTCCCGGTGCCGTGCACGGGCCGGCAGGGACGCCCGTGGGAGCTGCCCGAGCTGGTGCAGGCGGGCATCGACGAGCAGCTGGCGGCGATCGCATGATCCACCCAGGGATCCGCGACGACTGGCCCACGATCGCGAAGTGGGCGCAGGGCGACACCGTCGACCTCGACCGGCTCGCGAGCGAGCTGGTCGCCGCAGCCAACGCTGCACGCCGGACTGCGGCCGCGGGCCACGAGCAGACGGGGCAGACCACGACGACAGAGGTGGCGTGATGGTGCCAAAGGCGGTGCTCGACGCGCTGAACGCCGGAAGCCCCGGGCTGACCGACCGGGTCAGCGCCGAGGACCTCGAAGCGATCTACCAGGCGTCCGCGGGCCGACGCTTCGCTGGTCGTGTCCGCCGTGACGACGGACCCGCCGGCACCATCGTCGGACTGGGACGCGACGGCGTCGCGCACGTCGCGTTCGACGGGCAGCCCGACACGGAGACGGTGCCGCTCTCAGACCTGCACGCGATCGCGCCCGTGCTGCTCAAGCAGCGGATCCTCGATGGCGGCGCAGACATGCTCCCCGTCGGCGACTGGCACGCCGAGATCATCGGCCTGCCGACCCGCGAGAAGCCGTCGGTCGTGGTCAAGCTCTCCAAGCCGGGCGTGACGATTCGCGTCGACGTGCCCGTCGACCACGCTGACGTGCTGATCGCCGCGTTCACCGACGAGCTGCGCCGGGCGACATGGCACACGGCGCGGGGACACGCGCGATGAGGTACGCGATCGACACCGTAGACGTGCTGGGCTTCGGCAAGTCCGACCCGTACTGGGCGTGGACGCGTCGCGGCGCACTGCGTCGCGCACACCGGCTCGGCGACCGTGCGCGCGTTCGGCGCATCACCCGTGCGGGTGAGCGCGTGGTCTACCGCGGACCAGCGCTGGCGCGCCTGCACGGTTGCCTTCAAGCGCGCCTCATCCGTGAGGCCAGGGCCGAGCGCGACGAGGCGCTTGGTCGGGCCGAGAGGTACGCCGCGCTGCTGACAGAGGCCATCATCCAGACCGAGGCCACGGGTCGCATGACCCCTGAGTTGGTGGCGTACATCCGCAGCGTTCTCAGTGCCCCGTCGACCCCGACGCCCGAGTCGGCCCAGGAGCAGCCGTCATGACGGTCATCAGCGTCAGCGATCAGGTCATGGCGGTGCTGCGCGCGTCAAACATCCCGCTGCCCGCGAGCGTTGTGGCTATCCGCTCCGGCTGCTCACCGCGCGCCGTCGCCAAGACGCTCCGCAGGTTGAAGGATGACGGCCTCGCGACGTGCCTGGTAGACCCGACGGCGCCGGTAGGCGTCAGGGTCACTTGGACCCAGACTTCGGAGTCGGCCCCGGAGCGACCCTGATGGACGGCACCTGCGACTACGCCGAGGCCGAGTGGGCGTGCGTCCGTCCGGCCGGCCACGACGGCCCGCACTGGAGCGCCCCGCCACCCGTGCGGTGGCACACCAACGAACGGGGCCTGCGGACCTACGAGGTGGACGGGCACGCAGTGGACGAGTCCAGCCGCGCCGATACCCCGCACCTGTGGATCGACGGCACGCTCGTCACCCTCGAAGCGGCGGCGGCGATCCGCGACACGCTGCCCGACGGGCCGTGGCGCGAGACGCTGAGCACCGCCATCGAGCGTCACTACCAGGTGCGCGAGCCCAAGCCTGACTGGAAGGCCGGCGACCCATGCGAGCTGTGCGGATCCACCGACACGACCCTCGACGAGGGCGCGGCGGCGTGCGCGGGCTGCGGCGCGACCGAAGCGCCCGCGCCGACCGCCGAGCCGGCCCCGAAGCCCGTGCCCTACGACCGCGAGGTGCTCGTCAACGTGCTCGTCTACCACTGGCCGACCCCGACGAGCGGCTGCCGCTGCGGCTGGAACCTGCTGGGCGCGTCGCACCCCGAGCACGTCGCCGACGTCTACGAGCAATCCGTCGCGGCCAAGACCACGGAGTCAGGGGCCTGATGGCCACGCAGACGCTCAAAGTCAAGCTGAACGACGCGCCGCGCGACGTGCTCGTCGCGCTCAGCGAACACGACGACATGGCGTTCGCCGAGGTCGTCACTGCGGTTGCGCCCGTCGACCTTGAGCTCGGCGAGTCGCGGCGCATCACCGCACGCGCCCTGCGGTTGCTGATCGACCTGGGGCTCGCCACGCACGTCGGCGACCACGAGGTCCGCGGCTCGGTGTACGCCGCGACCGCAGACGGCCGCGACACCGTCGCGGCGGCACGCCGCGCGCACGCTGCCGCAACGGAGGACGCATGACGCTGAACCCGCACCGCGACCCACGCGTCAAGAAGCAGCGCGACTACCGCCACGGGTACGGCCACCGGCGGTGGCCACGCATGGCAGACCGCAAAGCGCGACGCGCGCAGCGCCTGGCCGATCGGCGGGTGTCATGACGGCCGCGTCGGCGCTCTCGACGCTGTACGCGCGCGGCCTGCCCCGCGACGCCGACGACGCGACGGCGCGCACGGCGATCGCCCGCGCGTTCCCGCGCGCGTTTGCGTCCTGGCGGCACGCCGTGCTCGACGCGCACCGCGTCGCCCGGCAGGAACACACGACCGGCACCCCGTTCTGAGGAGACACCCGTGCTGCACCGCCCAATCCGGATCGGCGACCTCGAGGTCAAGCAGGTCGCCGGCGCGTACAGCTCGGCGATGCTCCGCATCACCGGCCTGACGCGCGGCGCTGGCGATCTGTCGCACGCCGACCTGACCCGCACGGAGCTCGAGGAGCTCCGCGACACCATCGAGGAGGCGCTCCGTTGACCCTGCAAGACCCGATGCTGCACGCCGCGTCCGAAGCGCTGCGCGAGCACCCCGACCACCTGCGGTGGCTGGGCTACGCCGACGCGGAGATGGCGCGGCTGCGCGGCCTGCTGGACCTGACATGCACGGGGTACGCCGCCGGTGAGGCGCAGTACACCGCGCCGCCGGCGCTCCGGCTAACCGAGCAGACGAACGTCGACATCGCGGGCGTCATCGACGCCCTCGAGCGCGTCCTGGCCGGGCTGGACGACGCACGCAAGCGCCTCGGGTTGCGGTTCAGCTACGAGGACGCTGTCCGGTCGGTCCTCGCCGACAGCGGCGCGGTAGGCCGCCTGCGCGACCTGATCGCGCTGCCGTACACCGATGGCGAGCTGGGCGCTGAGAGCGTCGGTGTCCCCGCCGTCACCGTGTCCGGGGAGCTGATGCGCTGCACGCTGCAGCGCGGCGCCCAGTCCGAAGACCGCACCCTCTCGTCGTGGGTCGACAACGACGGGCGGCTGCGGGTCGCGCTGCCCGTCGCCGACCCGAAGCACAGCGCCGACGTGCTGCAGCTCATCATCGACCCCGCCGCGGTCCTCAGCACGATCGGCGCGGCGCTGGCGACCGCGAGCGCACGATGATCGCCGCCGCCGAGGTCATCCTCATCGGGACGTGGTTCCAGCTCGCGTCGCTGGTCGTCGCCGTGGTCGCGATCGGCGCCATCGTCTCTGAGGCGGTGACGCGTCGTTCGTACCGGCGCGACATGCGTCGCATCGCCTCCGAGGGGTTCGCGGCGTGGCCCGGCAAGGTCGCCGAGCTCGTCGCGCTACGCGACCTGGCCGAGGCGGCGGGCGCCGTCGACGCGCACGTCTCGATCGACGCGCCCGTCAGCGAGCAGGGCGCGATCGCGCTGTTCGAGCTGCAAGCGCAGCTGCGCAACGTCGAGATCGCGCGGCGCGCCCAGGCCGAGGCGACGTGATGGCGTATGACCCGCTCGTCGCCTGGGACGAGGAGGAAGCACGGCTCGCCGCCGACGAGCAGGCCGGCCAGGACGACCTCGAGCAGCGCCGCGACGACCGGCGCGCGGACTACGCCCCGTTCCCGTGGCCTATGTACAAGACGACCGAAGGGCTGACCGTGATCGAGTACGCGACTGACCGCATGGTGATCGCATGAGCCTCGGAGCGTTCCGGGCGGGGGAGCGGGTGGCGGAGCTTGCTGCGCTCCCGGAGTACCTGCGCGACGCGATCACCGGCGACGAGCTTGCGACCCGCCTGTTCATGACGCAGGGCCTCGACGCGCTGCGCGGCGCGAAGTTCGACGCGTTGCTGGACCGCTACGAGGCCGAGCAGGCCGAGCGCAGACTGCGGCGCGAGCGGTACGAGGCCGATGTCGCGAACGCCTCCCGGGATCTCCAGGTCGTGCTCGGCGATCGCGCCTCGGGCAAGACGACGGCGGTCGTGGCGTGGCTGCGCGAGGGCGTTACCGACGCGGACGGCAACCCGAGCCGTGTCGTGATGGTCGCTGACATCGCGCGCGCCCAGCACATCTGTCGCGTGCATGGGATCCCAGCGAGCTGGGTCCTCGTCGCCGGCGAGGACCATCGCCGCCGCCTGGGCCGGCCCGAAGCGGCGGTCGCGGTCGATGACCTGCGCGACGTGCTCGCCGTGCTGCTGCGGGTGCGCGTCGGACTCGTCTCGGACTTCAGCCGCGAGGTCGAGGCGCTGGTGCGGTGAGGCGCGTGACCGGCAAGCGCCGCAACGCGTGTCGCGGCCGGACCCGGTACCGCAGGGAGAAGGACGCGGTGCTCGCGCTGCGCCACATCCAGGCGCTGAGCACCCGCGAGCGCACGCCGCAGCGCGCGTACTTCTGCGGGAAGTGCCAGGGCTGGCACCTGACCAGCCAGGCGTAGGCCGGGCTCGCGCCGACGTGCTGTAGGGGTGGGGCGAAGTAGGGATGTAGTACAGTAGTGATATGGGGATGATGTTGGTAGGACTGATGGTCGGCCTGTTGCTGGCCCCCGCGCTGCCTCCCAAGCGCTGCCCGACGTGTGCGGGCACGCGCTGGGGGATCACCGCCGCGCTTGAGTGGACGTGCCTGCACTGCGACTTCGTCGAGGGCCGCTGATGCTGCACCTCGGCGAGGACCTCACGCTGGCGCTGGACACGGTGACGCGCAAGACCGCGATCCTCGGCATGACCGGCTCGGGCAAGACCTCGACGGCGGTGGTGCTCGTCGAGGAGGCCGCGCGCCATGACGTGCCCGGCGCGATCATCGACCCGACGGGCGCGTGGTCGGGGATCGCGTCCAGCGCCGACGGCCAGGAGCCCGGCGTCCCGGTCGTGATCTTCGGCGGCGACCACGCCGACGTGCCGCTTGAACCGGCCGGCGGCAAGCTCGTCGCCGGCCTGGTCGCCGACCACGCCGTGCCGCGCGCCCTGCTGGACCTCAGCCTGCTCACCCGCAGCGATCAGCTGCGGGTCGTCGCGGAGTTCCTCGACGAGCTCTACCACCTCAACCGCGGCGCGTGCCTGGTCGTCGTCGACGAGGCGCACCGCTTCGCCCCGCAGAACGCCGGATCATCCGAGCGCGGCGGGTACGGCGCGCGAGCGCACCGCGCCCTCGTCGACATGGTCACGATGGGGCGCCGCAAGGGCCTCGGGGTGTGCGTGGTGTGCCCCAGGCCGGCGAAGCTCGCCAAGGACGTCCTCGAGCTGTGCGACGTCCTGATCGCCCACCGGCTGCGCGGCACCAACGACCGCAAGGCCGTCGCCGCGTGGCTGGACGACACCGACGACGACGCGCGCCCGCTCGAAGCCGAGCTGCCGGGCCTGCCGGTCGGCCAGGCGCTCGTGAGCATCCCCGACGTCGCACTGGCCGGTGTGTACGCCATCCGGCCGAAGGCGACGTTCGACAGCAGCGCCACCCCCGCGGTTGGCGAGGCGATCGTCGCGCCGGTCGCGCGCGCCGACGTGAACCTCGACGCGGTCCGCACCGCTATGAGCGACGCGATCGAGCGCGCCGAGCACGAGGATCCCGAGCGGCTGCGCGAGCAGATTACCCGCCTGCAGCGCGAGCTGGCCGACGCCCAGCATGAGGGCCACGACGCCGGGGAGGCCCGCCACGACCTCGAGGCGATGATGGACGAGCGCAACCTCAGCCAGAGCGAGCTCGACGACATCGCTGCGCTCGTCGGCCTGCAGCCCGACGCACCGCACGGCGACGTGCGTGACGGGGTCGCCAAGCTCGTCGCGGCGCACGCGGGGTACGCGGCGCTACGCCGTCAGGTCCACGACCTCGGCGCGTCCGTCGTCGAGTTCGGGTCCGGGATGCAGCTGCTCGCCGGCGAGCACGTCCCGCCGGTCCCGCACCTCCCGGCGCCCGCACCGCTGGACGCGCCGGTCGTCGTCAACAGCCGGGACGAGTTCGACCAGCACTTCGGGCCACGGCCCGACCCATCTTCGCGGGCGCCGGTACCGGCGCCCATCCCCCCCGCCGACGGGACTGTGGGAGGACCGTCGGCCGCGCCACCCCCATCGCCGGCGCCCGCGGAGAAACCCACCGACCCCCCGCTGAAGGCCGGGGCGATGCGGATGCTCACCATCCTCGACGCGTACGGGCCGCTCAGCCGCGACCACCTCAGCACGCTCGCGCAGGTCAGCCAGGGCGGCACGATGTCGCAGTACCTGTCGGCGCTGCGCAACGCGGGCTACATCGCCGAGGCCGACAAGGTCGTCGCGATCACGAACGCGGGCAGCGACCGGATCGAGGCCGGACCACGGAAGGGCCCAATGGACAGCGCCGAGGTCGCCGCGATGTACGCCCCGAAACTCAAGGCCGGCGCGCGCCGGATGCTCGACGTGCTGATGCGCGCCCACCCCGAGGGCTTCACCCGCAAGGAGCTCGCGGGCCTCGCCGGCGTCGCACAGGGCGGCACCGCCAGCCAGTACCTGTCGTCGCTGCGCAAACGCGGCCTGGCCGAAGAACGCGCCCGCCGCGTGTACGCCGGAACCGTCCTGTACCTCGGAGAGGAGCCCCATGCGTGACTACGGCACGCCGCCGCTGGACATCACTCACTTCGACCCGGACTGGTCGGAGTTCATGCACTACCTGTACCTGCCGGTCGTCATCCCAGGCATGGGCGACGACATCAGGCTCCCGCCGCGCCTCGAGTTCGTGCGGCCGCTCGTCGAGCTGGTGATCGAGCGTGAGCGGTTCGTCTCGATGGACGACCCGCGGCACATCTACGTCACCGCCCGGCACGGCTTCGCCGCGCCCGGCAACCCGCTGAACCGGCCGGGCTGGCACGCCGACGGGTTCGGCACCGACGACATCAACTACATCTGGGCCGACCGCTGGCCCACGCTGTTCGCCGTCGGCGACTTCGGCGAGATCAGCACCGATCACGTCCGCTCGGTCGAGCAGTTCACGGAGCGCATCGCCGCGCCCGGCAGCACGATCGCGGTGTCGCCCGGCTACGAGCGGGTCGTCTACCGCCTTGACCCGTCCGTCATCCACGCCGCGCCGGAGATCCCGCCGCCCGGCGGGGAGCGCAGCTTCCTGAAGATCAGCGTGTCCCCGGACCGGTACAACCTGCGCGGCAACAGCCACAACCACCTGTTCGACTACCGGTGGCGGATGTGGTCCCGCGACGAGGTCCGCAACCACCCCGCGTGGGCGGGCGGGGACGCCGGCCCACAGTCCGAGGCGCTGGCGTGACCCGCGATCGCACCAAGCGACTCGGGCGCACCCAGGGGCTCGTGCTGCAGCTGCTCGCCCTGCGCGATCGGCCCCCCACGATCCGTGACCTCGCGACCGACTGGCCGGGGCTGACGGAGGCCAGCGTCCGGTCGGCCGTCAACCGGCTCGGCGATCGCGGCCTCGTCGACGTCGCCGGATTCGACGCGATCGCTACGAACGCACGGACCTACACGCTGACTGCGGACGGACGCCGAGCGGAGATGGCGCTGACGGACCTGCCGTGCTCATCCTGCGGGGGCGCGGGCTGCGACGACTGCGACGACTGCGACGGGGGCGACGATGTCCGTTGAGGCGTTCACGTCGGGCGTCAACGGCCGGTGGGTCTGCGAGTGCGGCCAGCCCGTCGTCCATCGCCTCGGCGCGTGGATGTGCCCGACACACGACGACCGAGCGACCGTCAGGTTCGTGGAGCACCCGCCGGACGACGACGTGTCCGTCGACCACCGACGCTCCCCGGACGGGCTGACGCTCACCACGACCGTCACGGCCCCCCGCGGGTTCATGCGCATGACGATGACGTGGGCCGATCGCGCCACCGCCGACAAGCACGTCGCCGACGAGATGCAGACCCTCGAGCAGCGCGGCCGCCGCGAGCTGGCCGACAGCGTGCCGGGGGAGAGCCTGCGCACGTTCGCGCGGCGCACCCGTATCGGGACGTTCGGCGCCGGCGTCCAGACCGGTCCGCCGACGTGGTGGCTGCCGCGGCCGATCGTCCACGCCGACCGCGGCAGCGTCGAGCTCGGCGTCGGCTGGCTGCGGCTCGTCGTCCGCGTCTACTGGGGCTGGCGCCGCAAGCGAGGCGCGTGATGGCGTCCGCGACGATCTACGCTCGCCGCGACGGCCGGTTCACCGCGAGGTTCACCGGCACCGTGACGACCGGGACGTTCAAGGGCGGCACGGTCGCCTGCGCCTCTGAGCCCGGCGCGTTCGCGACCGAGCAAGACGCGCGCCGCTGGCTCGAGATGGGCGCTGAGCGCGACGGCGTCGCGCTCCCCGACGCCGTCGTGGTCCGTCGCGATCGGCGAGGTGCGTGATGGCCGACAGGGACACGCTCCGGCACAAGGCCGAGCCGCGCGACGACCTCGCCTACCGGTACCGGGTGTTCGCGCGGTTCCTGCTCAAGGCACGCGGCATGCCGTGCGACCGCGACGCGTGCCCGGTCTGCGCCCTGGTCGACGAGCCGCTGGAGACGCGGGACCTGATCTCGCCGACCGGGCACGAGGCGATCGTGACCGCAGACGACGCCGCGGACTGCCCGCGCGGCCGGTTCTTCCTCGACCTCCTGGCGCGCGCGCAGCGAGGCGACGGTGTCTGAGCCCACGCGCAACCGGGAACGGTGCCCGCACAGCAGCCCCGTGCTGCGGCTCCCGTGCCACCTGCCCGCCGGCCACGACGGCCCGCACGTCCACACCGCCGACCGCCGGGGCGCGTGGACCTGGTCGCCGCGCCCGAGGGTGCTGCGATGACCGAGCCGCCGATCCGTGCGACCCCCGAGGCGCTCGCGACGCTCACCATCGCCGAACGCAACTTCCTGCGCCTCCTGCGCGCCGGCGGGCCCGACACGATCCTCCGAGAGCTGACCGACTACCGCAACAAGGCGGCCGTCACCGCCGAGATCCAGCGGATCCGCGAGAAGCTCATGACCCCGGTCGCGCCGTCGGGGCCGCACACCGTCATCGACGCGTTCGGCGCCGCGCGCCCCGAGCCGGTGAGGGTCGGGGCGCGTCTGTGGCAGCCCGACCACGTCGTGGACTGCCAGGCGTGCGGACGGCCGTTCTGGCAGCAGCACCCTCGGCACCGCTACTGCCCCGACCATCGCGCGCCGAGCAAGGCGATCGCCGCGAAGCCCGCCGACGACTGGCCACACACCGACGGTGTCGTTCGCGCGCAGGCCACCGACCCCGACGACGAGCGGCCCGGCGCGACGAAACGTGCCCGTGAGGGCGCGCCGCGCAACGGCGGGCTGCTGCGCCCAACCCGACCCCAGGAGGACCCCTTGCCCGCCACCGCCGAGCCCGTGATCGCCGCGGACGCTGCACTCGTCGACCAGCTCGCCGCCGCTGTGGCGGACCTCACCGGCCAGGTCGCCGAGCTCCGCGGCGGCCAGGCCGCGCTCATCCGCGATCTCGGCGAGCGCGTCTCGATGCTCGAGGACCGGCTCGGCACCGCGTCGACGGTCGCCGACGCGCACGACGGCGCGACGACGGTGCGGCTGGACCTGCTCAGTGACCGCGTCGACGCGCTCACCCGCCTCGTCGAGGGGGAGGGCATCGACGCGCTCGACGTGACGCTCGGCGCCGTCGTGCAGGGCCTCGTCCAGCTGGCCGGCAGCGGCCGGCCGCTCGGCGAGCTGATCCGCGACGCCGACAAGGGAGCTTCGTGATGCTGCTGTTCGTCGTGATCGTCAACGCCGCGCTCGGCGCGTTCGTCGGCGCGTTGATCTGGGGCGCGACACACACCGGGGTCGGCAACCTCGACGCACTATGGTGCGCGGTGGTCGCCGGCGCGTTCGTCCCCATCGCCCTGCTCGCCGTCGCGCTCAGCGTGATCGGCCTGTTCTCCGACGCGTGGAACCGGCAGCACGATGCGTGAGCGCAACAGCCTCGTCGGGCAGATCGCGACCCGCACGCATTGGCTCAGCGGGCTGACCGCGGTCACGTCCGACTCCGACGAGCGCCGGCTGCGCGCAATCGTGCTGTTCGTCGAGCATTGGACGCCGCGCGCGGCAAGCATGACGCACGCCCGCCGCCGGTTCGCCGTGTTCCGCGCGAACGCGGGACGCCGCATCACGCCCACACACCGGCTGGCCGAGACCCGCCAGCCCGACGTCGAGCTGCTCCCGGACCTCGTCATCGAGCGGTACGTGCCGGGGGATCGGTGAGCGGCGACCCGGAGACGATGCCCGTCGACATCGAGCACCTCGACCCCGTCGTGATGGGCCGGGCGCTGGACGACCTGCACGCCCTGTTCGCCGAGGACCCGAGGCGCTGGACGCAGGGCGCCCTCGCGCGAACCGACAACGGCGCGCCCGCCGACCCCTGTGCAGCGGATGCGTGCCGGTGGTGCCTGCTCGGTGCGTCCCGGATGCTCGAGCGCCGCCACGGCCTGCCGGACGGCTCGCTGTTCGATGTGCTGGACGGCGAGGCCCGCCGCCGCGGCCGCGGTTCGGTCGCCGACATCAACGACGGGGCCGGCCACGTCCGCGACGTCCTGCGGTTCATCGCGCAGACCCGCAAAGCTATTGACAGTGACGCATAGGACTGTAGTAGTGTCGAGCAGTATGAGTCTCCTATCCACCATCCCCACGTGAACGGGCGCTGGGAGGTCACCCTCGTCGGTGGCGCGTACGACGGCTGGAAGGGCGAGCCGGAGGAAGTCGACGCCGACGACGTGCCGCGCGTCGCGATCGCCTACCGCTGCGAAGGCGTCGTCGGCTGCCCGGGCCACGTGACCCTCGACCCGTTGCACCCCGACATCCCGCTCCTGACCGCCGTCGCGTACCGCCGCAAGACCCGCGACCGCGGCGAGCGCGCCGCCGTCTACGAGTGCGGCGACCCGAAGCCCGCCAGCGACCTGGTCGGCGCGACCCCCGAACACACGACCGCCTGAGAGGCCCCGCATGCTGCTGTTCACCATCGTCGCGATCATCGCCATCGTCGTGTGCGTCTGCATCGGCGCTACGATCGGCGACTCGGCGGGCTCCGTCGTCCTCGGCGCGATCCTCGGCCTCGCGGTCGGCCTCGCGCTGACTGGCTACTTCCACTGGCGGCACTTCGGCACCGAGACGACCGTGACGTTCACCGTCGCGGGCAAGGAGCGCATCGCCGAGGACGGCGACGGCAAGTGGGTCGTCTACGCCAAGCCCGGACCGGGCATCGGCGACGGCAACGCCGTCGACGTCGAAGACCCCGGCGCGGTGGGCGAGACGTTCGAGAACACCGACGACCTGTTCCACGGCAAGACCCGCTCGACCGACCTGCAGAACACGCTGCGCGTCGGACGTGCCTACCACTGCCAGGTCAACGGGGTGCGCGTCGGCTTCTTCAGCGGGTACCGCAACCTGCTCGATTGCGAGCCCGCATCGTGACGGTCCCGGACTACCTCCGCGTCGACATCGACCCGACGGGCGCGACGGACTGGGTCGGCGTCGGGCTGATCGCCAGCGCGCTGCGGCGCTGGCCGCGGCGCGCAGCGTTCCCGCAGTCGAGCTACGCGACCCGCCGGCTCGCGCGGCGGATCGTCCGCGAGCACGGCACGTACACCCTGAGCTACCCGTCCGTGCGCCGCGCGTACGTCGGACCGGCCGATCGCATGATCGGCCGCATCATCGCCACGCTGATCGTGCTCGCGGTCCTCGGGCGGCGACGGTGAGACGCGTGGTGCAGGGCGTGCAGCCGGTCCGGGGCGCGCACTGCCCGATGGGGTGCGGCGCGACGGTCGTCCTCGACTGCGGCACCCTGCGCTGCGACGACGACGACTGCCCGCGGCTGCGCGCTGCGGGGGAGATCCTCGCCGACGCCGAGCACGACCACATCGTCGAGCTCGGCGAGCGCAGCTTCAACGTCAAGCACCCGTTGCGCGAGCGCCTCGACGACGCGCTGCTGGGCTGCGACCTCGGCGAGTGGCTGCGCGGACACTCCGGCCCGCCGGCGCTGCCCGGCCGCTACCGCGCCCGTTTCGAGCGCGGCGCGTGGATCCTCGAGCCCGTGGACGTCGCTGACGAGCGCTCTGACGCGGTGCGATGAAGCTCCGGCCGCTCAACCACACGATCCACCGGTGCCCGGCATGCGGGTCGCAGCTCATGCGGTTCCTCGACGGCCGCGGGTACGCCGTCGCGTTCGTGGCGTGGCTCGCGTTCATGCTCTGGATCACGCGCGACATGACGGCCGGCTGGGCGTTCCTGCTCTGCCTGGTGATCGTCCCGTTCTGGTCGGAGGCCGAGGACCGCCTCTACCACGCGTGGTGGCACTGGCGCCACCCCGAACGCTGCCAAGGCGACCACGGCCACCACGCGCCGCAGCCGACATGAGCGCCGAGCACACCGACCCCGAGGTGATCGTGCACATCTCGATCCGGCTGCCGAACACGCATCGTGAAGCGCTCGCCGGACTGCTCGAGCCGCTCCTGGCCCACGCCGTCGGCGTCGGCGGCAACGACACCCACATCAGCGTGCGGCCCTACGACCCCGACGAGGACTTCGATGACTAACCCGCAGGTTAGGCCCGTGCTGCTGATGGACGTCGATGGCGTCCTCGCACCCTTCGGCTCCCCGCTTCGGCCCGCCGGCTTCGACCCGGTCCGGTTCGGCGCCGAGGAACTCGACCTCAACCCGGACCACGGCCGGTGGCTGCGCACGCTCGAGACGGTGTACGACCCGTGGTGGTGCACCGCACGGTTCGACGACGTCTGCGACACCGTCGCGCACGCGCTGAACGCCGGGACGCGGTGGCCGGTCGTCGACTTCGCCGGCACCGCGTGGCGCGAGCCGTCCGGCCGTCACGCCGTCGTCCGGCCCGTCGACGTGCGCAGCTGGAAGCTGCCGACCGTCGCGCGGCTCGCGTCGACCGTGTGGGACGCCCGCCGGATCGTGTGGGTCGACGACGACCTGCTCGGCGCCGACGTCGTCGAGTGGGCCAAGCGACGCACCGCCCGGGTCGCGCCGACGGTGCTCGTGCGTGTCGAGCCGTCCCGAGGACTGACCGACGAGCACCTGCGCACGCTGCTCGGCGACACCCTGCTCAAGGTGGTGATGCCGTGACAACCGCGCGCATCAACTGCTACCAGTTCGACCCGCCGCCCGGCTGGGAGCACGACGCGATCACCGTCCAGCACACCGGCAAGCTCGCCGGCGGCCGCTTTCACTGGAACGCCGACGTGTGGGCGATCCGCCGCGGCGGATACGTCCTCAACCGCGACGGCCAGTGGGAGCACGAGCCGCTGCCATCCAGCCGCGACGACGCGTTCCTCGCCCGCTGCCGGTACCCGCTGGCCGACGCGCTCAGGCACGCTGCCCGTGAAGCGGCCCGGCACTACGCGACCCTCACGTCGCGATGATCCGCGACCCGCTCGGCATCGCACTCGCCGTCCAAGCCGTCGTCGGCGCGGTGGTCATCGTGGCGATCCTCGGACGGGCGCTCGGGGTCCTGTAGACCGCCCCAGCTCGCACGATCCGTCTGGAGGACGTGCTGAACTGAGCGACGCAGTGTCTGTTGACGCCCCCTCTGGGGGGAGCGGTGGCGGCGACAGCTCGGGGGGATGCCCCACCGGCGCAGGGGAAGTGCGCCGACGGTCCACGGGAGCACCTGCATGTACCAGTCCGACGAGACCTCGCCTCGGCCCGAGGTCGTCCTGCTCATCGCCGCCATCGTGACGCTGGCAGGGGAGGTGATCGAGCTCCTCCGCGCGCTCGTGCAGTAACGCGCCGCCGCCGCAGGGGCCGGTCTGCCTCACCGGCCCCTGCGGCACGCGCACGAACGTAGGACAGTAGGGATGTAGTTCGCTACAGTCGGGGCATGGGTTCGCTCGCCAGCTACCGCAAGGACGGCATCACCTACGTCAAGTGGGACGCCGACGACTACGTCAGCGCCGACTGGCACGTCATCCTCAGCGACCTGGTCCGCAACGGCGTCCCCGTCCTGCTCGGCGACGGGCACCGCAGCATGGGGCTGCAGCGCGCACGCGTCCGGCAGTTCGGGCTCTACCACCCAGTCCGCAACCCGCGTGGTGCTGCCGCGCCGAGCGCGACCGCGCCGCACGTGCGCCTCGGCCGGCCCGACCACGCCCTCGACCTCGACACCGGCGTCGTCGACCGGATCATCCGCGAGTGTCAGGCCCGCTACGGCCTGCGGCTCAAGCGGACCGTCCGCAAGGAGCCGTGGCACGTCGAAGCGATCGACGGCCCCGCCGCGCTGCGTGAGGCCGCGCACCGCGCCCGCTGGGCCGGCTACACGCTGACCGAGCAGCGCATGATCCGCGAGTACGACGACCTCAAGCGCCGCAAGACCAACATCAAGCGCCGCCGCGAACTGCGCGACGCGATGACCGAGCAGCGCAAGCGCATCTGGAGGGCCGCCCAGGGACCGGGCGGCTGGAACCGAGCCAACCGCCGCGCGCGGTACGAGAGCCTGCGCGCCCGCACCACCTAGGAGCCGTCGTGACGAACGCCAACCCCGCAGCCGACACCACCACCCTCAGCACCGAGGTCGACTTCGGCCCGATCGCCGGGACCCTCGCCGGGACCACCGAGACGCCGCGGATCCCCGTCGGCATCAGCACGATCCTCGGCATCCTCGTCACCCTCGCGGGGCTGATCGGCACGATCATCGCCGCCGTCGAGGCGAACGACACCGCCACCATCGCGGGCAGCATCAGCACCGCGCTGACGCTCGTCGCGACCGTCGGCGGCCGGTTCGCGCAGGCGATCGCCGCGATCGTCGTCGCTGCGAAATACGCCGAGCCGTTCGTCGAGGCGCTCGCCGACATCGACCTGCGTGACCCCGAGGCCGACCGCGTCCCCGTCAACGAGCTGCCCGACGACGACGTCGAGTTCGCGTCGCCGCCGCCCGCGCGCTGAGGCCCGCACGATGAGCGTCCGCACCGCACTGATCGCCGCCGGCGTCCCGGTGGCGATCGCCGCGCGCGAGGCCCCGCTGGCCGAGCGCGCGATGATCGAGGCGGACATCACCACCAAGGACCGGTCGCGGTTCTTCCTCGCGCAGGTCCTCCACGAGTCCGGCGGCCTGCGGTGGTTCGAGGAGCTCGCCGACGGCCGCGCCTACGAGGGGCGCCGCGACCTCGGCAACACCCGGCCCGGCGACGGGCCGCGGTTCAAGGGCCGCGGCCCGATCCAGCTGACCGGCCGCAACAACTACCGGCGTGCCGGCCGTGATCTCGGCCTGCCGCTCGAGTCCCGGCCGCACCTCGCATCGCGTCACGACATCGGCTGGCGGATCGCCGCCTGGTACTGGACGAAGGGCAGCAGCCGCGGGAACCTCAACGTGCTCGCCGACCGCGGCGACTTCATCGGCACCACCCGCGCCATCAACGGCGGCACCAACGGTCACGGCCCCGCGTTCGTGTCGGGCAAGCGCCTCTGGTACCTGCGCAAGCTCCGCGGGACCGACTGCCGGCCCGACCCGCTCAGCCACCTCACCGCGGTCGAGCGTCGCCGCTGCCGCGAACTGGACCGGCTGCGCCGCGAGAACCGCGACCTGCCGCGCCGCCGCGAACTCGTCGCCGCACTGACCGAGCAACGCAAGCGCATCTGGCGCTCCGCGCAGAGCCCCGGCGGCTGGGATCGCGCGCACCGCCGCGAGCGGTACCGGTCGCTGCACGCGCGCACCACCTGACACTCAGACGCTTCGGGCACTCCCGCCCGAATCGGGAGGACTGTCGCGGTGTAGCGTTGTAGGCATGGCGCTCACTCCCGAGGCTCTGCGACGCAGCCGGTCCGCGCCGACGCCGGGCCCGGCGAACATCCTCGACACGCTCTCCGATGCCGACCGGGTCGAGCTGCGCAATGAGCTGCTCACCGAGCTCGGCGACACGATCGCCGTCGGGACCGGCGACCCCGCCGACCAGGGCAAGACGTTCGACGCGTTCACGCTGGAGCCCGTGTCCCTCCCGGTGCTCGGCGGCAGCGTGCAGGTGCTCTCCGGACCGCTGGGCGCGGCGTTCGGCGGCGCGGTCCGGCCACCCACGCAGATCGGCGGCGGCCTGACGGGCGCAACGTTCGGGGGGGCGCTCGCCGCGCCGAACAGCGGGCAGGGCGAGCCCGGCCCGCCTGGCCCGGCTGGGCCGGCCGGAGGCGGCACGAAGCATGGGCTGCTCGACGGCGCGCCGATGGTCGCGACCGGCCTGGCGCGGCTGAGCAACGGCCTGAAGGCCGGGGGCGCGTCCGCGCGCGTCCGGCATGTCGCGACGACCGACGGCGCGGACCTTCGCCTGTGGTACGGCGGCGGCGCCGTGATGAGCAACCTGTATGACCCCAAGCTCAACGCCGTCCGCTTCAAGGTCGGCCTGGAGTTCCCCGACCTCGGCGGCGACGCCATCATCCCCGTCACGTTCGGCGGCAAGTCCTACGGAGAGCTCGATCCGTACGGCGCGCCGGTGCGCAGCGACCCGATCCCCGTCGAGGTCTCCGAGGGTGACGTGTTCTTCAGCCGCGTGTACGTCTACACGCCGTTCGGCCCGACCGTCACGCTCGCCGCGGAAGCGGCGATCGGCGCGAGCACGCTGCAGCTGTCCTCGCTGCCTCGCGCGACCGGATGGGCGCTGCTGAACGACAGCAACCCCGAGTGGGTCGAGATCGTCGGCTACAGCGGCGCCAGCGCGCCGTTCACCGCGATCCTCGCCTCGCCGGTCACCGGCGGCACCGGCACCCCGGCCAACCACCCGTCCGGGCGGACGCTCGGCCAGCAGGTCCTGTTCACGACCGGGCTGCGTGTTGACCTCGACGAGGGCTACGCGCTCGAGGAGGACCTCGCGCACAGCGGCGCGTTCGACGACGCCGACCTGACGCTCGGCGGCACCGTCCTGACCGCCGACGCGGCAGAGGGCGACACGATCATCCAGGTCGGCACGCAGCAGACGCAGTTCATGGCGATGGGGCCGCTGATCGTCGGCAACGGGCACGCCAGCCAGGAGACCCGCGGCCTGCGCAGCGTGCAGGCCGGCGCCCGCATCCACCTCAGCGAGCCGCTCGAGAACGCGCACGCCACGGGCCAGACGGTGTCCTCGACCGTGCTGTCGAATCGGTACGGGCTCGCGCCGACTGCGATCACCGCCGACCGCACGACCGGCACCCGGCGCCCCGGCCTCGTCGCGTTCGGCGACAGCATCATGCGTGGCGCCGGCACCCTGCTCGGCCTGCCGCTCGGGTTCATCGACCGCGCCGCCGACGCCGCCCCGATCGCGCTGCTGAACGCCGGACGCAACGCCGACCAGGCCGACGAGTTCGTCGACGGGCTCGTCCTCACGTACAACCTGGCGCGCCGCCAGCTGCTGACCGCGGGCGACATCCTCGTCACGCACTGGAGCAACGACGTCGGCGAGGCCGGAAGCGTCGGTGTGCTGCTGGCCCGCCACAGCGCGACGTGGGCGCTGGCTCGCGAGCGTGGCATGACCGTCGCGGCGTGCACGATCCTGCCGCGGTCGCGGACCAACGACTTCGGCATGTCGATCGAGGGCCAGACGACCGACACCGGCCTTGAGCCGATCCGCGTCCCGTTCAACGAGACGCTGCGCGGCTGGGTCGAAACGTGGGAAGGCCCGCTCGACCGGTTCGGCCGGGGCTGCATGGGCCGCGTCGACCAGACGTCTGATGGCTACCTCGTGCACGGCCTCACGTGGGTCCTCGACATCGCGCACGCCATCGAGTCCGCAGTCAACAGCGGCCTGTGGCGCGTCGACGCCGGCCCGCTGAGCGACTACATCGACATCCCGAGCAGCTCCCTCAAGCGGATGGTGCACCCGACCCCCGGCGAGAGCGGCGGCAACGCGCTGATCGCCTCCTACCTCGACCTCACACTGCTGGAGGCATGACGTGGCCATCTTGCTCACCGACAACCTGACCGACAACAACGGGACGGCGCTCAGCGCGCACGCCGCCGACACCGGGCAGACGATCACCGTCCACGAGGACGTCGCGTCGATCCTGACGATCAACGCAAACCGCGCGTACGCCAGCTCGAGCAACAACGCGCTGCACTACTACTCGCTCGTCCCCGCCACGCCGGACTACGAGGTCCTCGGCGTCCTGTACCGCCTCACCGACGCCGCGGCCGCGCCGACGATCGGCGTCGCCGGGCGCATCAACACCACGCAGCTGACGTACTACCTCGTCCGCGGGGTCATCCTCGTCGGCACCACGTCGATCACGTGGGAGCTCGTCAAGTTCGTCAACACCGTCCAGACCGTGCTCGACAGCTGGGTCGACACCGAGCCCTACGACGTCGGCGACAGCGTCGAGATCGGCCTACGGATGGTCGGCGACCAGATCACCGGCATGGTCCGCGGCGTCGCGCGCCTCGAAGCGACCGACACGTCGATCACCGCGGCGGGACGCGCCGGCATCAAGGGCGGCCCGGCGTACGCGAGCGCCACGATCGGGGTGCACCTCGACAGCCTCGTCGTCCGCGACCCCGTCGCCGCGCCGACGAACACCGCGCCGCCCGCGATCACGACCGACGGGTCACCCGAGCCGGGGGAGACCGTCACCGCCTCGACGGGGTCGTGGGACAACTCGCCGGGCGCGTTCGCGTACCAGTGGAACCGCGGCGGCGTCCCGATCGACGGGGCGACCAGCTCGTCGTACACGCTGCTCGAGGCCGACAACGGCGAGGACATCACCGTCACCGTCACCGCGACGAACGTCGCCGGCAGCGACGACGCGACGTCCGCGGCGATCACCCCGAGCGCCACCCCCCGTGACTACACCACCGTCGTGATCGGCCAGACCGCCCTGACCGGCACGCTGGCGTGGCAGCTGTACGACTTGGCGACCGGGTCGGTAGCGATCTCGCGTCGCACCACGGGCGTCATCGAGCTCGGCGCGACCGGCGTCTACCGGATCCGCGTCGACCGGCCCGTGCCCGGCACCTACGCGCTGCTCGTCGACCGCGGCACCGTTACGCCCGCGCAGATGCTCGCCATCCCGTACGTCGTGCCGCCGCCCGTCGAGGAGCCGTAGCGCCGCGCGAGGTAGTCGCCGGCGCTGTCGCCGAGCAGCTCGGCCGCGAACGCGTGATGCTCGGCGGTCAGGGCGCTCAGCGCCAGCCGCCACGGCGTCCCGTCATGGTGGCGGGCATGGCACGGGTCGCAGACGCCCATCGCGTTGCGCGTGTCGTGCAGTGCGCCGCCGCGGCGACGGACCTCTTGCTCGTAGACGACGTGATGTGCGCGCGCGGCGACACCTGCCCGTGCGAGCGTGACGTCGCTGCGGCCGCAGCCTGGGCAGCGCAGGGTCCGCAGCTGCCACAGCGCCTCGTTGAAGAAGCTCTCCGGGTTGTCGATGACCCGGTCGGCGCTCACGCGTCGGGGTCAGTCGCGCCGACGGGCGGGGTGACGGCCGTCAGCGGGCCGAGGTGGCGCGTGTAGCGCCGCAGGTCATGCACGCGGGTGGTGGGACCCGTCGGCCGCGGCTCGACGGGGTCGTGCGGCAGCTCGGTCTTCGGCGCCCGTGCCACGAACGCCGTCGTGTAGCTCGCAGTCAGCCGCGCGTACCGCTCGGGATCGTCCTCGATCGCGGCGCGCAGCCGGTCGAACACGTCGCCGTGCGGGGCGTCGAACCAGTCGGCCGCGACCGCAGCTGCGGCCGCGTCGCGCTCGGCGACGCGGTCGTGCGGCGCGTGGAGGAGGACGCGGTGCGGGCGCATCAGCTCCGGGTCGTCGACGATGACGACATACGGGCGCAGCGTGTTCACGCCCGAACCTGCTCGGTGCGGAAGAACAGCACCTGCAGCGCCGAGGTGCCGCGCTCGCCGGCGGCAAGGACGTGCGACGTGCCCGGCAGCGTGATCTCGGTGTCGTCGTCGAAGACCAGGGCGACCTGCGCGGGTTCGGAGCCGTCGACGTCCTCGACGGCCGTGACGGTGCGGTCCCGGCCACCGATGGTCACGACGTCGCCGGCCACGCAGTCGTCGACGCGCAGCACCGTCGTCTTGCGCACGCTCGCGTGGACGCCGCGGCGGCCGGCCATCGCGTAGCAGCGGTTGCGGAACGCCTCGGCGTCACCGGCGAAGTCCGCGCCCTCGACGAGCAGCCACGTGACGGGGTTGCCGTCCGCGTCGGGCTCCATCCACTTCTCCCAGGGGTATCGCCGGCGCGGAGAGGGGATCACCGGCTGCACATCAAGTCGTTGGGCCATACGTAGAGAGTACCCAACAGAACTAGTACCGTATGGATGTAGGATGCTACGTATGGATGGACGCCACGATCAGCGCAGCGTCAACGCGGCGGCCCGCGGGTTCTTCAACCAGGGGTTCGACCTCGAGGCGCTGCACCGCACCGCCCGTGCCCGCGGCTATCACGTCGAGCTGGCGCTCGAACCGCGCGCGCTGCGCGTCCGGTCCGGGTCCCGAGTCCTTGCCTGCGCGGCGCTGGACGGCCTCGAGCCCGCCGACCTTCGTTGGGGCGCGTCGGTCTGCCGCGTCCTGCTGCCCGACCCCGCTCGCGTGTGACTGACGTCAGCGACCTGACCGACCAGGAACTCGCCGCGGTCGTCGGCCTGTGCGGCGTGCGGACCGTCGCGCAGGCCACCGGCCTGTCGGTCGGGTTCCTGCTCGCCCTCCAGCCCGCCGCCGGCGAGGCGCACCCGCGCTACCGCAACGCGTGCCCGGGCTGCGGCACCCCGCGTGACCCGCGCCGCGACGGGCCGTGCATCAGCTGCCGCCGTGATCGTGTCGCCGAGCGCGTCGATCGCGCCCGGACGCTCCTGGCCGCCGGCCTGAGCGCGCACCTGGCGTGCGAGGCGCTGGCCGAGCGCGAGGGGATCAGCCCCTTGACGGCGCGGCGCGCGGTGGCGATCGCCCGACGCGAGCCGGTGGCCGCATGACGTGGATCGCCCCATGGCGCGACACGCAGCCCCAAGAGGTGTGCACCGCCTGCGGCACGCGGTGCGTGGCTTCGACGCTGACCGACGGCCCCGAGCCGCGCTGTGTGCTGTGCGTCGAGCAGAACCGCCTCCCCGACCCCCGACGTGCAGGCCGGCGCGACGTGCCGTCCGGGCAGCTGGCGATCTGCTGATGGCACCGCGCAAGAAGAAGAAGGGCGAGGAGAAGCCGCCGCAGCCGCGCGGCCTGCGGATCGACCCGACCGGCCGCACCTACCACGGTGCCGTCGTCGAGAAGGTCGTGCGCACCGGCCAGCGCGTCGCGGTGTGGACGCAGGGCCTGGGCCCCGAGGACGACCCCGCGCACATCGGGGTGCTGCTCGGCATCCGCTGTCGCCGCGACCGGCTGCCCGAGCTCGCCGTCGCGGTCAACCGCGACACCGTCTTCCTGCCGGTCGGCGACGTGACGTACGCGTGCGAGCTGCCGACCGCTGCGCACGGCCCCGAGGACCTCGAGTCGTGACCGTCGTGACCCTCGTCGAGGACCTGTCGGTCTCCGCGGCGCACGTCCAGCGCGGCGACATGGACGCCCTGACCGGCCTGTGCCCGTGGTGCTCGACGCGCAACGCGCGCGGCTCGATCGCCCGCGGCGTGTTCCTGTGCGGCTGCGGCTGCCGCGGCCGCGTCAAGACCGGCACCGGCGCGCTGCTGGACTACCTGCGGCAGGACTCGTCGTGCTGAGCACCAACGACATGCGCGCCCTCGAGCTGCTCTGCCAGGGCGGACGGTGGAGCGCCGGCGAGATCGAGGCGCAGCTGCGCGGCACCATCGCCGGGGCGAAGCCCGCGATGGCGCGCCTGCCCGGCCTCGTCAACCGCGGCCTCGCCGACGTCGAAGCCGACGGGTACGGCGTCACGCCCGACGGGCTGACGGCCTACAGCCGCGCGGTGACCGCCGCGTACGGCCCGTTCGCGTCGCTTCCGGCGGTGCAGCCGTGACCTTTGCCGTGTCGTCGCGGGTTGCCGCGCCCGACGCTCGGATCCCCGACTGCGGCCGGAGGATCCCATGACCGACCCGCCCGAGAAGAACACCCGGTCGCTGTCGCCCGCCGCGATGTTCGTGCTCGCGCTCCTCGTCGCCGCGGCCGGCGGTCTCGGCCTGCTGCTGGCGTTCTACCTCGGACTGCTCGTCCGGGTCTTCGAGCTCGCCGCATGACTGACGCTGAGAGCTACACCCCCGACGGGGAGCAGCAGCCCGACGGCGGCCGCCGGCGCCGCAACCCCGTCTACCACGTCTTCGAGCTCATCAAGGTCAAGCACGCCGAGCCCGGCGGCGCGATCCCCGACCTCGCCGCGACGCCGGGCAAGGCGTGGGTGCAGATCGGCGAAGACATCTCTGCCGCCACGGACACCGACGCGATCGCGCAGGTCGCCGGCACCGACGAGTCGGTACTGGACGGCCGGACGTTCTGGGCGCCGCTGGTCAAGGACTACCGGCCCCGCACCCGCGCGGTCGAGAACGTCCCGAAGGGCCGGTGGACATGACCTCGGCGCAGGCACTGGCGCTCGTCGACACGCTGTCGCGACTGGACATCCCGTTCACGCACACCGTCAGCGACGGCGTCCACACCGTCGAAGCGAAGCTCACGACCGGCCGCGACGCGCCGGTCACCGCGCTCTCCAAGGTCGCCGCCGACACGGGCATCACGTGGCGCGCGACCGGCGCGGGGACGCTGCAAGCCGTTCAGGTCGAGGAGGTCGACCTCCGTGGATCGTGAACAGATCCACGCACTGCTCTGCGACGTCGGCGCCGTGGAGAGCGACGACGTCGCCGAGGCCGTCGTCGCGGCGCTCGAGGCCCGCGACCTGCTGCGCATCGGCGAACGGCGTCGCTGGCGGGTGACCGTCGACGACCCCGACGCCATGGCGGCGTACACGTTCGACGTCGACGCGCACACCGCGTACGCCGCCTCGATCGAGGCGGCGCGACGCGCGATCCGCGCCGACCCGGGCGCCTGCCTGGCTGGCACGGTCAAGAACCTGACCGACGCGCAGCGCGCACACATGGCCGACGACGACGCCGACGGGCTCGTCGGGGCCGTCGCGAAGTGGGCGGTCGCTCAGCCGATCGTCCCCGTCCCCACGGCGGAGGGCGCCGATGCCGCGTGATCGCGAGTGCCCGGTCGACGGGTGCACGAACCGCCACAGCCGCAGCCTGCTGATGTGCCGGCCGCACTGGTACGCGATCCCCAAGCCGCTGCGCGACGACGTGATGCGCGCCTACCGCACCAAGGGCGTGCTCAGCGAGGAGTACGGCGCCGCACGCGAGGCCGCGATCCACGCCGCAGAGGCGGGAGCGGTCCATGGCTGACCACGGCACCGCGATCGAATGGACGCAGGCCCCCGGCTTCAAGGGCGAGACGTGGAACCCCACGGTCGGCTGCGACCGCGTCAGCCCCGGCTGCGCCAACTGCTACGCGATGGCGCTCGCACCGCGGCTGCGCGCGATGCAGCAGGCCCGCGGCGGTGGCGTGTGGGCCGACGCCCCCGACGGCGGGCCCGCGTCCGGGCCGGCCTTCGGCTTGCAGCTCGTCGAGGACCGCGTGACGCAGCCGCTGCGCTGGGAGAAGCCGCGGATGGTGTTCGTCAACTCGATGAGCGACCTGTTCCACGACCAGGTCCCCGACGCGTTCATCGCCCGCGTGTTCGCCGTCATGGCGCTCGCACACCGGCACACCTTCCAGGTGCTGACCAAGCGCCCGGAGCGGATGCGTGACCTGCTCGGCTCACCGCGGTGGAACCGGCTGCTGGCCGACGCGATCCTCGGCGTCGGGACCCACGACGTCGAGGTCTTCAGCGACAGCCCCGCCGTCCTGCCGAACGTGTGGCTCGGCGTGTCGATCGAGAACCGCCGGTTTGTCGGCCGCGCCGACGTGCTGCGCGCCACGCCCGCCGCGGTGCGGTTCATCAGCGCTGAGCCGCTGCTCGGCCCCCTGACCGTCCCGGCCACCGGGGCCCGCTTTCGTGCCTACGGCGACCGCGCCCCGCGCGACTACCGCGAGGCGCTGAGCCTCCGGCACATCGACTGGCTGATCGTCGGCGGCGAGAGCGGCCCCGGCGCCCGCCGGTTCGACGCTGACTGGGCGCGCGACCTGCGCTTCGACGCGTCGAGCCCCGGCGACCCCAAGTTCCGCACCGCGTTCTTCGTCAAGCAGATAGGCGGGCTGAAGCCCGGCACCCGTCTCGAAGACCTGCCCGAGGACCTCCGGATCCGCGAGTGGCCCGAGGCGGTGACGCATGCAGCCCGGTGAGCCCTGGGACCCCGATCGGCCCGAGCTGCCCGCGCTGCACCCCGGGCGGCTCGGCAACTACGTCGGTATGCCCGCCGCGATGAAGCTCGAGCAGTTCGGCTCAGAGATCATCGACGCGTTCGGGCACCCGCCGTACCTCGTCGGGTCGGCGACCCGCACCAAGCGCTGGCGCGACGTCGACGTCCGCCTGATCCTGCCCGACGACGAGTACGACGCCCTGTTCGGCGGCCGGCAGGTACCCGCCGCACTGGACGTCAAGTGGAACGCGTACTGCCTGGCGTTCAGCGCCCGCGCCCGCGAGATCACCGGCCTGCCCGTCGACTTTCAGATCGACCGCAGCACCGAGGCCAACGAGCGGTATCAGGGCCCGCGGTTCGCGCTCGGCATCGCGTACATGCTCGACCGGTCCGGCGGATGAGTCGCACGCGCGTCAACCCCGCGCTCGTCGCCTACCGGCTGCGACAGGCGATCGCGCTCGGCGTCCCGGTGACCGTCCGAACCAAGACGGGCCGCGAGTACACGGGCCGCGTGGTGCGGGTGTTCGCCGACCCGAATGAGCGGCGCACCGACGCGGAGATCGCCGCAGCGAACGGCTCGAACCAGATCGTCGAGCTGGACACGGGCCGCCGGCTGCGCGTCGAGGACCTCGAGCGCGGCGCCCTGAAGCACAACCACAACAGAGGAGCATCGTGAGCGACGACGGGACGCACCAGACCGAGGACCACGGCGGCCAGCAGGCCATCGGCGGGCCCGGCACCGAGAAGCAGGGTCCGCACTTCACCAACAAGGTGACCGGCCCGACACCCGACGGCGCCAAGCTCAAGCTCAAGGGCGGCACCGTCGAGTGGGACGGCGACGAGCTGCAGCGCCAGGAGCGCGTCACGCTGATCGTCGACTGCGTCGTCTCCGGCGTCGGCCTCGAGGACGACCTCGACGTCGACAACTACCCGAAGAAGACGTGGCGGGTGCAGACCTGCCAGGTCGAGTCGATCCGTCAGGCGACGCCCGATGAGCACAGCCGGATCGCCGTCGGGCTGTTCCGCGCGACGGCGCGTCCCGAGTCGCTCGGCGAGCCGCCCAGCGACGCGCCAGCCGACACGGGCGTCGCGTTCGACCAGGCGGTCGCCGACACCCTGCGCGAGTCGCTCGGCGACGACGTCACCGTCGAGGTCGACGTCGCCCTGCCCAGCCCTGACGCCGACGGGCCTGACGCCGGGCCTGACGAGGGCGTCAAGCCCGAGGTGCTGCGCGCCGACCAGGTCGTCTACGGCGACGTCATCGTGCTCCCGGGCTCGCAGGACGGCGTGCTGCACGAGGTCTACGACGTGCTGCCCCAACCCGAAGGCCAGGAGCAGGTCGTCCGGCTCCTGCTCGACGCCGAGGACGGCGAGATCCTCGAGCTGACCGCCGACCAGGAGATCACCGGCGACCTGCTGCCCCGCGACGCCGACGGCAACGCGATCGGCGGACCGGACCCCGAGGCCGACGACGCCGAGGCCGCGAACGACGCCGACGACGAACCGGCCGCCGCCGCCGATGACGACGACCCCGACATGCGCTGGGAGAACGACGATGACGACGACGAGTAGCCCCCGCGCCATCCCCGCCGTCGAGATCCCGGCCGCGGCGATCCGGCAGTGGGACTGGACCGACGTGCAGTCCACGAACATCAACCGCATCGCGCTCACCCCCGACGGCGAGCTCGCCGTCCAGTTTCGGCCCGGGCGCATCTACCTGTACGACGCCGGCCGCGAAGGCCACCAGCGACTGCTCGACGCCGACGCAGACCCCGAGCAGTCCGTCGGCGGCGTGTTCGCGCAGTTCATCCGCAACAAGGTCACGACCCGGCGCGTCGAGCCGACCGCCGCGGACATCGCGCACGCCACCCAGGCGCTGTCGGCGGCAGTCGCCGCAGTCAACGACGCGCTGGCCCAGATCGCCGAGGCAGCCAAGGCCGCGTCGGCTGCCATGGAGCGCCTCGGGGCGCTGCTGCCCGACGAGGAGGGCACGGAGGCGTGAGCGACCGTCGCAAAGCGAAGCAGGTACTGCACTGGGCGCTGGTCGTGTTGTTCGCCAGCTTCGTCCGTGCCCTCTTCGGCGGCGACCTGCTGGCGGCCGCGGCGATGTTGCTCGGCGCCGCGGCGGTCGGCCTTCGGCTCCGTGCTCTCGGGCAGCTGCCGTGAGCATCCGCATGACGGTGCCGGGCACCCCCCGGGGCAAGGCGCGTCCGCGCGTCGTCCGCGTCAAGGGCCGCACGCGGACGCACACGGCCGACGAGACGGTCGCGTACGAGGATCGGGTCCGCGCCGCGTGGATGCAGGCCGGCCGCGTTGACCTCGGCGACCGGCCGCTCGCGGTGAAGATCGTCGCGTACCACGCCCGTCCGAAGTCGCACTACCGCACCGACGGGACGCTCAGCGCGAAGGGGCTGCGCGAGTTCGCGCCGATGAAGACCCCGGACTGCGACAACGTCACCAAGGTCGTCCTCGACGCGCTCAACCAGCTCGCGTATGGCGACGACAAGCAGGTCGTCCGGCAGGTCTTCGAGCGCCGATGGACCGCATCGGGTGACCGCGAGCGCGTCACCGTCCACCTCGCCACCGTCCCAGCGCCGTGACCAGCGACTGCGCCGAACGGGTCGGCATCGCGCTCTCGCTGATCCCCGACCGGATCCGTGGGCGCATCGGCCCCGTCGACATCCGCGAGGATCACCCCGCGCACGTCGGTGTCGCGTGGGGCGGCGTCGTCCACGACGAGCACCTCGACCTCTTTACGGCGGGCACACACGCGTTCTTCAGCGACCCCGCGATTCACCAGGCTCATCTCGCGCGCACGCGCCGGCGCCCCGTCGTCTGGCTGCCGCGCACCGACCTTTGGACGCCGACCATTGCCACGATCCTGCACGAACTCGGCCATGCGCTGTGGTTCGCGATCTTCGAGCCGCATCGTCACGAGCGGGTGTACTGGGACCCGGGGCAGCGCACGGTCCGCGTCGCGCACGTCACGGGACTGATGCCCAGCATGCTCGCTCTCACGAACTACGAGCGGATGTGCATGCTCGAGCAGTTTGCCGAGGCGTTCGCGCTGTGGCTACTGCCCGTTGGTCGAGACCGCAAGGCCGGCGGTGACGCCACTGGCCTGTACCACCGCAGCCGCGACCTGACCGTCGGAGAGGACGGGTGGCGCTTCGATAACCGGCACCTGCTCGGCCTGTTCAACGAGCTCGCCGGATGGCCCGTCGACACGCCGCCACGGGCGCTGCGATGACGTACCGGCCAGTCGGCATCCGCGTCCGGAGGCTCAGCACGCGGCGGTTCGGCGCGTGGATCGAGCTCGAGGATCACCCCGGGCCGGGCCAGCGCCGCCGTCTGCCGCTCGAGCGCGGCCCGTACAGCGGCAGGACCGCCGCACGCGCTCGGCGCCGCGCCCTGACGGCGGCCGGCGGTCGGCTGTACGAGCGGGGCGCATCGTGATCCTGCTGCCCCGCGTCAGCCCCGGCGAGTTTCGGGCACGGTGGACGGCGTTCGACAGCGCCGCCGAGTACCTCGAGCTCAGCGCGTCAGACCGCAACATCGCGTGGCGCGAACACACCGGCGACGACGACTTCTACGAGTGGCCGGTCCCCATCGAGCACTTCGTCTGCGACCCGTTCTACGTCGGCCCGGCCGTGACGGTCCGGCCGAAGATCCGGCAGTTCATGGCGGACTTCTGCGACCCGGACGGCATCTACGAGCTGTTCGTGTTCATCGGGGGCATCGGGTCGGGCAAGAGCTTCTCCGCCTCGCTGCTGATGCTCTACAGCCTCTACCAGCTGTCGTGCATGCGCGACCCGCACAAGTACCTCTCGACGTTCCCGAGCGTCCAGATCAGCGGTGACGCGGAGATCGCGTGCATCAACGCCTCCGGCGCCGGCGCGCGGCAGGCCGCGAAGGTCGTCTACGGCGAGGTGTTCGAGAAGGTCGAGAACAGCGTCTACTTCAAGCGGCACTTCGAGCCCTACCCGTTGAAGACCTCCGAGCTCGAGTTCCCCGGCCGCATCCGGTTCAGCCCCGGCACCGGTGAGGCCAGGTCGGTGCTCGGCTTCAACGTGTTCGCGTTCGTCGTCGACGAGGCCGCGTTCGGCAAGGAGAACCAGGAGACCGACAAGGACTCGGTCCGCGAGCTGTTCATCGCGCTGAACCAGCGCCGTCGGTCACGGTTCGCGAAGATGGGGTGGGGCGGCCTGTTCACCAGTCCGCAGAGCGAGCACGCGTTCGTCGAGCAGCTGGCCGGGCAGGGCGAGGTCGCCGGCGCCGACGTCCTCGTCCGGCGCATCGCGACGTGGGACGCCAAGGACGAGCTGCAGCCCGGCACCACGATGTTCCTGCTCGATCGCGACCCCGACTCGGTGCGCATCCTCGAGGAGGAGCTGACGTACATCGCGCCGGGTGTCGCGCTGCGCAAGAACGGCGATCTGGTGCGGTTCGGTCATCCCGTGCCGCCCGAGCACGAAGCGCGCCGCATCGCCGCGCAGTACACCGCCGGGCGTCAGGCCGCCGCCTGACGGCTGACAGGAGGGGCGTAGCGATGTAGGGATGTAGTACCGTAGTGCGCATGCTGGTGGTGTTCGACCTCGACGGCACCCTCATCCGTTCGTTCCTGCGGGAGGGGCAGCGTCACGCCTTCGACGACGTCGAGGTCCTCCCGGGCCGGGTCCGCGCGCTCCTCGAACTGCGACGGCGCGGCGTGAAGCTCGCCGTCGCGACGAACCAGGGCGGCGTCGCGCACGGCTACCAGACCCAGCAGCAGGTCTGGGAGAAGGTCGCGCGCGTCCGCCGCGCGCTGTGGCAGCCCGAGCTGCCGGTGTTTGCGAGCTTCTCGCACCCGGACCGGCCGAGGGTCCCGCTCGAGAAGCCGCCCGGTCGGCTGGACTTCCCGCGCATCGACCCCCTGGCTCGCAAGCCCGGGCCGGGCTTGATCTTCGGCGCGATCCAGCACCATCGGACCGTCCGGCAGGCGACGGTGATGGTCGGCGACATGGACACCGACCGCGAGGCCGCAGACGCTGCCGGCGTCGAGTACCTCGATGTCGCCGCGTTCTTCGACGCCTCGTGACCTGGCAGGTCGTCAACGGCGACAACATCGCCTGGCTGCAAGCGCTGCCGGACGGGTGCGTCGACGCGATCGTCTGCGACCCGCCGTACGGGCTGAGCGCAGAGCCCGACATGCGGCAGGTCCTGACGCACTGGCTGGCCGGCGACGACTACCAGCACCGCGGCGGCGGGTTCATGGGCCGATCATGGGACAGCTTCGTGCCCGGCCCGTCGACGTGGCGGGAGTGCCTTCGCGTCCTGCGGCCCGGCGGGCACATGCTCGCGTTCGGCGGCACCCGCACCTACGACCTGCTCGTCACCGCCGTGCGGCTCGCGGGCTTCGAGATCCGCGACACGATCGCCTGGCTCTACGGCGCCGGGTTCCCGAAATCGCTGGACGTCTCGAAGGCGATCGACAGGGTCGCGGGTGTAGAGCGCGAGATCGTCGCGACCGGAGCACCGGCCAAGCGCATGACCCCTGGCGCCGACCAGGAAGCGACCGGCTCGTGGATCAAGGACGACGGTCGCGAGTACCTCCCGACCGTCACTCGCCCGGCGACTGCCGAGGCGAGCAGGTGGGAGGGCTGGGGCACGGCGCTCAAGCCCGCGCACGAGCCGATCGTCGTCGCCCGCAAGCCACTGGTGAGCACCGTGGCAGCCAACGTGATCGCGCACGGAACCGGCGCGCTGAACATCGACGCGTGCCGAGTCGACGCGGGCGGTGATTCGCTCGGCGGAGGCGCGGAGAAGGTGACGACGCGCGAGCAGAAGGGCAACGACGGCTGGGCCAGTCCGTGGATGGACGACGAAGAAGCCCGCGAGGCTCACGCCGCGCGTGTGCGCGCGAACGTCACCCGCGCCGAGGCGCTCGGTCGGTGGCCTGCAAACGTGGCACTCGACCCTGACGCAGCAGTCGCCCTGGACGCACAGACCGGCGAGTTGCGCAGCGGCGACGGCAACATCATCCGTGAGAGCTCAGCGGACCACGGGGGCAACCGGTCGTCGGCGTTCGGCGCGGAGTCCCGCAAGGCCGGGGAGGTGATGGTCAGCTACGGCGACCGCGGTGGCGCGTCGCGGTTCTTCTACTGCGCGAAGACGGCCCCCGAGGAACGCGAGGCCGGCCTCGACGGCCTGCCCGTGACCGACGCGCCGACGACGACGTCACCGACATCGACACTGCAGCACGGCCGGACCGGAAGTCGCCGCGTCGACGAGCGGATCCCCGAGCGCGCAGCGCGCGCGAACGACCATCCGACCGTCAAGCCGATCGAGCTGATGCGATGGCTGATCCGGCTCGTCACCCCACCGGGCGGGGTGGTCCTCGACCCGTTCTGCGGCTCAGGGTCGACGGGCTGCGCCGCGGTCCTCGAGGGTGCCGACTTCCTCGGCGTCGACCTCGACGAGCACTACTGCGACATCGCGATCGCCCGGATCGGCTGGTGGGCGCGGCAGGACGCGCGGCCCGCCGAGCACACCGTCCGCGCCGCGGCCCGGGCGCGCGCCGATCACGCCGCGCGCACCGACCACGGCCAACTGGCCATGGAGGCGCTGTGAGCGACGCGATCGCTGACGCGCTTCACCGCCTGGCCCGCGCGCGGTACTTCAACGAGGACCAGCTACAGGAGGCCGCCGCCCGCGTCATCACCGAGGCGGGGTTCGACGTCCAGCGCGAGGTCCGACTCAGCCCACGGGACCGCATCGACCTGCTCGCCGGCCGCGTCGGCATCGAGGTCAAGGTCGACGGTGGCACCGCCGCGGTGCTGCGCCAGCTCACCCGCTACGCCCAGTCCGGGCAGGTCGACGAGCTCATCCTGCTGACCAGCCGCGCGCGTCACCAGATGCCCGCGCAGATCGACGGGATCCCCGTCCGCGTCGTGAGCCTCATCACGGGGGGCCTGTGAGGCGCCACGGCACCATCACGCACCTGCGGCCCGAGCCGCCGTACCGGATGCACCCGATGTGGGCGATCGAAGCCGACCCGAACACGATGGTCCGCCTCAAGCGGATGTTCCCCAAGCTGCGCCCCGACCAGCGCGGCGTCGTCGGGATCATCGACACGCCCGAGGTCGCCCGCGACCTCGAGTGGACGATGGAGCGCTACCGCTTCGCCATCAGCCAGCGCCACCACGCGCACCTGCGCCAGCGCGCCGCCGACCACCGCCGCACCGAGCAGATCGTCGACAGCATCCTCGCCGGCGAACGCCCCGCCACGCTGCTGCCGCGCGAGCCGACGTTCACGCCGTTTCCCGAGCAGCAGGTCGCCTGCGACATGCTGCTCGCCACCGGCCGGCTGCTGCTCGCCGATGAAGTCGGGCTCGGCAAGACGTTCGCCGCGCTGCTGCCGATGTGCGTCGAAGACACGCTCCCGGCCGTCGTCGTCGCCCCACCCGGCCTGCTCAGGCAGTGGCGCGAGGAGATCATCGAGGGGTTCCCGTTCCTGCGGCCACACATCGTGCGCAAGGGCGCGCTGTACAACCCGGCGCACATGCGGGAGATGGCCGGACACCAGCCCGACGTGTACCTCATCAGCTACTACATGCTCCGCGGCTGGGTCGATCACCTCGCCGCCGTCTGCAAGTACGCCGTGTTCGAGGAGATGCACGAACTGCGGCACCCCAACACCGACAAGTACACGCACTGCTCGCAACTGGCGCGCGCGATGACGTTCAAGCTCGGCGTCACCGCCACCCCGGTCTACAACTACGGCGGGGAGGCGCACACCGTCGTCTCGCTGCTCGACGAGGACGCGCTCGGCAGCCGCCAGGAGTTCATTCGCGAGTGGGGCGCCAGCGAGGTCGACCGCGGCGACAAGCAGAAGGTCGGCGACCCCGCCCGGCTGGGCCGGCACCTGCGCGACACGGGCCTGATGCTGCGCCGACGCCGCAAGAAGCAGCCGCCGCAGCGGATCCCGCACCTCATCGACTGCGACGAGCACGAACTCGAGCGCGTCGCCGCGGACACGCGGGAGCTCGCGCAGCTCATCGTCAGCGGGGCCGGCACGCCGACCGAGCGTCGCGACGCGAGCAAGGACATCGACTGGCGTGTGCGGCAGGCCACCGGTATCGCGAAGGCGCCGTACGTCGCGTCGTTCAGCAAGCTGCTGCTCGACAGCGAGGACAAGCTCGTCATCTGGGGCTGGCACCGCCGCGTCTACGACATCTGGCAGGACCGGCTCGCGGACTTCAACCCGCTGATGTACACCGGGACGGAGAGCAACGCCGCCAAGCACGCCGCCAAACAGGCGTTCATCGAGCCGCTCGAACGCGACACCCGCGGCAACCCTGACCCCGACGCGCACCGCGTGCTCATCATGAGCCTGGCGTCCGGTGCTGGCCTCGACGGGCTGCAGAAGGTCGCCAACGTCGGCGTGTTCGGCGAGCTGGACTGGTCGCCGGCCAAGCACCTGCAAGCGCTCGGCCGGATCGACCCGACCCGCGGCCTGCGACCCGACGAGGACGCTACCCACGTCGGGTCGGCCGTCGGCTACTTCCTGTGGACCGACAGCGGCTCGGACCCCGTCGTCATGGACGTGCTGAACGTCAAGCGGATGCAGGCCGAGCCGCTCGTCGACCCCGACGACGACATGGGCCTCGACGCGCACGCAGGCCAGGACACCAGCAACCGGATCCGCCGCCTCGCCGCGGCGATGCTCAAGCGATGATCGTCGGCCGCCGGTACCTCCAGACCGCACGCCCGCACCCCGACCGCATGCAGTCGGCCAGCGTCACGCTCGACAGGCCGCGCGTCGTCGAGGTCCTCGCGCAAGGCCAGCCGTTTGACCGCGGGCCACGCCGCAACGTCCTCGTCGAGGACGTCGTGACCGGGGAGCGGTACGTCCGGCCGTTCCGCGGCCTGCGGACCTCGTCCGGGCGGTAGGTCCCGAGGTCTGTAGCGTTGTAGGTATGGCCCTTCGCGTCTCGGACATCCGCAAGCGTGGTCGCGCACTTCTCGGCGGGCCATCGAGCATTCTCGACACCCTCTCGGCCGCTGATCGTCTGGCGCTACGCAACGAGCTGCTCGATACGCACACCGTCCCGCCTGTCGTCGACGAGATCAACCGTCACTACCCGTTCAACACGAACGGCGGCATCGGGTCCTCGCTCAGCCTCGGTGGATGGAGTGGTGCGCAGATGCTGCACACCAACGCTTCGGTCTACCCCTGGGTCGTCGAGCCCATCAGGTTCCCCGAGCACTGGCAGACCGCCGGCGTCGACGCGTTCTGGGTCCCGTCCGTCGCTGGCATCACCGGCGGGCCGACGCTGCAGGTCGCCAAGATTGACGCCGACCCGGAGGGCGGCGGCCTGACGACTGCGCCCTTCACCGCGAGTGCGAACGTCGCCGAGGCGTCCGAGCTCCGAACGCAGTACGAGGAGTACCAGACCACCCTGAACGAAACGCTGGTCGTCGACCCGACGAAGCTCACGCGCATTCGTGTCCTGCGGGTGTCGCTGAACGCGTCTCCCGACGGGTATCTGGGACCGATTGCGCTCACGCAGATCCGGCTCCGAAGGACGTCCTGAATGGCGTGGGAAGACGAGTTCGACGCGTTCGCGGAGATCGCAGAACTCGACGACACCTTCGCCGGCGACGGTGATCTAGACGGCCGCGTGGCCACGCCAAGCGGCCAGGTATGGAACGACGCCAACGGCAAGCTCATCACCGCCGACGGCCAGATGAAGCGCGACCCCGAAGAGGCAGGGCTGTCCTCGAACTATCCGCAGATCGACCTGGGTGCCCCAGTGACCGGCATGTGGTGCCAGGTGTCGTGGCTCGGCGACGAGGAAGACAGCGACGTCATCCAGAAGAACAACGGTGTCGTCCTCATCTGCGCCGACGATCCGGCCCGAGCGGGAAGCCCCCCGACACTCAACGCGTTCGGCGCCATGCTGCACCCGATCTTCGGGCCCTGGGCGATGGCCGTGACGGTCTACGAAAACGCGGCGCCCCTCGATGAGCCCCAGCAATTTCTCGCCTACCCCGGTGGGAGGCTTGACATCGACGGCACCGTCTACCAGTGCGGCTGGGAACTCCGCGGGATGATCCTGACCGTCTACTGCCCCGACGGGTCACGAGTCAGGGTCGCGGACCCTCTCTTCGCCGAGCACGCGGGCAGGCACATGATCTGGCAGACCTATCTCACTGCATCCGCCGGTCTTGCGGTTCGCTTCGAGCGGGTACTCGCGACCACCGCCCAGCTGCCGGGCTATGTCGAGCCCGTCCCGCTGCGTGCCACCCGCGGGGGCGAGCTCGAACCCTACGGTGGCATCTAGTCTCCGGGCGCGCCGAGCCAACTCGGTGTCCCGGCCTGTAGCGTTGTAGGGGTGTCGGCCCCTCCAACAGCGGACTCGCGTGTGATCGAAGCCGCGGACTCCGTCGCGAAGGCCATGACGCCGAAGCCCGGTGGGCGTAGCCCGAAGCGCAACTGGATCGAGAACACGAGCGCCGACGGCAAGGGGCAGCTGCCGCCGTACGTGCAGCACCTCTACCAGGCGATCGAGAAGCGCGGTGTGCCCCGCTCGAAGGCCATCGCGATCGCGCTCAGCCGCGTGAAGAAGTGGGCGGCCGGCGGCGCGGGCATCGACGCCGGCACGCAGGCCGCGGCGAAGATCGCACTGGCGCAGTGGACGGCGCTGAAGGCCAAGAACGCGGCGCTCGCCGAGGCCGAACAGGTCGTCGTGCTCAACGAGGCCGAGCAGGTCGCCGCGGCCACCGCCGTCGCGATCGTGCTGCTCGAGGGCAAGCGTCGCGCCGGCGGCGCGCTGTTCGGGATGGGCAACGCCGTCTACGACGTCGAGAAGATGCACGAGCTCGCCCAGGGCAAGCCGCTCGTCGACGTCGACCCCGGCCAGTTCGCGCACGCGTTCGGGGAGGTCCGCATCGACCACCAGTACGCGCTCAAGACGAACGTCAAGAAGCCCGTCCTGCTGGCCGCACGGCCCGGTGGCGGCAGCGCGCTCGTCGACGGCTGGCACCGGATGTACAAGGGCCACGCCACCAACACCAAGCTGCGCGGCTACGTCCTCAGCGCCCAGGAGCTCGAGTCCTGCCGCGTCACCGAGGCACGCCGCGTCGACGACGACATCGTCGTCCCCGAGCCGGGCGATCGCGTTCGCGTGCAGCCCGGCGGCGCGACGGGTGTCGCGGGGGAGGTCGACAACCTCAGCGTCGACGTGCGCCTCGACGACGGCCGTCGCGTCAACATGCCGGTCGACCAGGTCGTCTGCGAGTCCGCGCGGGGGTCGGCCGACCCCGGCCCTTTCGCCTGACCGTCACCGACGTCGCCGCAGTCGGTGACGCGGTCGCGGCGATCGCCAGCGTCGACGCTCCGCTGCGCGAGAGCCTCGTCGAGCACGCCGAGCGGGAGCTGACCCTCGCCGGCCTCATGGACAGCGACAGCGACTACGGCGGCATGCTCGGCCGTGCCGCGCTCGCGCTCGTCCGGCTGTTCGCCGACCAGGGCCACAGCGGGTTCAGCGCCGCGATGGCCACCGAGCTGTTCGGCAAGCTCGCCCGCTACGAGCCGCTGACGCCGCTGACCGACGATCCGGCCGAGTGGCAGCACATCGAGGAGGACATGGCCGGCGACGCCATCACGTGGCAGAGCCGCCGGCGCCCGGACGCGTTCAGCAAGGACGGCGGCAAGACGTACTACTGCCTCGACGACCCCGAGAACTACCGGCCCGGCACCACGGCGGACATCGACCCCGACGGCGGCAGCGACGACCCCCCGGAGAAGGTGTGGAAGACTCGGGACCAGTGGCGGATGCACCGCAGCGTGCCCGCCCGCGTGCGCGAGAGCGGCTACGACCCCGATCAGCCACGCGGGGAGGACGGCCGGTGGATCGACGTGACGGTCACCGACGCGAACCGCGCAGCGAGCACGCCGACCCTGGGGATGCTGCACCACACCGACGCGCTGGACGCCCCGGGCCCGCCCGGTGTCAGCAAGGCCACGTACTACGAGGGCGGTGACCGGCGCCTCCCGCGGTCGGACTGGCGGGTGTACGTGCACCGCGGCGAGGACGGCCAGCCCAACGGGATGCTCGAGGTCTACGCGCCGTACCCGAAGTTCAACGCCGCCGGCGAACTGGCCGGCTGGCAGGTGTGGGAGTCGGCCGTGGCTGTCGACCCGTCGGCGCGCAGGCAGGGCATCGCCCGCAAGCTCATGGCCGCCGCGATCGCCGACGGCCTGGACGTCGTGCGCGGCGGCGAGCGCGAGAAGTACACCGAGGAGGGCGCCGCGCTCATCAACCGCCTCGCCCGCGAGCCCGGCATGCTGCTCGAAGCAGGTTACGACCCGGACCAGGCGCGCGACCCGCTCGGTCGATGGACGATCAGCCCCGCCGCCGCTCGCGGTTTTGTTCACGACCACGGCCCCGCGGGCTGGGGAGGGGTCCTGTTCCACGGCACCGACGCCGCAGCGCGACGGGGGATCCGCAGGGACGGGTTCGCAAGCCACGCGTGGCTGTCTTCCGACCCGGAGTTCGCCGCCGGGTACGTCCCAGGCGGGGACCGTCGCGGGCTGTTGCGCGTCGCAGCGCGCATGGAGCGCCCGTACCGACCGCCTCGCGGCAGCATCAGCCGCGACGAGATCATGGCCCTAGACCGCCGGCATCCCGGCCTGTTCTATGACCAGGCGCTCGCGGCCGAGGGGTACGACGGCCTGCTCGACATCGACCCGCGCGACGGCACCATCATGGCCGTCGTCTTCGACGCCGCGAACGCGCGCGTCATCGAGGGCCGGTTCGACCCCGACCAGCCGCGGTGGCCGCAGGGCGCGGCGGACGGCCTGGGCGGGCAGTGGCGCGACACCGACGGGCCCGGGCGGGCGTTCGCGCGCGCCGCGGCCCGGACACGAGTACGGGCGGCGACGGCGGCCCGGCGCTCCCGTCCGCCAAGCGGCTGCGTGAGGCACTCGAGCTGTCGATCGACCTGGGCGGTCACCGGTGGGAGGCGAAGGTCCTGCGCCTCGAGCACGGTCGCGAGAACGCCGAGGTCAAGCTCGACATCGTCCGCGACGGCGAGAGCGTCGGGTATGCCAGCCGCGCGTTCTTCCTCGACGGGTACGGCGGCATGGCGCTGTTTCACGACAGCCTCGAGATCGAGGACGAGGAGCACCAGGGGGAGGGCTTCGGCGGCCGGTACGCACGGCACACGATCGCGCAGGCCCGCGAGCTGGGCGCCACGCACGTCATCCTCGCCGCCGCGCACCCAGGCGGCGGATATGCGTGGGCGCGCGCAGGGTTCCTCATCGACCCGCCCGACGTCACTGGCGGCCGCCGCCCGACGCCCGACGCGGTGGACGCCCACCAGCGCACCGGCCTCCTCGACCTGTTCGACCGTGCCCGCGGACTGCTCGGCGAGCAGCCCGACTGGCCGGCCGGGCTGGCCGACGAGCTCGACGAGATCCGCGCCGCGATCGACGACGGGCAGATCGCCACGCCGTTCGAGCTGGCCGCGTGGGGACGAGGCGGCGCCGGACACGACTGGGCCTATGATTACGAGGGAGAATGGGAACCCGTCACGCGCACCGAGCCGATGCACGCCGCGAAGATCCTGCTGCGCGCCAGCGACTGGAACGGGATCCTGCTGCTCCGCTGAGCGTCGCGCTCAGCGACGCCGCACACGGGCTGTGGGGCGACTGGGTCGACGGCCGGATCCCCGGCTACCCCGACGACGACAGCGCGCTGCTCGACGCGCAGCACGCGGCATCGGTCGCGATCCGCGCCTCCCGCCAGCAGTAGGACCGTAGCGATGTAGTGCCGTAGGCTGCCGGTATGGATGACGGCAAGCAGGAGTCGGTGTACGACAAGGGCACCGTCATCGCCGTGCCCGCGCTGTACCTCTCGGACTTCCGCAAGGACCCCGCCGGGTCCCTGTTGCAGTTCGGGTCGCTGCCGCAGCGCGCGCGCATGCCGTACTTCACCAACGTCAAGGCGATCGACGCCGCCCTGAGCCTGCCCGACGTCGTCACCGGGTCGGCGTCGCGCCTGATGTACACGCCCGACGACAATCAGCCGCCGGCGCGCACGCTCGTCGCCGACCCCGGCAAGCGGTCGCTCATCGACGGCCTGGCCGACACGTTCCGCGCCCCCGACGACGGGTCGTACTGGCACGTCGCGTTCGACCTCGCGCTGAACACCAAGCGCCACGGCGACCGCGCCGGGTTCGCGCTCGGCCGCATCGGCCGGTCATGGATCGAGACCGAGCCCAGTCCGCAGAACCCTGACGTGAACATCCAGCGCGTCGTGCGCGTCTTCGAGGTGCCGCTCGTCGCGCAGGTCGCTGCCCCCGTCGGCGAGCAAATCTACCTCGGCGCGTTCATCCGGCTCATCCTGCAGCTCAAGTACGAGCGCGGGTTCAACATCACGAGCTTCTCCAGCGACCGGTTCCAGAGTGCCGACGCCGCCCAGCAGCTGATGCTCGCCGGCCTCGTCACGAAGGGGCTGCGCGTTGACCCGGACACCGGGATCGTCACCGGCGCGCCGACGTCGTTCAGCGTCGACGGGCGCTCGACGATGCCCTACCAGGAGGTCCTCGAGTCCGTCAACGACAACCGACTCGCGCTGCCGCGGTACAGCATCCTGCGCCAGGAGATGCGCCGCCTCGAGCTGCCCGACGCCGGGTACGCGCCCGACCATCCGCCCGGCGGCAGCAAGGACTGCGCCGACGCCGTCGCCGGGGTCGTCGGGTACCTCGCGACGTTCGGCCACACCGAGCTGGCTCCGATGGGCCCGGTCCTCGACCGCCAGTCGCTCGAGCACCACTACGGCGTCGCGCCGGCGACGAACCTCGGCGTCGAGGACGCCATCGACGACATCCTCGACGGGGGCGGGATGCTCGACCTCGGCGTCGAGTAAGCGGGGTTTAGCCCCGCCGCTAAACCGGTGGACTAGAGGACTAGAGGGGTATAGTTCCGGAGGTGAGCCGCATCGTCATCCCCGGCAGCACCGGACTCGACATCGAGACCGAGCGCGCCGTCGGCGACACCACGTGCCCGGCCGCGAGCGACGGGCGGTACGCCGACTCGGGCCGCCGGTACATCCGGTGTGGCATCGCCAAGGACCACTTCCCGATCGCCGAGAACCCGCGCGCCGCCACCGGGTTCTGCTGCGGCACGTACGGCGCCTGCCCGGTGTGGCAGGCCGACCGCGCCGGCACCACCGACCTCGACCTCGCCGAGCACCGCCGGTTGATCGCTCAGCGCGAGCAGGACCGCATCACCGACCGCCAGCACGCCACCGGCGTCCGCGTCGACGATCGCTTCGAGCGGGCGCTGGACCGCGCGTCGGACGAGGTCGCGGCCGAGGGGCTTGACGAGTAGATGTTCGGCCGGCTGCGTGACCTGGCCCGCGAGGGCGCCGCCGAGGTGTTCGGGTTCTCCGATGAGCTCGGGGACCTGCGCGAGAGCGTCGCTGACGCCCGGCTACTGGCCCGCCGCGTCGAGGACCTCCAATTCGGCGACCTGCTCGGCGGCAGCGCCGACCAGGACTACGTCGTCGACCGCCAGACGCACCGCGACATGGTCACCAAGGCGTACCGGTACTACTTCGGCGACCCCGTCGTCCGGCGCACCGTCGACCTGCGGACCTACTACACGTTCGGCACGGGGATCCCGCGACCCCGGTATCGCGACGACCCCGACGACACCCGCGACACGCAGGAGGTCGAGCGCGGCCAGGGCGTCATCGACGCGCTGTGGACCGACGCGGAGAACCGCGCCACGCTGTTCAGCAGCCAGGCGCAGATGCAGAAGTCCCTCGAGCTGCAAGCGCAGGGCAACGTTTTCCTCGTCCTGTTTGCGACCGACACGCCGCTGACCGGCCGCGACGAGCCCGAGACGAACCTCAAGATCGCCGACCTGCCCGAGCGTGAAGTGGTGCAGGTCATCACGCACCCGCGCAACCGCAAGGTGCCGATCTACTACCGCCGCGACTTCACGACGATGCAGTACAACGCGACCAGCGGGTACTACGAGCCCGGCGAGACGCGCACCCTCTACTACCGCGACTGGCAGCACGACGCGCCCGAGGACGGCGAGGTCTTCGACGGCCGGGCGTGGGAGAACCCGGCGCCCGCGCAGATCGCCGAGGGTCGCGTCTATCACCTCAAGGTCAACGCGACGTCGGACATGCGGTTCGGCGTCAGTGAGCTGCACAGCATCACCCGGTGGGCGCGGGCGCTCAACGAGTTCATGACCGCCCGCACCTCGACGGTGCAGGCGATCGCGCAGATGGCGATGCAGCTGAAGGTCCGCGGCAACCAGCGGACCGTCCAGCAGCAGCAGGCCAAGCTCGAGGAGCTCCACAGCCTCGCCCGGAAGGTTGACGGGACGGGGGAGGGGCTCGGCTACGAACGCGCGCAGCAGTCCGCGACCCGTGTCGGCGTGACCAACGAGTCGGCGGATCTGCAGCCGATGATCCCCGACACCAACGCGCAGTCGGCGATGACCGATGTGCAGACGATCAAGGGGCAGGTCGCCGCCGGGTCGGGCATCCCCGTCCATCACCTCGGTGACACGGGGTCGGCGAACCTCGCGTCGTCGGTGTCGATGGACGGTCCGCTGCTGCGGATGATCCGCGCCAGCCAGCAGGTCTGGAAGGACGTGCACGCCGACATCAACGGGTACGCGCTCAAGCTCGCCGGCCTGGACCCCGACCGGCTCGAGATCACGATGCCGCCGATCACCGACCGCGACGCCAAGGAGGTCGCGGCGATGTTCGGCAACCTCATGAACGCGATCGCGCAGGGCCAGCCCGACCGCGACATGGTGCGGTTCGTCTTCGGCGAGGTCCTCGACGCGATGGGCAAGAGCAACGGCGACCGTGTCCTCGACGAGCTGTTCCCCGACGGCTGGAAGGCCCCGGTGCCGCCGGCCGCGCCAGCAGAGCCAGGTGCATCCGCGCCGGCGACGGCGCTGCGCGACAACGCCAAGCAGGCCGAGCAGGCCAGCCGCCAGGGCCGCCGACGTAACGCCGACGAACGCGGCGGCACGGACGCGGCGCACCGCCAGTCACGCGACCGCGCCGAGAGCCGCGCCCGCGCGCTGGAAGCCGACGACGACATCGAAGCGTTCGTCAGCGAGGCGATGACCGAGCTCGACGCGCTCATCGGCGAGGAGCTCGTCGGTGCGGGCCGCTGACGCACGCGCCCGGCTCGCCGGGGCGCTGCTGCGCGCCCACCAGCGCTTCAGCATCAACGCGCTCGCCGCCCTGCACCCCGACCTGCCGCCCGATCGGCTCGCGGCGGCCATCGCCGAGGAGCAGCTGATCGACCGCACGTACGTCCGCGACATGCTCGCCCGCGCCGACCAGGCCGCCACGGCCGCCGCCGCGCAGGCCGACGACGCCGCCGCCGACCACGTGCTGCGCAGCGCCGCGCACCGCGAGCGCGGCTACATGCAGCAGCACCTCAAGTCCGCCGGGCGCCGCATGCGGATCCAGGCCAAGCTCGCGCAGATGCAGGCGCTCGGCCAGCGCGACGGCTACTGGCACGGCGGTCGGCGCCCCAACAGCTGCGCGGCCTGCCGCGCGATGGGCGGCAAGGTCTGGCCCCTGACGGTCCTGCTGGCCATCGGCCCGCACACCCGCCACCACGGCTGCAACTGCGACATCCTGACGGTGCAGGAGGCCACCGACCGCGGTCTGGCGCTCGAGCGCGGAACCACCGCGATCGCCGAGCCCGACCCGCCGTGGCGCGACGGGCTCCTCGACCTGACCGAAGCCGACACGCAGCTCCTCGACGCGATCGACGGCACGATCGGCGGCCTGAGCGCCGACTACGGCCTGAGCGCCGGCGCGGCCAAGCGGCTCGGGATCGCGCTGCGCGAAGCGACGATCCCCCGATGGCGGGAGAGCGACCGACCCCGCTGGCCGAAGGGTCACCCGCTCGGCGGGCAGTGGCGTCCCAAGCTCACCGCCACGGTGCCCAAGAGCCTGAATCGCCCGCTGCGCGACCTGAGCGCCGCGGCCGAGCGCGGCGACCTCGACGGCGTCGAAGCCGCCCACCAGGACATGCTGACGCGGGCGCGCAAGCTCGACGGCGAAGACCGCGAGAACGGCCTGCTCGCCGCCCATCAGGCGTACGCCGCCGTGTTCAACCCCACGGGCGCCAACGTGCCGATGGGCGCCCGCATCGACGTCGGCGACGGCATCAAGCGCCCCATCCCGCTGCCTTTGCCGGCCGAGAGCGCGTACGGCCCGTGGACGGCCCGCGGCTCGTTCATGTGGGAACTGCGGCCCGGCGACCTGGGCGCCGGCCATGACCAGGTGCTCGCCGACCTCGCGCGGCGACGCACGTTCGACGTCGACATCGACGACGACGGCAACGCCCGCGTCGAAACGCGGCTGACGGTCTCGCGACCCCTGGCCAACCAGGCCGCCCGCCAGCTGGAGCTGATCCTGCCGCAGCTACGCGCGATGCGCGTCAGCGACCCGGGCGTCGACCTCGCCGACCCGCGGCCGCTGGACATCGACCCCGACGAAGCCGATGAGGCGGCGCTGCGCGACTCCGGCCGGTCCAGCTACCCGATGGTCAGCAGCGAGCAGCTCGGCGACGCCGCCGAGTCGGTCATCGACGCGGTCGCACACCGCCTGGCCGAGCTCGGGGTCGTCGAGGACGGCGGGGACCGCGACTGGCTCGCCGGCGAGAACCGCAAGGGCCCGCTGGACTGGCGGATCGGCGACCTCGGCATCGAGGTCAAGGCGATCGCCATGCGGTCGGTGATCCCCAGCAGCCTGCACCGGTCGGCGAACATCGAGGCCAGCGAGCAGGCCGAGAAGATCGCGTTCACCGACACCAACGGCCTGCGGGCCGCGCTGGCGATCGCGTTCACCGACCTCGACCAGGACCGCGTCCACGTCTTCCTGCACGAGTACGACCCCGACCGGCCGTTCACCGGCATCCGGCCGCCGAAGGACCTCGTCGACCAGCTGCTCGCCGGCGAACTGGTCCCCGGCGTCGAGCACGTCACGACTAACAGCGCCAGCAACCGACGGCACCTCTTCGTCGGCACGTTCCGCCTCGGGTTCAACCCGCTCGGCGCGCGGCCGGGCGCCGAGCGTGACGCCGACGCGTCACGCCAGCGCGCACGGCCCGCCGACGTCGGCGCGGGCCGCCCCGTCCCCGCCGTCGTCCTGCCCGAAACGGCATCCGAGCGCACGAGCGCGCGTAGCGAGCTCGCCGCCCGCGACCAGACGATCGTCGACCGGCTCACCGGCCCCGACCCGCCGTCGCAGGGGCAGCTGGCCCGTGACCTCGGGCTGACCAAGGGCCGCATCAGCCAGATCGTCAAGCAGCTGCGCGCCGACGGGCAGCTGCCGGAGAAGGCCCCCGCAGACCCGCACGTCCGGATCCCCGCCAGCGGCCTGCCGGCCCGTACCGCGCAGGAACGCGACGCGCGCAGTCACGAGGCCGCGGGCCTGTCGGTCAAGCAGATCGCGAAGAAGATGGGCGTCACCCAGCAGTGGGTCAAGATCCTGCTCGACGACGACGCCCAGCAGGGCGAGCTCGCCGTCCGCGTCCGCGACGCGCAGATCGTCGCGATGGCCGCGAACCCCGACGTCACGCAGGCCGACATCGCCCGCAAGTTCGGGCTGAGCCCGGGCCGCGTCAGCCAGATCCTCAAGCGGAGCCGAGCGTGAACCCCCGTACGATTGTTGGCATGGAGTTCCCGACGTGAACCTCACCTGCCAGGGCGTCACCGTGCTCACCGCCGGGGAGCTCGTCGACCTCACCAAGCGCCTGTCCGTCCGCTCGCCGGTCCTGACCGCGATGTCGCTCGGCGACCCGGCCGTCACCCCCGAGCAGGCGTACGTCTGCCTCGACGTCGAGTGCGGCCTCGCCGCCCAGGGCGACGACACCGTCCACAGCCTGCTCGACCGCGGCCTCGACCGCCTCGAGCGCGCCTTCCCGACCCTCACCAGGAGCGCGGCATGAACGACGACCTGTTCGACGACGGCCTCCCCGAAGCCGGGGGACTACAGCTGATCGACGCGCCGGACGGCAGCGACACCCGCCACCAGGCGCAGCCGACCGTCCTGCATCACGCAGCGGGGATGGGGGCGCCGTCGGTGATGAGCGAAGGCGACCTGCTCGATCGCCACCCCGACGAGTCCGACGACCTGATCGAGTCCTACCGCACCAGCGGCCGGGCCAGCCGGGGCTTCAACGAGAAGAACGTCGCCCGCGCCCCGAAGGGCACGACCACCGGCGGGCAGTTCATCAAGAAGGGCGACACCGGCAATCTCGTCAAGGCGATCCAAAAGGTCGTGGGCGCTGCGAATGTCGACGGTCAGTACGGCCCGAAGACCGAGCAGGCCGTCCGCGCCTTCCAGAAGCGCGAGGGCATCAAGGCCGACGGGATCGTGGGCCGGCAGACCGCCGCCGCGATGCGGGGCGGCAAGGCCAAGCCCGGCGCGCTCGGCGCCGCCGACCGCAGGAAGATCACGACCGCGGGCGACGAGGTTGACCCCGCGCAGGAGCGGATCTGGGCGGGCAACGCCACCGACGCCGACATCGAGGACTACGCGCGCTCGGCGCTCAAGCACGGCAACGACCCGGACCGCAACCCGGACTTCGACGACATCCCCGAGATGCGCAAGCGCATCAAGGCCGCGATGCGCCGGATCGACGGGAAGAAGGCAAAGCCGGACCCCGCCGGGCAGAAGCGCGTCGACGATCATCGCGCGGCTGTACGGGACGAGCAGGCCGCGCTGAAGGCGGCCGGCATCGACCCGGGCGCGCGCTTCAAGCCCGACGACAAGTCGGTCATCGGGACGGCCAGGAGGATCTTGCCCAACGGCAAGGTCGAGGTTGGGACCGAGGACGACGCGATCACCGGGCGCGGCCGCACGCTGCAGATGACCGTGGCCGAGGTCAAGGCGGCGATCGCCGAAGACAAGCGTCGCGAGAAGGAACAGTGGGAGGAGTTCGAGCGGCGCAAGGCCGCCGCCGCGCGTAAGGCTGCCGCCGCGCGGTAGGGCCGCAGAACATCTGAGTCACCCGAACGCCACCGCTCGCGGTGGCGTTCGTCGTTGTGCGTCCTGTCCGGGTCGTTATGGTTGGTTCCACCATGACTACGGCCCTACAGGTGGAGGACCAGAGCGTGACCGACGGGGTCGCGACCGAGTTCGATGTCGCGCTGCCCATCGGTCGGCTTATCGAAGCGACCGGCGCGGCCGGTGCGCGCCGCGTGGTCATGGACCTCATCGTCGAGGGGTTCGGCAACCGCGCCGACAACCACTACTACTCCGGCGAGCTGCTCGCTGAGTCCGCCCCGATGTTCGAGGGCGCGAAGATGTACAGCGACCACCTCACCCGCGAGGCCGAGCGCAAGCTCGGCGGCTTGCCGCGCAGCTGGCGCGACGTGGTCGGGCGCATCACCCGCACCTGGGTTGACGTCAACGAGGCCGGCAAGAAGGTCATCCGCGGCGAGGCCGAGATTTTCGACGACCAGCTGTGGCGCCTGCTCGAGCAGGCCACCGACGTCGTCGGCGTGTCGATCAACGCACGAGGCGTCAGCCGCCCCGGTACGGCCGACGGCCGCACCGCCAAGGTCGTAGAAGCCATCAAGCGAGTCAAGTCCGTCGACGTCGTCTCGGAGGCGGGCGCCGGCGGCCGCATCCTGGCGCTCGTCGAAGCGGCGATGGAGGAATCCGGCATGAGCAAGACCACGGGCGCGAGCGCCGACGTCAACAAGGCCGAGAAGTCCGCCGACGACGCCCCGGGCGCCGTTGACGGCGACCGCGTCCCCCCGGCCCTGCAGCGCACCCTCGCCGATGCGCGCGAGTCCGACGAGCCCGCCGCCGAGACTGCGGAGGAGCCGTCGACGGAGGACACGCCGGCCGCCGAGGACACGGCCGCGGACACGGCTGCCAGCGCCGACGCGGAGCCCACCGCGGACGAGCCCACCACCGACACGCCCGCCGAGGCGCCCGCCGCCGACACCGGGACGCAGGTCGAGGTGACCGCCCAGGAGGGCGGTCGCTTCAAGATGGACCCGCACCGCAACGGCCACGACGACTGGGGCCCCGAGCACCCCAGCCACGCGCAGCGCACCGCTCACGAACAGCGCGGCGACGACGTGCACCCGGCCGGCAGCCAGGCCGCGAGCCCCAACACCGACTTCACCCTCCAGCACGCGATCCCGACGGCCGCGCAGCTCGCCGCGATGCTCGAGTCCGACGCCGGACGCCAGGCCGTCGAGACACGCGCCCGTGAGATGGCGGCCGACCGGATCCAGGACGCGGTGCGCGAGGGCGTGGCGATCGCCCGCGAGGAGTTCGACCGCCAGCTGACCGAGGGGCTCACCGAGCGCGACGAGCAGCACGCCCGCGACCTCGCTCAGCGTGACCAGCGCTTCGCGGCCGCCGCGATCATCGAGGCCGCCCCGCTGCCGACGGGCAGCAAGGCGCGGCTCAAGGAGCAGTTCTTCGACGCGTACTTCGCCGACAGCGAGCAGCGGCCCGGCATGGAGCGGCTCACCGAGGCCGTCCACACCGCGGTCGAGCAGCGCGGCCGCGAGATCGGCGTGTACGTCGGCGCGCAGGTGTCCGGCGTCGGCCTGACCGAGGGCGCGACCACGGCGCACGACCGCGGCAAGACCAAGAAGACGCGCCGGAACGACGGACGCAGGACCGACACCACCGACGCGCGTATCGACGCCGAGCTCGACCTCTGAGGAGACCCCCGTGAGCACTGGATCCCGTTTCAAGGACCGCATGCCGGTCACCGCCGCCGCGGCGCGCACCGCGGGCGTCCCCGTCATCGAGGACGGCCTGCACGGCTTCCCCGTCGTCGACGCCGGGACGGGCGAGGAGTACGCGCTCGACATCGAGTCGAAGGTCCGCGACATCGCCCTGATCGCCAGCAGCGCGGTCGGGGACATCGTCGACATGAACGTCACGACGTTCGCGCTGACGCGCCGTGCGCGCAGCGCCGCGGCGCCGGTCGGCACGCGGCCGGTCGCCCAGGTCGTCCGCCTCGCCGGCAACGCCGGCACGAACTCGCCGACCACCGGGCGCATGTGGGTCCTCTGGTACCCGCAGACCCCCGCACCGACGACGACCTGACAGAACCGAGGAGATCGACGTGACCCCCACCACACTCCCCAGCCGTCGCGGGCGGTACGGCACCGTCGGCCGCCCCGTGCGCCTGTTCGAGGGCTTCCTGCAGAAGCGCGAGCAGGTTCGCGAGCGCCTCGACGAGGTCGGCATCACCGAGGCCGACCTGCACGAGTGGCTGACGCCCGACGGGCGCAACGGCCGCTTCAACGACAACGCCCTCGAGGAGTCCCTCCGCGAGGCCGGCGTCAGCGACACGGCCGTCGAGGGCCAGGACCGCACCGAGCTCGAGGAGCTGCTCACCGAGGCGGCGTCGACGTCGAACTTCGGGGCGTACCTCTCCGACAAGGCGACGAAGCGGCTGATGTGGGCCTACCGCGAGGCCCCGTCGGTCTGGCGTCGCTACGGCCGCACGTACAGCGTCCCGGACTTCAAGCCGGTCAGCTTCGTCAAGCTCGACGAGATGGCCGACCTGCTGCCCGTGACCGAGGGCGGCGCCGTCGTCGACCAGGACCTCGGCGAGATCGAGGGCCCCGAGGTCACGGTCGGCACGTGGGCACGGGCGTTCGGGATCAGCCGCAAGGCGATCATCAACGACGACCTCAACCAGCTGCGCGAGCGGCCCGCGGCCATGGGTCGCGCGGTCGCCCGCACGATGGCCAAGGACGTCGTGCAGCGCACGCTGGAGGCCAACCCCAACGCGTACGACGGCACGCCGACGTTCGCAGTCGGGCACGGCAACCTCATCAGCGGCGTGATCCACGAGACGACCGTCGGTCAGCTCGTGACGGGCCTCGAGATCCAGCGCGACGATCACGGCAACCGGCTCGGCCTGCGCGCCGGCGGCCTGCTCGTCCCGCCGGAGCTGCGGCTGCGGGCCATGGTCATCGTCAACAGCACGATCGTGCCGCTGGCCGGCCAGGTCACCACGGGCCTGACGAACGCCCTGCCGCACGGGCAGGGCGGCGCGAACGTCATCGCCAGCGTGGTGCCCGAGGTCACGGTCGAGCCGTACCTCAACGACGCCACGGACTACTACGTCTACGCCAACCCCAACGACGCGCCCGGCCTCGCGGTCGGGTTCCTCAACGGCAAGCAGGATCCCGACGTGTTCCTCAAGGACCCCGGGATGCGCAACGTGCTGGGCACCAGCGACCCGTACGACGGGGACGTCTTCGACGTCAACTGGATGACCCGGCACGACTGGGGCACCGCGTTCCTCGACTGGCGCGGCTGGCAGAAGGCCGCCAACTAGGAGACGAACGACATGGCCACCGAGAAGCCCAAGGGCGCGGGCGCGGCGAAGAAGCCGAGCCCGCGCGCGAAGAAGCCGGACCCGCCCGTCGAGCCCGACGTGCCGACGACCGGTGAGCAGGCGCCCGCCACGGCCGGGTCGCCCGCCGAGGCGTCGGTCACCCCGTCGGCTGACGCTGACGCGTCGATCGACGCCGCGCTGAGCCAGCCGACGCCTGACCCGACGCCGACGCCTGACCCGACGCCGACGCCCGAGCCGACGCCGACGTCTGAGGACCCGACGCCGACGCCGACGCCCGAGCCGACGCCCGAGCCGATCGGCGTCGAGGACGTCGTGGCCGACTCCGACGACGCCGACGACGGCGACGCCGACGACTGCGACGACGGCGACGACGGCGACGGCGACGGCGACGACGGCGACCTGACCGACATCACCACGGAGGAGCTCGTGAGCGTTCGCGACACCATCGACCGCATCCTCGCCAAGCGCGGCGCGGCGCCCGAGGGTGCCGAAGCGGCACCGCAGCTGCACGATCTCCTGAAGGGGCTGGCGATCGACGAGGCCGCCAGCGCCGGCTGGGACGTCGCCGACGCTGCCCGGGAGGTCGCCCTGCCCGACGACCGCAACCCCATCGGGGTGAACGTCTACCAGCAGACCGACGCCGGAGGCCGCGTCATCGGCGAGTCGTACCTCGTCGTCATCGACGACCACGGCGCGAAGCACCACACGAAGATCCGGTAGCGAGGGCGCGTGCCGGTCAGCGCGCCCACCGCGGAGACGATCGCTGAGCTGTCGCGCGTCGATTTCGACGCGCAGCAGCTCAGCGGCACCCGGTTCCAGCGCGAGATCGACCGCGCCGTCCGCTACGTCCTCGACGCCTGCGGCTATGCCGACATGGCCGCCGTCCCCGACGCGCACGCCGTCCTGTTCGAGGAGTGCGTGCAGATGCGCGTCGAACAGCGCGCGTTCCACGGCAGCGAAGACCACGTCGAGATGGGCGCCGAGGAACTCATCGCCAGCCAGAGCGCCGGCTCGGTGTCCGAGTCGCGACGCGGCCTTGCCGAGCTCGCCGAGGCCAAGCTCATCAACCGGTGGCCCGCGCTGCATGACGTCCTCTGGCGGCTCTGCACCCCGGAGAAGCGCCAGGAGTACCTCGACCTGTGGCAGCAGCTCGCCGACGGCGTCAACCCGCCGGCGATCGCGTTCGCCGACATCGTGCTCGCGCCGCCGCCGGGCAGCATCGACGAGGGCTGGCCCCCGTGGCCGTAACACGATGGCTCGTCGATAGCGCGCGCACGCGAACCCAGACCGACGGCGACATCGTTGACGGCCGCGCCGTCGACGGGGAGAGCCTCGGCAACTGGTTCCGCTGCCGCTTTGACGTCTCGACGGCCAACGAGTCCGGCGAAGCGCCCGGCCGCGCGTCGAGCAGCCCGGTGCTCATGCACGGTGTCCGCGACAACACCGGAGAGCAGGTGCGTTTGGATCCGGGCCAGCGCGTCGAGGTCCTGTGCGCCGCCCTGTGGTCCGGTCCGCGGGTCTTCGAGGTCGCCGGTGAGCCGTCGCCGCTGCGCAAGCGCCGCCGCCTGATCGGCTTCGAGGCGCCGCTGACGCGCGTCTTCGAGCCCAACCGCGAGGGCTGAGGGGTGGGGCTGCGCGGTCCCCGACTGGCGATCCTGTTCGACGACGCCGACACCAAGGCGGCGGCTCGCGCGATCGCCCACGACGTCGGCGAGGTGATGACCGAGGAGACGATCCGCGCGACACCGCGCGCGCAGGACACACCGCCCGGGCAGCACCTGGCCGACCGCATCACCCAGACGAAGGTTCGGCTGACGGGCCGCAACACGTACACCAGCGGCGCGGAGACCGACGACGAGAAGGCCCCGTACGTCGAGTGGGACACGTCGCCGCACTGGATCCACCCCAAGGACCCCGACGGCGTCCTGGTCTTCAAGGGCCGCGGCGGCGTCACGGTGTTCGCTCGTTCGGTCTTTCACCCCGGCACCCAGGGGCACCACATGTTCGCCCAGGGCGCCGCGGCCGGCGATCGCGCGCTGCCGCGCATCGCCGCGTGGCACATGCAGGGCATCGAGGCGCGCGTTCAGCGCCGCGTTCGCGCGGCTGGCTCGGCGTATTCCATGCGCCAGTCGACGTTCGGCCGCTGGAGGATCGGATGAGGACGCCGGTTGACGCGCTGCGCTCGCTGCAGCGGTACTTCGGTGAGGGGCTGCACAGCATCGACGCCCCCGAGGGCGACCAGCGGCGTTGGCGCGCGGAGATCGCGAAGACCGACGGGCGGTTCAAGCGCCCGCAGGTCAACATCGCGCTCGTCGACACCGCGGCGTTCGCCGATCGGCCCGCGGGCCGCGTTGACTACCGCCGCCCGGTGACGGTGCAGGCGTTCTGCCGCGAGGCGGAGACCCCGCACGACGCGATGCTCGAGGGAATGCGCGTCGAGCACCTGCTCGAGCGGCTCTTGCTCGACGGCGTCGGTGACGGGCGACCCAACCGCATCCCGTTGCACGACTTCACCGACGGGCGCGCCGCGGCCGCGACGACCGGCGAGGGCACGCACGAGCTGCGCTGGGCCGCCGTCGAGCACGGTGTCGCGGGCAACGGCATCGAGGTCCGGCTCGAGGCACCCACCGGCCCCGACGAGCCGCTGACCGTCGCACGCGACGATCTCGTGGTCACCGTGACCCTTGCGGGCGATCCGGCCGGGGAGCCCGCGAGCTCTGCCGGGGAGGTCGCCGACGCGATCGCCGACGACGACGACGCGTCCGCGCTCGTCGTTGCCGAGCCCGGCGACGACGCGACGGGTCTGTGCGCCCCCGAAGTCGTGGCCCTGGCAGGGGGTGGAGCGATCGCGCCAGACGAGCCCGCGCAGCCCGCGGCTCGCCGGCCATTCGACTTCATGCGCGTCGACGACGTGACGATCGGACCGCCGATCGCCGACCCGCAGGAGCGTCGCCTGGTGATGGTTCCCGCCACGTTCTTCGTGATGTGGTCCCGTAGGGGTCTATTGTTGGAGGGGACGACAACGCAAGCGACCGTCACCCTACGGAGCGACCCGAGGTAGACCGTGCCGACGAACGAGAACACCCCAAGGCGCAGTCGCCGCGGGAACAGCACCAAGCCCACCGCGCCCGAGACGACCGCGACCCCGTCCGAGGCTGCCGACCAGGTCGGCGAGCAGCCCGCATCCGTCGAGGCCCAGGCGCCCGAGCCCGAGGTCCTCCCGGCCGTCGTCGAGCAGCCCGAGCCCGAGCCCACGCCCGAGCCCGAGCCGCGCTTCGAGCGCGAGCGCGCGATCCGCGACGCCGCCGACCTCATCGAGCCGGGGCTGCTGCCGCGCAACGTCAGCCCGTCCGCCGCCCTGCGCGGCGCGCTGCACCGCATCGAGGGCGACGACTTCACCCGAGACGAGCTCAACACCGCGGTCAAGAAGTTCCTCGACCGCCCCATCGGAACCATCGGAGGCTGACATGGCGCTGACGCCGACCAACCTGCCGCTGCGCCCTGGCCACTTCACGCAGTGGGAGACCGAGGAGCAGACGCGCGTCCGGCCGGCCACTGGCTCGGTCGTGGCACTCCCCATCGTCGACGACTGGGGGCCGGCGAACGTCGCCGTGCGCCTGGACAGCTACGACGACTACGTCGAGGTCTACGGCCGGTCGCTGACCGCTGGCGAGCGCGCCGCGCGTGACTGCTTCCGCGGCGAGGACCTCCCCGACAGCCTCGGCGCCGGTCGGATCATCGCGATCCGCATGGGCGCCACCAGCGGCGGCGGCGCGCTCGCGCACGCCACCGTCGAGCTGGACAACACCGCGACGAACGCGGCGATCACCGTCGACGCGCGCTACCCCGGCACGCGCGGCAACCTGCTGCGTGTCGCCGTCGAAGCGGGCGCCACCGCAGGCACCAAGGACTTCGTCGTCTACGACGGCGCCGTCGAGAAGGAGCGCTACAACCACCCCGAGGCCGACATCGCCGAGCTCGTCGAGGCCGTCAACGAGAGCAGCCCGTACCTGACGCTGACGATGCTCGTCGACAACGTCGCGCTGGCGACCGTCGCCGCGCAGCCGCTCGTCGGCGGCGCGAACGGCGAAACGCTGTCGTCGAGCAACTGGCTGGCCGCGCTCTCCACGCTGGAGTCCGAGCGGTTCAGCTTCCTCGCGCCGTACGAACTCACCGACGACTCCACACAGGCGTCGATCGTCGAGTGGACGCAGCTGCGCAACGCCGCCGGCAAGCGCGTCATGACCGGCCTCGGCGGTACCGACGACGAGGCGGCGACCGCCGCCGTCATCGCGGCACAGGCCATCAACGACGGCGACCTCATCCGGCTCGGATCGTTCGTCTACCAGGACGACGTCTACGGCGAGAGCAGCCCCGCGCAGATGGTGCCGCGCCTCGCCGGCATCGCCGCGCAGCGCGGCGACCGGGGCGGCATGTCGTTCGCGCGGCTCGCCGGCGGCGTCCTGCTGTCCGGACCCAACGACGCGGACGTCGATCGCACCATCCTCGGCGGCGTCATGACGCTGAGCGCCGACAGCCGCGAGGACGCTCCGGTGCACTTCGTCAAGGGCCTGACGACGTTCAGCGACCAGTCCGACAAGAACCGCTACCGGGTGTACCGCAACCCGAAGTACGTCCGCACGATGCACCTCCTCGAGCACGACTTCACCGAGGCGCTGCAGACCGACAACCTCGGCCGCGTCACGCTCGACGCCGAGGGCAAGGAGGCGGGCAAGATCATCACCGAGCTGGCCGACCTCATGCGCGAGCGCGAGGCGCGGGGCGCGTTCCTGCCCGGCTGGACCGTCGAGCGCGACCCCGAGTTCCCGTCGAGCCCGACCGACGAGATCCTGCCGCTGCGCTACGGCGTGCAGTTCCAGCCCACGCTCGAAGCGGTCCTGTCAACTCTGGTCATCCGGTAGGCGATGCGTCGGTGGCTCACACGCCACCGACGCGAGCCGACGATCACGCTCGGCCCGCTCGTCGTCCACGTCTTCGCCGGCGCGGGCGGCGAGATGCAGCATCCCGACGACCGCGCGCACCCCGACGAGTGGGGCGGCGCGCACATCCCCGCGCGCGACGAAACCAAGCCCGCCCGGTCCAGTAACCTCTAGACCAACATCCCTACACCCCTAGTGGTGTGGGCTGAGCGAGGCCAAGGGAGCGGCGCAGTGACGAGCGTGAACGAGGGACTTCTCCGGTTCGGCGGCATGTACGGCGAGGCGTATCGCGGCACCACGCTGCTCGCCGACGTCATCGAAGTGACCGCCGCCGTCGACATCAACCGCGTCGACGTGCCGCTCGTCGGCACCACGCGCATGGGCAGCAAGCCCGGCCGCGAGACGCGCGAGGGCAGCCTGCGGATTCATCAGATCGACTCGTCGTGGGAGCTCGAGCTGCACCGGTTCCTGTCCTCGACGCTGCCGCAGCGCCGCCAGGCCCGCGACGCCGGCCAGAAGCTCAACCGGCCGTTTGACCTCACCCTGCGCCTCGACGACCCCGACGCCCTCGGCGTGTGGGGCTGGCGGCTGTCCGGCGTCCTGCTGTGGCGCCAGGAGCTCGGCATCGGGATCACCAACGACCTGCAGGAGCGCGAGTACCCGATCACCTGGGAGCGCGAGGACCCGCTCGACGCGTTCCGCCGCAAGCTCGGCGCCGACGGCCAGTACGTCAACGAGCCCGACCCGGTCTACAAGCAGGGCGTCCTCGTCGGCAACGCCTAGTCGCCATGGGCCCGGTCGATTACGAGCGCGCATGGCGCGAGATCCGCCGGGTCGTCCTCGAGAAGCCCAGCCACGGCCAGCGCGACCTGCTCGCGCACATGGCGCGCATCGAGACCGACAGCGAGCGCGACCAGTCCGCCTACGAGCGATTCGCCCGCGAGTTCAGCGACGAGATCGCAGAAGCCCTGACCAACACCACCCGCGGCCAACGGGCCGCTGACGAGCGTCCCGACGGGGCGCTCGCGATGCCCGAGAAGCCGCACCGTCGATCGCCCACACGGCACGAAGGAGCACACGATGGACAGCAGCGCCCCCACCCCGGGACTTCCGGTCGAGTCGCCGCCCAACGCGCCGCCTGAACTGGACCTGCCCGACGCACCGCAGGCCGCCGGCCCGGACCCCCAGACCGTCGTCGAGGACCTCGGCGCCGGCAAGGCCAAGCCCGAAAGCGTCAGCGAGGCCGAAGAGGCGCTGCGCTGGCTGCTCGAGGACCCGCCCGAGGAGGACGACCTCGACGTCAAGGCCGTGCGGCTGAACATCGGCAAGCACGACGAGCCGCGCTGGATCGAGCTGCAGATCCGCGCCGTCGCCGAGCCGGACATCCGCCGCATCCGCCAGGGCGCGCAGAAGCGCGCCGCGAAGCTGCGCGGCGCCGCGGCCGCGGCCGCGCTGGACGAGACGGACATCAACTGCCGTGTCATCGCCAAGGCGATCGTCGTGCCCGACCTGACGGTCGTGCAGCGCGAGCGCGGCGTGCAGCCCCACGACTGGGTGCGCCTGAAGTTCGCCGCCAAGCCCGGTCACATCACGCAGCTCGTCGGGGAGGTGTACGAGCTCAGCGGCTACGACGACGCTGACCTCACCGACGTGGGGGGGTCCTGACGCGCCGCCTGACCATCGCACGCGGCGCGGCGCACCAGTCGCGCGAGACGAACCAGGCCCCGACCCGCCGCGAATGGCTGTGGGTTCTCGGCGCACAGCAGCTGATCCGGGGCACCGTCCTCGGGCAGTTGCTGTTCGCTGCGTGGAAGGGCGGGGAGGACCCATACCGGCTGTACCACTGCCTCGATGAGCAGTACCGGCCGATCGACGCGGGCGACGAGCACGATCGTCGCCCGCGGTACCCCCAGCGCCAGCGGGCGCTGATCTTCGCGATGGGCCGCATCGAGCTCGAGGGCGGCCTGCGGCCGCAGCGATGACATGGCCGTCACGCTGCGCAACGTCTATGACCTGATCGACCGGGCGTCGCCGGAACTGCGACGCATCCGCCGCGAAGCCAACCGCACGGACGCGGCACTGGAATCCGCCGGCGCGCAGGCCGACGAGTTCGGGTCGCGTCAGCGCGTCGGCAAGCTGCGCGCCGGCGCCCGGGCGATCGAGGACATCGGCGGCGCGTCGAAGACCTCGGCGGTGATGCTCGGCCGGATGGACGTCGCGGGCGGTCGCGTGCACGCCACGCTGCTCGCGCTCCGGCAGGCCAGCGCCGGCCTGGGCGCAGCGCTGCGCGCACTCAAGCTCCCCGTGATCGTCACGGCGCTCGTCGGCCTGCACCAGGGGCTCGTCGCCGTCGGTGCGGGCACCGTCGCACTCACGACGCAGTTGCAGGCGCTCGGGGCGGTGGTGGCACCCGTTGCGACGACGTTCATCGGCCTGAAGGTCGCCATGGGCGTGACGAAGCTCGCGTTCTGGGACTTCGACAAGGCGATGAAGATGAGCAACGCCGAGCTGGACAGGGCCAGCCCGGCGACGCGGAACCTCGTCACCGCGATGAAGGACCTGCAGGACCACGCCAAGGGGATGCGCACCGCCGTGCGCGGCGAGCTGTTCCCCGGCCTGACGTCGTCGGTGCGTGACCTCGAGCGGGCGCTGCCGACGATCAGCCGGATGGCGCAGGCCGCCGGCGGTCGCCTCGGTGGCCTGGCCGCCGAGATGGCTGGCCGCGCGACACGCCGCAACGTGCTGACCGACCTCGCGTCGATCGCCGACACCGGCACGCTGTCGCTGACGCGTGCCGTGCGGACCGCGATGCACCTCGCGATGGCGTTCAAGGACCTCCTCGTCGCGGGCCGGCCGTTTACGAACTGGCTGACGCTCGCCGCGGTCCGCGCGAGCCGCATGGTCGAGGCACAGACCGCGCTCGCGCGCGGGACGGGCAAGCTCGGCAACTTCTTCGAGCGGTCGCAGCAGACGCTGCGCAAGTGGGCGGCGATCGGCGGGAACGTCGCCATGTCGCTCGTGAACATCGGCAAGGCCGCGTCGCCGTTGGGCGGACGGATCCTCGACGACCTCGAGCACCTCACCGACGAGTGGGAGCGCTGGACCGGGTCGTCGGCCGGGCAGCTGCGGATGCGCCGGTTCTTCGACGACCTCGAGCCGACGCTGCACGCCACCGCCGGGCTGGTCGCCGACATCGTCGCCGCGCTCGCCCGTCTTGCAGTCGACCCCAGCATGGCGGGGATGATCGAGTCGCTGCGCGGCGCCGTCGGCCCGCTCGAGCGTGTTGCCGGCGCGATCGCGGGCGCTTTCGGCCCCGGGCTCGGGGACGGCATCGTGCAGATCGCACGCCTCGCGGAGAACCTGTCCGGCGTCGTCGGTCCGCTCAGCGTCCTGCTCGACACGGCCGTCGGGATCCTCGGCGTGTTCAACGACATCGTCAGCGCGTCGCCTGCAGTCCGCGACGCGCTCGCGTCAGTGTTCAGCGTCATCCTCATCAGCCGGTTCATCGGACGCGTCCGAGAAGCGTCGCGGCAGGTCGCCGCCCTGGCTGCCGTCGAGAACGCCGCGCGCGCCGGGTCGGTGCTCACGGCGGTCGGTGTCGCGGTCCCCGATCGCGGCGGCCGCGGCGCCGGTTCCGGCGGCGGGGTCGGCCCGCAGGCGAT
>SXGQ01434508.1_pt1 | contig 83534 bp, 55 predicted proteins | sample 3178371 | NCBI WGS metagenome assembly SXGQ01 (sample SAMN11356859, study PRJNA531348) | freshwater metagenome | isolation source: freshwater sample F1-20 | place: China: Fuxian Lake, Yuxi | collected 2017-12-25 | reverse complement strand
CTTTGCCGGATTCTGCACCTCCGCATAAGGCGTCTGCGCGATCGTCTTCCCCGCGTATTTATTCAGCTCCGGCTTCGGGTCAAAACTCTCCAGGTGGCTCACCCCGCCATTCATAAAAAGCCAGATCACACTCTTCGCCTTCGGCGCAAAATGCGGCGTGCCATACGGCAAGCCATGCGCCGCCGTCGCCTCGCGATGCAGCAACGAAGCCAGCGCCAGCCCCGAAAGGCCCATCTCGGAAAGGAATTTGCGGCGGGTGAGAAAGTTCATCATCAAAACACTCCCCATGGAAAAGCCGCGCGCCCTCCGCTTCTTTGCCCGTCATTTCCCGCGCCGCTGCGCCGGGGTATCAAAATTGAAAACGTCCACGCAGCAATGCGAGCAAAGCGAGCCAAGGAGCGGCGACATTCCTTTCGCTGTCCAAAACATAGCGCGAAGCGCCAGATCCCTCTGCGCTCCCCGCTTAACGATCTTCCGCTTCGCGTTGTGTGTCATGCAGCGACAAGAATGTCGCCGCTCCTTGGTTCGCTCGCGCTCACATTTTCACGTTCTGCGGCACCCGAAAAAAGCCGGAAAAACTATTTGACACCGCGCAAAGCCGGTTTTTGATTTCCGCCGCGATGCGAGTGACAGCCTCCAATATGTCCGAGTCATCCGAGCCGGCTTTCGCCCGCCCGTCGCATTTTTCGTCTCCAAATCCCGCGTCGTTTTTCCGCCACCTTCGCTCCGCAGCAAAAAACCACGCGTCCTTTTCCAAAAACCACGCATCCGCTGCCGGAGCCCACGCATCCCGCGCAAAAAAGCAGCGGTCCTTTCCCGCTCCCCACGCATCCTTTTTCAAAAAACACGCATGGTGCGCAAAAAAACACGCATGGTTTTTCATTCCCCACGCGTGGAATTTGGCTCCCCAAGCGTGGTTTTTCACGGCCCAAGCGGCTTTTTTCACCGATTTCTCATCCAAACAAACAACACAAAACTAACAAAAACAAACACATATGGCATCATTCACAGGATTCTACCCGGATCGCGAAGGCGACCAGTGCGAATGGCTCGATAACCTCGGCGGAAAGTGCGCCGGCTACACCGTTCAGCTCGGCAGCAACGCCGCTGAGATGACGCAGGTCAAAGCCGTCTGCACGCTTCTCTCCTACGTCAAAGGCGTATGGGTGGACGGGCTGCAAAAGCAGGCCGAAGCGGCGGTGGCATTTCGCAACGCCATCGAAACCGGCAAGCCACCGACCGTCCCCACCGTGCCACCCGTCGTCACATTCAGCGCACCCGCCGGCAGCGCGAGCCCTACGACCGGGCTGCTCACGTGGCTCTTCACCGTCATCGCCCGCTGGAAAACCGCGCCGGGTTGTTCCGAGTCGATCATGATCGATTTGGGAATCAAAGGCAGCGCCCCCGAACCCAGCACCGAGCCGCCGGACATCAAAGCAAAAGTCGATGGCAGCGTCGTGAAAGTGCGCGTCGTAAAAAGCGGCAACAAAGGCTACATCCTCCAAAGCCGCGTCCAGGGCGACCCCGGCTTTTCCGACCTCGCCACCACCACCGCCGCCACCTACGAAGACAAACGCCCCGTCAAAAACCCCGGCACCGCCGAATGGCGCGAATACCGCGCAAAGTTCTGGGACGGCACCGAGGCAATCGGGGCTTGGAGCGAGGTGGTGCGGGTGACGGTGGAGGGGTAGAAATATCCCGCTCGCCAGCGCTCCAAAAAGCCCCGCTCTCGCAAAAGAGCGGGGCTTTTTCGTCTCACGGGATGGCGCGCTTGCGAAAGTAGTCCGCGACTTTAGTCGGCCAAACCGCCGCGAAGAGAAGACGGGCACGCTTCGCAGAAAGACGCCACGCGTGAAGCTCGAAGCGGACTCTGCTTGCCGCGCCGCGCCGACTGAAGTCGTGAACTACGTTGCGCAAGCGACGCTCGCCGCATTCCCGGCACGGCGTCACCGCAGCGTCACGAAATCATTGTGATTGAGCAGCACGCGGATGAACTGTGCGCGGGCGGTGGTGTCGTTTGCGCCGGGCAGGGCGCGCCATGCGGCGAGGGAACGGGTGGTGGCGGCGAGCTCGGTTTCGCCGGGGGCGATGGCGAGGAGTTGCAGCCACGCTGCGCGGATGAAGGCGGGTTCTTCGGGCGCGGATTTTGTGATGCGGGCGGCGATTTTTTCGGCGGCGGTGTGGACGAGCGCGCTGTTGCTCATGGCGAGCGCCTGCTGCGGGACGATGCTTTGGTCGCGGCGGTAGCAGTCCTTCACATCGGCGGCGTCGAACGTGGCGAGAAAGCGGTTCTTTTCGATGTTGGAGTGGAAGAAGTAGAGGCTGCGGCGGCGGGAGTTTTCCTGCGCGGATGGCGCGATGGATGGGCCGCCGAGTGCGGCATCGAGCTCGCCGGAGAGCGCGAGCAGTGAGTCGCGCACGACTTCGGATTCGATGCGCTGCGGGAGGCGACGCCACAGGTGGCGGTTGTCGGGGTCTTTGCCGCTGCCCGCTTCCGCGCCCGCGAGCGATGAGGACATGCGGTATGCGGCGGAGGTGACGATGAGCCGGTGGATGCGGCGCATGTCCCAGCCGCTCTCGACGAGTTCCGATGCGAGCCAGTCGAGCAACTCCGGATGCGTGGGCGTCGCGCCTTTTCGCCCAAAGTCGAACATGGTCGCGACGAGCGGCTGCCCCATGTGCCGCGCCCAGATGTGGTTCACCGCGACGCGCGCGGTGAGCGGATTGCGGGCATCCGTAATCCACGCGGCGAGGGCGGTGCGGCGCCCGGTGCTGGTCGGCGGAAACGCGATGCGCGGGTCGTCTCTCGTGGAGTCTTTGAAGCGCGTGGGCGTCCACTGCGCGCCGGTGAGTGGCGTGAACGTCGCGTCGGGTTGCAATGGCTCGGCGAGGACTTTTTCCGCCTTCGCCGCCTTGTCTGCATCGGATGCTTTCTGCCGGAGTTCCAGCACCGCGACTTTCTGTTCTGCTCGGATTGCTGCGTCGCGTTTGTCCTTCGCATCGGGGGAAGAGTTCCACGCCGCTCGCATCGCATCGGCGCGCTTGATGACGCTATCGAGGCGCGCTTCGGCGAGTTCGGCAGCGGACTCGGCGTTGACTGTGACCGGCTTCGTTTTCGCGCTGGCGTCCGCGAGCCGGGAATCCGGAGGCAGTGGCGTGATGGTGATCTCGTGAAACGATGCCACGGCGTCGAATGTCGTGAATTGGAGCGAGCCGTCGCGGCGTGGGAGAGGGGAACGCCACGCCAGCACCTCGCCGTCGTTGAGCGACGCATTCACGAGGTTGTCCCGCACGCGCACACGGAGCGTGTGTTCCCGATTCAGTGCGACCTTTTCCGCGCGCAGGCCGTCGGCTGGGTAATGATCCTGTCCATCGCTGCGGAACGCAGCCTGCAGTTTCGGTCCGGGAGGGTGACCGCTCGCGTAGATGAAAACCTCGGTATCCTTTGTGTCGCCGGGCTTGGTGGGGTCGGGACGTGTCGAATCGAACGCCATCCCGACACTCCGATAAGTGCTGCCTCCGTGGATCGTGAACCGCAGCGTTGCATCGAAATCGCGAGGCGCGGCTTCGAGCAAGCGAAGCACCGCCGACTGCTGACCATCACGCTTCTGGGAGAGATTGCCCGGTTTCATTTCCCACTCGGAGCCAAACAGCTTCCAGCGCTTTTGATCGAGCGAAGCGAATTTCTCGACGAACGACACTCCTGTTCCCGTCGCCGGCTTCGCTTCCACTGCGGACGGTGGAATCGCCGTCTTCTTTGCCTGAGCAGCTTTGTCCTGCGCGTCCGCGAGTTTCATTCGTGCGTCCGCGATGTGGGCCTCGAGCACCCAGGCTCGGCGCTCGGGCTGCGAAGCTTCCGCGGGGAGCGTTACGCTCCGGGCTGCGAGGTCACCTTGTGCGAGCAATGCCGGGACGCCGGGAGCGATAGGCGTGGATCTATCGGGCTTACTCTCCTCGCCGCGGATGTAGCGGAAGGTCGGCTCGTCGAGCAGGCCGTCGAACACGCGCGGGATGCCGTCTTTTTCAAAATCCGTCTCGCCCGGCACGGCGTCGAGCCGGACGTGGAGCGGCTCGAAGAATGCCCGCATCCGGTAGAAGTCGGTCTGCGAAATCGGGTCGTATTTGTGGTCGTGGCATTTCGTGCAATTCATCGTGAGCGCGAGGAGGCCCTTGCTCACATGCTCGACGGTTTCCTCCATCCACGGGTTGCGGTTGAAGAGGAAGAAATTGCGCGCGAGAAATCCGGTCGCGCGCAGCTTCTGCGGGTCGGCGGGATAAAGCTCATCGGCAGCGAGCATCTGCCGCAGCATCTCATCGTAGGGGACGTTCGCATTCAGCGATTCCACAATCCAATCGCGGAAGTGCCACATGTGTTTCTGGCTGTTGCGGAGTTGCTCGTTGAGGCCCCACCAGTCGCTGTAGCGCCACACGTCCATCCAATGCCGTGCCCAGCGCTCGCCATGCCGCGGGTCGGCGAGCAGTTTGTCCACCGTGGCCTCGTAAGTATCTGCGGCGAGGAATGCAGCCGCCTCCTCCGCCGATGGCGGGAGGCCCGTGAGGTCGATCCAAAGCCGGCGCATCAGCACCTCGCGCGGTGCTTCTGTCTGCGGCGCGAGTCCGTGCTTCTCGTGTTGCGCAGCGATGAAGGCATCGATCGGATTTCGAACCCACGCTGCGTTCCGAACTGCAGGAATTGGCGGACGCGTGCGCGGACGGAAAGCCCAGTGGTCGCGCGGGTCGCTCTCGGGTTTCTCGTCCGCCGGTGCCTTCGCGCCGGTCGCAATCCACGCTCGCAGAACGGCAACTTGCGCCTCTTTAAAAAGCTCGCCCTCGTGCTCCGGCGGCATCCGTTCATCGGTGTCCGTGGAGCTAACGCGCTGAAGAAGAAGGCTCTTCTCCGATGAGTTGCGATCAATCGCCGGACCGGATTCGCCGCCTTTGAAAATCGCCGCCGCAGTGTCGAGCCGAAGGCCGCCCTTTTGCTTGAGGGCGCCATGGCACGCGTAGCATCGCTCTTGAAGCATCGGCTTCACGTCTTTGATGTAATCCACCTCTGCGTGGGCTGCGCACGCGGCGAGGAACGCGGCGAATCGAGCGGCGGACTTCATACGAGGATGTCTCGAATGACCCGGCCGTGGACATCCGTGAGGCGAATATCGCGGCCTCCAAAGCGGAAGGTGAGTTTCGTGTGATCCATTCCCAGCAGGTGAAGCATCGTCGCGTGAAGGTCGTGGATTTCCAGCGGATTCTCAACGGCGCGATATCCCCAATCGTCCGTCGCGCCGTATGCGATGCCGGGTTTCACGCCGCCGCCGGCCATCCAGATGCTGAATCCGTATTCGTTGTGGTCGCGCCCATCGGATCCTTGCGCAAACGGTGTCCGCCCGAACTCACCGGCGAAAACGACGAGCGTGGTATCGAGCAGACCGCGCGCTTTGAGGTCCGCAATCAAAGCTGCAATCGGCTGATCCACAGCCCGGGCATTATTTCCGTGATTCGATTTGAGGCTGCCGTGGGCGTCCCATCGCTGAAAGCCGTCCACCATCGGGATTGTCAGTTCGATGAATCGCACCCCGCGTTCCACCATCCGCCGGCCAATGATGCATTCGCGGGCGTAGGTGCGGGTGTGGACGTAGTCCGCGTCCATTCCATAAAGCCGCTTCGTCGCCTCGGACTCGCCGGAAAGGTCGAGTAATTCCGGAATGGCCGCCTGCATTCGCGCTGCGAGTTCGGCGTTTGCGATGGCGCTTTGGAGCGCATCCTCACCGCCGGACGCTTCGAGGCTGAGTTGGTTCAGCCGGGCGGCGAGCCGACGTTTCGCGTCCTGCTGAGAGGGGAGCTTTTCGCCCGGTGCAATGTTCGCAAGTGGCGTTCCGTTGATGTTCAGCAGTGAGCCCTGATGGCTCGCCGGGAGAAAGCCGCTGCCAAAGCAATCAAGGCCGCCGGACGGAATCTGTCCGCCATTCAGCACAACGAAATCGGGGAGGTTTCCGTTGAAAGAACCGAGTCCGTAAGACACCCATGCGCCCATGCTGGGACGCCCCTGCAGCCCGAGACCGCTGTGCAGAAAATAGTTCGCGCTCGTGTGCTCGGGGAATCCGGATGTCATGGAACGCAGGATGCACAAGTCGTCGGCTCGCGACGCGATGTTGGGGAAAAGATCGCTCATCCAAAGTCCGCTTTGTCCGCGCTGTGAAAATGCCCACGGCGATTTCATCACGGTGCCGATGTTTTCGAACTGCGTCTTCTCGAGTTTACCGATGGCCTTTCGCGGATCCTTTCCGTGATTAACTTCGAGCAGCGGTTTGTAATCGAAGGAATCGACCTGCGATACGGCACCTTCCATGAACAGGAAGATCACGTTCCGCGCTTTTGCTGCGAACTGCGGTGGAATCGGTGCGGCGGAACTCGATTGATTTCCGAGAAACGCAGAGAGCGCCATCGCGCCGAATCCATTGGCAGCGCGCGTGAGTAGCTGTCTTCGGGAAAGATTGGGAAGCGGATGGATCATCGAAGATATATGAAATCGTTTGCGGACAGAAGCGCGTGGCAGAACTCCGCCCAGACGGTGGTCTCGTTGGTGTGGAGAAGCTTCAATTCTTCGAGCGACGCAAGCGATGCGGAAACTTCGGCAGGTTGCGCCGGACGGCAGAACGTCGTTTCGAAAAGCCACCCGATGCGGGATTCGGGCGACGCGGAAGGGCATTCACGCTGCATCCGAGCAGACAGCAAAGCGGCCTGCTCCCGAACGAAAGGGTCGTTCATGAAAACGAGCGATTGTGCGGGAACGTTGGTCGTATTCCTGCGGCCCACGGTGCTGAACGGCGTGGGCATGTCGAAAGCGAGTAGCATGGTCGGCAGAAAGTTCCGACGGACCGAAGTGTAGATGCTGCGGCGACCGGTTCCGTCGATTGGTCCGCTCGTTCCGGGTCGACCGCGACCGATGATAAACTCGGTGAGGTGCACGGGAACTGGCGGGCCCTGCTGTTTGCGATCCAGTCGGCCGGAAACCGTGAGCAGTGCATCGCGAATGGCCTCGGCTTCGAGTCTCCGCACCGGGGAGCGATGGAGGAGGAGATTCGAGGGATCGCGTTCCAGAGCCGGCGATTCGGCAGCGCGGCTGCTGCGCGCGAAGGCATCGGTGAGCACGATGCGGCGTATCATCGATTTGACCGACCAACCGTCTTCGTGGACGAATAGCCACGCGAGATGATCGAGCAATTCGGGGTGACTCGGTCGCTCGCCGAGGTAACCGAAATTATCCGGCGTGGGGACAATTCCCCGACCGAAAAGATGATGCCAGATACGATTCACCATGACGCGCGCAACAAGCGGGTTTGCGGGGTCGGAGAGTTGGCTAGCGAGTTCTGCACGGCCGCTGGTTTCGGTGGTCGCGATACGCGGAAAGCCAAGAGCCTCCGGGAGTCCGCGCGGCGCGATTGCTCCGGGCCGGCCGGGTTTTCCGCGGATGAGAATGGAGGCATCCACGCCGGTTCCGTCTGCCCACGAAACCGCAGTCGGAGAATTCCAGTGAACTGTCTTCGAAAGAGCCTCCTGTGCTTCATTCAATGCCACGGTCGAACCGAGGAGTCCGCCGGAATCACTTTCGAAAAGCGCGGGATTCCGGGCGACCCAGTTCACAAGCGCTGGCGCAGTTTCGACGGTGGCAGAGGCGACGTCATTAGCGAATGCCTCGGCCAATGCTTGAAGCGAGCCGGTTGGTTGCTTTGGTCGCCATGTCGGAGCGGGCATCCATTTTTGAGGATTCCCGGACTCAACGACCATGAGCACTTCGAGCGGCGAGTCGCCCCTTGGTGCGATTTCCAGATGGGCGCGATGTCCTGCGTAGGCACCGAGGTTCTGCGTCACCCACTGCAGCTTTCCGCCGGTGTCGAAGTTTGCGAGCAGGCGTTCATGGAGACCGCCCACGACCATGATGTGCGAGTCCACGCCCGCATACACGGAAGCTTTCCCACGCAGGAGAAAATGGACCAAGCCGCTGCGGAGTGTAAATTTCGGAGTGAGCAGCGTCCGTCCCGAGCGGGCCGCGGCTGCGAGGATTCCGGAATCCATCTCGGTTCCCGGAGAGAGAGAGAGTCGATTCCAGAACGGGTCACGAACCGCTGCACCGTAGGCCGTGATTCGCGGAATCTTACTTCCCGGCGTGTCGAAAACGAGTTGCCCGGCGGGAACAGGTCCGATGCCGAACGAAGGGCCGTCGGTCTTCCATGGCGTGCGATCAGGCGCGGTATAATCCGCAATAATCTGCGCACGTTCTGGCGCCGGAGGATGAGCCGAGAGACGCTTAGCCAGAAGCGACGGAAAGCGCTCCGGATTCAGCGCCTCCGGCTCGTGAGCCAGCATCGTGACGGTATGGAGCGGGTTCTCCTGCGATGCCACCGCCGCTTTGAGTTCCGCGAGCCACAGGGAAAGCGAGGACTCCTTGATGCCCGTCGCAGCGGACACTGCGGCTGGCGATTCGCCAAACAAGACCCGTCGCGCCGCCATGAGAGCTGCGGCCGTCGTCGTCGCGCTTCCGCGGGGGGCAGATTCCATCGCTTTGATGATCCGTGGCGCGTGTTCGGCGCGGAGTGTGGCCAGTCTGCGCGCAACGTCTGCGTGCGGCTGCATCGTCGCGAATCGGACCTGCCGGTAGGGGGAGCCGAGGACGAAGCCGGTCAGTGCGTAGTAGTCGCGCTGGGAGATCGCGTCGAACTTGTGGTCGTGGCAGCGCGCGCACGCGACGGTCAAACCGAGGAACGCTTTGGATAAAACATCCACCTTGTTGTCCACGCGCTCGCATTCGTCCTGCAGAATATCGACGGGGGTGTGAACCTCCTCGCCGAGAAAAGCCCAACCGGTGGCGAGTACGGACTCATTCGCACCGACAGAATCGGATCGCGGCGGAATGATGTCGCCGGCGATGTGTTCCTCGACGAAGCGATTGTAGGGCAGGTCGGAATTGAAAGCGCGAATGAGGTAGTCGCGATACTGCCACGCATTCGCGATGATGTAGTCTTCTTCGTGGCCGCGCGACTCCGCGTAGCGGACCACGTCCATCCAGTGTCGCGCCCATCGCTCTCCAAAGTGTGGTGATGCGAGCAGGGAATCCACAACCCGCTCGCGTCGCCCCTGCGTCGCATCTGCGAGAAATGCGTGCATCTCGTCGCGGCCCGGTGGAAGGCCGGTGATTGCGAAATAGACGCGTCGCAGCCACGTGAGGTCGTCGGCAGGCGGAGCTGGCGCGAGTCCTTTGGCGAGCAGTCCGGCGGAAATGAAACGGTCGACTTCGGTATTTCCAGGTGCCTCTGGGACAGACTGCCGCTGCGGTGTCTGCCATAGCCACGGTAGTCGTTGCTTTCGCTCTGCAATGTCGAACACATCGCGCTTCGCGGGGACGCCTTTGGCTCCCGGCCAAACTGCGCCATCAGCAATCCACTTCTCGAAGTCCGCGATCACCGCAGCAGTCAGTGGTTTTCCAGACTTTGCGGGCGGCATCGCGAGGTCCTTGTCCTCATGCCGGATCGCTTTTAGCAGGAGGCTATCCGCGGGCTTTCCCGGCGAAATCGCGGGTCCAGTGTCTCCGCCGGCCAGCATGGACTCACGCGAATCGAGACGCAGGCCGCCCTTTTGTTTCTCCGCGCCGTGGCACTCCGAGCAGCGATCGTGAAGAACAGGACGAATGCGACTCTCGAAATGTTCGGCAGTGGAATCGGCAAAGCACGGAGAGGCTGCGAGAAGCAGGAAGCGCAGTTTGACGAGCAGGCGTGGGTTCATGCCAGGACATCCTTGATGACGTGCCCGTGAACGTCGGTGAGGCGGCGGTCGATGCCGTTCTGCCGGACCGTCAGCTTCTCGTGGTCGATGCCGAGCAAATGAAGAACGGTTGCGTGAAGGTCGTAGCAATACGTTTTGTTCACCGCGGCCTTGTAGCCGATTTCGTCGCTTTCGCCGAATGCCACGCCGCCTTTTATTCCCGCGCCCCACAGCCAGGATACGAATGTCCCGCCGTTATGATCACGACCGAGAGAGCCTTGTGCAAACGGTGTGCGGCCGAACTCCGTTGTCCAGATTACCAGCGTGTCCTCCGACAAACCGCGGGACTTCAAATCGCGCAGGAGCGTGGCTATCGGCTTGTCCACGCTGGCGGCCATGGGCGGGAGTTCGGTCTGTATGTTTCCGTGATTGTCCCAATTGTTCGCCGCGCCCTGCGGCCCGCTCCAAAGCTGAACGAACCGGACTCCCCGTTCGATGAGCCTCCTCGCCAGCAGGCACCGGCGCCCGAAGCCCTGGGTGGTTTTGTTATCGAGTCCATACGCGGCGCGGGTCGATTCCGATTCGTGGGAAAGGTCGAACGCCTCGGGAGCCGAGAGTTGCATCTTCGCGGCGAGCTCGTAGCTGGCGATTCGTGCGTCCAGTCGCGAGTCGCCGGGATTGTTTGCGGCGTGGCGACGGTTTATTTTCTCCAGTAATGAAAGCCCGTCGGCATCGGAAGCGCGGTTTGCAAAGGCGAAAGAATCCGACGCGAAAAGGTCCGGAACCGGTTGAGGCGAGGCGGCGTTGATGACCGTCCCTTGATGCACCGCGGGGAGAAACCCCGACGAAAAGCACGCGCGTTGATTGTAGGGCAGGCCGCGTTCATCGGGCAGCACGACAAACGTCGGGAGATTATCCGTGAGGCTGCCGAGCGCGTACGAGATCCATGCACCCATGCATGGAAATCCCGGGAGCAGGAAGCCGCTGTTCATCATGTAGGTCCCCGGACCGTGGACATTCGTTTTCGACTGCATGGCCATCAAGAATGCCATCTCGTCCACGAGCTTCGCCTGTTCGGGAAACACACTGCTGACCCATCTTCCGGATTGCCCATGCTGCGCAAACTGGAACGGGCTTTTCATGATGGCACCGGCCGGGGCGGTAAATCCCTCGGGCTTCTCCTTGGGGCCGATCATCTGTCCGTGCAGCTTCTCAAGCGCCGGTTTGTAGTCGAATGTGTCCATCGGACTCGCGCCGCCGGTCATGAAAAGCTGAATGATGCGCCGCACCTTCGGAGGGTGATTCAGTCCCGCACCCACGCTATCTCTCGACAGCAAGTGGGAAAGAGCGAGCGCGCCGAATCCGTTTCCGATTTGGGATAGGAACGAGCGGCGGTCTTGTCGGTGGAGCGCGGGCATGGATCAGTTGATAAACAGGAACTCGTTGCTGTTCAGCAAAACGCGGCACAGTGATTCCAATCCGCGGCTGCTCGCGAATGCAGTAAATTCGGCAATCTCCGAGGAATCGGGATCGCGGTTCCACGCGATGCGGACGAGATTTGTGATTCTTGCCGGCAGTGGGTCCGTTTCGTTTCCGCACCGGCGGGCCATCAGCTCGCTGTGATGGAGCACGAAGCGATTGTTGTAGAGCGTGAGAGCCTGCAATCCGGACACCGAGAAACTTCGGGACGGTGCGAGTATTCCGAGGTCGGGGAAGTCGAGCGACTCCATGAGCGGATCGGCAATGCTTCGCCAAACAAAGCGGTAGACGCTTCTGCGGCCGGCGCCCGCTGATTTCAAATCGAACGCTGAATAATCGAGCGACGGCGTTCCCTGCGGACCTTTTGATGCCGTGAAGAATCGCACTCCGGGTCCGCCCATCGTGAGGTCGAGCGCACCCGAGGCGGCGAGCGTGAAATCGCGGAAGGCGTCTGCATCCAGTCGATGGCGATTCTGGCGCCAAAGAAAGCGATTGCCGGCATCAAGAGCGGCCATATCTGCGCGGTGGGCGGACGACTGGCGGAAGGCTTCGCTGGTTACGATGAGCCTGTGCAGCGCCTTGAGCGAACCTTTCGCGTCATCGCGGAACCAGACGGCGAGCCAGTCGAGAAGCTCCGGATGCGACGGGGTGCCGCCCATTCGGCCGAAGTCGCTGGGCGTGTCGCAGAGTCCGCGGCCGAAGTGATAGTGCCAGACACGATTCACGATGCTGCGCCACGTGAGGACATTGTCCGGATGCGCGATCCAGTCGGCGAGCGCCGCGCGGCGTGCTGCTTCGCTTTTGGGATCCGCGAGTTCGAAGCGTGCCGGCAGGTGCTTCATTGCTGATAGTGCGCCGGGTGTGGCGACGGCACGTGGTTTGTCGAAATCGCCCCGGAGCAAAACGTTCACCGTTTTCGGTTCGGGAATGGAGAAGGGTTTCGATGCGCTTTCGCCGTTGGGGACCTTGACCGTTTTTCCCACAGCGTAGACCGTCTCCGGTGGCGGAAGTTTGGCGAGTGCGTCCGACGCGGCATCATGGAGGGCATGGGCGGCTATCGTAATCCGCTGTTCCGGCGTGCGAGCGGACGCGCCGGTCCTCAGCGCGAGTTCGAGTTCCACGGGACGCGCGACTGCCTGCTTTGGCGGGGCATCGGTTGTGGAAAGGCTGAAGGCTCCGATCAAATGCACGCCGCCGTGCGCCTGCTTGAGCGTGACTGCGAGGCGGCTGTCGGCTTTGAGCGGGAGCGGCTCGGCGAGCGTGAAGACGGCATGATGTGGCTTACCTACTTCCGGGTGAATTCCCCACGCGGTTTTGCTGTCGCCATCGATCGCGCGGTGGACGCCCCAATCGGTTTGATTGAAGTCCGCGGTTGCGGAAGCGATCTTCACGGGACGACCTTCGGCGGTGCCGCTTTCGAAGACGCGGACTTCGATCTCAGAGAGATGCAGGTTCCCGTTTCCGCAGCGTCCCGGCCCGCGCATCGGCAGCGAATCGTGAGGATACAGATCGAGCCGCAGCGCGGTGATGCATGGACTTTGTGCTCCGGGACTCGCGGTGATGGTGTAGGTGTCGCGTTCCGGTGCGGTGCCGCTGGCGAGGATGAATCCCTCGGCCTGACGGACGAGCGTCGCTCCTTCCGCCGAGGTGAAAGTCTCCGCTTCGAGCGGCTTCCAAGCGGCGCCCGCCGGATGCTCCACGAGCCATTTTTCCACGACTGGCTGGTGTTCGGCGGCGAGAAGCACGGCCGCATCGCGCTTTTCCGCCGCTGCCAGAATTGTTTCCCATCGACGGCGCTCGCGTGCGGTTTCCGGCGACGCGTCAAAGGTCACATCGCCTTTCAAGATGCCCGCGAACACGGCCTGGAGCGCGTAGTAATCCTCCTGTGAAATCGGGTCGAACTTATGCGCGTGGCAGCGGGCGCAGTTTGCAGTGGTGCTCGTGAAGGCCGCCATGGTTTGGGTCACCATGTCATCGCGGTCGATGTAATCGAACGTGACGGGAGCGGTTCCGAACGCGCTCAAATCAAAGGTTCCAGCGCCGAGAAATCCGAGTGCCGGTGTGAGCGAGGTTTCTTCGGGGAAGAAGAAGTCCGCCGCAAGTTGCTCACGAATGAATCTCGGCCATGGCGTGTCGCGATTCAGAGCGTCGATGACGTAATCGCGAAAGCGCCATGCGTTGTCCCGGGCGATGTCGTGCTCGTAGCCGTGCGAGTCTGCGAAGTGAATCGTGTCGAACCAATGCCGCGCCCAGCGTTCGCCGTGGCGGGGTGACGAAAGAAGCCTGTCGATCATCCGCTCGTATGCGGCGGGCTCGGTGTCGTCCGAAAACGCGCGCACTTCCTCGGGGCTCGGCGGCAGTCCAATGAGATCGAAGTAGGCGCGTCGAATGAGCGTTCGTCGATCCGCTTGAGGCGATGCAGTCAGGCCATTTCGAGCGAGCGATTCACGGATGAACGCATCAATCGGATTTCCGCCGGACGCAGGCAGCGACGGCTTCACGAGCGGCTTCAAGGACCAGTGTTCCTGCGCGCTCTGCTTCCCGGCAAACTCATCGGGCCACGATGGACCTGCGTCGATCCAAGCGCGAAGTGTGGAGACCTCTGCGGCGCTGAGTCGCTCTTTCCCGCTTTTTGGAGGCGGCATGATCATTTCGGGATCGTCGCCGTTGATGAGATGAATCAACGGACTGGTCGCTGCGCTGTGCGGGATGATTGCTGCCTGGCCGCTGTCGCCGCCTTTCAGTGCGTTCTCGCGAATATCGAGACGGTAGCCTGATTTCTGCTTTTTTTTCCCATGGCATTCCGTGCAGTGCTTCTCAAAAATCGGAAGCACATCGCGGATAAAATCCGGCGCTCCGTGTGCAGAGTCGCCTGTGCAGGCAGTCGAGATGACTGCGAGCAGCGGAAGCGAAATACTTCGGGACGAACGGATGTGCATTGCGGCATCAATGATGAACATCGAGCCGGCGTTTTGTTTGCGGGAAAGCTCACCAATCCAATGTCCCGCGGTGAGCGTGGATGTCCGTCGGCTACTTGCCGAAACGCCACAAGTGTCCCTCGGAGCGGATAAAGATGGCTCCGTCGATCACCGCGGGGGATGCGAGCGTGGGTTCGCCGATGGCGTTGGTGGCGATGGTTTGGAAAACGGGTCCGGCTTTAATCACGGTCGCGGTGCCGGTTTCGTTGAGAAAATAGATGCGGCCTTCCGCGAGCACGGGTGACGCGGAGTAGTTGCCGGGGATGCGCTCGGTCCAAAGGACGTTGCCGGTTTTGTGCTCGGCGCAGGTGATGATTCCGCCGTCGGAAACAAAGTAGATGTGTGGTCCGTTGATGACCATCGACGCCGTGTGCGGGCCGCCCTTGTTGATGGTCCAGTCCACGTGCGTGTCGGAAACGTCGCCGCTCGCGCCGTCGAGGCGGATGGCTTTCACCACCGGTTTATCGAAGCTCGAAGAAACAAACACGCGACCGTCTGCGATGACCGGGCGCGGGACCACGGAGTAGCCTTCGCCGTAGGTCACGCGCCATTTTTCCTTTCCGGTCTTCACGTCGTAACCGCCGACCAGTCCGCTGCCGGGGCTGATGATCTGGCCGTCCGTGATGAGTGGTGTGGAAAACGAAAACTTTTTCTGTGCGGCGGTGTCGCGTGGTGTTTTCCAGCGCACAGCGCCGGTGGCGGCATCGAGCGCGATGAGCTCGGGATCCTTCGCACGGTCGGCGCTGTAAACGAGCAGTCCATCGACCAGCGCGGGCGAGCCGCCATTTCCATGCGTCGGTTCGTAGGCGAGCGAGGTTTGTTTCCAGATGACCTTGCCGGTCAAATCGAGAGCCGCGGTTCCCATGTGCCCGAAATGCACGAAGAGCCGGTCGGCGGTCACGATGGGCGTCGGGCTCGCGAGGGAGTTTTTCTTGTGCATCGCGGATGTGAGTCCGGCCGGAGCTTTCAGAATCTCGGTATTCCAAAGCACCTTGCCGTCCTTGGCATCGAGGCACAGCGCGTGGAGCGTTGCGCCGCTCTGTGGCTCGCCGATGGCCGTGGTGAGGTAGATTTTTCCTGCGGCGATGACGGGTGATGACCATCCTTTCCCGGGAATCGCGACCTTCCATGCGACGTTGTTCGTTGCATTCCACGTCTGCGGGACTCCGGTGGCTGCGGAAATTCCCTGGCCGGTTTTGCCGCGGAACTCCGGCCAGTCGGCTTCACCGGCGAATGCGGAAAGTGCGGCGATGGTTGTGGTGAGGATGGCGAGAGATTTCATGTGGACCCGCTATCGCAAATTGCGGGGCTGTCCGGCGAGGAAAAGAATTCGAGGTTGATTGCGGCTCTCCGGCGTCCTAGCTACCGCGCTGATGAATATCATTACTGCTTCCGTCCTCACGACATTCTCCGTGTGCGCATTTGCCGCGGATTCCTTCACCGATCCCGCCGAAGCCGGCGTGGATTACGCGATTCAAGGCGAGTATGCAGGCGAGGGGAGTGGCGCGCAGGTGATTGCGCTGGGTGATGGAAAATTCCGCGTCGTGGGCTGGGACAACGGCCTTCCCGGCACCGTGGACAATGCCGAGCGTGTGGCTGAGATCTCCGGTGAACTGAAAGACGGAAAGGTGGCTTTCAAGGACGACAAATGGGACGCCGTGCTCGAAAACGGAGTCATCACCGGCAAGAGCGAAGGCAAGACCTACACGCTGAAAAAAACCGAGCGGAAATCGCCGACCCTCGGTGCCAAGCCGCCGGCCGGTGCGCTGGTGTTGTTCGACGGCACGAATGCCGACGAATGGAATGGCGGCAAGGTCGGTGCGGACGGCTATCTCTCCATGGGCGTGCTGAGCAAGAAGGAGTTCGGCGACTGCACGCTGCACGTCGAGTTCCGCACGCCGTTCATGCCGAAGGCGAAAGGGCAGGGGCGCGGAAACAGCGGTGTCTATTTGCAGAACCGCTACGAAGTGCAGGTGCTCGATTCCTTTGGATTGAAAGGCGAGAACAACGAAGCGGGTGGCATTTACAGCAAGCACAAGCCGAAGGTGAACATGGCCTTCCCGCCGCTCACGTGGCAGACGTACGACATCGATTTCACCGCGGCAAAATGGGACGCCGAGGGCAAGAAGACAGCGAATGCCCGCATCACCGTGAAGCACAACGGTGTGGTCGTGCAGGACAACGTGGAGATCGACAAAGAGACCACCGCAGCAGGCAAGAAGGACGGCCCCGGTCCCGGCCCGATCCAGCTCCAGAATCACGGGAATCCCGTGGCTTACCGGAACATTTGGATCGTCGAGAAGAAGTAGCCGCTAGGCGACGCTCCGGCTCCACTCCACCAGCTTCCGCGCCGGTTCCTCCCAGCCGAGATTGTCAGTCGTGCGGATGGGGTTGTTTGCAAAAGCGATGAGCTCTTTTGCCAGCGCCGCTGCATCGTTGGCGGGGAAAATCGCTCCGTTTTCTCCGGGGCGCACGAGGTCTTTTCCGCCCACGCGGTCGCTCACGATGCACGGACAGCCGCAGTTGAGTGCCTGCGGGACGACGAGGCCGAATCCCTCTTCGAGCGACGGCAGCACGAGCACGCTGCTTGCGCGCATCATTGCGGCGAGTTCGCTTTGCGATTTCGCGCCGTGGAATTCCAGCGGCACGGGCCCTTTGTAAGCGGCGAGATCCTTTGCGCTCTCGGGGAGTTTTGCGCCTACGAAGTCCATCCGCCATTCCGGCCGGCCGCAGAGTGTGAGCGCATCAAGCAGCGTGCGCAGTCCTTTGCGGATGCCGATTTGACCGGCGAACAAAATGCGGAACTCCCGCGGCGGCGCGTCGTTTTCGCTGCGCGTAAAAACCCGCGGGCCGGTATCCGCGCCGTAGGGAATCACCACGGTTTTTTCCGGCGCGATTCCCATTCCTGCGAGCTGGTCGCGCACGACGGTGCTCGCGGCGCAGTGGAAATCCGCCAGCGCATACTCCTCGTCCTCGCGGGCGAAATACGCGTCGTCGTAGGGTGCGGCGTCGGTGAGCTTCATGCCGATGCGCTCGTACTCCGGCTGCATGATGCGCACCCACTCGCGCACGGGGCCGGTGGCGTGATTGAGCACCGTGCGGATGCCCATTTTGCGCGCCGCGCGGAACGTGTGCAGCGCCTGCCCCGGCATCGCGTGAATGAAATCGCACATCTCCAGGCGTCGCCCGACCCAGCGGTCGAGCCCGTGGTCCTGCCAAAGAAACAGCGAGCGCGAACCCGGCCGCGCCCACGCCGGCGCATACTTCAGCAAGCCGTACACGACATTCGTCCGGAAGCTGTGCGTGCGCAAATGCTGTGGCGGACACTCCGCCATCTTCCACGCAGGATAGCCCGAGTAAAAATGCCCGAGCGCCCCGAGCTCCATCACCGCGCGGGCAGTCGGCCACATGTGGCACGGGTTGGTTGCTGTGAAGGAGATTGTCATCGGGCCGGACCGGGTTTGCGCGAGTGAGCAGTGGGCGGTGGGCAGGTGGCAGTAAGCAGTGGGCAGTAGGCAGTGTCGGCATGGCAACGCGCTTGCGACTGCCCACTGCCCACTGTCCACTGCTTACTGGAAACGCTCATTTCCCAAAAACCTCCTCCCACTTCGCACGATCATCATGCGGCGAGCGCACCAACTGCATCCAGCCGCGATACGCGCGCCATGGCAGCGGCTTGCGCTGGCGCAGCGCGGCGGTGAGGCCTTGCAGCGTGAGCCACCACCACTTCGGTTCCTGCAAAAGCCAGCCGCGTTTCAGCGCGTAGCACGCCTGACGGAATGCGCGGAAGCCCGCCACCAGCGGCATCCACGGCATCGGGCAGCGCATCAGCACGCCCCACATTTCGTTGCGGCTGTGGCGGTGATGATTCCGCACTTCGCTGCGCCCTGCGGCCGACCAATGGTGCCGCACGCGGAACACCGGCTCGAACCGCACCTGCCAGCCCGCGGCGAGAATGCGCACGCAGAAATCCGGCTCCTCGTACATGTGAAAAAACATCCCCGTGTACCCGCCGAGTTCGCGGAAAAGCCGCGTGCGAAACGCCGCCGCCGCGCTCACGAAAAAGCCCCGGTAATGCGCCTGCCCAAACTGCCCGAGTTCCCACCCCAGCGTCTCCGGTTTCTCGTCCGTCACCTGCGGAAAATCCGCCGCGCCCAGCCTCGGATTCCCGTCAAACAGCGCGCGCACCTTCGCCACCGCATCGCGCTCCATCGGGTAGCTGTCGTCGTCGAGCGTGAAGAGGATGTCGCTCTTCACCATCGCAAAAATCTCGTTCCTCGACGGGATGCAGCCCTGCGCCTTGTCGTGAATCACCAGCGTCACCGCCGGATGCGCCTCGCGAATCCACTCTGCCGTCCCGTCGTTGCAACCATCGGCCACCACGATCACCTCATCCGCCCTCGGCTCCAGCGCGGCGAGCGCATCGAGCGTGCGCCGGATGTCCGCGAGCCGGTTGTGCGTCGGGATGCAAAAAGCAACCGTCGTCATACCTCGCGAATCACCTTCGCCGGCACGCCCGCAGCCACCACACCGGCGGGCAGCGACTTCGTCACCACGCTTCCCGCGCCCACCACCGTGCCATCGCCGATCGTCACGCCTTTTAAAACGACCACATTTGCGCCGAGCCAGCACCGCCTGCCGATGGTCGTCGGCTCCACGATCAGCGGAGCCGCGCCGGGTGCGATGCCTTTTGAAAAACCGTGGTCGTGATCCGTGATGTAGCAGCCCGGACCGATCATCGACTCCTCGCCGATTTCCACGCGCTCATCCACATCGAGGATCGTGCGTCGATTAATATACACCTTTGCCCCGATGACGATCCGCGCCCGCTCGCTCGTCGCCAGGAGCGTGATTCCATGATCCAGCATCGCCCCCGCGCCGAGCGTCACGCAATACGGACGATTCGGCCACTCGATCGCGCCCATCCACCCCGTCCCCTCGATGCGCATCCCCATCGCCCGGTACACGAGCTGCCGGATGCGCGACATCGCGGACTGGATGAGCTTTCGTGCGCGGTAGATGAGCATGCGTTTTTAGAACCAGGTGCCTTTGAGTGATTGCTGCCAGCCGATTTCGCGGCTGCGAAGAATGGCGACTGAACTGAATACTCTATGCAAAAGAAATTTCCACGCGAGGGGGAATCCTCGGAGACCCTGGACTTCGCGGGCGACGATGCGTTGGTTGCGGATTCGCATGCGGGCCATGGCGAGGTGGTCGCTTTTTTGGGAGTTGGTGCCTTCGCGGTGGCCGCAGGTGGCGGTGGTGTGGAAGTAGAGGCGGTGGGTTTTTCCGATGCGGGCGGAGAGGTGGACGTCTTCCATGAAGCTGTAGCCTTCGAAGGCGGGGAAGCGTTCGCGGAGGAAGGGTTCGCGCCGGTAGAAGACGCAGCCGGAGTTTAGCCAGTCGGCGGGGATGAGGGTGCCGTTTTGTTCGGCGGGTTCGAGGTAGGTGGGGAGGCAGTTGATTCCGGGGCCGAAGAGCCGGCCGCCGTAGGTGGGGTGTGGGTAGCCGGCTTGGATGCGGTAGTAGAGGCGGGTGAGGCGGGAGGGGATGGGGCGATGGACGTCGTCGATGCGGACGGAGATGCCGCCGGTTTTTTGGTCGATGTCGTGCTGGAAGACGGTGAGGATTTTCTCGCAGGTGTCGGGGCGGAGGGTGATGTCGTCGTCCATGAAGCCGATGACGGAGCTGGATTGGGAGACGAGGTCGGCGCCTTCGTTGCGTTGTTTTGCGGCGCTCCTGGCGTTGGAGAAGATGTAGCGGACGGGGATGCGGGCGGCCCATTGTTCACAGACGGTTCGCGCGCGGTCGTCGCGGGAGCTGTCGACGACGAGGATTTCGAGGGGTTTGCGGGTTTGTGTTTCGATGCCGGCGAAGGTGATGGCGAGTTCGTCGGCGCGCTCGTAGGTCGCGATGACGAGGCTGAACCGGGGAGCGGCCGGAGTTGTTAGTGGTTGGTTTTCGGGCATGAGCCAGACAGGCGGGGTAGCGGGCGGTGTGCCATGGATGGGGAGAACGGGGGCAATGATGGAAAAAGCAAACACCCTCCGGTGGCGGACCACCGGAGGGTGTTGTGAATCATTAAAGACTCGCGGTCAGATTTAGAACGCGATCTTGAGGCCGCCCGTGAAGGTCACGTCGCTCTCGTCGCCACCGTTGGTCGGGGACGCTGCGTCGCCGAGGTGGAGATAGGTGACGTTGCCGTAAACGGACCAGTCGCCGAGGCACTCAGGAATGCTCTTGAGCGCGTAGCTGGCGGTGAGGCCGATGGAGGCGTAGCCGTAGGTTTCGTCGCCGGCATAGTAGTCGTTCGAGCCGAGGCCGAGCTTGACAGGCAGGGAGACCGTGAGGTCGCCGAACGTGCGGCTCGGGTTGATGCCGAGTTCGTAGTAGAAGCCTTCGTCGGTGCCGTTGCCGGACTTGCCGTCGATTTCGTACTCAACCCAGAGGTAAGGCTGGAGCGAGAATGCGCCGAGCAGGTCAGCGTCATTGTAGCCGATGCGGAGAGCAACAGCCGAGCTGTTGGCGAAGTAGTCGCCAGGGCTGGTGTAGCGAATGTACTTCGGGCTGAAGCTCCAGTTGCCCTTGTTCAGGGTGAGGCCAGCGGTGAAGTCGAACTCATACCAGTTGTTGTTCTGGCCAGGAAGGCCACGGCGGCTGTGGAACGAGTTCCAGATGCCGACGTCAACGGAGACGGAGTCAAACACGCCACCTTCAGCAACCTTGAAGTAGAGGTTGCCGTAAGGCTGGATGATGAATCCCGAGCCCTGCTGGAGCAGGCCGTGGAAGTAGTAGTCCGAGGTGATGTCGAATCCGACATCGCCCGTGACGCAGGATTCTGCAGCGGGAGCTTTCACGGCTTTGCTCGGCTTCGAGGCCACAGGGCCTGCGAAAGCGGTGGAGCCGATGACTGCGGAGACTGCAGCGAGTGTGATGATGCTACGTTTGGTCATGGTAGTGTTTGGTTTGTTTTGGTGTTTTAGTTGATGCCTTGCGGCACGCTGGGGGAGATACCAGAATCCGCGAAAGGCGCGCAACAGTTTTTTTAGCAGCAATGTGAATAACTATTCACTGATGGCTATATTCCTCTGTCGTAACGGCGATTGGGGATGTGAATAAGTGGTGCGGTGGTGTTCTATTTCCGATTCAAAGCATCCACGAGAAAGGCCATTTGATCTGCGTTTTGTTCGATCACTTTTGCAAGCGCGGTGCCTGCGCCGTGGCCGGCGCTCGTTTCAATTCGGATCAGAACTGGTGGGCCATCCTTCGATTGACATTCTTGAAGGCGTGCCGCGAACTTGAATGAGTGCGCGGGGACGACGCGGTCGTCGTGGTCGGCGGTGGTAATCATCGTGGCGGGGTAACGAACCCCCGGTTTTAGGGTGTGCAGCGGGCTGTAGGCGAGCAGTGCTTTGAACTCTTCGGGATCTTCGCTGCTGCCGTAGTCGCTCTTCCATGCCCAGCCAATGGTGAACTTATGGAAACGAAGCATGTCCATGACCCCGACGGCCGGTAGTGCTGCACCGAAGAGGTCGGGGCGCTGGGTCACGCATGCGCCGACGAGTAGACCGCCGTTGCTGCCACCCTGGATGGCGAGTTTTGCCGGCATGGTGTATTTGTTCGCGACGAGCCATTCGGCTGCGCCGATGAAGTCGTCGAACACGTTTTGCTTTTTCAGTTTGGTGCCTGCCTTGTGCCATTCAGCACCATACTCCCCGCCACCGCGGAGGTTTGCCACGGCGAAAACGCCGCCCATTTCGAGCCAGACGGCCCGGGACACAGAGAAGCTGGGCGTCATGGGGATGTTAAAGCCGCCGTAGCCGTAGAGGATGGTAGGCGCGCTGCCATCGAGCGCCATGCCTCGTTTGTGGGTGATGAACATCGGCACGCGCGTTCCATCCTTGCTGGTGTAAAAGACCTGCTTTGTCTCGAAGGCAGAGCTGTCGAAATCCACAGCCGGTTTCCGCCAGATGGTGCTCTTACCCGAGGCGACATCGAGCCGGTAAATGGCACCCGGCTCCGTAAAGCTCGTGAAACTGAAGAAGGTATGCGTATCCTTTGCCCGTCCGCCGAACCCGCCTACGCTTCCGATGCCGGGAAGCACGAGTTCGCCTTCCGGCGCGAGGGTGGGGATATCGCCCGCTACCACACGGAAGACCTCAACCTGACTGCGTGCGTCCTTCAGGTATTCGCAATAGACCCGTCCGCCGACAAAGCTCGCGCTGTCGAGTTTGTCCGCGGTCTGCGGGATGACTTCGCGCCAGTCGGTTCGCGCAGGCTTGCGGATATCGATTGCGATGACTCGGTAACGCGGGGCGTCGAGGTCCGTGCGGAAAAAGAACACGGGACCGACACTGTCGAGGAATGTGTAGTCGGCGTCGAAGTCGTTCAGAAGTTCGACAATCTTTCCCTCGGTCCCGGCGAGGTCTTTGTAGAAAACGCGGTTCTTCGGATCGGTGCCTTTGGAAACGTGGATGATCAGATAACGCCCGTCGTCTGTGACGTGCCCACTGAATCCCCAGTCGCCATGGTCCTTCCGCTCGTAGACTAGAGTGTCCGCCGATTGTGGTGTGCCGACTTTGTGGAAGTAGAGCTTTTGGAATTCGTTTTTGCCCTTCAAAGCGTCCCCCGCCTTCGGCTCATCGTACCGGGAATAGTAAAAGCCGCTGCCGTCCTTGGCCCAGGATGCACCGCTGAACTTCACCCATTTCACCACGTCCTCTAGGTCGCGGCCAGACTCGACGTCGCGGACGCGGAATTCCTGCCAGTCGCTGCCTCCTCCGCTCGTGCCATAGACGAGCAGCTTGCCGTCCTCGCTCGGCGAGGTTTCGGTCAGTGAAACGGTCCCGTCTTTGCTCAGCGTGTTTGGATCCAGAAGAACGCGGCCCTTTTCATCAGGAGCATCGGTGACGTAGAGCACGCCTTGATTTTGAAGGCCCGTATTGTGCGTGTAAAAGAAACGTCCCCCGCGCTCAAAAGGCGCTCCGAAGCGTTCGTAGTTCCACAGTTTTGTTAGACGCTCGCGGATTTGTGCGCGTTGAGGAATCTGATCCAGATACGCAAAGGTGACTTTGTTCTGCGCGGCTACCCACGCTTTTGTTTCCGCGGAATTATCATCCTCCAGCCAGCGGTAGGGATCGGAAATAATGGTCCCGTGATAATCGTCGGTCACACTATCCTTCCGGGATTCAGGATATCGAACTTCCGTCGCGTGCAGGCAGGACATTGCGAGAAAAATGAGCAGGGTTGGTTTCATAAACTGGATCTGGGATCAATAACCGCGGACACGATTGAGCCAGCCGGGAAGCCACTTTTTCTCATTGCGGGCCGGGTCGGAGTTTTCGACGCGGCGCGTCAGCACACGTGCCGCCGATGCGCCGAAAGCCTTTGAATTCATACCGTACATCCCCTCGAGCACCTGCAGCAGACCCCAGCCTTCACCTTTGTAGCGCTCTTTTGGATTGGTGCCCTCGCCCTTGAAATTAACGTAGTCAATCAACGCGTAAGTTCCCGAACCGGTCCCGAGCAAAGCTCTGAATCGCGATTCCACGACCGAGCGGTTCTTTGATGCCGCGAGCAGCTTCGGCAGCGCGTTTTCCATACGCTGCGCAAGGAAGCGGGATTGCTCGCGAATCGAACCGGCCAGCATTCCGCGAAGCTCCTTCATTTTCTCAGATTGCGCGTCTGCATCGAAGGCAGCCTTCGTCCGCCACGGGCATGGCGTGCCCGCTTTGAGCCAGCCGGGAACGCGAACACTGTTTTTCGCGAGAAAGGCGACGAGTGACGGAAAGCTCTCCTCATACGGCCCGGACACGCCTTCCGGGTACCAGATGAAGTGCCCGATCCCGAGCGATGCAAACTGCTCGCCGGAATTCCACGATGTGAGCCCCTCGCGGGTTCCGCCGCATTCGTTTTTCCAAACCCGCGCGCCGATGGAATCGAGTTCCTTGTCGGAGAGCGCAAATGCGGAAGCGGTAAAAAGTAGCGTGGCGAGCAGGTGTCGGAGCATGCCGCAGCGCTACAGTAATTCGATCATCGAAGCAACTGCGACGGAGGCTGCGGGTCGCCATGGCCGGCTGAGTGAACGAGCCCGATTCCGCGTCGCACATACCCGAGACCGGATACCAGAGTGAAAACGCCGGCGACTATGACGGGGATATCAAGAAACATCACCTTCCAGTCGCCGATCGTCGCAAGGTGCGTGTTCCACTGAAGCATCACGAAACCAATCGCCACCATTTGCGTAACCGTCGCGGTTTTCCCGAGCCAACTCGGCTGCACTTTTACGCTGCCGAGTATGAAATGCAGCGCAATCGTCCCGGCGAGAATCACCACATCCCGCGAGATGACAAGGGCTGGGAACCAAAGTGGGAATTCGTAGTGCCAGTTGCTCACGCTGAGTGTGATGATTCCGGCAAGCAGCAGGCCTTTGTCGGCAATTGGATCCAAGATCACGCCGAGTTTGCTCATCTGATTGAACTTCCGCGCAATGTAGCCGTCTATGCCGTCGCTCGCGGCGGCAGTGATAAACAGCGCAATCGCCGTCCACCGCATCCATTCCTGTGGCACGCCGTGCGAGACGCTTCGCCCGTAGTAAAGAGCCATCGTCACGAATACCGGAATCATCAGGATTCGCGTGATGGTGATCTTGTTTGCGGTCGTCATGTATTGTGTGCGCTGATCGGAATACGAAATTCGAAAGCCGTCCAACCCGGCCTTGGTTCTTCAATTAGCGTAATTTGTCCGTGATGGGCGCGAATAATCTCCGCACAGATGCTTAATCCAAGCCCTTGTCCGCCGCGTTCACGATCACGGGATTTGTCGGCTCGAAAGAATCGATCAAACACCCGGAGCCGGTCCTCATCGGTTACCGGATGATCCGTGGTATTTGCGATGCGGAAGACGGCTTCGTTCCCTTTCCGGTGCAGACTGGCCTCGATGTGCCCCTCCTCGCGGTTGTACTTCACTGCGTTATCGAAAAGATTCAGCGCTGCCTGCCGAAGGAAATGGGGCTCGGCATCAATCATCAGGCCGTCCTCAATATCGATTTTCAGCTCGATTCCGCGCGGCGACGCCAGGATTTCCACGTCCTCGGTCATTTCGCTGATGAATTCGGAAAGGTTGTTTGGCTGAAGTTTGAGCCGGAATTTCCCTGCGTCGGCCTGCGACAGAATGAGTAGGCCCTCGACGATGTGCACGAGACGTCCGGTCTCCTCCTGAATATTCACAATCGATCGCTCGGCCGCGGCTGGAAGACTGCCCGAGCGCATGGCCGCATCGGTTTCACCACGGATGATCGTGAGCGGAGTTTTTAGTTCGTGCGATGCGTCCGAAGCGAAACGCCGCGACTGCTCAAAGCTGCGCTGAAGGCGGTCCATCATCCGGTTCAGCGTCTGGCTCAGATTCGCGATTTCATCGTTTCCGGTCACTTCGGGCAGCCGCTCCGCGAGATTGGATGCCGTGATTGCGTCCGCGCGAACGGTGAGTTCCTCGACAGGGCGAAGCGTCTTTCGCGTCAGCCAAAGAGCACCGAGCCCGATCAATCCACAGATGATGGGAACCGCGATGATGAATTGCGCTAGCATGTTCCTTTCCGTTGCAAGGGTAGGCCCGAGGTCCGTGGCGATGCGGAAGCGAATGTCACCGTCGGACACTGAATAAACCCGCACGCGGCGCTCACCAGCGTATGCGCTTTGCGGCACACCATCCGGCAGTCTCGGAAGATCGAGTGAGCCGAGAGTCCTCGATCGGTGAACGATTGTGCCACGCGGATCTTCGACTTCGATTGCATGGAAGCTCTGGACTGCATCGAACAACTCGCGAACGGAATTGTCGTTTGTCCAGTCGATGGGTGTGCTTCTTCGGGCAACGGTTTTGAAGAACTGAGCAGCCTGACTTGCATGCTGCTCATCAAGATTCTGCAGCTTCGTGATCCGAAGCTGGTAGAGCATGATAGCCGCAAATGCCGTCATTCCCAGCCCGGTCACGATCACCGCGAGCACGGTAATCTGAAAGCGGAGCGGGCGCCCGTTCATCGCCTACTTCGAGACAATACTATAGCCGACGCCGCGAATCGTCTGGATCATTTTCAGTTCCTCGCCGTCGTCCACTTTCCGGCGCAACCGCTGGATGTAGACGTCCACGAGATTTGTGCCGGGATCGAAGTGATATTCCCAGACGCGTTCGATGATTTGCGTGCGGGTAAGGACCTGATTCGGCGCGCGCATGAGATACTCCAGCAGCCGGAATTCCCGTGCGGTGAGTTCAATCTTCCGGTTGCCGCGCGTGACCTCGCGCGAGACAAGATTCATCGAAAGCTCACCGGCTTTATAAAGGCTGATGGATTCCCCGGTCACACGCCGGACAAGCGCGCGGAGGCGTGCGACGAGTTCGTCCATCGAAAACGGCTTCGCCATGTAATCATCGGCACCCGCATTCAATCCCTCGACCTTTTCGTTCACATCGCCGCGGGCGGTGAGGATCATCACTGGGGTGCTGATGTTGCGCTCGCGGAGCGCCCGGAGCAGACTCAAGCCATCCCGGCCGGGTAGCATGATGTCCAAAATGATCGCGTCATACGGTTGCGAGGTCGCCTTCTCGAAGCCGACGTCCCCGCTATGGACGACATCGACGTTGTAACCCTGCTCGCGAAGGCCTTTGTTGATGAGGTTGGCGATCTTTTTTTCGTCTTCGATAACGAGCAGGTTCATAGGCGTGTTCATCTTCAACTCCAGCATCCCTCAAAAGTAGCCGGAGTTGTAATGAAGAATTCGTAACCTGACCGCGCTCCGCGGTTGCCAATGCCCCTATGCCAGAGAGGCGTCGAGTGCCGTGAGCAATTCGCGCATCGTCTCAGGCGTCTCATCTCCCATGTTGGAAAGGCGGAAGGTCTTGCCCTTCAGTTTGCCGTATCCGCCATCGATGATGAATCCGCGTTCCTTGGCCTTCTTCGCGAGCTCCGCGACGTCAATTCCCTTGTTGTTCGCTATGCAGGTAAGCGATTTCGAGCGGAAGCCCTCGGGCGCGAAAAAGTCGAATCCATGCCGGCGGACCCATTCGTGGACGATTGCGTTGTTCTCTGCGTGCCGTGCATGCCGGTTCGCGACGCCTTCCGTAAAGATGTCTTCGAGCTTCGATTCGAGCGCGTAAATGTGGCTGATGCTCGGAGTGCTCGGCGTCATGTCCTCGGCCTGATTCTTCGCGAACTCCACGAAATCGAAATAGTATCCGCGGGTGTTCACTTTTGCCGCGCGTTCCATCGCCTTCTTGCTGGCGCTGAAAAGTGCGAGTCCCGGCGGCATTGCGAGCGCCTTTTGCGAGCCGGTCAGCAACACATCGATTCCGAGTTCATCCATCGCAATCGGAACGACGCTGAACGACGACACGGTGTCCACGATGAGCAGGACATCGGGGAAATCCTTCATGACCGTGGCGATTTCGCGGATGTCGCTCATCACGCCGGTCGAGGTTTCGTTGTGAATCAAAGTCACTGCATCGAAGCCGCCCGCGCTCAACGCCGCGCGAAGCTGTTCGCCGCGAATCGGCTGTCCCCACTCCACTTGCAGCGCGACAGCCTCCTTGCCGCATCGACGCGATACGTCGATCCATTTGTCGGAGAATGCACCGTTCATACAATTGAGCACCTTGCCCGTGTGGACGAGATTGCGGATGCTTCCTTCCATCACGCCCCATGCGCTGCTTGTGCTCAGAAACACGGGCTGCTGCGTCCCGAAAAGCTCTTTCAGCCTGGGTTGAATACCGCCGTAGAGCTTCTTGAAATCATTGCTGCGGTGGCCGATCATCGGCTTGCAAAAGGCGCGGAATGTTTTGTCGGAAACTTGAATGGGACCCGGAATGAAGAGCTTTGGCATGGTTTTCTTTATTGAAATGAGTTCGTTCCGCACAGCGCGGAAGACGCGAAGTAAAAGGGAAAAAGCGTCGGGAGGGGAACTGTTTTTTCCGCGAGAGCGCTTGCCGACTGCCGCGCCTCCGCCTATCTGCCCCGCATGAGCACGACGCGCCACATCGGAATCATCGCCAACGACAGCAAGCCCGGCGCCCGTGAAGTCGTGCTCGGTCTGATGGAGGCTTTTGCGCACAAGCCTGTGCAAATCCACATCGACCACCGCTCCGGTCGTTTGATTGGCGCCGAATCCACGCTCACGGAGCCTGAACTTGCCGAGCTTTGCGAACTCCTCGTCGTGCTTGGGGGTGACGGAACGATTCTTCAAGTGCTTCACGCCATGGGGGAGCGGGTCCGTCCGCTGTTCGGGATTAATCTCGGAACGCTGGGCTTTCTGACGACCGTTGCATCGACGGAGTTCGCACGTGCCGCGAACGCAATTGTCGATCGAAACTTCACACTCAGCGAACGCACGCTGCTCAAGGTCGAGATCATTCGCGATAGCGTCGTCATCAGCTCCCGCTGCGCGCTCAACGACGCAGTCGTCAGCCGTGGCGAGTTGTCGCGGTTGATCCGGCTCGACGTGGTGATCGGCGATTCTGCTGTCACGGAATACAACGCCGATGGCCTCATCGTCGCGACTCCGACAGGCAGCACCGCGTACAGTCTCAGCGCAGGCGGTCCGATTCTCTCGCCCGATAGCGGAGTCTTCGTGGTGAACCCGATTTGCCCGCACGTTCTCACGAATCGTGCGCTGATTGTGAGTGATGACAGTCCGATTCTGATCACTCCAGCCGAGAGCCGTTCGAGTATCTATCTCACGCTCGACGGGCAGATCGCGCAGGCGATTCACGCGACTGATTCGATTCGAATCACGAAAGCGTCGCACCGCCTGCCGTTGGCGATGCTGCCCGGTATGTCGTTCTTCGAAGTGCTCCGGCAGAAGCTGAAGTGGAGCGGCGCGGCCGTGTGACACGCGCCGCCGGTTGTTATCCCCGCCGGTAGAGCTCCAGCTTGCACTCAAAGCCGCCCATATCCACGGGCTGTCTGCTCACCAGAACAAGTCCGCGTGGCGGTGCGTCCATTTTCAAAGGATTTGGGAAAATGAGGCGCCCACCGGGCCGGAGCACTTCCGTGCTCTTTTGAAGTAAATCCTGAAACAGACCTCGCATATTGGGAATCGGAACCCGGCGGCCCATCGGGGGATTCGAGATTACGAGCGATGCCTCGCCGCGGCGCAATCCGCCGTATGCGCGGAAATCCGTGCACGCAAAATGCGCGGGCACTTTATCGAGCCCCGCCGCCGTGAGGTTGCGCCGCGCAGCATCGAGCGCCTCCGCACTGAGATCCGTTCCGTGCAGAGCCCGGACTCCGCCCGCGATGGCCCGCTCCACGAGTTCCACGCCGGAGCCGCAAAAAGGATCCCACACGACTTCATCATTCATCGGCCCGGCGAGTCGAACCATGCACGCCGCGAGCGGCGGATGCGATGCCGCGGGGACGTCCTGCTGCCGGTATGCAAAGCGCGGGTCGGGCGAGATACGGGGGCGCAATTCCACGGTGTCCGTTCGGACCTCGATCATCCAAAGCGCCTGCCGCGGATCGTTCAGAATCGCCGGGCAGCGTGCGTAGGCTTTTTCGGCGATATGCTGCACAGCGGCGCGTTGATGGCCCTTCCCGACAAACTCGATGCGATAGCGAACTGTACCTTCCGTGAACGCGTCGAAAATCCTGCGCGTATCTGGAGCAGTGATGATTGCCGGCAGCGCAGCCATGTCCGTTCTGCCAATCAGAAACGCGAGGGTCCCGAAGCATCGAAGCGCGTAGATTTCTCCGAGGGAGAAAGGCGCGGTCGGAGCGAGAACAACGAGCCCTTTTGTGCACGAAACAATGCGGAATTTTCCGGAGCGCAAAATTGCTTCCTCGACCTCGGACCGGACAATCATCTCCAAACCGTCGCGACCGCGAAGGTGAATGCGAACTCCTGAAACCTGCGCCAGCGTGTGGTCGAGCCGGATTCTGCCCGGTTGCTCGGTGCGTGCGATGGCTGCTTTCACTTTCTGCTCCGTGCGGGGCGCGAGTGCCGGCAATTGTTCAAGTGTCGCGACGCCACCGATCTTCTCCAGCGTCTCGGCAAGGAACTTCTTCTCGCGTTCGATGGAGCTGCTTTTCATCAACGTGAGCAGCGCGCGCTCGTCCTCCGCCGTAGCACCGAGCTTCGGAAGCGCGGTCATTGCGTAGCGGCGGATTTTTTCGTCATGGTCGTTCAGAAGGTCGCGAAGCCAGGCGCGGACGATTTCCCTCTGTGCCTTACTTCCGCTTTCGGAGAACACCACGCCGGCAGCCCGCACGAGTGAAACTCGTTGCGCACGCTCGCGGGGCGACGCGCGGTCGAAGCGTGGAATCTCGTCGCGAAGCAATTCGTCCGGCGTGAGTTTGCGAAGTTCGTTGTAGAGCTCCTTGTTTGCGTCCGCGCCGCTCATCGGATGGAGGCGAGGAAATCGCGTAGTTCCGTTGCGATGGCCGGATCGCGAAGCGCGAACTCCACGTTCGTTTTCACGAAGCCCAGCTTGTCACCGATATCGAAGCGGCGGCCACCGTACCGCCAGCCGAAAACGCTCTCGCGTCCCAGAAGCTTTGCGAGAGCATCAGTGAGCTGAAGCTCCCCGTTCTTCCCCGGCGTCGTCTGGTCGAGGCATTCAAAAATAGCGGGCGAAAGGACGTAGCGGCTCGTAATTGCAAGGCGGCCGGGCGATTCGGAAGGCTTCGGTTTCTCGACGAGCACGCTTGCCTTTACGAGGCCCGGGCTCACTTCGGTGCCGCCGACGATGCCGTAGCGGCTGACCCGTTCCGGCGCGACTTCCTCGACCGCGATCGCGCTGCCGCCGTCTTTCTCCCAAACGTCGCAAAGCTGTCTAGTCACCGGTGCCGCACCGGCGGCAGGTTCGACGATCGTATCGCCCATCAACAACGCGAACGGCTCGTTTCCAACATGATGCCTCGCGTAGAGCACCGCGTCGCCGAGTCCGCGCATTTCGTGCTGCCAGATAAAGTGAACGCGCGCGAGGTTTGACACCGCCCGGCAGGCGGCGAGTGCGTCGGACTTGTTCTTCGCGGCAAGTTCCTCCTCCAGTTCCCAGTTTGGGAAAAAGTGTTCTTCGATCGAGCGCTTGCTACGACCGATGACAATCAGAATATCCGTGATGCCGCTCGCGACGGCTTCCTCCACGACATATTGGATTACGGGCTTGTCCACGATGGGCAGCATTTCCTTCGGTACCGCTTTGCTGATTGGAAGAAAGCGAGTCCCGTATCCGGCGGCCGGAATTACGGCTTTGCGAACTGGTTGAATCATTCCGCTGGTTTAGGTTCGCGGGTCGGAACAGAAAAGCCCCAATCGGTGAAAACTACGATTTGCGAATGCAGCGTTCGTAAAATGCGACGTTCCTTCCAATCCAGCCGCGGCTGTCAAAAACTTCCAGCACGCGCTTTCGTGCAGCATCGCCGAGCCGTTGTGCGAGCGCTCCGTCGTCCAGAATTGTCGTGATGCAGCGCACGATGTCCTTCGGGTCGCGCGGGTCGCACAGCAATCCGCTCACGCCATCCTCCACCACCTCCGGACCCGGACCGAGTGTGGAGAAAATCGTGGGGCGCCCGACGGCCATAGCTTCCAGCGGCGCAATGCCGAAAGTCTCCATGTGCGATGGATAACACGCCACTCCGGCGCGCTGGAGCCACGGAATGATCTGCTCGCGCGCGAGCCGGCCCGTGAACACCACGCGTTCGCGAATTTCGGGCGCGACGCGTTCCTTGAGTGACGCCAGATAGCGTCCAGAGCCTTTTGACTGCGTGTCTTCGCCAATCACCACCAGACGGCCCTCCGCCCGCGACGGAAGGATTTCGTTCACAGCAACGATTAATTGTTCGATGCCCTTTTTTGGGTTCAACGAGTTCACGAACACGATGAGTCCGGGTTCCACAGCGATAGACGCAGATGGCGCGAAGCGTGTGGCATCGACTCCATTCGGAAGAATCGTGCACTCACGCCCTTCGGCTCCGCATAGTTTCATCGTGCGCTCCGCTGCGTATCGAGAAACGGAGCCGAGGTGTGTCGCTTTCTGAACTGCAGCCCTCTCGTGCCGGTGCTCGAAGATGCTCGGAGGACGGTTCAGTTCCGAGTCGAAGAAAAGATTCGATCCGCGAATTCGTACGACACTCGGAATCCCGCACACAGAACCGTGCGAAAGCCATCCGTTGTAGTCCGAGGCTTCAAGAATATCGACGGGCGCCAGCCGGTGGAGGCGGCGGACTTCCCCGAGCAGCGCACGCCGTTCCCACCATCCACCAAGCCGCGTGCCGAGCTTTGCGGATGCGCGGGGAAGCGTAATCACGCGCACGCCATTCCGCATTTCATCGGTGCGTGATTCCACCGGGCCGCTTGTGCACACCCCGATTACGGTGGCTCGGTGTCCCGCCGCTGCTAGGCCTTCTGCGAGGTCGCGATACGAAGCGCCGGTGCCTCCGTGTGGGGCGGGCGGATATTCTTCGCAGATGATGCAGATGTGCATGGTGCTTAGGCCGCGCCGGAAAATGAACGCCAGTATTTGACGATGAGCGAAATCTTAGTGAGCACAGTCCGCGCGTCTGTGAGTTCGCGGGTGAAGCGCTCTTCGGGTGATGCTCCGAGTTGCGAATCAAACGAAATCCCGTAAACAAGGCGTGCTCCGCAGGCGATTCGGAGCGCCCCGGATTCCCTGCCGTCCGCACTCCGCGATGTCACGACTGGCTGGCCGATGTGGCAGCGTTGGGCAGCGAGTGCGCGTTCGGCGTCGGTTGCGGATGAAGGCAGAGACGCGCTGCAATCGCGATTGAGTGCCTGATAAATTGCGCGCAGGTCCTTTATTCCGAGCCATTCCTCGGATGCGTTGCTTCGGACCGCGAACGAAAAGATCGTGGGCAGCGCGTCCCATAGCGATTGGTCCGCATCGTTCCACCGCACGGGCACCGCGGGCGTGAGCAGTTCAAGGTCGCGATTTGCACGAATGCTTGCGACGAGTTCGTGCCGGAACGATGAGAGAATCCTCGTTCGCTGCGGTTGCGGGACGCTGAAATACGCGCGCATTTCAGCAAGTGCGCCCGTCCAGCGGAAAAGTAGTCCGAAATTAAGTGTGCGCGGCAACTGAACTGCGCGGCCGCGGAGTGAGGGCGGCACTTCGTCGAACGTGAAATACTCTGCGAAACCCGCAGGAAAATCCGCTCCTTCTGCCGTCACGCCGAAGTCCGGCGGGAGCAAGAGCGCTCCGCTGAATGGCGGGCCGGTAAAGAACTTGGAGCCTGTGATGAGAATCGCGAATCCATGCGCGAGATAACGCTGAAGGTTTACCCGTTCGAGACGGAACTGGCATGCATCCACAAGTACGCGGAGTTTTTCCCGGTGACGCTCCTTGAGCGCGCTGACAAAGCTTACCTCCGGAACCACGACGCCGGTCTTCGTATTATCCACAACGTGGAGAATGATCCGATCTGCGCGGGCTTCGGCTTCGCCGACCGCCTTCTCAATGGCGGCGTGGATCTCATCCGGACTGAGGTTGGTGCTATCCTTGCGACGAATGGGGATGAGGATGACCTCGATGCCGTCAACGTCGATGCCCTCCACTGGCGAGCCCTGTTTGACCGCGGTTCCGCGCGGCGTAACCGAGCAGAAGTGCCGCCCGCCTGCGGCGAGAACCGTGCCGCTGCCAACCTCATCCGGAGCGACGACAATGTTTACCAATCGCGTTTGCGAGGTGGAGCGAAACAGGGCGAGGGGATAAAGTTCGGCATCCGTTCCCGATGTGGAAAGGAACACGTGAGTGTGGGCTTGCTCGAAACCGAGGAGCTTTGCGATGTCCGAACGAACGCGCTCGATCTCGGCTTCGAAGCAATCCTGCGGCCCACGTCCGGATATGGCAGCCATGAATCGCTGTCTCAGCAATTCGCCCTCGGCGTACGCAAACTCGGAGACGGACGACGCCGTGCATGAGGAGAACGTGATGGCCTCGGGCCGCGGCTTCGGACTGCAGCCGTACTTGTTCAAGCCGGTGGATGGGTCAATCAAGAGGCGCTCATCGCCTTGGAGAGTGAATGTGAACTCCGTGGGATTCGCCACGGCGAGGTGCTGTTTTACAATGGCGAGCGACGGAACATCACCGCACGAGAAGTGTTTTGCGATGGATGCGAGTGCTGCTTCGTCCGCGCACGGCGAGGCGTCAAGCCATGCCGGAAGAAGGTGGGAAATCGTCTCGCGGTCCTGCGTGGGAGTCAGCAGGAAAAACCTGCGGGCAGCGAATGCAGCGAGCGTGCGGAGTGCAGACTGCGGGATCGTCGCACCCGCCGCGTGATTGCGCCAAAGCAGTTCCTCAATGGCATGACGCAACGTGAAGCGAAGAAGCGCCGGGTGTATGAATGCGTTTCCACATAGCGAAACGGAGTGGTCTTCGATGACAAACGGCTCCTTGGAGTGCTGCACCACGGAAAAGCGCGCCTTGTATCCGCACAGCCCGACCTCTGCGCGTGCGAATGCAGCTTCGATCATGGTTCGCTGCTCCGGAGTCATCGCTTCAAACTCCACGGTGCGAAGCGCTGCAAGCGGACGCAGGGAATTGTTTGGCGGCTGGACGAGCTCTGGCATCGCTACTCGTAGTTCGATTCGAGGCCGCGGTAGAGCGACTCAACGGGATTCGCTCCCGACGTTTGTGAACTCGTTACGCCGTAAAGCCCCACCGCCGCGGGTGCCTTGCCTTTCGAGAGCGGCTCAGTGGCGACGATGTTCTTCAAATCTCGCAGGAATGCGGAAACCGCGAGCCTGTGGTTGGGCGTGACGATCATGTGAATGGCGGGCGGATTGTTCTGCCGGTCGATGCGCCATCCGCGTTTCTCGAGCTTTGCGCCGATCGAAAAAATGTCGTGTTTCGTGGAGCGGAAGCAAAACACACTCATGTCCGGTTCGCCCACCAATTCGAGACCGTCGATTGCGCGGATGCCTTTCCACAGCCGGTCGCGGTATGATAGCGTCCGCCGCACGAGATCCATGTATCCATTCTCGCCGAGCATCATCAGCGCGGCCCAGGCCGATGCAATGCCGCCACCGGAGCGGGTTCCGAGCATTGCGGCGGAGGCGTAAGCTCCGCCGAGCCAATCGGGTTTCACAAAGAACTGGTGGCGCCGGAGTGCTGAATCGCGGTAAAGCACGACCGACGTTCCCTTGCATGAGAAACCGTATTTATGAAGGTCCACGGACATCGACGAAACGCCGGGAACGGAGAAATCGAATTCCGGAATGGGGTGCCCGAGTTTTCGCATGAAAGGAAGGAATGCACCGCCGAGGCACGCATCGACGTGCAACCCGATATCGTGCCTCTGCGCAATCGCGCCGAGCTCGCGGATTGGATCAACGATGCCGTAGGGATACGAAGGAGCGGAGCCCACGAGCATCGCGGTATTCTTGTCGATCGCTTTCGCGACTTCCGCGGAATCGAGACGAAAGTCAGGTCCAGTCTGAATCGTCACCGGTTCCATGTCGAAATACGCGGCGGCTTTGAAAAATGCCGGATGCGCCGTGGCCGGAACGATGAGTTTGCAGCGCCGTGCTTTCGGGTGACGCGAGCGGAACCAATCGCGGTGTGTTTTCACACCGAGGAGGATACTCTCCGTTCCACCGGAAGTCATTGTGCCCGCGGCTCGTTCGCCTCCTCCGACGAGGCGGGCCATGATGCGCACGACGTCGCTCTCAAATTTTTTGAGGCTCGGAAATGCCGTCGGGCTTAGGGCGTTTTCGGCGAAGAAAAGCCGGTAAACATCGATGAGGTGCTCCGTGTGGTCCTCGCTCAGGTGATAAACGAGGCTCCACGTGTGGCCGGATTTCCACTTTGCATCACCGGATTTCGCGGCATGCATGGCGCGGAGCAGTCTGCCGGGCGCGATGCCGTGTTTCGGAAGTGTTGCGTTTCTTTTCACGGCTGTTTCGGGCGGATGAGTTTCTTTGCGGTGGCGAGCAGACCGAATCGCCGGAGTGTGGCCTTCGCATCGCGCTTCACCGTCTTGATTCGCGACTGGAACGACTCGGAAAACGATTCGGGATTGATTGGTTCGGAGAGTGTCTCGGGCCAGAGGTGTCCGATCAGTTTCCGATAGAATCCGTAGCCGGGGTGCTGCCGCGATTTCGCCGGGACTGCAAGCAGCGTTTCGAGTAGCGCGCGGTTGTTGTAAAGCGCGACTGTCTCGTAAGTGATGTCAAAAGAAGACTCCACATGGCACACGAGATTCGAGACTTTCTGCTCCCACTGAAAGAGGTCCAGAACTTCGTAACCAGCGGCTGTTGCAGCCGGTTGGGCCCCGGCGAGCCATCCGGCAAAATGCCGGATCATGTAGTCGTTCACGCGTTTCGCGCCGCATGCGATCACGGCGAGTTGGCGACCGTCGAGATGCTCGGGGTAGTCGTATTTATAAAGGAAGCAGCGTGCGATTTCGAGGCACATGCCTTTCAGGCAAACGCGGTCCTGCGGATACTCCCGGAAAAGCCCGTATACGATCGGCCCGTGCGCGTAGGCGGCAAGCGTTACGTTTTCGTGGAAGATGCGGGCGAAACCGTCGGCCATTCCCGCGGGGCATTCAATCATGCGGTGTGGAAGGCCGAGTTTGGCCAGAAGGCGAGCAGGAATGGAAAGGTCGCACGCGTCCTGCCTGTGGGAGTTGTACTTCAGCGTGTAGTAGTAGATGTCCTTTGCGAACGGCTTTGCCGCAGCGAGCAAGAGCCGGCTGTCCCAGCCGGCGGTGAGCGGAAGGGCGAGGGGAAAGCGCTTGATTGCAGCCTCGATCCCGCCGCGCAGCAACGCGCCCGCCTTGACCACGCCATCCTCTTCGGAAACCGGCACGAGCTTTTCCCGCGGCCAGAATCGTGCGGGGCGTGATGTGCTGAGGTCGAGCCAGTGGTTCGGGCTGAGATGCTTCACGCTCTCGTAATGCGTCTCGCTGCCGGGCAGCCAGCGTTCCACCGTGTTGAGGTAATACGGTGTGGAGAAAAGTTCGCGCTCCGCCTCCGGGTTGATACGGAGTTGCAGAATGTCCTTCACCGATTCCGGTTGTGTGAAGCACCACGGGCCGTCGGGATGATGCTCAAAATACTGGACTAGCCGCATCGCGCACGGGTCCGGCATCAGGAAATCACCGCTCGCGTTGCAAAAAAGCACTACCCAGCGTCCGGTGAGTCGCCGGGTCTTTCGCTCGAGGTCCTCGATTGTCTCCGTTCCCTCAGCGAGCCACTGGCAGATTTCCGCATCGGTCTGCGATGGGGCGTCGGGATTCAGGCAGCATCCGATGAGGGTCACTTCCGTCGTGCCGCTTCGGGATTGTGCCAGTGGCAAGTCGGGGTGCGCGTGAATGGTCCATTTTCCGGCGACCCGGCGCTGCTGCCAGTCGGCGAACTTCTCAAGCGGACGCGGCGCCAGAACGAACTGCCTGCGAAAGCGGAGGCGCTGGACGGTGCTTTGTTCGATGGGTGTCAGCAAGTTCATCCGGCTACTTCTGCGCGAGGACGTAATACTGAAAGGTCATTAGTTCGCGAAACGGCGGGAATGCGAACCACTTGGCGAATCGGTTCCAATCATGCGGTTTTTCGATGATTCGGAAAATGCGGTGCCAGGATTTGACGTGCATATTCGCGAACTCAAAAAGCTCCTCGATGTTGCGCTTGGTGAAATTCCGGAGGTGGGTGCGGTCGTGAATTCCGCGCGTCCGGTAGGGCCAGTACCCGGCGAAGAGCAAATTACAAATTGTGGTGAAGTGCCGGATATTCGGAAGCGAGGTGACCACGTATCCGCCGGGCTTCAGCACGGAGGCGTAACGTGCGAGCGTGTTCCAAGGGTCGCGCAGATGTTCGAGAATATCCGCGAAGACGATGCAATCGAACAACTCGCCGCGCGAAATCTCGGTGGTGCTCACGGTTTCCGCATCGCCGACAATGACGTGGTCGAGCACGCTCGCGGCGTGTTTTCCCATCTCGGCATCGTATTCGATTCCCGCCACGTACGCGCCTTGCCGCTGTTTGAGTTGATAGCCCAGTGCACCCACGCTGCATCCGACATCGAGTACGCGCTTCACTGTTTCCGGGATGAAGGCCACAAGGTCCGAGCGCCGGGAAACGTAGGAGGAATTGAAGTCCGGAACGGCTCCGGAGGCTTTGCCATCCTCGATTCGGAACCAGCCTTTGCAGTACTGCTGCTCTGCATTTTCCAGCCCGCGGGAAACGCTCCGGTAGTGAAAAATGAAAATGTCCTGCGCCGCGCCAACCTTTCCTTTAAAGCGTTTTTGAAACTCGGTTTCGTTGCCGGTGAGACGGTTCGCGGGATTGAAGACGTGGGTGTCGTCAAACTTGTTGGCCCACCACACGTCGGTCTTCGCCGCCATCCAGAATCCGTTCACCCAGCCCGGTTTGATTACTCCCGAGAACTTCCGTTTCAGCGTTGCGGACAGTTCGTTGATCGCGTCCTCGTTGTCGTCGATCTTGTAGTTGCGGATGACGAACTCGATTTGCTGATGCTTCATGTCACCCGCGGCGTTCGACATTGGTCCGACAAGGTCCACTTTCTCGAGCGCGTCGAGCGTGCGCAGCAGCCAGCCCGGCGAGAACAGGGTGTCGGAGTTTACGAGCGCCGCGTACGGAATGCCGGCGTCGCGTGCAAGTTCGAGGCCGCGATTCCAAGCGGCGGTGAGGCCACGGTTCGGGTCGAATTTCTCAAAGTACATCCGCTCAGCGGGAACGATCGCCTTGAATTCTTCAAGCCATGCGTCGTTCCAATCCGGGGAGCCATCGTCGATGATAAAGCACCGATAGTCGGAGGTGTGGCGCACCAGGCTTTTGAGGCAGCGGATAACGAACTCCAACTGCCCGTAAACGGGAACAATGACGGCAATTTTTTCCTTCGGTGAAGTCATTTGGCTCGAAGATAAAACGAGAACGAATCGCCTTCGCCCGTTGCGTTGAGTTCCTTCGCGCGCGCCTCAAACGATGCCATCTGTTCCGCGCTGAAGAGGGTCGGTTTTTCGCTCTTGTAGGGCGAACGCGGGTCCATGAGCGGTATGTCCTGCTGAAACTGCTCGCTGCCCCAAATTTGAAACGCGTTGCCGTCGCACATCCTGTCGAATACCTCCAAACCCGCCGCGGCGGCGATGATGGCGAGGCTTTTCTCGGTGTGGAGGAAAAGGTGGCGCGGCGCGTCGAGCGCAACCCAGTTTACGCCATATTTTTTCCACGCGTAACAGCCTGAAACCGGGATTCGGATGAGCGAGATGCCGCCCGGTGCGAGCAACCGGCGGATCGAGCGGAGAATCTCCGCAGGATTTGGCAGATGCTCGAACGAATACTGGAGCATGATGAAGTCAAAGTGCCCCTGAACTTCATCGATGAAGCATTTTCGGATTTTGAAATCGGGGCTGTGATCTTCATCGCCCGCGATGAATGGATCGATGCCAAGCAGATTGCGGAAGCCGCGCTCCTTCAAGTGCCACAAATGGCGGCCGACGCCGCAGCCGACTTCAAGAATGCGTGAATCGACCCGAAGACGATTGCCGATTCGATCCACGCCGGGCGGGAGCGAACCGCGCTTGTATTTCTGCGCGAGCAGAGCGCCAAGCAGGTTTGGCTCCCCAAAGAAGTGTCGCGCGAGTTTGCGCTTCATGAATTTGGTCAGCGCACTGTCCTTGTCTTCCGGAGGTGTAAAGGTGAAGCGATAGTTCGCGGGGTAATATTTCGCGATATCTTCGGGAATATTCTTTATTTGAAGGCAGCCGCAGCTTGCGCACTCAAAGTAATCGAACTCCTCGCGCAGGCCCATCATCATCTCCCGCACCTTGTAGCTTCCCCCCTCGGTGCCGCCGCAGATTCTGCATGCAAAATGGTTCGCAGCGTTGCTCATAAATTTGCAGGCGGAGTCCCGCCCTTCGGCACGATGACGTGGTGGTGCCATTTGTGGTTTGCGACGATGACTCCTTGATTCTGATCCATCCCGATTCCACTGCCGTACACGTCGGTCGGCGCCACTTCCAGCGTTACCACGTCCGAAAGAATGAGCATCGCCTCCACATGCGGACGGTAAAAATGCACACCGAGCAGGTATCTCCCACCGACGAGCGGCAGGCTGTCGATCGTGAGGTCCACGTAGCCGACACGCGCAAGATGGTCGATTTCGTATCCGCTCACCGGCATCGTGGAAAGGCGCACGAGTTCCTGGCCGAGGTGCGTGCGGATTTGCAGAAGCACGGACACCGCGCCTTTTGCGTAATCGCCGGTGCACTCGTAGTGGATGCGAATCCGGAAACCATCGTTCACATCCATGTGGTGGAGCGGTGCACCTTCCAAATCGAACATTTCCAGACAGGTCACGCGAATCGGCGCATCGGGCGACTGGCTGTCGAGGAGCGGTTGATTCACAGCGTAGCCGGTCAGTTCACCCTGCGCTTCCTTTACGGAGGCAAGGTAGCGGGTAATGCATTCCTCCGTGCTGCCATCGTAAACAAGCGAGCCCGATTTCAACAGGATGCCGCGGGTGCAAAGTTTCTGCACGGCGGCGAGGTTGTGGCTCACAAACAGAATCGTACGCCCCGACTTTGCCACGTCCGCCATTTTGCCGAGGCAGCGTTTCTGGAACTGAATGTCGCCCACGGCAAGTACTTCGTCGACGACGAGAATCTCCGGTTCCAGATTTGCTGCGACGGCAAACGCGAGCCGCACATACATGCCGCTGCTGTAGCGTTTAACAGGCGTATCGAGAAATTTCTCCACCTCGGCAAATGCGACTATCTCATCGAACTTCGAGCGAATCTCCGCCTTCGTCATTCCGAGAATCGCTCCATTGAGGAAAATGTTTTCACGGCCGCTCAGTTCCGGGTGAAAGCCGGTGCCGACCTCAAGCAGGCTGGCGATCCGCCCGCGCACGCGAATTTCGCCTGCGGATGGCTCGCTAATCTGGCTGAGCAGCTTCAGCAGCGTCGATTTTCCGGCGCCGTTGTGCCCCACAATTCCGACGACATCGCCGGGTTTTACGTCGAACGATACATCCTTCACGGCCCAGAATTCGCCACTCTCCCGCTGCGCCCGGCTTTTTCCGAGCAGGCGTTTTGCAAGTCCGGCGATCTGATCGCGCAACGTATCGTGACCGCCACTTTCGCGGAGATTGAACCTTTTTCCGACTCCGCGGATGCTGATGCAGTAGTCCTCCATTACACGATATCCGCGAAGTTCCTTTCAACCTGCCGAAAGTAGGCAAGTCCGGCGATGAGCAGCACAACCGTGATTCCCACGCTCATCCAAAAGCCCGGCCACCACGGCGCGAATTGGTCGCCGAGCACGCACCAGCGGAATCCATCGATGGGGCCCACGAGTGGATTCAGGTGATAAAGCAGGCGCCACTTTTCCCACGGTCCGGTCAATTGTGTCTGCCACAAAAAGCCCACCGGCGTCACATACATCCCCAGTCGCGTGATGAACGGAACAATGTAGCGCACGTCGCGATACTGCACATTCAAAGCACTGAACCAAATCCCCGCGGCAAGCGCCGGCAGGAATGCAGCTACGAAAAACAGGGGGAGCAGCAGCAAATGCCAGCGGAACTCAACGCCGTAGAAAGGCATCATCACAAGCAGAATCCCCGTCGCGATAAGGATGTCCAGCAGCCCGCCGAGCACCGAACTAATCGGGATGATCAGGCGGGGAAAATAGACCTTCGAGATGATTCTCGCTGACGCCACGAGCGAATTACTGCTCTCCGATAGCGCGCTGGAGAAAAACTGCCATGGCAACAGTCCGGCGAGAACGAGAATCGAGTAGGGTGCTCCGCGACTCTCGAACTTCGCCAGTTTCCCAAACATGACGCTGAAAACCAGCATGGTGAGCACCGGTTGCAGCACGGCCCAGGCGATTCCAAGGTAGGTCTGCTTGTAACGTACAAGCACATCCCGCCAAGCGAGCAAACCCAGCAACTCACGGAAACGCCAGAGCTCGCCGAGATTGACGCTCACGAGGCCCCGGGTTGGGCGCAGGATGCGTTCAGTCGTATTATTGGTCATTGGGATGGCCGTGGGGACAGCCACCCAATGCTAGGCGCGGCCGTGTTTGGAATGCAAGCGTCGGTTTGTTCGGCGTCGGTCCGGACGACTGGGAACTCATTGCGCCCGCTGCGTCTGATCTTCACCGGGTTTTTCCGGGCGGAGTGTGGCGACGCGAGGGACTTCGAGATCAAAGGTTCCGGGGCCTCGGGGCTTTTGCATGCGATGGTGTTTCGCTGGTTTCTCGCGGTGGTTTTTGCTGCAGCTTGCGCGGGTGCGCGGGCGGTGGAATTTCGTACGGATGTGATGGCGGTCCTGAGCAAGGCGGGATGCAATTCCGGGGCGTGCCATGGAAACGGGCAGGGGAAGGGGGCGTTCAAATTGTCGCTTCGTGGTCAGGATCCGGCGGATGACTGGGCTGCGCTTGCCCGTGAGCAGGGCGGGCGCCGGGTGAATGTTTTTGAACCGGCCGAAAGTCTCGTGCTTTTGAAGGCGACTGGATCGGTGCCGCACGAGGGCGGGCGGCGTTTTGGAGCGGATTCGGTGGAAGGCCGGATCTTGCTGGATTGGTTGCGAGCTGGTGCGCCCGATTCCTCCGGTGCCGCGGTCCCCTTGGAGCTTGAAGTGACGCCGGAAACCGAAGTGGTGATCGAGCCGCGGCGCGCGACACGAATCCGTGCAACGGCGGTTTTTCCGGACGGGACGCGGCGCGATGTATCGCGACTCGCTGTTTACGAGCCGAGCGACACGATGGTGAAAGTCGATATCGAGGGTGGAGTCGAAGCAGTTGGTCCGGGCGAGGTGACGGTGGTTGTGCGGTATCTTGGCCGCCAGAAACCCGCGCGGTTGGCGTTCATTCCGCAACGAGAGGATTTCCGGTGGAGCGGACCAGAGCCGGCTGGCTTTGTGGATGAGCACATTTTCGCGAAGCTCCGCTCACTCCGAATGAATCCCGCGCCGTTGTGTGACGATGCGACTTTTGTGCGTCGGCTGTATTTGGATTTGCTTGGAGTGATTCCGTCGGAGGCCACGGCGCGCGCATTCACGGCGGATGGGAATCCCGACAAGCGCGCGCGGCTTGTGGATGCGCTCTTGCAGCGCGGGGAATTCGCGGATTTCTGGGCGCTGAAGTGGGCGGATTTGCTGCGGATCGAAGAGCGGCAGCTTGATGCAAAAGGAGTGTCGGTTTTCCACGCGTGGATTCGCGCAAGCATTGCGGCCAACAAGCCGATGGACGTTTTCGCACGGGAACTCGTTTCGGCCCGCGGCAGTACGTATGAGAATCCGCCGGCGAATTGGTGGCGCGCAAATCGCGACCCGGTTTCGCGCGGTGAAAACACGGCGCGCGTGTTTCTTGGCACGCAGATCAACTGCGCGCAGTGCCACAATCATCCGTTCGAGCGTTGGACGCAGGCCGATTACTACGACTGGACATCGGTTTTCCGGCGCGTGGACTACAAAATCGTAAAAAACGAACGCAAGGACACAAACGATCAGAAGGAGTTCAAAGGGGAGCAAATCGTGAACATGTCGGGCAATGCGCGTGTTGTGAATCCGCGCACCGGCGAGGCCGCGGCGATGCGCTTCCTCGGAGGCGGTCCGGTGCCGCAGGGAAAGGATGAACTCGATGCTCTTGGTGATTGGCTCAGCCGTTCGCCACAGTTCGCAAGGATGCAGGCAAATCGGGTTTGGGCGAATCTGCTGGGACGTGGACTGGTCGATCCGCCGGATGACTTTCGCGCCAGCAATCCGCCGTCGCACCCGGAATTGCTCGATGCATTGGGTCGTGAGTTCGCTTCGAATGGATTCGATCTCCGCCGCTTGATCCGCACGATCGTCCTGTCGAAAACGTACCAACTCGGCATCGGCGCGGGTGATGAATTCAACGCTTCGCGAGCCGTGGTGAAACGGCTAGGCGCCGAGCAAATTCTCGATTCCACGGCGAAGGCGCTGGGTGTGAACTTGGAAATTCCCGGGCACCCTGGATTGGGGCGCGTTTCGCAGGTACCGGAAGGTCGGAAACATTATCGTCCGCTCGATTCCGAGTGGGATTTTTTCCAGCTTGCGTTCGGCAAGCCGCCGCGGCTCGTGGCCACGGATTGCGAGCGCCTTGGCGAGCCTACGGTGGTACAGGCATTTCAGCTTATATCGGGCCCAGTGATGCGGGATTTGCTCACGCGTTCGCCGAGAGTGACCGCTTGGAGCATGATGGAACCCGCCGCTGCGGTGGACTCGATGGTTTGGACAATCCTCGGCCGCGTGCCGACGGAAACGGAAGTGCGGGCATTTTCGCGGCATCTTTCAAACGGCGATCGCCGCACAGCAGCGGAGGATGCCGCGTGGGCATTGCTCAATTCGAAGGAGTTCCTCTTCCGTCGCTAATGGCTCCGGGCTCGTGCAAGCGTAAGCGCGGAAAGGATTCCGAGCACGGCGCATCCGATCCATAATGCCTGCGAATTCCACGCGTGAATTCGCAGGCTCGCGTGCGGCCCGAGTGCTACGGCTGCGGTGCCGGCCATGGCGAGCGCACCCATGTAGCGACCACGCAGGTGGAGCGGCGCGATTTGTGCGATATACGCATTTCGCATGGGCTGGCTGAGCATTTCGCCGATGGTGAAAAGCGTCATCCCGGCGAAGAAAAGTGCGGTGCCGCCTGCGAGTGCGTTGAGTGCGAACCCAAATCCGATCAGCAAATACCCCGCGATGATCACGCGCCGCGCCTCGAATTGTTGCGTCCAGCGCGTGAGCGGAAGCTCAAATAGGACGACCATAAGTCCATTCCAGCCGAGCAGAAGTCCGAAGACCTGCTCCGAATTGAAGAACCATGGGCCGATTTGAAGCGTTATGCCCCTCTGGCGCAGTTCGAGTCCGAATGTGGAATTGAACTGCTGAAATACGAGCGACGAGAAGATCGTGGCCCAGAAGAGTCCGCGAAATGCACGATCGTGCCGGATGTGTGCCCATGCCTGCGCCCACGTGGCCTCGTGCCGCTCGACGCGGTGGCCGCGCGGGAGAAAGCGCCATGCTATAAGACCAAACATTGCCGTGGTGATTGCATCGCCGGCAAAAAGTGCGAACGCGGAGATCGAGATCAAGAAGCCTGCTGCGGACGCGCCGCACGCAAAGCCTGCGTTGATGGCCAGACGCTGCATCGCATACGCACGGAGGCGCATCGGTTCAGGCACGATGTCGGCGAGGAGCGCGGTGCTTGCAGGCATGTAGAAGCCGGATGCAAATCCGGCAATCAGCATCATCAGTGCGATCGCCCACAGCGGTTGCATAAAGTACATCGCAAATATTCCCGCGGCATTTCCGAGGGTTCCGAGAACGATTACGCGTCGCCTGCCAATTCGATCAGACCAATACCCGCCGAGGATCGATGATAGAAACTGGCCCACACCATTTGCCGATAGCACCCAGGCGACGGAAGTGGGCGGGTGTCCTCGTCCGGTGAGGAAGAGCGTGAGAAATGGCATCACGAATGTGCCGAACCGGTTCACGAACCATCCGCCGACGAGAATCCAGTACGCGCGCGGAAGTGACCGGAGTTCGGAGAGCAGTGAGGGGCGCTTTGTGTTATCAGGATTCGTAGTGCGAGATGCGTAAAGACAAAAGCCCCGCTCCGTGTTTCGGAGCGGGGCTTTTGTGGTTCAACCTTGGGCGTGTGGTCAGTTAGCCGAAGCTGTGACCGGGTCCACATTCACGCGGCGGCCGTCACGGTCGAAACGAACCGTGCCGTCAACCAATGCAAAAATCGTATAATCGCGTCCGAGACCGACGTTGCGGCCGGGATGATATTTCGTTCCACGCTGACGGATGATGATTCCGCCGGCGGAAATGGTCTGACTTCCGAAAACCTTGACGCCGAGGCGCTTTGATACGCTGTCGCGACCGTTCTTAACGCTGCCTTGTCCTTTCTTATGAGCCATAAAGCCTGTATTCTTCTAGTGTGTAATTGTCGTTTAGAGTGCGATTTCTGTAATCTTCACTCGGGTGAGTTTTTGACGGTGTCCAACGGTCCGGTGGTATCCTTTCCGGCGGCGATATTTGTATGCGATGACTTTGTCGCCCTTGAACTGGTCGACGATTTCGCCAGTGACGCGAGCACCTGCGAGTTTTCCGGCCTTGATATCAGCACCTTCGCCGACCGCTAGCACATCGGTAAATTCCACTGCGGAACCCTTTTCACCGGGGAGTTTTTCGACCGTGAGGATTTCACCAGTAGCTGCACGGTATTGCTTACCGCCTGTTTTGAAAATTGCGTATGACATAAGATTATTGAAAAAGGGGCGCGAAGACTGCCACACCGATTGGGTGGCTGGCAAGGGCGATTTTGCCCGAGCGAAACATTTTTTTCGCGCCGAGTGATTAGCGGTCCACCTGTTCCACGCGTGTCGTCGTTCCGGTGCGGCCGGCCGGTTCCACGTCGCCACCGTGATAGTACTTTGTGGAGTCGGCGCGACGGTAGTAGGTATCGCCGTAGAAATTGTTGATATTTTGCTCACGCCAGCGGGTCGAGCGCATCGGCACGCCAGGCTGCCGGGAAGGCTCAACGTGCGCGAGGCTGCGGATGCTTACGTTCGGTGCGAGAGCTTCGCGATGCGGATTGAAGTAGGATGCGTTGGGTCCTAGGTAGCTTTTGCTTCCCGATGCGCGTCGCTCTTCAGAGTAGCGATACGAGATTGTCGCGTCCTTCGTATAGTAATGCTGGGTCGGCTTGAAACTGATGTCAGTTCCGCGGCGTGAGCCGTAGCTGCCCGAGTATCCGCCGGAATTCACGGTATTCTGCCCGCCACGATTGTTCGGGATCATCGTGCCGCGCGGCACGATCCGGTAGAGGTTTCCAGATTTGCCTGAGGTTTCCAGCGGCACGACGTCGTCACCTGCACTTGCGAATGCGGGAATCAGGATGGACGCGGAGAGAGCAAGGATAAGTGTTTTCATAAATTGGCGGTACTTTTGAGAGTATGCGCTTTTTAAACCGGAGTTCTCCGGCAGTCCACTGCTTTTTCTCGCGGATAAACCGGTTTACGGCTGCTGCGGAGTCACGACCTGATAGAACCGTTTCGGGACTCCCGGCGTGTCATTTACGGTCATTAGTGTATCGGACGGTTGGGCGCTGATTTGCTGGAGGTTTGTCCACGTTGCTGCGCTGAGGTCGTCTTTATAGCGGACGGTGTAGGTTTTTCCAGCGATGGCGGTGAACGAGATTCCAAATTGTCCGGGTGTGCCCGTAGCGGCGACGACGGCGGTGAGTCTGCTGCCCGGGAGTTGAGGGTTTGTTCCGGCGAGGAATTCCGCTTTGTTGCTCTGCCCATCGCCATCGGCGTCGAGCGCGGCATCTGCGGGATTGTTTGGATTGAGGCCGTTTGCCAGTTCGTAGGCGTCGGGAATTCCGTCGCCGTCGCTGTCGGCGTTTGGCTGCTGATTTGCCGTGCCGGGAGTCGGCGTCAGAGCGACAATCGTGGCGCTTCCATCCGCAAATCGCCCTTCGCTGACTCCCACGGGCCGCGCGGTCACGCTCACCGCATCGAGTTGTGCGCCACTGTTGCTGAAGAGCCAGAGGCCTTCGCCGGCGTCGACGGTGAAATTCACGTGGTTGATGGTGGCACTGCTGTCGTTATCAGCAATGAGTTGCAGCCAGCGGAAATTGCCGCTCGCGCCGAGGTAGGTCAGCGGGGGAATTAGATGCTTCGTTTTGTTTCCAAACGAGTCTGTGAGGTAGTTGCCGCTCAGGAGGACGGGTGAAGCCGCGGAGTTGAAAAGCTCCAGCCACGAAGATTGACCGACGGGAGGCGAGGAAAGCCACTCGTTGAGTTTGACGTTGGTAATCGCGCTGGTGGCCGCTGCGCTATTCAGTGCTGCGCGGGTTGGCACGGCGAGCGCGAATGGTCCGGTGGCATTCGGGATGCGTGCCACGGAGTGATCGGCGAGTTGCTGGCCGAACACGACGCTGTCCGCCAGTCCTCCGCCATTCGCGGGCGGATTGAATAGATAAATCTGGTCTCCTGCGCCGTTGAGATTGAAGCCGGTATTTGTGGCGGATGCTGCGGCAAGGCCATTGCACTGGATTACATAGTAACCGTTTCCTGCGATACTGGCGCCCGCGGGGAATACGAATTTGCGTGGTTCACCAACTGCGTCAGTGAGGCTGTAGTCTTGCAGGTTCACGGTGCCGCCGCTCGAGTTGTACAGCTCGATCCATCCGTGGAGGCTGGTGTCCGGATTGGTGTAGGTTCCGTTGATTGGGAAGACTTCGTTGACTACGAGCGTCGCGCCGCTGGTTGTGTAGCTTGCTTCCAGTTGCATGCCCCAGACAACGTCCGAGCTTCCTGCGGTTGCGGACTGCGTGTTGCTTTGGTGTACGGAAACCGCAATGACGTTGTCGCCATTCACGATGTAAGCGGTCGGTATGGTAATTGTGTCGACGGTGCCGTCCGTAACGTTTGTTGCCTGAGTGGCGAAGGTGACGGCGCCGGCGGCGACGCGAATGCGGGGCAGTTCATTTCCATTAACGGTGATAACGCAGCCATCGTCGCACGCGATTCGCGCGGTAAAGGTGGTTCCTGCGATTGGGCCGGTGTAGTTGAAGTGCGTGCGGAAATAGTAGGTCTGATACGGACGTGGTGCCGCGTAGCCCGGAAGGGTCGTGGTTTTTACGAAACCGAAGCCCCACGTTAAATTATCAGGTTCGATATGGAGAATCTGACCCGCCGCAGCGGTCCATGCGGCATCATCGTAGGCGGGAACGGTGTAGGCATTTCCGCTGCCGTCGTTTGCCGGCGCAGTGGTCGCATTGGCCCAGTATTTCCAAGTCTGGAGCGGCGGCATGACCACGACTGTGTTCGTGCTGGTGCTGACGGATGGGTTCGGTGCGCCGGGCGTCGGCTGCGTAAAGAAGTTCGTCGAGAGCGACCCGTTCGGAGTGCGGCCTTGCGAAATATCGGTGGTCTGCGGTCCATAGATGACGACGTCGATCGCGCTTTGCGCCGGGGACATCAAGCCGATCTCGCCTTGCAACGGCGAGAGTCTGAAGTTTGCGTGATCAGGGCCTTGTGTCGTGTCGCCATCAGCTTTGAATGAAATGTAGCCGCTGTTTCCGATGAATGTGAGCGGCTGGATGAGGCTGCGATTTGGGAACTCGGCCGGGTTATCCGTCAGGTAGCAGCCACCGATATCGACGGGGAGGGTATTGGGATTGTAGAGCTCCACGAAATCGTTCGCGAAAAGTGTCACGGCATCGGCGAGCCATTCGTTGATGCGGACGGTCGAAACATCCGCTGTCGGCGCGATGCGGTTTGCCGCGCCGAAGCTAGGGATCCCGAGAGCCCACGAGCCGTCTAGTGCGCGCGAGATTGAATAGTCGCTGAGCTGTGGCCCCCAAGCGACCGTGTCCGCCACCGTTCCGCCCTGTGCAGCGGATTTGGTGATCGTCAAATCATCACCGCTCTGCTTCAGCGAGAATCCTGTTTTCAGGCCGGTGACGCTGCCGCTGTTGCTGGCATAGATTATCAGGTATGCGCCCGGCGCGAGCGTCGTGCCGGTAGGGATGGTGTATTTGTAAGGCAGAGCTGTGTTGTCAGTGATTCCCCATCCCGAGAGATCAGCCGTTGCGTTGCCGACGTTCGTCAGTTCGATGATGTCCGGGAAGACGCCGCTGAAGCCGATCGTTTCGGTATTCGATGCGAGAACCTCGTTGATGCGTACGATCGGAGCGGCGGCGGGCGGGACATAGGCGGAATCGACGGTCCACGTCGCGCTTGCGATTCGACTGCTCGTTCCGAGAGCCGCGTCATCCTGATACAGGCCGGCATCGTTTTTTCCGACGACTTCAAGTGTGTGTGTGCCGTTTGCCAGTCCGGTGAGCGAAATGGGTGCGGTGTTTGCCGTCTCGGCGCTCCACGCTCCGCCGTCGAGACGCCACTTGTAGTGGGTCCAGCCGGCGCCATTCGCCCATGCGCCGGTGCCGCTCGCTATGCCGTTCTCGCTCACCCGCGTGCCGACGTTGACTGTGGCCGAACTGGAGTTCGTGGTGCCCGTTGGTGCGCCGGAGAGGCTGACGCCGAGCGTGCGGACGCCGCCTTTATCCGTGCCATTCGGGCCCGTCCCTTTTCCCGGCGAGGCGTTCTTCAATCCAAACTGCTGGCGGATTTGCGCCCCGAGGCGCTCGTAGTTGCGCGGTCCCGGCGTCGGGATTGTGAATGAGCCCGTCACATTGTTTCGGACGTCGTTGAGCAGAGCATCGGCGTTTGTATTGCCGCTGCCGGCGCCGGTCCAGGTCATGCCCGACGGCAGCAGATTGTTATTGAATGTAACGTTCTGCGCGAGGCCGGCGCCGGGGTAATTTCGAGTCAACGCTGCAGCGCTGTGGATGATGTTCCCCTCGAGATACATGCCGCTCGATTCGTGGTAGGTGTCGTCGCCGAAGTTCACGACGCCCGTCACCGCGTCCTGGCTGCCGGCATTGGTTTGGTTCACCACGGTGTTGTTGAGCAGCGTATAAAAATTGCCCTCCTTCGCGGTGGCGACCTGATCGAGGTTGTAGAAGAGATTTCCGACAATCGTGATGTGCGAGATTGCATCGAGTTTGCACAACGAGAGGCTGACGCCGGTTCCGATTCCACCAGTGAAGTTAATCGCATTCGTGTCCGCGGTCGCATCCGCCGCAGACGTGTAAAGTTTCACCACCGTGGTGGACACGACGCGCACGAAATACGAGCCGTTCCGGAGCGCCGGTGTGGCGGCGGGGAATGTGTTTCCGAGGAGCGCGGTGGCGACAACCTCCTGTCCGGTGGCGAATCCGTGCGTGCCGCAGGTGACTTGATCCGTTGCGGTGTCGATAGCCGTGGCCGCGCGCCTGCTTCCCGTGCCGCCGCCGCCGTCGTTTCCGCCGGAGATCGCGCTGGCCGAATCCGGCGAACCGCTGCGGTGGACGTTCATGAAGATGTTGCCCTCGACCCACATGTCGGTGCCGTCGATGTCGAGAATGTCGTCGTCGGAACCGATGCAGACGTTGTTGAAAAACTGGAGAATCGGACCGGGGCGGTTGCCTCCGGTGAAATCGAACACGTCGTTGTAGTCGGACGAAATGCTGTGCATCTTCCCGAGAAAGCAGTCGCGCATGATGGCCCTTCCGCCCGCCGGTGGCGCGGCATTTGCGCCGTGGATGCCCTCGAAATATGTGCCGGCGGTGGCCGTTGGGAAAATGGTGTGGCTGATGAGAAAAGAGCCGCCATCGAGGTGCATGTAAGCGACGTCCGTGCGACCGAATTCACAGTGGTCCACGACGATGTTTGAGTTTGCAGCACAAGTGATGGCCGGGTCGCCTCCGAACTCAAAGTAGGTGTAGTAGAAATGCGATTCCGATGCACCTGCAGCGCCGTTGAGCGTGATGGTGCCGCCATTTCCCGTTCCTCCGGGAGCGCGGGTGAACCGGATCGGATTTGCCTCCGTTCCTTCTGCGAGGATTTTGCCGCCACCGGCGACGCTCACGGTGATGCCGCTGTTCACGTACACAGTCGTGCCCGGTTGGATGATGAGCGTGCCTGTTGCGGGAACCGTCAAATTTGCCGTGATCTGGTAAGGCCCGCCTGCTGCGGTCCAAGTGGTGGTGCCCGCTGCCAGCGTGCCCGAGACGCTGGCAACGCTCGCGTCGTCGTACCACACGTCTGTGTAAACTTCGTCGAATTCCGCACCTGCGGAGTCGAACGCCTCGATTTTGATGCGGTTGATTCCCGGTGTCAGTGCGAGCGGGTTAACGGTCCACGTCGCATTGAATGCGTCCCACGATGCGAGGGTGCCGTTCACTTTCACCGACCGGGTCCGGCCTGCGTGAGAGCGGCCGGAAAGTCTGCAGTTTGCCGAAGTCGAACGCGAATAGCCGCTTTGCACGGTAAGCGTCGTTCCGCCAGTCGTGGCGGCGACAATGCCGGAGATCGAAACAGGAATCTGCGACGACACATAGGCGAGCCTCGCCGCATACCACGTCTTGCGATTTGCGATCGTCGGCGCAGCGACGACGCCGGTGAGAACCTGATCCGCAAGCGCGTCGAAGTTCGCCTGCGAAAGCGGCCCATTCATGAGATCGAGGTGCGCTTGATAGAAGAGCGGCGCGAACGAGGGATGGCGAATGAACGCGTTCAGCGGCGTAGGCGTGGTGCCGCTGCCGTGATACACGTTCATCTGAAATATGCTGTCGGTGGCGCTGAATGTCGCCGGGCTGTCGCTTGCGTTCTGGTCGCCGTGTCCGAGAATCGTGTCCAGATCGTGAGGCAGGAGTTTCGCGCGAATATCGGTCTTTCCGAAGTAAAGGTAGTAGTCGTCGCCGTATCCGCCAAGGAGGTTCGTTTCGTTGTTGCCGACAAGATTCTCCGCGGCGAACCACTTCATCCACTGCGCGACATCGATTTTTGATTGGATATCCGCAGCGTAAGTCGCCGTGTCCGGCGTGTAACTGACATTGGTCAGCGTGGTGGAAACTCCCTTCGAGAGCGCAAGTGTGAGCCCGAGAAGGTCGCTCCAGTTGTCCTCGGAGACGTTTGTATCTTTGAAATAGACGGTGCGATACGAGTTTGGATCTGCGCCGAGGTAATCAAGGTTGCCTTCAAGCGTTCCCGGCGAATCTTCGCGGCGCACGCTGTAGATGTTTCCGCTGCTATCGGTGGGGAAGTGATGGTCGGCGTAGTTGGTGTCGGGGTTTTCGTTTGCGACGTAAAAGTAGTAGCTGCGCCCGCCGTCCGCACTCAGACCGCCGGCTTGGGTAAGGTCGGTTGCGTTGATGCGCACCTGCACCTGTCGCGACTCGAAGCACGCCAGTTCGGCCTTCCGCATGAGCGCGCTGCCGAAGAGTTGGAGGTAGGTGTAGTAGGTGTTCAGGTTCAGCCCCGTCCGGCCTTTCCAGTCGTGGTCATTCGTGAATGAAACATGGAAGCTCTGCGGATCGTGGCCACCGCTTCCGTGCCCGCGATTACGGACGGAAGATGTGTAGCGCAGTTCACTTCCGGTGCCGTCCACTGTGATCCACGTCATGTTGAACTTCGCGTGGCTCCCGCCCGTGCCGCCGCTGTTGTTGTTGATGTCGGCGAGAGTTGTGCGGTCGGCGGCCTTTGTGATGAGCCGGTAAATCGGCATGGCTCCGGCGTAAACGGTGTTGTCGACCTGATAGAGGCAGTTTGCGACCTGTGCGGTGAAGTAGGTAGAGGTGCCGGTATCGTAATCCTGCGCGGCTTTCGGCCATGTTCTTGTGTTTGCGGCTGCGTCTGCTGCCTCGACGTAAAACTCGACGATGGCTCCGTTGGCCTGTGCTGGAATCTGCGCGCCGTAGCGTCCATCTCCCGCCAGTCCATCGTTGTGGGCTCCGTCGTCAAACATCGGGGTCGACGTGAATGTCGCTGCCGCATCCAGCTTGTAGAAAAGCGTGGCGGTGAGTCCGGAAGTGGATTCGTCGAGCAGCCGTGCATTGATTGTAACCGGGTCCGTGCTGCGCGGAAGCAGCGGGAAGTGCTCAACATCGGTGATAAATGGCGCCACATTCGCCGCTGCAATAGAATTTACCGAGCCCGGCGTGCCATCGGCTGTGGTCGAATCTCCCCAGTTTTGGGCTTTCGCATTGTCCAGCGCCGGGTTGATGAGTTCCAGTGATTTTCCTCCGCCGTCGGCTGCGCTGAACCAGGCCCATCCGCGATATCCTAGATCCGCCACCGCGTCTTTCCGCCGGGTAGCCCAGTCGCCGTCGTCTGCATACGAAACCGAATCGCGTGTAACCAGCAGATCGTCCTTCAGCGTGATGGTATTACCGCTGTTGGAAAGTTGTCCGGTCCACCCGGCCACGAAGTTGGTAACTGCAGGATACTTGGCGGAAAAAGCAGCCGCGTTTGCCGCGACGACGAGGCGACCGCCGGGCGGGATGTTGGTCGCAGCGGGGATCGTGAAGCTGATTCCAGAAGTGAATTTCCAGCCGGAAATGTTCACGGTCACCGCGTCGGGGTTGTAGAGCTCGATGTATTCCTCGGCAGAGTTTTCGGATGCCGGATGATACATAATCTCCGAGATCTGGACCTCAGCTTTTGCAGAGGCAAAAAAGGCGATTGTGGTGACAGGAATTGCGAGTAGCGAGAGGCGCGAAAGAATCATGGAAGTTCGGGGTATCAGTATTTTTGGTTTCGGAGCAGGGATCGTGACAGGACACCGTTACTCCGCGAGATATACCGGCGCTAAGGTAATTTCCTAACAGTTTCGCAATGAAACGACACCCCGCTTATCGATCGGTCCGCCGATTCGTGGGCTTCGATTGGATGCTTTTCCCGAGGTCCTTTCGCATTCAGAGCGCGTCTCAAGAATTGCCCTAGACAGCGGGTGACGCGAAATCTATTCATCCCGCGTTTCCAAATGCGGTCAAAAAGCGACAGAACGAATCACGGTGGGGAGGTTGAAAATCGGCGGCCGAACGTCGCCAACCCTGCGGATGCCGAGTTACTGGCTACGATAGGAGAGTCTTCAGTAGCCGGTGCCTATCGCACCGATGTGAACGGACTTTGCACATGGGTGAACGGTAAATGGTGCGAGCTTTCCGGCCTGTCTTTTGAACAGGCCTTGGGAACGGGATGGCAGAGGGCCATTCACCCGGATGACTTTGAGCGGCTGATGGCGGAGTGGAACGGGCTACCCGCGACCCGACGCGTCTTTTTGCAGCGAGTATCGATACCTCCGTCCGGATGGGACAGTGCGATGGATTCTCGGGCGGGCCACCGAGGAGTTCGACGCGAGCGGCGCGCATATCGGTTTTATTGGAGTGTGCGTGGATATTACGGAACTGCGCCACGGCGGCAGTCGCACAAAGACGCCGCCTCCCGAACTCAAGAACGAACCGAGTTCGCGCGAGCTCGAAGTGGCGCGGTTGCTTGCGAGGGGGCTCTCGAACAAGCAAATCGGTAAACATCTTTGCATCAGCCCAAGAACGGTGGAAGTTCACCGAGGCAAGCTGATGCGGAAACTCCGGATCAAGAATCTCGCCGGTCTCATTCGCTATGCGATAGAGCGCGGTTTGGTCGATTGACTCGCTCTGCCCTTTGGAAACAACCGGGCTTTTTTGCCAGCGAAGGTCGAGGGCGGGAGCCTCACCCCGGATGTCTGCAACAGGCCGATTGGCCTGCACCCCAGCAGAGCACCACAAAGGCTCCCGCCCTCCTTCGCGCCGACGGCTTTATCCGCCGGTCCGCAACTCGGACGCGTTTCCAACTCCGGGGTCCCCACCCCAAAGCCGGCAGCATTTCCAAGGTATTTGCCCTTTCGGGCGTGGTGGATTTATCCCACACGCGGGAGCGGGAAAAAAGTGAAGCGGCTGTTAGCGCGCAATGGTAACAGAAGTTCCATCTTCGCACCGTGCTTGCGCTGCGCCCGCCTGCGAAGATAGCCTCGCGCCATGCCGGCGAAAAAACGCAAATCGCCTGCGGCTTCGCCCAAGCGAAACTCCGCGGCCGTCGAGGACTATCTCGAACGCATTCTCGAACTGATCAACACGAAGGGCTACGCCCGCGTGGTGGACATCGCCGAGTCGCTGAAAATTTCCCAGGCCAGCGTGACGAATATGATTCAGCGGCTCGACGCGGAGGGACTGCTGAAATATGAGAAATACAGGGGGCTCGCGCTCACGGCGTCCGGCGAAGCTCTTGCGAAAAACATCACGAGGCGTCACCAGATATTGACGGACTTCCTCCGGCTTTTCGGTCTCGACGAGGATGTAATCTACCACGACGTCGAGGGCATGGAACACCACATCAGCCCGCCGACCATGAAGGCGATCGAGGCGCTCACAATCCAGCTCGTTGGCCAGCCTGCGTTGATGGCCCGTTTACGTGCTGAACTGTAGGCGCACAAACGGGCGAACATTCTCTTGCGGGCGGGAGCTCGCACCGCTTGTCTCGCGGGTCTTTCACGAATGGCCGGCTTCCGTATCTTTGATCTAAATCCCGAGCAGGAACTCGCGGTGCGCACCACCGAGGGCCCGCTGCTGATTCTTGCCGGCGCGGGCAGCGGCAAGACCCGCGTCATCACGATGCGGACGGCATTTATGCTGAGTCAGGGAATCGCGCCGGAGAGCATTCTCGCGGTCACATTTACAAATAAAGCCGCCACGGAAATGCGCGAGCGTCTCGCCGGTCTCGTGCCGGAGGAGCAGGCGAAGAAGGTGACGATGTCCACGTTTCACGCGCTGTGCGTGCGCATTCTCCGGCAGGATATCGAGGCGCTCGGATACAAGAAGAACTTCTCTATCTACGATGAGGGCGACCAGATGGGGCTCATCAAAAAGATCATCACCCGCATTTCCGCGCGGGATGAGAAGCTCGATCCGCACGTGGCGAAAAACGCGATCAGCAAGGCGAAGAACAACGGATGGCGCGAGCCGCAGGACGACAAGACGCTAATCGGCGCGGTATTCGCGCGTTACAACGCCGAATTGAAAACGCTCAATGCGGTTGATTTCGACGACCTGCTTCTTCTCACGGTGAAGCTGCTCAACGAACACCCGACTGTTCAGGAGCGGTGGTTCCGGCGCTTTCGCTACATCATGGTCGACGAGTTTCAGGACACGAACCGGCTCCAGCTCGACCTCGTGTCATTACTCGCCAAACCGCATCCGGCATCTCCCGAGTTTGCCGGAGCGCGCCCGAACGTCGCCGTGGTGGGCGATGACGACCAGTCCATCTACGGATGGCGCGGCGCAGAGGTCTCAAACATCCTGGAATTCGAAGCGCATTTTCCCGGTCCGACTGTCGTAAAGCTGGAGCAAAACTACCGCTCGACGAATATCATCCTCGGTACGGCAAACTCGCTCATCAAAAACAACCCACGCCGCCGTCCGAAGAAACTCTGGAGCGCGAAGGACGGTGGCGAAAAGGTGAAGATCATCGCGATGCCCGACGATCGGCAGGAGGCTGAATTCATCACGGAGGAAATCAATGCGCGCAAAACCGCGGAAGGTTTGAAGTGGGAGGATTTCGCAGTGCTGTTCCGCATGAATGCGCAAAGCCGGCAGGTGGAGGAGAACTTCCGCCGGTTGCGCGTACCTTACCGCATCATCGGTGGCAAAAGCTTTTTCGACCGGCGCGAGGTGAAGGACGTTCTTGCCTACGCCGCCTGCCTTTTGAATGTCGATGATGACGTCGCGCTGCTTCGGATTATCAACACCCCGGCGCGAGGAATTTCCGATGCGACCGTGGAGAAGGCAACGGAGTTCAGCATTCGCGCGAAGACATCCGTGTTCAAGGCACTACGCGACGAACACTTTCTCATGACGCTCCGCACGGCGACGCGCAACGCGATCGAGAAGTTCGCCGCCTTCCTCGACGAGTTCGAAACGAAGCTCCACGAACCGCTTTCAAACCAGCCCGCCGTTCTTCGCGCGCTGATCGAGGAGAGTGGTTACCTTCCGGATTTGCAGCGCACGTGCAAGACGCCCGAGGAGTGGATGGACCGCGAGAAAAGCGTGCGGGATATCATCGGCAGCTTCGAAGCCTACGAAGGGCGCAGCGACAAGGGGCTTCAGGGATTCATCGACGAAATGATGCTGCGTCAGGATCAGGAGGAGGATGAGGACGAGGGCGGGGGAGTCACCCTGATCACGCTGCACGCGAGCAAAGGTCTGGAGTTTCCCCACGTTTATCTGATGGGCGTGGAGGAAGGTGTGCTGCCGCATGACCGCTCGAAGCTCGAAGGTACGGTGGATGAAGAGCGACGCTTGCTCTATGTCGGAATCACCCGCGCGCAGAAGACGCTAGCGCTCACGTGGTGCCGTCAGCGTGCGAAGTACGGCAGCATCGTGCCCTGTATTTCGAGCAGCTTTTTGAAGGAACTCGATCCGGAGCTGATTGAACATCGGGATGTGGGGGAAATCCTCAATGCGCCGGTCACCGAGGAAAAGGCGGCCGCCAAGTTTGGCGCGATTTTCGATCTGCTCGGGAAGATTTGAGCTTCTAGGAAAAAACAGCTGTGGGAACTATGTCGTTGCGCATACATATAGAATATGTATTTTGTGCGTATGAAGCTCACCCTCAATATTGATGGAAAACTGCTCGACCGTGTTCAGCGCAGCACGGGTGCCAGAACCAAAACCGAAGCAATCCACAACGCATTGAGAGAAATGGACCGACGATACAGACTCATCGAAGTCCTCCGGAGTGATGAAATCTCGCTCACTCCAGAGGAGCTTGCAAACGCTTGGGAAGATCCCGGCGTTGAAGAACTTGCAGCCCGCGCTGCCGAGGAACGTGCGAAGTATGCAACCAAGCCCCGTTCTCGTCGATAGCTGTTGGTACATCAGTGCGATGCGGCGTGGACGGAATCCGCTGAAGGAATTAGAGCCGATCGCGCTGGTTCGCGACGTGGCGATCTGCGGCGTTGTGCGTGCTGAAGTGGGGCGGGGGATTCGCGAGACGTCGGTCTTGAAGAAGTTTCACAAAGTGTGGGATGTGATGCTGAATGTTACGACCGATAACCGGCTTTGGCTGGAGGCCGAAAGGATGGCGTGGACGCTCGACCGGCAAGGGATCAACCTTCCGCTCACGGATATCGTGATTGCCTGCTGCGCGCGACGAATCGGCGCAGTGGTGCTCACGCTTGATGATCACTTTTCGCAAATCCCCGAAGTCACTGCCACCGACCGGATCGTATGAGCCGCTTATGAACCGCGAGAAATGGCAAGTTTGCGTGCTCGTTCCGGTGCTTATGGTACTGGCCTGGTCGGGCGTTGCTCCATTCGATAGGCTGACTTGGTTCATGGAAGTGTTGCCGGCATTTGTTGGTCTCGCCGTGTTGTTCGCAACATGGCGGAGGTTTCCGCTCACGCCGCTTGTGACGGTGCTCATCGGCTTCCATATGATCATTCTCGCGGTAGGTGGGAAGTACACGTACGCGCTCGTGCCTGCGGGCGACTGGGTGCGCGATTACTTTGGGCTGTCGCGAAATCATTATGACCGGCTGGGGCACCTGGCGCAGGGCTTTGTGCCTGCGATGATTGCGCGGGAGATTTTCCTCCGACTGCACGTGGTTGCGAAGCGGGGATGGCTCCACTTTTTGATTGTATGCGTCTGTCTCGCCATCAGCGCGGTCTACGAATTGATCGAATGGGCCACGGCGTTGATTCTCGGCGAGGCGTCCGACTCGTTTCTCGGTACACAAGGCGATGTCTGGGACACACAAAGCGACATGTTTCTCGCAGGAGTCGGTGCAATCTGCGCAGTTGTCTTGCTTTCGAAGCTGCACAATCGCCAGCTCGCCGCGCTCGGGAAATAGCGGCTGCTACGGTGTGTAGGTGGCTCGGATGCGCAGGAACTGCGTGCCGGTCACCGGCACTGGTGCGCGCCACTTCCGCGATACCTGTGCGCCATTGACGATTTCGCCGATGTATGTGGCAGGCTGCCATGGCTGCGTGAGGTCGCCCGAATACTCGCCGGTGACTATGACGCTGTCGCCAGCGGGGTTCACTGGAATCGTCAGCGTGAGATACTGGCCCGGAATGCCGCCGATCGTGAGCGTTTCAACGACAGCCGCAGGCATCGTGCCGTCGCTCGGTGAGAAATCGCTGCGGAGAAGCGCGTATTCAAAAATCGCAGCGAGGCCATCCCCATCGGCATCGGCGAGCGGCGTTCCGGAAAATGCCACGCTGTCGCCTACGCCCGGATTGCCTCCGTTTGCCGTGCTGCTCCGCCAGTTTGCGCCGGCGCTCATGAATGCGGTGGTATTGTTTCCCGCAGATGGTTGCCGGAGGACGAGCGAACGCCCGGTGCCATCCGCTGCGGTCGGCCACGGGGCTTTGTCGTTATAGGAAAAGCGGATGATGTCCGCACCGTTCGCGGCGATGACGGCGATTTCCTCGCCGGTGTTGTCGAGCGCGCCGGCATACGGTCCGACCACGCGTGGCCCTGCTCCGTAGCGCGTGGTGAACGCGGTCACATCGCGCGCGACGCAAATGCGTGAGCCGGGATTCAAAAGTGTGCCGCTTGCGAAAGTGTATGTGATTCCCTCGAACGACACGCCGGTGAGGTCGATGGTTCCTCCACTCACGTTCATAAGTTCGATGAACTCTTCGTCGCCCGGCGCGGGATTGTAGTTCAGTTCGGTGACCGTGAGATTTGCCGCCGATGCGGCAGTGCCGACGATGAATGTAGCCTCTGTGAGAGCGCTCCATTCGCCGCCGTTTAACGCGCGGGCCTTCACGACTCCTGTGGCGGTGAGGGTGACCGGGCCGGCGTAAAGCGTACCCGCCGGTGCCCCGGTGTACGCGGTCCGCGGGTCGGTCCCGTTGGTGGTGTAGTAAATCTGCCCAGCGGCCGCTGTGATCGTCAGTGCGTAGTTGTTCGGTACATTCCCACCAAACTGTCCAAAATCCGGTGCATTGGTCGCGGGATACAGTTTCGGCGACTGCGACCGGAGTTCGGTGATGGTCGCGTAGCTGTTCGCCAGATTGTGCAGCGCGGGCATGTGGGAATCCTTCACCAAGTTCACCTGCGGCAGCCAGTGTGTCTCGCGTTTCAGCGTGGCATTTGCCGGAATCGGAGTCCAACTGGTCGTCCCATTGAAATACCGCGTCGTGTCCGCAGTGTCGCCCCAACGTGCGCTTTCCGCGACGATCGCCTTATCCAAAAGGCTGGCATGAGCCTGCCATCGCGCCTGCTCGACGGAGAGCGCAAGGGCGCCGCCGTTGAAGAGATGCTTCCGTGCTCGGTCCGCGAGGAGAAGGCGGAACTCGGCGCTTGCACGCAGTTTTTGATACAATACGCCTAGCGTCAGCGCTGCGTTGGCGTTTCCTGCGGTATTTGTCGCTCCGACGGAGAAGCGGTCCACCAGAACGAGCGGGTCGAATGCGATGGCCTGATCCCATTCCAAAAAGCGCCATTTGGAGCCGGCCTGCACGCGGTTCCGATAAGCGTAGCCGTTGTGGTGCGGCCAGTCCTCGGCATCGGCATGAATGTGCAGAAGGTAGTAATCGGCGAAGTTTTCGAGATCCACGACGGCCGCGACGGCATCATAATTTGCCTGAATCGAGAGGTCCGGAGTGAGCACGAGATTCGCGAGATTCGTCCACGCCGTGAGGTTCCCGGATTTGATCTGCACCGATGTCGTTGTATCGGGAGCGATGACGTCCCAATCGACGCTCAATCCGCCGAAGTGATCTGCGCACCAGTTGTCGTCAACGCGTTCGCCGAGTTCGTAAACTCCCCAATACAGGCCGTTGATGTACAGGTGTACGAATCGGCCGCTGATGCGCTGACCGCCCATGTCGGCCAGCGTGTCCTTCATAAAAAGGTCGCGGAAAACAACGGCTGTTTCCGGGCGATACCGCGCATTGTCCCAGCTCGCCATGCCCCAGCCATCGGGGAACGTCGCATGGAGAACGAGCTTGTTGAACTGCTTCACAGTTGTGTCGTCGAACAGCTTGTAGTCGAGCTGTCCGTCGCCGTATTCCGAGCGGAAGGAGAGCCGGAACGAGTGTTTCTGCATCCGGAACGGACGGCGTGACGAGTTGCCATGAACTGCAATTCCGCAGTTTGTTTTCACTCCTCCGCCGGCCGTTTCCAGATATTCAAACGAGCACGCTTTCTCCCATGCCGCACCGATGCTCTGCGGGTTCTGATAGATGCCTGCAGAGCCGAGGAAGTCGGAAGGATTCATCACAATCGAAAGCGCGGGAAGCGCGGCCAGGGCATCCTGCACGCTGTATCCCGCTAGTGTCGTGTTTACCACGTTCGGATCCATTTCGTAATCCGCGATGACGGTAGTGTTCCCGCCATTGTTCGTACCCACTTCGCTATTCGTGCCCCAGGTCGCCGGCCATCCCGGTGGTGCGATCGGCTGGTTCTGGACGTGGGCGTTAAAAATGTACGTCTGCGTGTCGGTGTTGCTTGCTGCTAGAGGCGGGGCGAATGCTTTCGCGCGCAGCACTGTGGTCGTCGTGACCGGAATGCCGGCGCCCGGTACCACAGCGCTCGCTGTGGTGGGCTCGCTGCCGTCGGTTGTGTAGTAGATGGTCGCGCCGGGTGTGGCGCAGGTGATCAGCACATTCTGCGCGGTGGTGAAAAAGCCGCGCTTCACGCTGAACACTGTATCCGCGACAAAGCCTGGCACCGGTGCGACCGTGTTTTGGAGGAGGGGAGTGGATGGCGAGAAATACCCGATGGTCTGCGGCTCGGTGCTGCCGAAGCCGCCGTAGCTCACATTTGCTCGCTGGCCGGGAATGTTTGTGAACTCGGAGGCGATCGTGCCGCCCGGTTGCCGGAGCGCCAGATAACCGCCCGGGTCTTTATCGAGCGCGAAGTTCGTATGCAGCGCGCCGGGATTCGCTGTGCGGTTCTTGGTCGAAGCCCAAACGCGCAGGAAGCCCTGCGAGGGAACCGTCGCTCCCGCTGGGAATATCCATTTCGCGGGCAGGAGCGGATCGTCGGAAAGCGTCCAGCCTGCTAGGTTCAGCGTGCTCGTCGTGGTGTTCCAGATTTCGATCCAGTCGCTCGTGTCGCCATCCTCGTCGGTGATGCCGTTGGAGTTCTCCGCCATGAACTCGCTGATAATTGGCCGCCCGAAATCGACGACCGGCGGTGCTGTGAGTGAGGAAATGCGGAGGGCATTGAGAAAGACGTTTGGACTGTTGAGAACGCTTCTCGCGCTGATGACAAGCTGCCCGCTCGCGTTCGCGGCGAATGCGCCGGTCATTTTGTAATCCGAGTTGGTCGTCGGAAGATTCGCGCCGTTAAAGCCGTAGTCATCCCACAGCGTCGCGCCGTTTACAGTCCAGTCGCTCGTTCGAACACTTCCGGCGCTGCCGCTGTCAAAGGACCAAACCTCCACGAGATAGGTTGCGCCCGCAGCTAGGCCCCCAATGCTTACGTCGAGGCCCGGATTGAGATTCGTTGTGGTGTTTGCGAATACCACGTCTTTTAATAGGAGGGATTCTGTGAAGGCACCGGAGTTTGCGGGCGTCGTTCGCGGACGGTCATCAACAGTCGTGTTTACCGGAGTGAGTGTTACTGTATGCGCTCCGAATGTGCGAACAGACGGTGTTGATTGCGGATTCGCTGCGGTGCCTGTTCCCGAGAACGCGCCGGTAAGCAAAAACTCCTGAAATCCCGCCATGACGTCCGCTGCGCCAGCACCGCCACGCTCTCCAAAATCCAATGCCAGCAAGGTCGCTGCCGCCACGGGCGCGCCGGCAAGTTCGTCCACAGTGAATCCGTTCAGGAAGACGCTGTTCGTCGCCGACTGTTGGCCGGGACGTCCGCGCAGAATCAGCGTACCATTCGTGTCGGCGTAGGCTGTCACGGAAAAGCGGTTCGCGGTGTCGGTCGTCGGCAGCGTCGCGCCGTCGAACGTATAGTTGTTCGCGGCAAACTGCGGCCCGCCGAGCCCGAGGATGCTCCAGTCGCTGGTTCGTGCGCCCGTGGACCCGCTGTCGAAACTCCAGGCAGTGATGGTATATTTTTTCCCCGGCGTAAGTCCGCCAATGACCGCGTCGAGTCCCACGCGGTAGAAATTCGCCGTGTTATCTCCGAGCGCGAAGATGGAGTCGCGGTACACCGCGCCGAGCGTTAGCGACCCGCCGTTCACGGGCGTCGTGCGGCGGACATCGTCGAGCGCCGCTCCGGATGCCGGGTTGATGTCCACGGTGTAGCCGCCAATCGTCAGCGTGTTGTCGCTCAGGACATAGCTGGCAAAGCCGGATGCTGTATCCGTCGGTGTGTCGAGGGCGTCATTGACGTCCACGGACGCGACGATCGCAGCACGCATTGGGAGCGCGAGCGATACGAGGGCGAGGATGGCGGCGGGAAAGTTCCGGGTCATAAGCGGCGGGAACGTAAGCCGATTCGACCATGAGACAAGGGCGAATCCGGTCGTTTTGACAACGGTTCCGCGGCTTCCATTTCATACGAAATTCCGTAGCTTCTCCGCCAACGGCTTACGCTCAACGGCACTGCCTGATACGGGGCGGGCCGTCCGCAACTCTCGCCCGCTAGCTTGCGATGTTTGGCGGCGTGACCGTCACGACTTTGAGCGGTGTGGCTTTCACGGTGTCTTCATCGAGGCCACCCGCGAAGACGATCACGAGACCGTCCTGCGCGAAGTCGCTTGTGCCGAGTTGGAAGCCCGCTGTTCCGGAGTTCACGAAGTCGAACGTTTCATCGCCGTCGAGGTCCGCGCCGATGACGCGGGCGGTGATGTTTGCGATGCTGGCGACGGCGGACTGATTGCTGCCGTTGCCGCTTTGGAAGCCCGCGAAGATCGCCGCGATGCGTCCGGCGGTGACGAACGAAACACTGCCGTTGCCCGCAGCGTTGTTGTTCCCGCCGAGTCCGGCGACGAGTCCGCCGGCGTCGTTGTTCGTCGAGCCGAAGGTGCGGCTGAAATTTCCGATGTCGCTGCTGATTTTGAGCTTCGTGATGTCGCCGCCCAAGCCACCGCTCGCGTTGGTCGAGTTGCCGCCGTTGCCCGCCTGCACACGGTGGAGGAATTGAGTGACGGTGAGTGCATTGTCTTCCACGGTTCCGCCTGCGCCGCCTGCCGAGTTCGTCGCATCGCCACCGTTTCCTGCGTGGATGACTCCACGTGCGATGATGCCGCTGACTTTCGTAATGATGCCACCGATTCCGCCGCCGCCGCTGGTGCCGCCGTTCCCGCCGTCGCCGCTGTAAATCTCCGCGCTGGCGTTCGGTGCTTTGAGTGTGATGCCGCTCGCCGCGCCGCCGTTGCCGCCAAGGTTCGGCCCGGTCGCATTTCCGCCATCGCCCGGGATGAACTGGAACTGCGTCTGCCAGGAATCGGTGACCGCGATTCCGCGAATGTCGCCGCCATTTCCCGCAGTCGCACCGCCGCCTGCGACACCGTTTCCGCCGCCGCCGCCGCTGAACTCCACCTCGCTGCCGTTTCCGCGTGCGATAGTGAATGCGGAGTTCCGCACCTGCCCGCCATCGCCACCTGCGAGACCGCCGTTCGCTCCGTTGCCGGCCTGAATGGTCGCGCCGTCAGTGAGGCCGCCTGTTAGCGTCACATTTACCGCTTCGACCACACCGCCATCGCCGCCGGTTCCGAGCGTTCCCAGCCCGCCGTCTCCCGCGTAAACATCGAAGTATTCCAAAGACCCGAGCGTTGTGAGTGCGATGCGCGCCGCAGCGCCGCCATCTCCGCCGGTGCCATTCGTCGCCTGACCTCCGGTGCCTCCGAATAGTCCGATGTAGGCCGTGTACAACTCCCGCCCGCCGTTGAACGAGATGCCATCCACCGCGCCGCCGACGCCGGGTGTGTTGCTTCCGTTTCCGGCCTGGCCGCCGTACACCTCAAAGCCCTCCAACTCGCCTCCGAGCAGAGCCATTTTTGCGTTCATCACTGCGCCTCCTGCGCCACCTGCCAGCGTAGCGGCTCCCCCGTGCCCGCCATAGAAACTGATGCTTCCGTCGTCTGCGTTTCCTTTCAACGAAATCCCCGTCATACTCCCGCCATCTCCGCCAGGGCCACTGCTTCCGTCGCCGCCCTTGCCGCCGTTGACTTCGACGTCGCGGAAAAGATTCAGATTCAGCGTGAGTCCGCTCACCGAGGAGCCATCGCCGCCTCCGGTCGGTCCGTCACCGCCGCGACTTCTTTGTGAGTTCACGTACATCTCATTCAACGATTGCGTCACGGTGATGCTGTTCGACGTCACGCTGCCCGCGTTTCCGCCTGCGCCGTTGTTTGAAAAACCGCCGCTGCCGCCGTCGAGATTCAGCTCGTCCGCTGCGCGTCCGACTTTGATCAGGTTGCCCACGATTGCTCCGCCCGTGCCGCCCGTGCCTGTCCCGCCCGCGTCGCCGCCGGTGCCACCGGCGATGCTGATCTCGCTCGTTATGAAGTCGGAAACTGTGATGCTGTTCTTGATCACACTGCCGCCCGCGCCTGCGGGGTTTGCGCCCTGCGCGCTGCCGCCGTCGCCACCGTAGATGCCAACGCTGCCCGTCATCATCGTGGCGGAAAACTTCAGTCCTTCCACGTTCCCGCCTGCGCCGGACTTTGCCCCACCCGCGCCTGTTCCTCCGTTCAGCGAAATCGAACTCACAAAGCCCGCCGAGATCGCCGCGCCTTTCACCGCGCCGCCAGCTCCGCCAGCGCCCGTGCCAAAACCGGAACCTCCGTTGCCGCCGCTCAAAGCCACCGCGCCACCGAGCGACGTTGCTTTGATCACCGGCGCATCCACGCTGCCTCCCGCACCGCCATCGCCGTTGTTCGTAGCGCCCGAGCCTCCGGGGCCGGCCGACATGACCAGCGGACCGTTCAGAAACTTCAGCGCCAGCGCGGGCTTCACGATGCTGCCTCCCGCTGCGCCGTCCGTCGTCGCGCCCGGCGCACCCGTGGAGCCACCTCCGCGCGCTGCCTCAAACTGAATGTAGCTGGCCACATCCACCGTGATCTTTGGCGCGATGAAAGAACCGCCTTTCCCCACCTGTGTCGCACCATCGCCTCCGCGGCCCGTGACCATTTGCAGTGCGGTCAGCAATTTCGCCTTCACCGCCAGGCCCGTCACGTTTCCGCCCTCGCCGCCCGTTCCACCGTTGCCTCCCTCGCCGCTCGCGAGCACCGTGGCGTTTTGGACCTCGCCGAGGCTCAGCGCAATCTTGTCCAACGCACCACCGTTGCCGCCCGCGCCCGAGTTTGAATTCGCGCCATTGCCAGCGATCACGACCGCACCATCGAGCGTTCCATTGATCGAGTTCAGCTTCAAATTCGTGATGCTCCCGCCGCTGCCCGCCGCACCGGACACCGCCGGCCCGCCCGCGCCGCCGAAGAACTGCACGCTGTTCGATCCGCCCTGGCTCAGGATCGTCGCCGTGATGTCCCGCAGCGAACCGCCGTGGCCACCGGTGCCGGCGCCCGCATTGTTGGCACCTTCGCCCGCGTCAAACACCACATTGTTCACATACCCCGCAATCATCATGAACTTCTCAATTGTCCCGCCATCACCCGCCGCCTCCGCCGTGCTCGTCCCGCCGTTTCCGGTGCGGACTGTCAGAAAGCTGGTTGGCTGCCGCAGCTTCACGCCCGAGATATCGCCGCCGTCGCCGCCGTTCGAGCCGTTGCCCGTGGTGATGAAAGACACGCCGCCCGTGATCGTGAGATTCGTGATGCTGCCTCCATCGCTACCCAGCGGCAGCGAAAACGACGAAGTCATATTCGTCCCGCCCAGAAACAACGAGCGCCCCACCGCCGACGTGCCCGTCGCGATCGCCTCCGCGCTCCTGCTCGAATACTTCTTATGCAGCGGTTCCCCGATGCTCACATTCGCGATGCTCCCGCCTGCCAGCACATCCAGATACACCGCGCCTTTCACCGTCAGCTTTGCGATACTCGCAGGCTGCAACGCACCGTTCGTATAATTCCCCGCCGTATCCAGCATCGTCACCACCGTGCCCACATCGGTTCCGATCGCCCCGGAAAACCCATCGCCCACCGCCAGCCCGGAAAACTCATTCAGCTCGATGCCGCCGCTCCCGTTTTCATCGTAGAAAAACGCCATCGCCTTCCCCGCCGCGATCGTCAGAAAAACCTGCTCCCCTACGTCTGCCACCCCATCCGAGTCCGCATCAAAAACAATCCGGTCGCCTGCCTCCAAAAGCGCCGCCGAACTCGCTCCCGCCGCATTCCGTGCGCTGATTTCCGCCGCAGTATCCGTGGCATTGTCCCCATCCACCGTGATGGCTTGGGAAAGCGGGCTGACGAAGTAAGTGGCTGCAGGCGCGATGCGCGATTCAAGGATTTCGATATGTTTCATTGCACCCACATCCTTACGAATCGGCGCGATGAAGTTTCTGCGAATTGCTCATGGTGCGTGAGTTCACGTGCTGCTTACGAGGGCTTGAAATTGTCGCGTGCGTCCGCCAAGCAGCACGAAATGCTCATCATCGACGCCACTCCCGCGGGCGAAAAGCTTCGCAGCTACACCCTCGATTCTCTCACCGAACAAATGACCGTTCGCGAAATCATCCGCGCGCGAATCTGGCAGGAAGTCGCGGACTACAACCAAAAGTGCGGCGAGATTTTCAACGGCCTTGTTCAGCCCACCGACGCCGAGCGAACACTCAATGGATACCGCGTGAAAGAGCGCGGGGTGATTGATTGGGAGCAACAGTTCGCCCGCGCCTGCGAAGCGTTTGAGCACAATGGCTTTCTCCTGCTCATCGGCGACCGTCAGGCGGACTCGCTCGATGAATCCTTCGAGGTCCGAGTGGATACGGAGGTTCAGTTTGTTAAACTCGTAGCACTGATTGGAGGGTAGATTTATGGATTGGGTTCATGACTTGATTGCGTCAGGAAACACCACACCGCTTCAACGCGAAGCGTTGTCATTAGTCCCGGACAACGGCAGCGGGGAAATCTCGACTATCCGCCAACTTCTCGCGGAGCAAATCACGGTAAACACAAAAAAGCGATCCTCCTTCCGTTGTGAAGAGTCTGTGGTGATCAAGCGCGTTTTGGAGTTGGATACCGAATCAAGATCCCGGGTCGTTGATGCTCTTAGCATATGGCTCCAGGCACTGGAAGTGCGCGCGGCCTGCTGCTTGGAGTGGTTGGGGCATAAGCCGTTTATTCGCCACGAAGAATGGGATCACCACTGGTCCATGTGTCACGTTTGCGTCGACGCGTTGGAAATCTTGCTCGGAACAGAGTTGGAGTTACATGGGCAAACTGTCCTTCGTCTCGTGAAATGGTACACCGAAGAAAAGTCGGAGTGCAGCGGGTGGTTATCTGTCATTCCATTGGTCGAATGGCTTTATCGAGTTTGCCCGAAACCAGTTCCTGAGAATTGGACGAGTGTACTGATTTCGTTTGAGCAAATTCTGAGTGTCTTATCTGACCGGAACAGGGACTTATTAATCCACTCGAAGCGGCTCTTAGATATGATGGAGTTGCCGCCACGAATCCGATTGGACGATGGCGAGGCTTGGTCTGATTGTGCGATGTCTGACATCCGCAAAAGTTCACCGGCGATTCTCACCATTTGGGCGGAGTTTATTGAGTCTTGTCGATGGGCTGATGCTGCGAGCCCGAGCGCGAAATGGAAAAAAACGGCGGTAGCTGCCGTGGACAGCATTGGAGAAAAGGATTTCGCTCAATGTGTATCGCGTTGGTTTCCGCTCACAAACCAACCGAGAACTGTCCACGTTCTGTCAGAACGGGAATGGGCATCCCGATGTGCAGTCGAGGAACTCAGACGGCTGAATGAGGGCAGGTTACATCTGCCGTACGAAAGTTGGTATGAGATTGTCAAAGAAGTGACGGGTGCCGAGCGTCCGTGGGACGAACTCATTCACTTCCCGTTGCTTGAGAGCGTCCGTAGCGCATTTGGAGCCAATCCTCCGAACGTGGAGCTTCCTCCGGCTCCGCCTCCTTACGATGCACCTGAAGACAAGCTGATAAGCGAACCGAACATGAACATCCTGCGCGGACTCGCGTGGGCTTGCGGGCTTTTTCCGAGTCCCGAGCTGGCGCGTGCGCTGACGACGCTGGCGCTCAGTGCTTATCGCAAGGTGCCGGGCAAGGGACCGCGTGCGGTGCGCGTGGGCAATGCGTGCATCACCGGGCTGGCCATGATGGGCGGGCTGGATGCAGTCGGACAACTCGCGGTGCTGAAGGTGAAGGTGAAATTCGGCACGGCGCAAATCGCCATCGAAAAGGCGCTCAAAGCATGCGCGGAGAAGTCCGGCATTCCTCGCGACGAACTCGAGGAAATGAGCGTGCCCGCTTACGGGCTCACGGAAGTGGGAAGCCTCGTCGAGCCGCTGGGCGAGTGCTCTGCCGAACTTCGGATTGTGGACAGCCGCGAGGTTGCGCTCATCTTCCGTGGCGCTGACGGGAAGGAGCGGAAAGCGCTGCCAGCGGCGGTGAAAGAGCAGTTCCGCGAAGAGTTGAAAGAGCTCTCGGCGGCGAAAAAGGACATCGAGAAAATGCTGCCGGCGCAGGCCGAGCGCCTCGATGCGCTTTTCCTCGCGCAGAAGACATGGGCGATTGAGGCATGGCTGGAACGCTATGCGGAACACCCGCTCGTCGGCGCACTCGCGCGGCGGTTGATTTGGAATTTCTCGACCGGCGGCATCACGACTGCGGGTGTATGGTTCGATGGAAAATTCGTCGATCGCTCCGGCGTGCCCGTCCCGCTTGATGCGTCGCAGACCCGCGTGTCGCTCTGGCATCCGCTCGGCGAACCGGCGGACACCGTGCTCGCGTGGCGGGTCTTTTTGGAGGAACGCCGCATCCGCCAGCCGTTCAAGCAGGCGCACCGCGAGATTTACCTGCTCACTCCCGCCGAGGCGGCGACGGTCACCTACTCCAATCGTTTCGCCGCGCACCTGCTCCGGCAGCACCAGTTCAATTCGCTCTGCGCCACGCGAGGCTGGAAAAACAAGCTGCGCCTGATGGTGGACGACTCCTACCCGCCACCGACGCGGAGACTGCCGCAAGGGGGGTTGCGCGCGGAGTTCTGGATCGAAAGTGCGGGCGATGACTTCGGCACGGACACCAATGAAAGCGGTGTCTATCTCCACGTTGCGACCGATCAAGTGCGGTTCTACCCGTTGGAAGCCGCGCAGGTCTCCACACACGCCAGCGGCGGTGGCTACACACCGGGCTGGCAGGAGACCGCAGCCGAACCGCTGCGCCTCGTGGATGTTCCGGCGATGGTCTTTTCGGAAATCATGCGGGATGTGGATTTGTTCGTCGGTGTTGCGAGCGTGGGCAACGACCCTGCGTGGGCCGATGGTGGACGCCGCGAGGCCGAGCGCGGCGCGTGGGGACACTTCGCATTCGGCGATCTCTCCGCGACGGCGAAGACCCGGCGCGACGTGCTGGAGCGCCTTGTTCCGAAGCTCAAAATCGCGGCTTTGTGTTCGTTCGAGGAAAAGTTCCTCGTCGTCCGTGGCAAACTGCGCACCTACAAAATCCACCTCGGCAGCGGCAACATCCTCATGTCGCCAAACGACCAGTATCTCTGCATCGTCCCATCGCGTGGGAAGGCCGATTCCACCGGGCTCTTCCTGCCATTCGAGGGCGACGGCGTCCTTTCGCTCATTATCAGCAAAGCGCTCCTCCTCGCCGCCGACGACAAAATCACCGACCCGAGCATCACAAGGCAGATTCGCGCGTAAGCTCCGTCATCGGGCGCAGTTCGCTCCGGTTTCCACTTCCAGACGTCGGGCTAATTCAAGACCATGTACCTCACTGCCCGGGAACGAATGCTTGGTCGATTGCGCGCTTACTTTTCGCGTGAGCGGATGCCGCGCTTGATGATGTGCGGCGTGCTCGCGCTCACTGCGGGCGCGGCGTTCTTCGGCTCGCGGGCGCTTTCGCGATGGGGGATGGAGTCGGCGACTACTCGGTATCCGCTCGCGGTGCTGGGTGCGTGGATTGTCTTTATTGCTCTCGTGCGGATTTGGGTCTGGCTGGAGTCCACCTGGATGCCGACGGACCTCAACGTTCCTCCGGGCCACGTGTTTGATTCCGAGGACTACAAGAGCGCGGAAAGCAGCGCGGGCAGGACGCTCGAAAATGCGCTCGATATCACCGGGAACGTTGCAGACGCAGACTCGGATGGCGCCGGTTGCGCGGTGGCGCTGGTCATCGCGGCGGTCGTCGGCGCATTCGGCGGAATATTCGCATTGGTCGGCGGCGCGCACGCGCTCATTGCGGAAGCGTTTCTCGACATCGTCGTCGCGGGCTCGCTTGCGCGAAGCCTCCCGATTCACGACGCGCAATGGTGGGCCTACGGCGTCCTTCGCCGGACGTGGCTCGCCGCCGTCTCCTGCGCGGTCATCGCTTCTGCATTGGGGTATCTTCTTGGGAAATAGCGCAGTCCTTCGCGGTGGCGATCACGCTTTGCACCGCGGACGAGCGACCTTGCTTGCTCACCGCTTCACGGGCGGCGTCTCCAGCTCGCGGGTCGGTTTCACCGGCGTGACTGCGAGGGTGAACGTCTGGTCGAAGTCGAAATCAAACATGGGGTCCAGCGTGGCTTTCAGCTTCAGGTGAATCACCGCCTGCTTCGCATCCAATGAGAGCACCTTTACCGATGCCACGTCGGCGCGCTTCATCCAACCCATCATCGGGTTGCCGAATCGAAACGCCGTGATCTCTCCATCCTTCATGTCTGCGATGTCGTAATCGTACGGCGCCTTGCGCGTCTTCCGGTCCGGCGGAATTGCGCGGAGGTTCACCGTCTTCCCAATGCCGACGTCCGCCGGAAGCTGGAATGCGATTTTGAAATAGCTGTTTCCATCGAAACTTCCGACCGAGTGGTCGTGGCGCGACAGGCGCACGAGAATCGATCCTCCCGCCCGCTGGTCGTAGTAGTCCCACGCTCCGGTATAAACCTTGTCCGCAATCGCCGTCGCGTTCGGGGTCCACGTGTTTTCGATGGCAGTCTGAATTTTATCGCCGGAGGGCGTCACCGATTCGCTCCGGATCACGTGCCCATCGCGCGCCGTCGAACACGCCGACACGAAGAGGCAGAAAAGCAGCAGGGCGACGAGCGAGCGCAGACGAATCATGCCCTTCGCCTAACGCCACACCGCCGCGCCCGCAAGCGCCAACGCGTGATGCGCGCGCCGGAGTGGGACAGGCATCCAGCCTGTCGTGGTCGGACCGGCTTCGAGTCGCGTTGCACGCGTGAAAAGGTTTCGGGGAGTCTCGGGACAGGATGGAAGCTCGTCCCACTCCGACAGGCAGGATGCCTGTCCTACTACGGGGGGGGGCTACGCCGGGTCCGGGGAGGGCGCGGGTTTGAGGGCCGAAAAAAACGGGAGAATCCCCTTGACCATTCACAGGGTTGTCCCCATGTTCCCCGCCCCTTTTCAAAAAACATCGATCGAATTTCCAAGACAATTTTATGAGCCGTATTTGCGATATTACAGGAACGAAGGCCCTCCGGGGTAACAAGATTCACCGCCGTGGTCTTGCCAAGAAAAAGGGCGGTATCGGCCAGCACGTCACGGCCGTGACTCCGCGTTATTTCCAGCCGAATCTGAAGACGAAGCGGATTTGGGTGCCGGAGCTCAAGAAGTTCGTTACCGTGAAGCTCACGGCACGCGCTCTGAAGACCATCAACAAGAACGGCGCGTATTCCACTCTGAAAAAGGCTGGCATTGTCGGCTAATTGCCGATTACTGTTTGATTTGAAGTCCTTTCAGAAACAACCACTACACTAAAATACTACCATGGCATTCTCAGTCGTCTCCAAAAAATCCAAGAAAACCTACTTCCTTCACAGCCGTCTCCAGAAGCTCAAAGGCGGACAGGAAGTCACGCTCTACTACTTCGCTGGTGAAGTGAAGCCCGAGGGCTCGCTCGACGCCGTTCCTGCTGGAATGGAAGTCATCGAAAACGAGCGCACGGGTCTCCCGATGCTCCGCAAGAAGAAGTAATTCGGAGAAAGAATCTTTCACGACTGGCGGCTCGGAGTTTGTCTCCCAGCCGCCAGTTTTGTTTTACGCGCTAACCGCAGTCCAGTTTCCTTACACACACATGAGCCAGAAGCGAATTCCAGTCACCATCCTCACGGGCTTTCTCGGAGCGGGGAAGACCACCCTTTTGAACTATATCCTCAAGCAGCAGCACGGCTACAAGTTTGCCGTGATCGTCAATGAGATGGGCCGCATCGGCGTCGATGGAGCGCTCGTGGAGAAGACGGAGGACGACATCCTCGAACTGAACAACGGCTGCCTCTGCTGTTCGGTGCGCAAGGACCTCGTGGAAGGCGTGAAGAAGCTTCTGAAGCGCGGCGGGTTCGACTACATCCTCATCGAAACCACCGGGGCCGCCGACCCGCAGCCGGTGGCGCAGACGTTCCTGAACATCCCGCAACTCCAGCAATACGTGATGCTCGATTCCATCATCACGGTTGTGGACGCCGAGCAGGTGGAGAAGCACATCAAGGCGCAGGACACGGCGAAAGAGCAGATCATCAATGCCGACTATGTCCTCCTCAACAAAGTGGACCTCGTGGACGAAGCGCAACTCGCGAAAGTCGAGGGCATCATCAAGGAGCTCAACGAGCACTGCCAGATCATCCGCACGAGCCACTCGCAGACGAACATCAAGCAGTTGCTCGACATGCACGCGTTCGACCTCGACCGGAAGCTCGCCGTGGACCCGGATTTCCTGAATGAAATGCGCAACCGGCATCACCACGATGTCACTTCGTTTTCCTACACGTACGAAAAGCCGTTCGTCCTCGAGAAGCTTGAGTACTTCGTGCAGAACATGTCCGAGAAGGAGCAAATCTATCGCAGCAAAGGCTTCCTAAACATCGCCGGCAATCCGCGCCGCGCCATCTTCCACGGCGTGAACAACCGCTTCACGCTCCTGTGGGATCGCCTTTGGGAAAAAGGCGAAAAGCGCGAGAGCCAGCTCGTCTTCATCGGCAAAAACCTGAACGAAGCGAAAATCCGCAAGGAACTCGACGGCTGCCTCGCCTGATCCATCCTGCCATCTCCATTTATGCTCAAATACCTTATCATCCCTGCCGCGCTCGCATTCAGCGCATTTGCACAGGATTCCAAACCCGCCGAGCCGCCGAAGGACGGCGACAAAAAAGAGGAGAAGAAGGACGAAAAGAAAGACGACAAAAAGGACGCGAAAAAAGACGCCCCGAAGGAAACCAAGGGCTCGGTAAAGATCGCGGGCAAGGACGTCTCCTACGTCGCGAAGACAGGCACGCTTCCACTGCTCAAGGATGACGGCACGCCTCGCGCGGATGTATTTTACGTTTACTACGCAGCGACCGGCGCGGACGGCAAGTCGCTCGCCGAGACCGACAACTCGCGCCCGCTGATGTTCTGCTTCAACGGCGGTCCCGGTAGCGCTGCGGTGTGGCTTCACTTTGGTGGACTCGGCCCGAAGAAAATTGCGCTCCCGCCGGACGGCAAGACGTTCACGGAAATCGGAACCATCGCCGACAATCCCGATTCCATTCTCGACTCCACCGACCTCCTCTTCCTCGATCCCGTCGGCCCCGGCGCGTCCCGCCCGGCGAAAGGGGAGAAGGGCGAGCAGTTCTGGGGGCTCGACGAAGACGTGGAGGCGTGCGGTGAATTCATCCGCCTCTTCACCACGCGCGAAAACCGCTGGATGTCCCCGAAATACCTCTGCGGTGAAAGCTACGGCGGCATCCGCGGCGCGGGACTCAGCGACTACCTTCAGGACAGGCACGGCATGATGATTTCCGGCTTCGTTTGCGTCAGCGGCGTGCTTAATTTCGCCACGCTTTCCGGCGGCGAGACCGACCTTTCCTACATGACCTTCCTGCCCACGCTCACCGCGACCGCGCACTACCACGGAAAGATTCAGGGCGACCTCGAAAAGCTTCTCGCCGAAGCGCGCGCGTTCGCATTTGGAGACTACGCCCTCGCGCTCCTCAAAGGCCGGCTTATCTCCGCCGAAGAACGCAAGAAGACCTCCGCGAAACTCGCCCGCTTAACGGCCCTCCCCGTGGAGGTGATCGAGAATCACAACCTCCGGATCAGCGCCACTGCATTCCGCGAATACCTTCTCCGCGCGGAGGGAAAAATCGTAGGACGCTTCGATGGCCGCGTCACCGCCGAGGATGCCGACCGCACCTCGCCCGGCCCGGAATTCGACCCCAGCTTCACGTCCGTCATCGGGCCTTTTAACGCCATGGCCAACGCCTACATCCGCGGCACGCTCGGCTGGGAGTCCGACCTTCCCTACCGCGTCCTCGGCGGGTTGCCGTGGAACTACACACGCTACGCGAACCGCTACGCCGGCACCGATGGCGCGCTTGCCGACGCCATGAAAACGAACCCCCGCTTTCGTCTGCTCGTCTGCTCCGGTCTGCGCGACCTCGCCGTCCCGCCCGATGCCACGCGGTATTCCATCGACCACCTCGACATCCCCGATTCGCTTCGCAAGAACATCACCTACGCCTACTACGAAAGCGGCCACATGATGTATCTGCTCGACAAGGACTCCCGCAAACTGCGCGATGACATCGTCGCCTGGCTGAAGGCCCGGTAACCGTCCCGCGGTTTTCATTTCCGGGGCCGGAGAGCCGGCTGCAAAATCAGCCCTCGCATTCCGCATTCCATGAAAGCCGCCATCCTCGCACTCATCGCCGCGCCCGCACTCGCGCTGGCGCAAGACACACTCATCCCGCGCGCCGCGGAATGGCGCTACCTCGACTCCGCCACGCCGCCGGGTGAAAAGTGGACGGCGCCCGACTTTGCCGACGCCGGCTGGAAGTCCGGGCCTGCGCCGCTCGGCTACGGCGAACGCGGTCTGGGCTCCACGCTCGCGTTTGGCGCGGACCCGAAGAATAAACCGCTCACCGCGTGGTTCCGTCGAACGTTTGACGTCAAGGACCCCGCGAAACTCGGCGCGCTCGGTATCTTCCTCCAGTGCGACGACGGAGCGGTCGTCTATCTCAATGGTCGCGAGGTCGCGCGCGAAAATATGCCCGCGGGTGAAATCTCCCACACCACCGAGGCCGAATCGGCGATCGACTCCGAGGACGAAGGCACCGTCCACCGCCATCTCGTTCCCGCGAAGGAAACCCTGCGCGCCGGAGTCAATGTCATCGCCGTCGAAGTCCATCAGGCCTACGCCTCCAGCAGCGACCTGTTTCTCGATCTCGAACTCAAAGCCTGGCCGCCCGGCATCGAGCCTCCGGCGGAGAAGGGGAATGCCGACCGCCGGCTCGCCGCGATAGAGCGCGCGTATGCGGAGAACCCCGGAGGCATGGAGACGGCCTACGCATGGGTCCGCGCCCACGTGGAAGCACGCAGCGGGCTTGCCGAGAAGGTCACGCCGCGCCCCATCCCGAAGGACATTCCCGCGCAATGGCGCTTCATCGCCGACGGCCCCAAGTGGCCCGATTCCTCGCGCAAAATCACCCGCACCGCAGCGCTCGCCGACCTCGACTACCTCGAGGAGATGATCGCCAACTGCTATGCCTACGCAGACCGTCGTGGCGCGGATTGGCGCAGCGCGCTCGACGCCCTTCGCGCCAGCATCGCGGGCGACATCGGCATCAGCGCATTTCAGTGGCGCATCGAGCGATTCCTCACCGTCTTCGGCGACCCGCATTCCCGCTTCAACGGCAACCCCGGCGAACCCGCCGCGCGCATTCCCGTCGTCTTCGCGCACCACGGCGAACGCATCGTCGCGCTAAAGCCCGATCGCTCCGACTACCTCCGCCCCGGTGCACCGTATGTCGTCGCCATCGAAGGCATCCCCGTCTCGAAATGGATCGCTGCCGCAAACGACAGCGTCACCGACGCATCGCCCCAATTTCAGCGGCACCTCGTCGAGGGCGAACTCCAGCGCATTGAGCTTGCGTGGCAGCTCGGAGTCAAGCCCGGCGACGAGCTTTCCCTCTCCCTCGCCTCGGCGGATGGCAAAACCACCGGCGTTGAAAAAGTCCGCATCGGTGCGCGCGTGCGCGGCGAAACCGAGCCGCCCGTAAGCGCGAAAAAAGCCGGCGAAATCGGTGTGCTCCGCATCTCGCAGATGGCCAGCGGACGCTCCTTCACCGGCGCGCTCGACAAGGCGATGGCCGGATTTCGCGACACCGCCGGACTCGTCATCGATGTGCGTGGCAACGGCGGCGGCACGCAGGACGCCATCAAGACATTGCTCCCGTATTTCATGAAACCCGGCGACCCCATGAAGATCGTGAACGTCGCCGCATACCGGCTCCCCCTCGCGCTTCCGAGGCCGAACCCCGAGGGCTTCCTCGGCATCGGTGGTCGCGGTCTTCACCCGGCGACTTCGAAGGTCTGGGACGACGCACAACGCGCGCAGATTCTCGCCTTCCTCAAAACCTGGGAGCCCAAATGGAAACTCCCCGCAGGGAAGTTCTCCGACTGGCACGTCATGGCCATCAGCCGCGCTACAAACCCCGCCGCATTCACCTACGAAAAGCCCGTCATCGTCCTGCAGGACGAAGGCTGCTTCAGCGCCACGGATAACTTCCTCGGCGCGCTCAAAGGCCACCCCGGCGTCACGCTCATGGGCAGCACCAGCGGCGGCGGCAGCGGGCGCATGGCGGGCTACCGTCTCCCAAATGCCGGCCTCCAGTTCACCCTTTGCCAGATGGCCTCCTTCGCCACCACCGGCCTCACCTACGATGGCAACGGCGTCCCGCCCGACATCACCATCGAGCTCCAGCCCGCAGATTTCCTGCGCAGCGGAAAAGACACCATGCTCGAAGCCGCCCTCGCAAAACTCCGCGCGAAGTAATCCCCAATCCCGCGCGCACGGCTCTGGGCGGAGTCATCGGCTTCTTTTTCATCCCGCCGACCGGGGTGGGCGGGTGTTGGATTTCGTTTTGACTCCGCCGCGCCCAATCGCCATTTCCCCGCTATGCCAGACGATAAACATTCCCCAAACTCCAGCCTCGGCGGAGCGGATGCGGACGCCGGACTTCACGCCGGTGCAGCGCTTTTCCCGCGCACGCGCTGGTCGCTGGTGCGCAGGGCCTCGGGCGGAGCGGGGCCGCTTGGCGACTGGATTGGCTTTTACTGGTATCCTCTCTACGCGTGGTCGCGAGGACGTGGAGCCTCCCCGGAGGATGCGGCGGACGGCGTCCAAGGCTTCCTCGAAAAGCTCTGCGCGCGCAATCTCCTCGCGCAGGCCGATGAAACCCGCGGCAAACTCCGTTCCTGGCTTCTCGCCTCGTTCTCCAACTACCTCGCCACCGAGCATACGAAATCCACGCGGCTGAAACGCGGCGGCATTGCCGAGCGTGTGCGCATCGACTGGGGCAATGTCGAATCTGCCTTTGCCACTGACCTTGCTGCAGACACGCAACCCGACCGGGTTTATGCCCGCGCTTGGGCGATAACCCTGCTCGACGAGGCCTTGGAGCGCGTCGGGAAGCATTACGAAAAGACGGCGCGTCAGGATCTTTTCGCCGCGCTGCTCCCAGCGCTCGAATCGCCGCTGGCGGAGGACACGTAAGAGGACGTCGCCACGCGACTGGGGATGACGGGAGCCGCCGTCAGGCAGGCATCTGTGCGGCTTCGCGAGCGCTACCGACGCGCGCTGTTGGAACTCGCAGCATTGCGGCTCGGGATTACTTGCGAGGCGCAGCTTTTTGAGGAAATCCGTGCAATGCTGGGCCGTTGAGTGTCACAATTTGCGGTCCCCGCAGTAATCCTAGCGCAATGCCGTCCCAGCATAACCCAACACCGGTCCCTCCGAGCCTTCGGGGCCTTCAGCCGGCCTCCCTCGCCGGCGTGCTCGGCGGTGGCAATGCACCCGAGCGCCCCACGGTCCCGGGTTGGGCGATTGAGGGCATCGCTGGGCAGGGCGGCTTTGGGATCGTGTGGCGGGCGGTGAGGGAAACGGACGGCATCGCCGGAGCCATCAAGATTGCCGGCGTGTCGGACCTCGAAACCATCGAACGCATCGAGGAGGAGGCCGCCGCGCTTCGCGCCCTCGACCACCCCAACATCGTCCGCCTTCTCGAAACGGGTGCCTTGCCGGATGGCGGCCTCTTTCTCGCGATGGAATTTGTCAACGGCTCCTCGCTCGCGCACCGCATCCCTCCGCGGGGTATGGACGCCGACCGCGCCCTCGCGATCTTCCATCAAATCGCCGCCGCCGTGGACCACGCCCACGCGCGGGGGATTCTTCACCGCGATCTCAAGCCGCAGAATATCCTCATCTCCGAGGATGGAATCGCCAAAGTTGCAGACTTCGGCCTTGCCCGGCCCACGCATGAACGCACCCACCGCCTCTCCGTAACTGTCACCGGCGTCGTTGCGGGCACCGCCGAATATCTCCCGCCGGAGGCCTACTACGCGGGATACCGCCCCGGCACGGGCACCGATATTTACGCGCTCGGCGTCGTCCTCCACGACCTGCTTACCGGCGCTCCGCCGCGGGGAGCGTGGGGCTCCATCTCCGAGCGCAAGCGGGTGGATATCCGCATCGACGACGTCATCCGCCGCGCCCTTGCGCCGGATCTATGCGACCGCTGGCCCACCGTTGGCTCCATGGTTTCCGCACTTCGGGAAATCGAAGCCTCGCCGCCCCGCTACGCCGGCGCACCGCGGCTCACTTTCCCGATTCGGGTTGCCGATGCGGTGTGGACTGTGTTGAGCCTCTTCATCTGCATCGCGGCGCTCGGTGTGATGCTGAAAACCAGCCACGCGCGCGTGGCGTGGCCGGTCGATCTTGTCGGGCCGCACGGCTTGCGGGCGGGTGGCTTCCAGGCCCTCGCGGTGCTGCTCATCCTGATGGCTGTGCCCGCGGTCTGGCAAATAGCGCGCCTCATCCGCTTTCGCGCCGTGCCGCTGCGTGAATCGCTGCCTTCCCCCTTCGGTATACGGCTGCCTCCAACTAGGACGACGGCCGGCCTCATCTTCGTCACACAGATAGTCTGCGTCCTCATTCCCATCCTGTGCCTCATCGATGTCTGGTTCAATGTCTGCAACGACTGGCTCAAACCCGGCGACCCGCCATGGCGTCACGGACTCGCCGTCACCGAGCTTGAACGCACCGAGATTCTTTCGCCCTGGTCCGCCCCCGTTCGAGGTAAAGACTACCGCCTCGTCGAGCGCACCGGCATCCCTTCGGACGCGCTGGGTCGGCAGATCGATCGCATCACCTTCATTCCCGGATACACGCCCTGGGTCATGGCGATCAGCGCCGCCATCCTCGGCGCCACGCTGTTCTGCACAGGCGCGACTGCCGCCATCCGCTGGTGGCCGCACCGGCGCGCGCGGGCCGTCGGCTTTCTCTCCGGCGTCTCCGTGCTTGGCGCATGGGCGCTTTGGCCCTCACCACCCGAACCGCCGCCGACTCCGCAGCAACAGCACCTCCGCGCCCACGAACGCTGGCGCGATGAACGCCTGCACTACACTGCATCGTCCGACGAAATCTTCCGCACGCTTTACCCCGGACCCGCACCGGACTGGGAGGAGTTTCCCGCCCGCCTGCTCGCGCACTACGGTCCCGAGGTGGATTTCCTGTCGCGCGGACGCTCGCTCCTTTCCGAAGTCGCGGCCGAGCTTCGCGCCGAGGGTATCACCGCCCGCGCAGCGCGGCAGACGACCGAACTGCTGGGTATCGACAACCGGCCCGTGCGCAATCCGGCGGACCCACGCTTTGAGAACGTAGCCACCGTATTGCGTTTCACCGACCCTCCCGACGGTCCCGCGACCGGTACATGGATTCACCGCACGCACATCGGCACCGTGAATCCGGGCAGCGGCATCACCATCACCGCCGAACGCATCACCCGCGAGGCTCTTTACAGCGTCACCCCGCGGACGCTCACCCGTGACGAGGCTACGGAATGGGCGCGCGCGCTCGTTGGCGCCCTCGCCCGCGATGCCGACCCTGCGGCCCTTCCGGAGCTGCTCAATACACGCGTGGTGCAGACTAACAACGGCTGGCGTTCCGACCTCACCGAGCAACGCCTGCACGACCGTGCCGCCTTTGCCACCGCCATCCGCGCGGAGGCTTCGCGCGGAATGCCGCCCGTGCTCTCCGCACCGCCCGAAATCATCGGCGGCAGGCCCGGAGCGCTCCAGCGCATCGTCGTTTCCCTCCGCGATGAGAACACGACTTTCGAGTGGACGGTGGATCTTATTTTCAGTGAAAGCCGCTGGCTCGCCGTTCGCATTATTTTCTAGCCGCGCAAGTGAGCGGGGTGCTCCAGAGCGAGCGATGGAACCCGGGAATCGGGAGGTGTGGAAAATTTTTTTGCGGACCTGTGTCACAATTTCCGCCGCAAGCAGTAATCCCCGGCGTCATGCGTTTCAAAACAGCCAGCCGCAATGGACAAGACGGGCACTCCAGGTCCGGCGTTCAGATGCTGCTGGCGGGCGATTCGGGGCATCCGGTCCGTTGTGAAAACATGTGCGGCCGGTCTGGTGTCATGAGCCATCTCGGGGGAAACAGGAGAACCGCACAGGGTATTTCGAAAGCAATTGGCCGGATGCACCCAGCTCTCCGGCACGATTGCGCGTGAAGGCGCCCCGGCTTTTACTGGGAAGGTGACCTGCAATCCGGCATTTCGCGCGCCTACTCTGCCGGGCCGACCTGGAGCTTCCGCCCTTTGAACCGCATGCCGCGAAGGGCGAGCACGAGGTCGCGAGCGAAGTCCTGATGGACGTCGAAAAGTGTGACGTGGGGCATGATGCGGATGGCGCCGAGGGCTTCGCGGGGCAGGGAGGTTTCGTTGAGCAGGAAGCCGACGACATCGGCGGGCTTTACGTCGCGATCGTGGCCGGCGTTGAGGACGAGGCGGACCATGTCGGGCTCCACGGCTTGCGCGGGCGCGGTCGGGCGCGGCGTCGTGGGAATCGGGCGCGGCCTTTCTTCGCGCGGAGGTGCAACGGGGCGCGGGCGATCGATGTTTGCTTTCGGCGCAGGCGCAACGAAGGGCTTCGCGGGAGGCGCGGGACGCGGCGCACGTTCTTCGCGAGGACGCGGTTCGTATTTCGGGAGCGGCTTGCGGGTGCGGTCCTCGGCAATTTCGGCGGGCTTGGGCGCATCGCCGTCGAGCATGAAGATGAGGGCGGACGCGATGTCGGTCGGGGTGTGTCCGGCGTCGAGCAGGCGGTCCACAAACTGATCGTATTTCTTGAATGTGCCGCCCTCGAGGACGGTGCGGACTTTCTCGAAGAGCGCATCGCCGCGGCGGGTTTCCAATTGTTCGAGCGTGGGGACGACCTGGCGCTTGATGGTGCTCTTTGTGAAGCGCATGAGGTGCTGGAGCTTCCAGACTTCGCGCCCATCGGCAAACGTGATGGCTTTTCCTTTGCGCCCGGCGCGCCCGGTGCGGCCGCTGCGGTGCACGTAGTCTTCGCAGTCCTGCGGGAGGTCGAAGTTGAAGACGACTTCGAGGTCATCGACATCAAGGCCGCGCGCTGCGACGTCGGTGGCGACGAGGAATTCGATCTTGCGGTCCTTGAGTTTGCGCATGACGCGCTCGCGGGCGTTCTGGGCGATGTCGCCGTGGAGTTTGTCGGCGGCGAATCCGCGCGCGAGGAGGTGCTCGGTGAGCTCATCGACCATCATTTTTGTCGCGCAGAAAATGATGCCGTAATTGAGGTCGTGGAAATCGATGACGCGGCAGAGGACTTCGAGTTTCGAGCGGCGCTGGACTTCGTAGTAGAACTGCTCGATGTCCGGTGCGCTGACCGTTTGGCTCTCGATGCGGACTGAGGCGGCGTCTTTGGTGAAGCGCTCGATCATGCGCTTGATCGCAGGCGGCACGGTGGCGGAAAAAAGGACGGTCTGGCGGTCGGGTTTCGCCTTGGAGAGGATTGTCTCCATGTCTTCGCGGAAGCCCATGTCGAGCATGCGGT
>SXGQ01385203.1_pt1 | contig 84171 bp, 77 predicted proteins | sample 3178371 | NCBI WGS metagenome assembly SXGQ01 (sample SAMN11356859, study PRJNA531348) | freshwater metagenome | isolation source: freshwater sample F1-20 | place: China: Fuxian Lake, Yuxi | collected 2017-12-25 | reverse complement strand
TTTTCTTCTGGGTTACCAGAGAGAAACGCTCAAAAATAAATAAATGAAGAAATAAAAGAAAAATGAAATAATTAATTCGCAAAAAACAAATACCAAAAACAGAACAATAACTGAAATGTCTAACACTGTCGCCGCCGACATAATTGTTCCCCTGGAACAGCAAAATATGTTTTCCTATTGTTGTGGAATATGCGCGTACATAGATCCAACTGGAGAATGTCATATATACACGAATATGAATACGTCAACTCCTACAAAAATAAATATTATGGACGAAAACCCATGTTTTGCAACTGCAAAACCTGTTTCCGTGAAATGTGGTGTAGACTTTGTATTGATGTTGAGTGAAACTGGAATGTTGCATTGTTGGGCTGAAAATGAACTCAGCGTGATGTTGAGCATCCCTGAAAACATTCCTCCAATTAAATCCATTTATTGTGAAAATTCCGCAGTATGGGTGATAACCATGGATGATAGTTTAATACTATTTGGCTGGTTTTCACAGTATGTCGGGGATAATGTTGAAAATCTTTTGCTGTTAACAGACGTAAAAAATTTTCAATGGGGAGACACTTATTATTTGGTGTTGCACACAAATGGCACAGTAACTTTGAAAACGTCCCGCACATTTATTAGATCCGGGTCCAAGACCGTGTTTGATGCCGGTAACATAAAAGACGCCGTTCAAATATCTGGAACAACAAATGTTTTCGGAATATTGTTTTCGGATGAAACTTGCCAATGTTGGATGGATGATCAAGATTCACCTACGCGGTTAAACCTAAGTATAGGAATAAATTTCATTGAATCACTCAGCGGAATTAAACAACTATTATTCCGTTCTTGCGATTATGAAAATGTTGAGAATTATACCTTATATGTATTGACCCATTCTGGCGAATCGTATAAATTGTTTAGTCGCGGAAACCTTTATTTCATGGAAGATTTCATGGAAGATTTCGAATTCATGTATCCATGGGGTGATGAAAAAACTGTTGGTATAAAATTTGATGGGTCCATTTCATTTATGTGTAAATTTTTAGCACTTACAAATTTACAGGTAATGATCGCGCCAAAAGTTGTACTTATGTAGCCAACCTATTTGCGATATCATTTGTAAACAATGCCAATTCGATTTCATCTTCGTGTATGTTGTAAAAATTGGAAATATATGTGCAAATAATCGGAATAATGGCGTATTTTTGATCTTCTGTTAACTCATCTGTTCCAGGCAATTTTAAATAAGCGTAATAATTGTCCAACATGTCCAAAATAGAATATCCATCGTCATATATTTCCTGCAATATGTCAATAGCTTTGCGGATTTTTTCGTTTGCGCATTCACCTGAAGCCGAAGAAACCAATATGTTAAATTGTTTGAATATTCTCGGATTAATATCCGACACCAACTGCAAAATATCAACATTGCATGCAGGAGCTGCTTGCGAATCGACGTGCATTAATATTTTTAATTTTTCATACATATGAATAATAACTCCCATATTTCCGCGGGATAATTCGTATATATAGGAACATATTGCAGGAGATTCCGCGGCAAAATGTATGTTTTCTTCGCATTCTATTTTGCGTATGTATGATGTAACATTTTCTTCGGATAACTGGGGAATATGCAACAAAAACATGCGAGATTGAATACTTTCGGTTATGTGTTGTAAATTTTTACAAGAACCAATAAAAATGACATTGTGCGAATATTTGTCTAGTAAATTTCTGAAAATATGTTGATTTTGTTCGTGCATTAAATCGAAATCATCTAGTACAACAATTTTCTTTTTTCCCCGGACAGTCGCGGAGGTTTGACAAAACGTTTTCAAATCATTTCTCAAATAATTTGTAATTTGTTCAATTAAATTTGTAATAATCATTACATCTGGCGCGGCGCCTAGCGCTGCATATTCAGTCACAAATGCTTCCAATAAAGAGGTTTTGCCTGAAGAGGATTTCCCCACCAACAAAAAATTCACAGGAACAGGAACCACACCCGGGGTGGTTCCAGACAATCGAATAAATAATCGCAGAGTGTCGAAGAAATTACTGTTATTCGGGTCCATTGCAATTTCAAATTCATCGAACGTTTTTGGTTTATATTTCTGAGATAACAATGCTGTTGTTAACATCATTGGCGTTGAAAAGAATTCGGGAGTTAGGTGTATGCTGGAATCTCAAACCGCGATGAATCGCGGAAAATTTTTCTCTCGATCGCGACCAAGATTTTTATTATCTTCTGTTATTGGCGGCAAAACTGAAGATAATAAAAATCTTGGTCGCGATCGAGAGAAAAATTTTTGGCAGTTTCTCTCTTGATGTACTGAGAGTAGTTACAATCTCTGAAAAACACTCTGATGATACTTTAATCGTCCCGAGAAAATGCAGAAAAGTTACGACACATTACAGGTGTGTTCCACGGATTCAAAAGACGTCATTCGCAAATCATACCGAACTCTTCAGATGAAACACGTTGCCAATCCTCAGATGTGTGAAACCTTGACGGCGGCATATAACGACATATTGTCCGCGGACGCAACCGAGTTGGCGCCCACTCCCGCTTGCACTCTCACTTCCACCCACAGAGAGAAACGCCGCGAAAATCACACAGAGAGAGAAAAAATAATACACAAAACTGTGGAAATATCGTTGGAACAATCGTGGACGGGCGTGGTTTTGCCGGTGACGCTGTCCCGCGAAGTTTCAGGAGGCAACAAAAACATATTTATGCTGGAAATCTCTCCTGGCACACGCAACGGAGATGTCATAACCATAACAACACCCGTCCTCGAAACTTTGTTAGTAACCATACGCGTAACTTCTGCGGCTTCTGGATTTCAGAGAGATGGTGCAGATTTGATTTGGACAGAACAAATTTCCCTGAAAGATGCTTTGTGTGGGTATTCTTTTACCATTCAACATCCAAACGGAAAAACATACGCAATCAATAAAACACACAAATTAATCTCTCCTGGTCAACGAGCGGTGTTGTCTGGATTGGGATTTCCTACCGACAATGGTAAAACAGGGGATTTGGTCATAATATTCACCGTTGTATTTCCTACAAAAATAACAGATGAACAACGGGATGTGTTATCCCGCTGTTTGTGATGTGCCGGTCGGCTTTCTCTCTTAATTGCGACCAAGTGTTACTATTTATCTTCTGGTTTCTTCTGTTTGCCAGAGAGAACAAAGACAAATTGCGAACTCGCCAACAATTATGTTTCACCAAATCGTTGGCGAGTTTGCGGAAAATTTTTCTCTCGATCGCGACCAATTTACCTTTATCTTCTGTGTTGGTGCCGCAAAAAAAACAATATAAACACAACAACCGCAAGTATGTATGTCTATCGTGGGCGAACGTAGAACTTTTGGTGATGACGATGCATTTTCTGCAGCCGAGGGTGCTGTAGAACAAACTAACGAAACATCCACTGGCGCCGCAGATGAACTTGCAGCGGCGGCGGCAGCAGTGGAAGCAAACGCCGAGGCGGCGACTCCAGCATTTGAAACCTGGGATGAATTGGATTTACAACCAAATTTGCTGCGCGGTATTTTTGCCTATGGATTTGAAAAACCCAGTTTCATTCAACAACGAGCTATCAAACCAATCATGGATGGCAAAGACGTTCTTGCTCAGGCACAATCTGGCACAGGAAAAACCGCGACATTTTCCATCGGAGCTCTCTCCAGGATTGATTTGTCCAAATCTTTTACCCAAGTTCTTGTGTTATCTCCTACTCGGGAACTTTCTGTGCAAACAGAAGCCGTTATTAAAGGCATTGGATGTTTCATGACCGGATTGCGAATTAAAAGTGTATTTGGCGGCACATCCATGGACGACGTTAGCAGTTTTTCAAATAAAAATACTCCTCATATCATTTGCGGTTGTCCAGGAAGAGTGTCTGACATGATCCGCCGAGGTCGTTTAAATCACGCGACCATTAAATTGATTGTGTTGGATGAAGCCGATGAAATGTTATCATCTGGATTTAAAGATCAAGTAAGCCAAATATTTCTCAGTTTGTCGGAAACCACCCAAGTTGCTCTGTTTAGTGCAACCTTGCCAGAAGCAACCATGTCCATTGTCAACAAAATCATGCCAGATCCTGTGAGAATTTGCATGAAACGGGAACAATTGACTCTAGAAGGCATTCGTCAATATTATGTTGCTATGGAAGACGATCAACAGAAGTATGAAACCTTGAAAGATTTATTTTCAGCCATTGCCATTTCTCAGTGCATTATTTACTGCAATAGTGTACGACGTGTGCAGGATTTGTTTGAAGCTATGCGAGATGATGGGTTTCCTGTCTGCTGCATTCACAGTGGAATGGAAAAAGTTGATCGAGACCGATCTTTTACAGATTTTAAACAGGGGAAAAGTCGAGTGTTAATTTCTTCTAACGTAACCGCCAGAGGAATTGATATTCAGCAAGTCAGTATCGTTATTAACTTTGATTTGCCAAAGTGTGTGCACACGTATTTACATCGAATTGGACGTTCTGGACGATGGGGACGAAAAGGCGTCGGAATTAATTTTGTTACTTGCCGAGACACCGCCCAATTACGCCGGATTGAAACTCATTACACCACCCAAATTTCTGAATTGCCTGCAGATATCAGTGGATTGATATGAGTCTGTCATTGTGGTTGTTTAAATGTTTAAATGTTTAAATGTTTAAATGTTTAAATGTTTAATATTTTTCTTCAGGTCATGCACCCACGCACAATCTGAAGAAAAATCCATTGCTTTGCGGACTGTGTTACACCATATTCGCAGCAGACCACCAAAATACCGCGCCAATAAAAAATCCCATTATAGCCGTGATATATTTAATCGTTTTTTCTGTTAAATTCCATCTGCTGCCACCATCGCCGCCACCGCGCACAACCATTTTTGCTCCGAAATACGCACCAATCATGATGGACGCGGTCAATACATATCCCATAGTAAAGTCAATCTGTCCAGCTTTGTAAAACTCCCACACAGAACCCGTTGTCAATGGAAATAAATTCACAAACAATATCGCGCCAATAGTTTTCTTGAAATTTCCAATATGCAGAGCATCCAACACGATTAATATCAAACTTGTCGGAGCTATTCCTGTGATTCCTAAACACAATCCAGAGAGAAGACCGAGAACGAGTTCAATTACGAGTGTAACTGGCGTTGATAGTTTATTTATTTGCATACCGCTGGGTTTGGTGTGTTATATTAACAACCGTCAAGTTTCTTCTGGATTCGCGCTCCAAAAAATTTTTCTCTCACCACCGAATTGTGACATGTGTTTTTTTATTTTTCAGGTTAGTGTTGGTGCTTATCTGAAAAAATACCCAATAAATATTGCATTACTTAAATTTTCGATCAGACATTTGTCACTTCAGGAGGGAAATGTCCCCTACCATTAATATCTTCTGATGGCTCGCACAGCGCTTTGACTGGCGTGATAGTCGTCGCCACCATTAGTCAAATCGTTGTAATTCTTGTTCACTGCCCTCTGTTTTAAATAAGTTGTGTAATCCGAACTGTCATATACGAATTTCACATTGCATGCGGCTGCAGGAATATTGTCTAGTAATTGCAAACTATTATACGAAGCCGATGGAATACAAGAGTCTTGTACTGCCCCGAAATGTTGTTTTAATCCTTTCAATCCTGGACGACTTTGAAAAGATTGACAGGAGCCGCCGCACGAATAATTTAATCGACTCATTAAATCTCCTGCATTATTTACCGCACGAAAGGGAGTTGTAATGGATTGTTTCAGACCGTTTCGCGCAAGTTGACTTGGATACGTTGTGTTCCAGGCGTTTTTCAATGTGAATCGGATTTGTTCATATTCAGGGTATCGTTTGTCTGTTAGTTGGGTGGTTTGCGGCATCCAACCTCGAATAGCTCCTCCTGGATTCGCAGGATTACGGGCTAGATTTGCATACGCAACATTGCTACCATTAATGGCGCTACTGTAACCAATAGATGTCGACATATATAGTTTTGGGATAACAAAACTTGGGTTTGCCGAGTTTTATTATTCCAATGTGCGCCGCAATTACAAATGAACAGGAATCATGGATAGCAGCTGAGATTCCACATTTTCGTAATATTGTGCTGGAAAAGATCGAAAGGATCCGTGATACATGACGAGAATATCCGATTCATCCATATTGATTCGCTCTGCGAATACTCCCAAATTCGAGGGCACTTTTTCAGCAACCATTATAATATTGCTGCTGTAATTCTTTATTTGATATTGCTTGTAATTTCCGACATTTAAATCATCCGTGATGTCAATAATTCTGTGATTTGGATATTTTTTTTGTAGTTTTTCCATAATGCCCAATACTTTATCTGAAGACGTCGCCTGTCCTGTAGAAAATTTGGATTCTTTCTTGGAATTTCCGATGATAATAACCGAACCATTTTTCCCGACAATTTGTTGTTCTCCAATACAACATTTCTTGTATTTTCTGCCAGATCCGCAGGGACAAGGTTCGTTCACTCCGACTTTTTGTATATACATTGGTTGTCGCTCTTCTTCTTCCAAATCTTCTTCCAGATCTTCTTCGGCTTCCCCAGCTTCATCACCCACGTCTTCATTTTCGTCCCCAGGTTCTACAGGAGGATTTTCCACGTCAAACGTTGTGGCAGATAATGCCGCAGACATAGCAGAAGATGGTCGTTTACTCATGACTCGTACACTGTTTGGCGGTTGAGTATTTATGTTGGTTTTGCTGGCAAGTGCTGCAATCCAGAAGATAAATGAAAAATAGTCGCGATCGAGAGAAAAATTTTCCGTGAACACGCCAACAAATTGGTGTAACTAAATTATTGGTTATTACTCTCTTGTTTTCAAGCATTTGTGGAAAATTTTTCTCTCGATCGCGACCAAAATTTTCCATTTATCTTCTGGGTTGTTCTGGGTTGGCAGATGAATCGCCAAAAGTTTGTTTCACCGAATTGTTGGTTGGCGTTACGCAACGGCGACATCGTTGTCTGCTGCCGCAGCCACCGCACTCGTCGAAACATATTGCAATCCCTGCAATAAGGAATCTGCCATGTCATCGGCTTTTTCATAGGTCGCAAATTCCCGCACCCAATGAGCATTCGCAATGGCATTATTTGGATGTTTCAACCATTCCGCGACTCTTTCAATAGCGGCGTTTTTTCGTTTTTTGTAAGCCGCTGACTCGGATTCCTCCACCGTCGCGGACCCTTGCGCGCCCCCACTAGGGGCACATCCAAATTTCAGCTTGTTCGCGGCTGAAACTCCCTCGATTTTCCCGACGCCATATTGAAAAGATGTCGAAAAATATTGAGTCACCATACACTGAATTAACTTCATTTTGATGGGTTTAGCTTTTGCGCCCACTCCCACCCCTGCCCCTGCCCCTGCCCCCGTATGAACAATTTGATTCTCAATAATGACCGTATCAATGTGACATCCTGCGAACGTTTCGTTGAATTTTTCGGTTATTTTTCCTGCGAGCTTGACAATATTTATGCGCATGGTGTCTTCTTTTGCTGCAGGAGTTGCGTATTGCGCGGCTAACTTGGCTTGAATTGCTGTGATTAGGTCCTGTTTTTTGATTTTTTTTCCGGTTGTGTCTGCGACTGATATGCCAAGGGCTTCTGCTGTGGCAATTATTTCTGGCATTTTCTTTTTTTCAAGTTTGCCTCGGTATTCTTTCGGCAGAGGTTTCGCGTAAAGTTTCGCATGTTTTGCGCAAAATACTTGCCCTTCTGGCGACGACGCGGGCTTCTCTCTGCACTCTTTGAGAATATTGGCAGAAATCATGTTGATAAGTTCTGGTTTTGTTCCAGATGCTCCGCCTACCATCGCTGCTAGTTCTGTGGTGGTTTTTTTGTGCAGTTTAAGTTCTGTGATGCGACGAGACGTGCTGTGTTTTGCTATTTCATCCGCGGTCATTGTTGGAATGCACGTAGTTCCGGTATTTTTACATCCTGAATGACAACATGGCTTGTTATCGGAAAGATTAATAATTCCCCAGGACAGTATGGTAATATTTCTGGTGGTCGCGGGCACTATTTGCAACAGGCAATACGATAAATTTATAATTCCTATGTCAATAGAGAGAAGTGTTCGTGGAGTTGACTGCATGTTGTACACAATCATGACAAGTTTTGTTTAGTTGGGTTTATCGCGTCGACGTCTAAAAGATCGCCAAAATTTTTTCTCTCAACTGCGACCAGTTTACTTTTATCTTCTGTGTTGGCACGCTGAAGCTTTTGCCCCAGGTGGCGAAGATAATATGGCATCGGCAGACGCATTTTCGACCAACGTTCCGAAATTGTTGTATTTGCTGGAAAACCTATATAAAGAGTTATCAATCTTATATTGTATCGCGATGCCTTCTAAGAAATCGTCTACTCCCGCTGCTTCAGCTCCTGTTTCTGCACCAACTCCTGCACCCGTTGTTGCTGCACCCGTTGTTGCTGCACCCGCTCCTGTGGTTGAACAAAAGACCGGAAAGACCAAGAAGTCAAAGACCGTTGCTCCCGTTGAAGTCCCCGCGCCAGCTCCTGTTGAAGTTCCTGCACCAATTCCTGCGCCAGAACCTGTCGCTGTGCCCGCTATCGAGTCAAGTGAATTGGCTGTTGGTGTGAGTGATGCTGCCACCACAGCAGCTGAAAATTTCGCCTCCAAGTCAGCTGATTTCAAGGCAAAGTTGAAGCAATTGTCCGAAACTTTGTCTTTTGTTAAGAAGGAATACGAGGCTTTGGAAAAGGCAACCGCCAAGGAAATTAAACTCGCCAAGAAGGGACAAAGAAAGCGACGAGAGCCCAAGGATCCAAACGCCAAGCCAAAGAACAATGGTTTTCAAATTCCTGTCAAGATTTCCGACGAACTTACCGAGTTTTTGCGCCTAGAAAAGGGCACCATGATTTCCAGAACAGATGTGACCAAGATCATCCGAGATTACGTTGATGCCCACAATTTGAAGAAGCCTGAAGATAAGCGTTTGATTATCGTCGATGATTCTTTGAAGGCTTTGTTGCGAGTCGATGAAAGTGTAAAGCTTTCTTTCTTTGGTCTGCAGAAGTATTTGGCTAGACATTTCGAAATCAAGCCAAAGGTTATCAAGGAAAAGAAGCCCCGAGCAAAAAAGGGTGATGCCGCCTCGGCTGCTGCTGAAGTCGCGACAGCTTAAATCGTTGTAGGGTTAAACAGTAAATAATTTCCATTTGTGTTTGCAATCGAAATTATGTACTCACCATTTCTCCAATTATGTGCGACGTCTTCTTCGTCTGCTGCCACCGCCCATAATTGTGCACATTCCTTTGGCAGACTTTTCAGGTGTACATTCTGGTGGTGGTGAAATAGGTAAAACAACTTCAGACGCCACTGCAGGCGATGCAGGTGGTGATGGAATAGAAATTGTAGGAAATGTGTGTGCCGCCACCGCTGAAGAAGGAAACTCGAATTTCACATAAAAATCCGATATCGGGCGATTGAAATCCACAAAATACCCATCTGCAGAATATTTTCGAACAGTTGTCGGCAACATTTTCCCCAAATTATTCGGAGTTATGTATTCTTTCAGTTTGTCAAACACAAGTACCCGTTCCGCGGCATGTGACGCATCCACCATGTAATCAAAATTATTCATTTGGTGGGTATTTGTAAATTTTCCTGAATTAAATTGAGTTCTATACACCAATTTATCGACGTTTATTAAAAAAGTAAACACATCTGCGATGTAGTCCGATTTTTCTTTTTTGCCTTTTGTTTCCGCTTGATCATACGTTTCAACATATTCTTGGCGTTTTTTATTCACGACATTTTTCTCAGCCACATTAAAATATCCATCGTCCACGGCATTGGCAACATTCGACGCCAATCCGAAATCAATAATTGTGCAATTTATGTCCCCGGGTGCCCGATGGGAATCATACAACATAACATTCCCCGCATGCAAATCAAAATGCAACACACCAATGTCTAAAAATATCCGAATAATTTGAGCAATGCAGGCAATGTCTGCTCGTTGATTTTCTGCAGGCGATTGCAATGTATCCTCTATGCTTGCCAAGGTGTATGAATCCAACAATTTTGGCATGGTTATGATCCCCAGTTTGTATTTTTTGTGTTTGCTCAGAATGTCGTAAAAATAATTAAACACATCACGAACGCCCCCAGAAGACGCCGACATTAAATAATCTGCGACATCTTGAGCGTTGTCGTTGTCAAATAACGCGAAATTTGCCACAGACGGACACGCAGGCGTTTTACCTCCCGTAATGGACGCGATCCACACACTTTGTTGTAGTTTGGATTCTGCGTAATAATCTTCTGGCGCATCGGTTTGCTTGTCATTGCCATCATATGCCGGTAAATTTTTGGGAGAATCGGTTAATACTGCAAATTTAAGAATATAACTTGTTACCGGCGTCGTCATTTTGCTTCCGCTGCCAGCTGCGCCACTAAATGTCATGTATTCCGAGTGTTCTCTCTTTACATTCAATTCAATCATGAATCCTTTCAGAGACGCTGTTGTCAACACAGACAACACTGCGCCAGGAGATCGAATCATTTCCATCACCGGATCAAACCCCTGTTTTTCTGGATGTAACAATTTCAATCCTCCTGTTTTTCTTCGGCTGCGACCACGACCACCTCGATGCTTTGTTGTCCGACGTTTGCTGCGACTTTTCATGTATTATGTGCAGAGGATTGCGACCAAGACATTCCATCACAGCATTATTTTCTGTTGCTCGCGAAAAACAGAGAGAAAAGTTGAAATGAATTAATCCGTAAACCCAAAACTTAAACGCGCACTCCCTGTAAAAATGAACAACCAGCAAACAAACATGATTGTCGTAAATGATACAACTTCAGAATACTTTATAACAAGTGATTCTGTAACGGCATTCAATATCATATGCTATTTGAAAACTCCCTGTGAATTGCGAGACTTTGTCGACGAAGATGATGATTATACAATATCCCGCTGGTCAGACGAAGATGATATTCATGTTTTCCAAACTATTCAGTTGGCTATCAACAAATACAGATATGACATTACCCATCCGAGCAAAAGCGTGCATTCAGATATTAGTTTAGGATTGTCTACAACCATTGATAGCCCCTGGATTATTGAAAAATACATACACTCTATGCACACAGACCATTCCAAATATATGGAATGCACTGACAAAAGTTTGGAAAGCCACAACATTGTTCTCGGCGTGAATTCTCTGTCGCACACAGGATACACAATTCTTTTAGACAGCATAAATGGAAAAATACAGGCATTGGAAAAACAACGCGATAAAATACGCTCAATACTTGCACAAATGCCGCATGTCGCTGTTAACTGAGTTTGCGGATTGCAAATGAATCGCGAGGTTATTTACGTTTTCTTTTATTTTCTTCTGTTTGGCAGGAAATAAAAAAAATAATCGCGGAAAATTTTTCTCTCGGGGCAGCGAATAACCGTAAAAATGATAATAACAATTTACTCCTGTTTGGCAGAAAAGAAGGGGTCGCAGGGGAAGTCTCCTTAGTAGACGATGGCTTGCACAGCAAGCCCAATCCTTGGTTCCCTGCAAATTGACCGTGCGAGCGGGGCTTGCCCCCGCCGCTTAGAACAATTAAAAGGAGGGGTCGCAGGGGAACCTTGGTTCCCTGCCGTTTACTTAGTTGGAACATATAATTTATAAAACAACGCCATTTCAGGAGTTAAAAACCATTGTTTCCCATCTTTCTGGGTTGCATTGTAATGTCTCATAACAAGTTCTTCAATTGCGCATATTTCGTCATTGTTAGAGAGAAGAATCGGCGCAAGTTTCCCAGCAATTGCAGGTGGTGCTGCTGCTTGTTTGTCTTTTGGATTGGTCACATAAAACTGCTGATATCCCATGATGGAATTTAATTTATCTATATTCTTCTGTTTCGTCGACTCGTCGCATCTGGCTCCTGTATCTCGCTTAGATGTCATGTTTTTTGTTTTGAATATCATATATTTTTTGTTCTTTTCATACCCAATAAACCCAATCAATTCATTGTATTTGGATGCCTGAAATTCCAGTTTTGATTTTGCCTGAGGACTCACAGCAATTTCTCGTTTATCTTCTGGGGTAGCAGCAACCCATTGTTTTTTATTTCGGTCAAACATAATAAAAATCATATTTTGAACATTATACAAAATATACGCGATATGTTTTGGAGTGACAATACTATGTTTTTCGAAATATTCCCTAATTTTTTTGACAACGTCCCGGGACCCTGCTCCCGTCCCCACCCCCACCCCCGCCTCAGAATATATCACATTAAGCAGCGCCAATTTATCTTCGAAAAACAACAATTCGATCGCGTGTTCAATTACATATTCGTCTATGGCTTCCGATGATCGAGACCCAAACACCCGGGGCAATTCCGTTGCAACAACACCAGACGCAATGTATCCCGCCATTTCAAACCAAGACGTTTCTTTATTTATAATTATTTCTGCAATATCCGCGTTTTTTGCGGTGGAGTATTCCCGATATTGGTCTTCTATCTGGGTCAACGGTGAACGGGTTTTGTCCGTGGCTGCAATCACGTCTGCAGGATTGGACGCAGTTACAGCTGCAGCCGCGACTTTACCAGCCGGCGCTGTGCCAACTCCTTCAAATTTAATCGCCGCCTGTTTTACATCAATCGGCACGGATCGATCAAAGATTGACACATTTTTATCCAATAATTCCGCTGGTTGGAACAAATAATATTCCCCAACATTCACCAATCGCCCCATTCTACCATATTTATCCGTAATAAACTCGTTTTCATCTTCGATTAACATCGTAAGAGCCGCATATATTTGCACTAATGGATATTTCTTCGGGGTTTGCAACATATCTATCAACAATTGTTTTTTGTAGAAAAAACCCTCGCGAAATAACATGCGGATTTTTTTGACTATTTTGTCCGAATTCATGATAATAAAAGCCTCGCTATACGTGTCTTCATTTAATTCCAAGTCTTCAGCTTTGGCAAACGGTCGGCAAGAATAGTTACAAGTCGCCATATAATCACATGTCGGAGAAAATGGGGCATCACCAATCTTGAAATTCCGCAGTATTTGTCCAGAAGATAATCGTTGCATCACCCCGTGTTTCAAATATTTCGCAATCTTTTCCTGGGTAAAATTCGTTTGCCCATAATTTAATATGCAATCAATAGACGTTTCTTTCAACACTCGGGCAACTTTTCCCATTTGAATAGCTTTATATTCCGCTACCCTATACACATATAAATCCGCAGCTTCTTCCACGTTTTTGTCTAATATGGTTCCGTGCATATAAATTTCCACATTTCTATCCTCAAATGGCAAATCTTTGTGCGAAAAATTTCGAACACTTCTGCCTAAAATTTGTTCCACTCGATTCATATTATACCAGGGATCAACCACGTGACATTGTCGAATGCCTTTCAAATCAATACCTTCTGATCCCGTTCTGGATATCAATATGACTTTGACTTTCTCTCCATGTATGTTGTTTGCATGAGTAATGTATTTGATATCTTCATCTACATTCGGAGATAATCGTGCATCTCCTGTAATCATGCTGTATTTTGCCAGGTGTGCCCCGGTCGCCGCCGTGCCCACAGGTTTCATAGTTGCAACATCCACTGGCTCCACCGGTCGAGTTTTGAACAAAGGTTTCCCACCATAACGAGTGAATCCGGCTTCTTCTAATGCCAGAGCTATTGGTATTAATCCACCATCTATGTATTGACAATAAATCAATATAATTCCCGAGGATACACGCCCTGTTTTTGGGTTATATATGGCGTCCAATATGGCTTTTATTTTTGCGCTGTATTTCCCGATGATTTGTGGAGAGAAAATGCGACCAAAATTGGTGAGCGTTTCTGGTTTATATTCAAATTCTCCTTTGGTTGGCGGAGTCATGGTGTCTAAAAATCGCATGTTTCTCTCTAATCCACCTCGCCCAGTTAATATTCTTGGATCTATTTCGAATTTTACTTGAGTTGCTGTGTCCGCATCGTCAGAGGTCGACACCTTCACCGGCTCGACATCATCAGATGTTGCCAGCGAACTTTCCTCCAACGACTCCAAAGAACTCAGTGAAGCATCGCTGCTGTTTCCGCCAGCGCCGCCCACCATCGAACCATCATCGCGGTAATCATCGTCGCCATTATCCCCCGCGCCATCCGCAAAACTGGGAGAATATTCATCCTCGAATTTCTCTTTCGGCAGTTGATCGACCAGAGTTTTAAACCCCTGAACAGGATATGTTATGATTAAACTTTCCAGAGGCATTTGCAATAATGTGTATCCAAATGCATCCATGTTTTCGAAACTAGGCATTTCTCGAACCGCCCCATATTTAGTCGTAATCGTCTGTTTTCGGTTGCGAATGTAATGCAAAATGTAACAATACATGCAATATTGACAATTTCCGCAGCCGCCACAGCCACCAATCGTCGTCAAATATAACCCCAAAATGCGTTTTTTATTTTCATGTTTTATTTTCTTCAGATTCATTTGATATGATGGATATGGAACTGCGGGAAATGTTTGTTTCGGTGCGAAATCCCGCGGATAAATTCGATAAGGAAAGGTAAATGGGTTCTCTCCGCGAACAAAAGAAACATAACCGGTGGCTTTACGTATCAATAATTCTTCTCCCTCTGGTTTGAAATTCCCATGTTTGTCAAATACATCGGATATTTCTATTTTCCCTCGACGATCATTCATGTTCAAAATATTGAGCAACCAAATAATTTCCTTGTAAGAGTTGTACATGGGTGTGGCAGAGAGAAAAATAAGTTTCATACCTTGAACAATCGACACTAATAATTCCAAATATTGTGCGACTTTTTTGTTTTCATTGTCTTCTGTTTTTCGAATGTTATGAACTTCATCTATCAATATTGTCCGGTTTTCAAACTCTTGGCGCAATCGTTGTTTCACATGTTTCGGCAAAACCGCTGGAAATTTGGCGTCGGGGGCGACATTTACTTTTCGGTCCCCGCCGCCCCCGCCGCCGCCTCCACGTTTTTTGGGTTTGATAGGAGGTGTAGGGAGATGCACGGCTTTGTTATTTCCCACAGTAGCTGGAATAGATTGTTTGCGATTACCCCGGCGAATTTCCTGAGAAGATCCATCATAATTCAACGTTTTTATAATATAATTAGCAAATTGGACATATCCGAAAAACACATAATACGAATTAATCAGGGTTTTCACACTACTTATAACTTTCTCTCTGGACATTGGCATATTCATTGGATTAATTTCTTTCAACAACTTGTTTCCTACACATCCGCGAATGTTCCACACTCCATTCACTTGTTTTAAATGTCGTTCATCAAATAACTGAAGTCTAAAATTATCTTGAACATTTTCAGAGGCAACAATAATAATTCGTTTTTTGATGCCCAACTGCTGATTATACGTACGAATATCTTCTGTAATACTCAATCCTGTGCAAGTCTTTCCTGAACCCAAACCATGATATTCCAGAATGGCGTTGTAAGGAGTTTGTGAAGAGAGAAAATTCTTTGAAAACGCCTGTTGAGGTTGCAATTCAAAATCGCTATTTGCCAACATATCTGCGTGAGTTTTTATATCTTCGTGAATGGTTCCGTCATATTGCAAATCATTGAATTCTTTTTTTTCTGCGATTTTAATGTTAAACTGCGGGTCGTTTAAATTTGGATATAAAAAAGAGTTCTCGTTCGCGTCTGCCGCCTTCGCTTCCGATGCCCCAAATTGTTCTCGTTCCGTGTTTTCTTTGCTCAATAATAATTTATTGCACGCAGGCGAATACGGGTCATCTTGACATCCTAATTTTTCCGATTCTGCGGCGTAATTTATGCGCGGTTGTGCTGCAACGGCGGCAATGACCCCAGCTCTTTTTTTGACAGTTTTTTTGTTCTGAGCCCCGACGACGACTTTTTTCCGGTGAGTTGTAGCGGACATTATATTCAAGGCGATGAGATCTATATACTTTTTACGGAGTAAAAACAATCCTTGTTTTAGATTCCGCCCACAGCGGAATCGAAAAGTATATTCATTGCATAATTGCCTGTTCTATAGTAACACAACATCTCCTGTATAGGCAATAATATCTTCTGGGAAATCATCATATATGGCATTGGTGTAATTTCTAAAATCCACAAAATCTGTTACGGTACCATCAGTTTTTATGGTAAGTGCTGTGCAATCATATTTGTTTACACTTGCAAATATAACATTTGTATCCATTATTACAATGTTGCAGCCATCAGTGCCTAACAAATTTCCTTCAAACGTCAATGCATAGGTTCTATAATAATCACACCAAATGGCTGATGCGTTTTCTATACTTTGAGTGGAACACTGATTTGTTCTGTTATTTCCCCAGCAAATAACTTTGCCTTGTTGAGTCAACGCCGCGGAATTCAACGGACCACAACAAATGGAAATCACTAAATCTGACCTTGGCAAACCCAGTTTCAGCTCTTCCGGAACTATGTGTTGAGAATGATCATACGATGGATGCGGTTCTCCCCAACAAATAACTCGTCCATCTCTGGTTAATGCTGTTACGTGATAAATTCCGCTGTCTACAAACACAATATTGGTGGCTTCTGCTGGGACCTTGCATTTTTTTGCATATTTACATCCCCAACATACAACGTTTCCCTCTGTAGTAACAGCCATTGTGACAGAATCGCCACAATGAACAAACACAACATTTTTCAAGTCCGCTGGAACATCACATTGTCCAGCCGAATTATTCCCCCAACAAACCAGGGTTTTGTCATATGTTATGGCTGCTACATGATTAGCACCACATATAATAGCTATAACAATTTTATGTGCATATTTTTCTGGTATATCGAATTTTTTTGATCCAATACATACAACATTACCTTCTGCGGTTAATGCAAGTATTATTTCATTCTCATAGTTGTCCGGTTCAAAAAACCGATGATTGCTGTTATCACAAATAGATATTACATTGACTGCCGCAACCGGGACTGCAATAGGTCCATTTCCACTCCAAGCAAATATTCCGAGATCTTTTGTTATGAACGCTGTACCATGTTTGGACACAACAATATTTGAATTCATACTCGGGGTTTTAGCAACACTGTTCATGGTTTTTGTCAACCATAATGTAAAAAACCGTTTCAGTTTTTGCAGTTGCAGCAAGCGTTACACAATTTGATCATCTGATATAATGACTTCGAATTCATCGGAGTTTTTACACATAGATGCGCCTGGAATAATCGGTTTATTTTCGGGAGATCTTGGGTTTCGAACAGGCGTAAGATTGTGTCGAATGACAGCATCCACGGCAAAGATTGTGCCATGTGGCAATATGTGCTGGGCAACATAAAAGGATTTACGTATCGGATTGTAATGTATCCACCATTTTTTGCCGCAGATAGTCGCATAAATATAACAAACTCGCGGACAAGTTGGGTCTAAAATGGAATGATAATATGCACGAGTAATGTCCATATGGTTGAAGAATATGTAATATAAATCGCTCACTTCTGCGAATTTATTTAATAATATTTCTGATTGAATGCAATATAATGGTGCGGTAGCTGGTGTAAAACAACATTTGGGAATGACATCGGATTTGCGCACAACTAAACAATATTTCGGAGAAATATATAATTTTGACATTGGGATGCGTTGTCATAATTGTATATTTATTTCTCAGTTTTTCCAGGATAAAACAAATCGTGCATGGGTTCCCTATTTAGATGTATGTCCATGGATTCACTCGCGGCAAATATTTCACTCCCATGGCATTAATCAAATATTGTTCATATTCGTAGCCTTTTCCCTGGGATTTGTAATATGCATAAATTCTTCCTTGAGACCCAATTTTCGTTCTAGGACTGCTGATAATTGTGGCAGGTCCGGTACGACCATAACTGCCTAAACCGTACATAGGAGTGAGAGAAGGTGCGCCTTTCATAGTATTAACACAGAGATTAAGTTTTGCTCTGACAAAACGGGTCGTTTGCTCAGGCAAACTTAAAGTTTTGCGGGTCATTGCATATTTCTCAAAAAAGCTTTTAATTCTGTGCGACCATCTCCCAATGGCTGCAAATCCCCCGATATCGGTAAATCTGACAACGAGCTACAACCGCGTGGTTCCCGAGATTCATTGCTATTGCCGACAAACGCAACTCCCGCGACACTGTTGCCAACAATGCCGTCAGAATAAATTGCATTTAATATGTTTGTTCTATGATTTGCCGCAATTCCAACAACGTCGCAATATTTGGGAGATGTTAAGGTTGTTGAAAAAAAATTAAGTAATTGATGTATTATAAATATTCCTAGTAGTGATATGGTTGCCGCAAAAACAACATCAAACATATATAAATTGCATAATTCATTGTAAATAATTATACGCAACGCGGCACGCACACGCCACCCATTTCAAAAAATTTTTCTCTCAATCGCGACCAAGGTTTTCCATTATCTTCTGTTTTGGCGGAAAGGAGGGGTCGCAGGGGAGTCTCCGTCGGAGACGCCGGCTTGCACGGCAAGCCCAATCCTTGGTTCCCTGCATTGCGACCAGGTTTACCTTATTCTCAGGGAAAGGGCAGCAAACCCAGAAGAATGTGCAAAAATAACGCCCCTATACAGCCGCGTCCTTAAACCTATATAAACAAAACATCGTCCATTAAACGTATATTACATGTTATCCGCTACACCATCTGCCACTCATCCCGCCGATTTATTATCATCCGAACCCATTGTAAAAAAACGGGGTAGAAAACCAAAAATGGTTGTTCCTATTATGATACCGCCAGAAAAAGAAGAAGTTGTTGTTGCCAAAGTCGCGGATATTGACCCAGAAGTGGACACAGAACCTGAATATGTAATTGTGTCTACTCCTGCTGCGCCCGCTCAACTAAAAAAAGAAAAATCCACTGATAAACCAAAAAAACGGAAAACAGAAAGTGTGCCAACAACGCTTGCAGAGCCTGCATCCACGCCAACGCCTGTACAACAGCCGCCGCCAATTCCCGTCATTATGCATCTCCAATGTTCAAGCAAAGATGTCACAACAGACACAGATTGCTTTACCTTTACAAAACAAAACCCCAGTTGTCCAGCGCTATTCGCAACAGATACAGACTCCAATCAAATCCGCACAGATTCTCAAGCTCGCCAACATTTACGGTTTGACATCGCAGCTAATGAAACGCCTGTTACCACCGGCGCCGCGCAAGAAAGCAAAAATATGCGAGATATTTGGAAAAAAATCAGAGAACTTGAATATTATTTACACACAAATACTCCCTATAAAAAATCAGCGTGTTTTTGGTGTGCGCATGATTTCGACAATCCCGCTGTATATATTCCAAAATTCTTCATGAAACAACAATATCATGTATATGGATGTTTTTGCTGCCCAGAATGCGCTGTGGCTTATTTAATGACTGAAACCGTTGACACAGCCGTGAAATTTGAACGATTACATCTTCTGAATTTTTTGTATTCCAAAATTTATAATTACACCAAAGGAATCAAACCTGCGCCAAATCCACACTATTTGTTGGAAAGATTTATGGGCAATTTATCCATTCACGAATATCGGAAACTTATCAACAATGAACGATTACTTCTGATTGTCGACAAACCTTTGACTCGCATTATGCCTGAATTACACGAAGAGAACGATGAATTTATGGTAAGCAATAAATCCATTTCTAAATCGTTAATAACTAAGCGCCCATCCATGTTTGGTCAACTAAAAACGTCTGCGACGGCAGCAACCCCAGGTGCAACAACCCCAGCAGTGGTGTAATTGTCCTTTGACTCGCGCAAACGAGCTTTGCCTGTCGGCAAATCAACGTCAAACGAACAAATCCTCTGCAAAATACATAGAAAAGTGTGCAAATGAAATTCCACAAAAACATCGCAAACACTTTGTCAACTGTAGCCCACACTTTTCAGGAAATGACATTTGACGCGTTTATTTACCTGTCTTATATTTTAATAACTGCGTCTTATTTCGGAGTGTTTGCGTCCGCTCCCCAATATTTAGATGAATTGGACTATTACGTCAGAATTTATGTGTGTTTGTTTCTTATTTGGCGGTTTAATCCTCTGCGAACAAGATACACATTTACCGCATTAGATCGAAAAATTGCGTTTAGTGCTGGACTGTTTATATTAACAACCACGGCATTACATTCCATTATTATGAATGTTGTGAGTAAATTTGTGTAGACCTTTCGGCTTGAGTTCTCTCTTATACCAAACTAGGAAAAGAGAGAACACTTCGTAGATTTTTCTTCTGGTTTTGCCACCCAACCCAGAAGAAAAAGGCAATTAATAGTCGCGATCGAGAGAAAAAATTTCGGCTATATTTCAGCGAATTCGTCGTCGGATTCCGAATCAATATTATATTGTGCTCGAATGTGTTTCAACTCTTCTTTTGTTTTTATTGCTTGCATTTTTGCATTTTTTGCAGCTTCTTTGGCTTTTTCATATATTCCTCGGTACACATCTGAATGAGATTTTAATGTAATGGTCGCGGGCGTGGTCACGGATGTCGCATTCATCTCAAATGCCGCGTCGACACCTCCAGTGGTTGCATTGATTTTGGTATTTTCAATTGTGTCATCATCGAACATTTCTGCTTCGAGTTCGTCTGGTTCGGCGGATACTTCTTCCTCCTCCTCTGCTGCAGGCGCAGAAGGAGTGTCAAATACTAATTCGAAATCATCTGTGTCATCTGCTGCGACAACCGCATTATTGCTCACAATTTCTTTTTCTTTCTGCGGGAGCAGCGCATCAACGCTATCCTCAACATCTTCCCCAGGCGCGGACCAATCAACATCCGGTTCGACATGTATTTTGTCCATTCCGATTTTACTGACCATAGATCGCGAGCTTTTGATCAAACAATTTTCAAAAAACGCGCCATCATTGTCCATTATCATGCATTGTTTCATTTCCAGTTCAATCCGAAAATTCCTGGAAGTAAATTTAATTCCCTGCACATCTAATATGGATATTATTTGAGTTTGCTCTGTTATGTCATACATGGTTTTAATTTGCTCGTTTTCATTGTATATTCTAACCGCCAATTCGTCGTTTTCTCGGGTTTTTATGGACACTCCAACTAAATAATATTTCCCCGATTTATACGTTTTTATTGGCGACGTAAATGCCCCCTCTATGTCTGTTAATTCCAGAGGATTTTGAAACCAATCCGCTGATTTGGAATATATCAACTGTTGACAAGTTGTCTCCAATTTTTCCAACCAATGAATAAAAGAACTGGCGGTATTATCAAACATTAATTCGCACACATAATGTTTCCCTGATTTGTGAATCCCCTGTTTTGTAATACACGCAGGTGTTTGAATATACAGTGGAGCTGTTGCATTGCTTATTTTGGTAAAATACGTTCCTCCTGTTAAACTTACGGGATTTGACAGAGAGAGTTGCTCAAAATCAAATGAGTCACTCGGTTCAAGTATGCCTTTTTGTGTTACAGAAACCGACATGTGCCGCTGCATTGATCAGACATTTTAGCTTTTCTGAATTAACGCGTGTTGTGGTAGCGATCCTCCAGTCGTTTCATGTTTAACTTGACAGCTAAATATGAAACTCGTCCGGCGTCATCGGACATATTTTCCCCCAGATTTCATAAAGGTGTCCGCAATAAAAATCATAAAAATACCCAGAAAAGAATACATAATAACTTCTTCCATCACTGTATCGGTTTTTTCATGTTTCTGTTCTTCCAGCAAATTAATGATGTAATTTAATTTTTGCATATATGCCGCGTCTGATCCACCGCCACCGCCGCTCATCGCCATGTCTGGCGCGATGGCTGCTGCGCCAGAACCCGCCAACAATCGTCTATGATACTCCTGCAAAGCTTTGTTGTCCATGTAATGAGTTTTGTATTGGTTGCCAGAAATGGAATCATCGGACATGGGTTGTGGGGCAAATCCCATACCAGCTACCGGTGGTAATCCAGGATTTGTTATGTGAAAATTTGCTGGACGAATGCCGCCAGCGCCACTGGTTTGAAATCCTTCTCCTGTTTGGGAGTTTTCGGGGGCTCGCGAACTTGCGTTCGCGTTCGTGATTTGACTTTTGTTAAAGGGTTCGGGTGGTCGATATTCTGTGTCATCTTCGTCGTCTTCTGCAGATGTGTGCATTTGTCGCATTTTCGTCGCGGAATCTGTCGTTGACACACTTCGCGCAGAAAATGGTTCAATCGGGAATTTTGGATAGCGTTTTTGAGTGGATTTATTGGTGCGTTTTTGGTGGATTCTGTCCGAGTCTCTGTCGCCATTGCCGCCACCTCCGCCGCTAAATATTATGCGATTATTTACTTCTTCTAATGGAGTCGCCCATGATCCCAGCATACTTCTATTATAAAAACCACATAATAAAATGGATAATTATACTTTTTGATTCCACGCGAAATCGACAAGTATTCCCAGTTTGTATTTGGATTTAAAGAAAAAATTGAAACCAAATTTTCGTTTGGTTCAATCGGCATCAATCGTCCATCACAAAGCAATAATGTCTGCAAATTTGAATACCGTTCTCGCCTTTTCCGGAAGACACGTCGCCGCTATAACAACTAAAGGAAGTGTTGTTTGTTGGGGTAGAAATGTGTGTAACGAATGCGTCGTTCCTTGGCATATTTCTGAAAGAATTGTGTCCGTTTCCTGTGGATCGACCCACACAACGGCGCTGACTCAAACAGGTAAGTTGCATTTTTGGGGTGAAATAAACAGTCATTTGAATGATATTACATATAAACAAGTCGTAAGTGCAGGCGAACACATTGTCGGGTTAACCACCGACGGAGAACTCATGTGTTTTGGCAATTCCGAAACCGCCCTTGGTCACGCTCAACTTAAGTTTTCCCAGTTTGTTGATTATCGTGCCACCCGTTTGTTTTCAAATGGGGAATGCGCGGTGGCATTGGACAGCGAAAATCGTTTGCATAATATTATTGGCAATAATCTGTTGTTGACGGAAGCAGACACACCATATCTGCAGTTTAGTTCCCCTATTGTGGATGTTTCGTTTGGCGCAAAACACACGGCTGTTTTGTGCGAAAATGGGCGAGCGTATATTTGGGGCGATAACGACTATGGACAGCTGGAGTTCCCCGCAGATTTGACTAAAAATCACCTAGTTGTCTCTCTAGAGTGTGCTATGGAAACCTATCCGGACAGCACTCGCCAAGTTGTTGCAATTGGTTGTGGTTTTTGGCACACAATTCTCACCCTCAGTGATGGTGTTGTGGTTTATATTGGTAGAAAATATAACGCTGATTACCATAAAGATATGGACGCCAATCTACTCGCGTGCTTTGAAAACACGGACATGAGAAAAATCAACGCCTTGTCCTGCAATACGAAAAAATGTTTCACGGACTATTGGAGTTGTGTTCTCCTAACAGACGATGCCGACGGCATGCAACGATTTGGTGATTATGGACACTATTACAACAAAGATTGCCGCGTAACTCCAGCGGAATGGTCCACAGACATTGTTGATGTGCGCATTGGACAACACGTAACCTTTGCTCTCACTCGGCAGGGCAAGTTGTACGGTTGGGGCGACGAAGCTTATACAGAACTCGATATTCCTTCGGATTTAGTTGTAGATACCGCTGGATATGCGTAACCGAACCAAACAATTAGAAATAGAACCATAAACCGCAAAACCCAAAAAACAGCAAAAACATTAAAAAATAATAAACGTAAAATGCGTCGCCACAAGGCGAGCTATCGTTTTTTATTGTGTCGTCGACTTCTGTTGTTGTGTTTGTATGTTTGGCGGGCAATAATCAATGAATCTAGTGGCGGGGCTGCAGCAACAGCAGCGTGTTTATATTCTCCTTCAATCCAATCCACAAAAGCATCAATCGTGCGTTCATCATTATGCGCCTGTCCTGCAGATGAATCGTGGAAATTTTGTCCAGACTCGCGGTGCACATCAGAATAATATCGTATGGTTGGGAACTCTTCTGGGGCATGTTTGCCAGGCAAATGTAACTTAGGATACACACTCTGATTTACCGAAGCTATCAATATATTGTTGCGTTTGCAGGTGGATGCAGAAATAACATTCCGCAATTTACTCCATTCTGGTCGAGTGGCAATACAGGGTCCACATCCTTCCAAATAAAATAACACAAATGTTTTTGCACCAGGCGTGGCTATGTGCGCATTGAATTTCCCAATGTTTGCCGCATCTGCTTCGGATTGTATTTCCATATATCCAGTTGTATTGCCGTTGCCGCCGCGTCGTTTGCCAGCCCGTTTTCTGCGAGTGAAAGTCATATATTTTTTACAGAGTAAAATCGACACTCGTTTTGCTTTGGCAAAACCATTATCTTCTTAGCTCGCAGAGAGATCGCCCAAAAATTTTTCTCTCGATCGCGACCAGATTACATTTTATCTTCTGTGTTGAGCGGAGAACATAACATAATTGCATTAAATTATAATTGTTTCTTCTGGTTTGGAAAAAGTGTGTGAACCGTCTTAATTAACACTATCTTACTAATTTATCTTCTGTTTTCTCTGCCAATGCAGAACAATCCAAAAGATACATGGAAATTCTTGGTCGCGATCGAGAGAAAAATTTTCGCGAAGGCATTGGAGGAAAAGTCTTCTGGTTGAGAAAGTTTCTCTCCGATCTCGTTCATAACAAACTTTCAACAACACCAATGAACAACATTTGTTTTGTGGATTTTGTCTCCCGACCGGACGGGGCTCGCCAGCCAAGAAAACAACCAACCATTTTTCTACCGGAGGAGGGGCGGCAGGTGGAAGAACACAACGGGTTTTGATTCAACACATTATCTTTTGGGTTGTTCTGTTGACAAAAAACAAAAGACAATGCCAAGACAAATTCGCCAATAACTAAGTTTCACCGAATTGTTGGCGATTCCTCTCGACCGTGACATTATCTTCTGGTTTGTTCTGTTGACGTCCGCCAGGAAAACTGAAATATTTTTCAATAAATTACAAAATGTAAAAGATAATAAGAACGACGAAAATGCAGAACAAAACCACGGATACAATATTTCGACTATTCAGAAAAATTATTCATCACATGACAGAGCTCATCAAAAAGGAACTGGAAACAGCCTGTGAAAATAAGCTTGGTGTAAATCTTGGCGACGGATCCTTTGTATGCGTGGAAATATTTTCGGAAATACACGGGGAAAACATTATTCCCATCGGAGACAACAAAGTTGTATGTGTGTTCTTCTGGGACTTCTCCTACGAAATGCGATCTGGCGTCGCAGGTTCAACCGCAATAAACAAAGAATATGGCAAGTTAAACACCTATTCAGGTTCTTCTACGATTGACTACACAACCAAAAAAATACAAACCAATTTCACAGGGAAAAACGGCGGCAAAGGAACCACTCGAATCATTAATTTGTTCGCCAAATTATTCAACGCCCTGGCATCCGGCGCGCCGGCACAGAGCGTTTAATTTATAATATTTTAATATAATATGAGCGATTTTTCGTCACCTGTGTCTGAAGTATTTGATGGTAAATTTTACAGGGATTTCTACGGACTTTCCCCAGATGAATTCAAAGATGACAGCAAAATTTACGAGCAATATCACCAAGTCGGGAAATCCAAAGGGCGAGTTGTCAACAAAGAACAATTAAACGCTGCGATTTCCAAGATTTTGAATTTCAACTCTGAATTATATTCAAATATTAATTTGTCGTTTGACCACAAAAACACCGTATTAAAGAAATTCAAACTCAACGCGTCATCGAGCGTTGACCATTTTTTCTCCGCAGGCGGCAACTTGACCGGCATCAATCGCGCACGCATTTTGAACGATAACGATTTAATCGCCTATAATAACCGCTGGTTGCAACTTGAAACCGCGGTCGATGCGGCGGTGAAGTTTGACATGGAGTTTTATGCAAATATGTACGATATTCCAGATTCCACTGGGTCTCGCCGAGATTTGTTTTTACATTGGTTGACTCGTGCGGTGTTTGTTGGTGAATTGCCCAGCGAAATGTACCTTGATGCGGCAAAACGAGCGCATTTATTCAACGATTTGCTGGCAGTGTTGATGGAAGCTGGCGTGGATGTCAACTTTGTTATGCAAAATTACATGGATGTTATGGCGGCGTATTGTGTTGCTAATGAAATTGTCGTGCCCGGGGCGTTGACACCTCTGCAGAAGATGATGTTCTTGTTGTTTAATTCTGGACAGAAATTGCGAGTGTTTTTCAATGCGGCTGAACAGTCCGCCTATGTTGCGTCCAATTCCGCCGCTTACGCAGACGCCATTGCACAAATTAAAGCCGATGCTCAGGAAGATGCTGCGCGCATGGCATCCGTTGGATATTCCAAACGCGCCGCGGAATTGGAACGAGATAAACGCCGAATTGTGTTTAAAAATGCTCCGTTTGAATTGAAACCTGTAGGGGCGCTGAAGTCGTTAAAATCCATGCGCACTTTCGCCAGCGACTCGTTTATTTCTATGTTTGCAGCTTGCAACAAACTTTCCGGTGCCGTCGCGGGCGCAGTGTCCGGGGCTGCTGCAGATGTTGCTGACCGAGAACGAATGTTGTCAGACTATGTCAGCGTGATTGCTGTGAGAGAACTCAAAAAGTGCGCGGGATTAGACATTACATCCATGGATTTCAAGAATTTTGTGCTGGATTTGGTGTACAATGTGTTTTCTTTCAAGAAAATCGCTGGGGCTGCTGGTAAATCCGAATACAACGAATTCATTTTGCAGAAAACCATCGGCATTCTCTCTGCATTGTATCAATCGCGAGCCTTATCTGGGTTTGAAGACGTCCTGTTCGCTGACATCAAGTTCCTTATTGAAAACAAACGTATTCTGAAACTCGGCAAGATTTTGTTGACCATTATTCCCAATTTAATTTTGTAAATTTCGGGTGGGCGCAGCAGGCGTTAGTTAACTTATTGTAACCTTTTTTCTTCTGGTTTTGGTTGCTAAAACAGAAGAAAAACGCACATAAAGACATTCAGGGGGTATGTACATGTCCGAGACACCTTTACACGAATCACTTGCTTATGATTTTTTAAAGTATTATTGTTCTGTTACTCCAGAAACTCAACTACAATTAGATTCAATCACACCAAAGGAAGCAGAAGATTTTATTTATAATGTGTGTTTACACGATTCTTTAAAAATGGTGCATTATTTGCGCGATTATTTTGGTCCGCAAAATGTTTCACAACCAAACATTGCGCCCGCAGACGCAGATGATACATCCACAGTGGTAAAAGTCGGAAAATTTCCGGGATTTAATCAAGAACAACAATGCAATGTGTTGGTGATTGGCAGAAGAGGATATGGCAAAACAACGTTGTTGAATGATTTGGTTGCTCAGTTTCCAGAGAGAAAAGTTGTGAGAATTAACAATGAACAAGAACTTTTTCTGTTTGTAGAAGAACAAAAGGCAAAATCTCGACGCGGAGAAGCTGAAGATGTGTCACTTGTTATGAACGATTGTTTGTGTCCTGATCAAATGCACAATGCAGCATTCAAAGAAATATTGTTAAACGGAAGACATTACAAGGTGAATGTGTTTGTGGCTTTTCAATATGCCGTGGAACTTTTGCCACAATTGCGGACCCAATTCGACTACGTATTTGCTCTTAAAGCTGAATACCATTGTCATAGAAAATTATTACACAATCATTATTTTGCAGGCGCATTTGCAAAGTATAAAGAATTTGAACAGGTGTTTTCAGAAGTAACTTCTGAGCCATACAATTCATTGGTGATTGAATGGATGGAAAATACGTGTTGGTATTATTGTGCTCCCGCGCCAAAAACGACCGATGTTGTGGATGAATTTTTAAATACTCTTGCTGATAGTTTGCCTTTTGTAAGTCAACTTAGCTCGTCAACATCGGATTTTGCCGCTGACAATTGTTTGGATGTTGCGCCGCAAAATTGTGAAAACAAATCTGATGTAATTCATTTTTTCCCGGGATTTGATCAAAAACAGCAATGCAACATAGCAGTAATTGGCAAAAGAAATACTGGAAAAACCGAATTATTGCATTATCTATCATCTTTATTTCCCGAAAGAACTGTAATAACTATTCAGCATTTGCACGAACTTGAACTAAATATGCTTGAACAAAAACAAAAATGCAAGGATGGTTGCGCAAAGGACCTTATATTTATCATAGACGACCTTATAGCAACTATGTTTGAAAAGAATAAAGAAAATATATTAAAAACTGCCAAAAATTACAAAGTAAGCATCTTTCTAGCTCTTCAATTTCCAACCCAAATAAAACCACTTTCTCGAGAACATATTGATTACGTGTTTGCGTTGCAGGAAGATTATAGTTGTGCAATAAAAAATTTGTACACTTTCTATTTTGAAGAATTGTTTCATTTCGGAACTTACAAAGAATTTGAAGATGCGTTTTCGAAATTTACATCATTAGCGCCATGTTCAGCTATGGTGGCAGATCTTCGCCTAAATACGTGTTGGTTTCACTATTGGCGCAAACCTTGCGAACGCAAACAGAAATTATTGAATAAAATAGAGAACGCTATTCGGCAAAACGTAGATATAAGTACAATAAAATTTGTAGTCGACGCGATGAGCGAATACATTGAGTGTGAGGCAAAATAAAAATACCCATGTTTTCACCACTCAAATAAAAATATTCCCGATAAACTTGAACTGGTTTATCGGGAATATTTTGATACGCATGATGATGCCAAGGCTCAAAAACCACATAAAAACATGTAAGATAGATATGTCATGTCTCAATTTAGTGACACAATTACTTCGAAATCGATAAACAACACGACTGCAAAAAATCTCGAATTCCCGGGATTTAATGTCCGAGATTTGGAATGTTGCAATGTGTTGGTAATTGGTAAAAGCGACAAAACAGCTTTGTTGAACGATTTAGTTTCTCAGTTTCCAGAGAGAAAAGTTGTAAGAATTGTCAATGAACAGGAACTTTCTCTGTTTAGGAAAGACCAAAAGGCAAAATCTCTGCAAAAAGAAGCCGAAAATATCTCTCTTGTTTTGAATGATTGTATGAGTTATGATCAACTACTTAGTTGTGAGGCTTTCAAAGAATTGTTGTTGAATGGAAGACGTTTCAGTGTGAATGTATTTATGGCTGTTCAATATTCTGGTCATTTTTCGCCACAACTGCGAGCACAATTCGACTACATATTTGCCCTAAAAGACGAAATTTTGAATAACAGAATATCATTGTACAATTATTATTTTTCCGGCGCATTTAAAACACGTGAAGAATTTGCGCAGGTTTTTTCAGACGTAACTTCTGAATCTTACCATTCGTTGGTCTTAGATAATCGACAAATTAAAAATTGGTGGTATTATGGTGCTCCTGCGCCCGTATCTGTAGATGAACCTGTCATCGCCGCCAACACTCCTGGCACTCAATTACAAACCTTCGCTGGGTTTGATCCAGAACAGCAATAAAATGTCCTAGTACTTGGCAAATCAAAGTCCGGAAAAACGACTCTGTTGAACCATTTGGCGTCGTTGTTTTCTGACAGAAATGTTAACCAAGTTCAATCCATGTTTGGTCTTGAAGTCGACGCAACTATACAACAAGACAAATTCGAAGATGGGTGTGCAGAAAATCAAGTGTTCATTTTAGATGAGATTGCATCGTCGTCTGGGTTATCTATGACTGCAGAAAACATTCTGAAAACCGCAAAAAAACACAAAATAAGTTTGCTATTGTCAGTGGACCTTTATTCGGGATCTTACAAAAAACTGTCTGAATATGACAAAAAATTTTTTGATTATGTGTTTGTTTTGCGCGAAGACTCCACCTCTTATATTGAAAAGTTGTATAATCATTATTTCAAAGATGTGTGTTCTGCCGATTGCGAAGAGTTCAAAGATTTGTTTTTGAATGTCACGTCGACGCCCTATTCCACCATAATCGCTGATCGTCACAACAAGATTTGCATGAAATATACCGCACCTGCCCCACCTACACCACCACCTACACCACTCCCTGCGCCAGAGGAGAAAACCATTCCAGAAGATACGACACAGCCTACATCGCTCCCTACGCCAGAGAAGGAAACAACTCCGCAAGAAAAGACGCCCACCTCAAAGGTTGAGTTTGCAGTCGCAAACGAACCGTTTTCTTGGAAAACTGATTTGCCGACAGGCAAAGCTTGTTTGCGCGAGTCAAAGGATGAAACCGTTTTAGAGGAAGCAGAAGATTTCTTACGTAGAATTATGGATGCTGTAAACCTATTGGACCCGACTGTAGATGTGGACAAAATTTGCGAAGATGTGCGCAAAATTCATGCGATTTATAATATGACAGAAACGTATTTGCAAACCATTCAAATTGCAGCAACAGAGGTTTTAACTAAAGCAAATGGGGTGGCACAACTCGGAAACAATCCCCACAAACTATAACAATGTCTGCCGCATTATTTAACAACTCGTCGTCAGCGTTTGCAGCCAATGCCGCCGCCGCTGCATACACAACACAACTTGCCACACTCCGCGAAAATTTGTCTCAGTTGCTGGAAGATTTCAAAGATCGTTATGTGGAATATAAACTAAATCCTGCGAATTCCGCTGCACATGACCAATACGACGTTGCTATGTACAACATTCAGCAAAACAAAAAAGACTTGATTGAATTATCAAACGCCGTGTTTCGTTCCATTCAAACCACAAACGATGCTGCTGCTGAATCCGATATCCGCACAGCTCGGGCAAAACACAAACAAGATGTTGCTGCTAGACGCGCCGCCGATGGCAAGCATCGAGCCATGGCAGCTGTGGAACGCCGAGATGAAATGGAAGACATTCATAATACATCTTATCTTAGGAATTGGTCCATGGTCGCGTGTATTGGTTTCGGATTATGGCAAATCCGCAGTCTCTTTTCTGCATCTGCTTCTTCTTCTGTGTAAACCAGGCGCCGCGGCAAACAAATGAGTTCACACAATTATTATTCTATTTCATGTAATTATAATTGTGCCACCACCACCGCTAATGCAAACATCCACCGCAAAACAACCACAATTAACGGAATTTGATGTTAGACATTTTTTATCTTCTGCCCTTGAAAAAAGTCATATAGCAAAACAATTGTATTATAAAAATTTATATAGCATTTTAATCGGGGTTGGATTTGCTGTGTTGATTGGATTGATTGTCATGTATCGCCGCAAAAAACGATTAACTCCAGAAGAAAAAGCCGAAAAATTCAGAAAAGGTCATGAATATGTTATGGAGAGAATCCGCAAGTTGAAAGAAAATCAAATACAAGCTGAACAACGAATGTTGACGGGTTTGCCATATATTGAGTTTTTGTGACCGAAAAACTGAAACGTGTATTACCCCCAATAAACCCAACTAACTAGCAATATGAACACAAAAATCTCATGTACACATCATACGGCTGTTGTGACTACAGAAGGACGGGTCGTTTGTTGGGGATATAATAAATATAAACAATGCGATGTTCCTGCAAATTTGGAAATGGTTGTTGCAGTTAGTTGTGGATATTATCATACGGCAGCTTTGACCGCGGAAGGACGGGTAGTTTGTTGGGGAAATAACTCACGTAGACAATGCGACGTTCCCGTAGATTTGGAAAAGATTGATCAAATTTGTTGTGGTTATCAGATCACAATTGCAATAACCACAGAAGGTCGCGTTGTTTGTTTTGGCGATAATTATCGCGGTCAATGCAATGTTCCTGCGGATTTGAAAAACGTCATTTCCGTCAGTTTAGGATTTGAAGGTTACATTGCAGCATTGACCACAGAAGGACAAGTTGTTTGTTGGGGAGATGACAGGTATAAACAATGTGATATTCCTGCGGATTTAGAAAATGTTGTTGCGATAAGTTGCGGATTTATGCATGTTGCCGCATTAACTGCAGAAGGACAGGTTGTTTGTTGGGGAGATAACACGCGCGGTCAATGCGATGTTCCTGCAGATTTGCCTGAAAATGTTGTATACATCAATTGTGGAGACTTGGAAATTACCTTGGCTATGACTTCAAGTGGAAAAGTGTTTTGTTGGGGAAGTAATTGTGATGGATTTTGTGATGTTCCTGTGGATTTGCCTGAAAATATTGTGCAAATCGGTATTGGCATTGAAATGTCCGTTATTGTTGCATTGACATCTGATGGAAAAATCGTTTGCTGGGGCGATAACACCTCTTGGGCAGATGAATTGCTGTTGAGTGAGAATTTGATACATGTTTGTTGTGGTAATTTTCACATGGCTGCTATAACTGACGACGGACAAGTCATTTGTTCTGGCGATGAATTTTACGCCGATGAACTTGTTGTCCCCGAAAACTTGGTCGCATGTACAGAAATGGTAATATTAATGTAAATGTCCCAAATCTCATAAAATTGACACAAAATAATTGCGTTAACCAAGAAGCTTAAACTCTCAAAATATGAACGAAACTCCTAATTCGGTGCACTTGCAAATGAGTTCATCGGCGTTTGAAAACCAGTGTCGCAAACAAGCGGCGGATATTGCTGTTGAATTACGAAAAACAAAACATATGTTTATAATACTTGTTCATTTTTCAATTGACCAACGTCGACTGAAAAATTGAAACCCATTTCGGATTGAATATAAAAACATAAAATACAAACGCAAACATGGGAAACACTTTGGAACAAGCAAAGCAAAAATACAATGGTCAAATTGTGTCAGGATATCCAGTTGATGTTGATGCGACATCTTATTCTGTAAATTATGAGGCTGATGATGGAACTGGAAAAATGACAGTGGATTCAACTGCCAAGCAGATTGTTATTACACACATGCACACAAACGTTTCCGGTGAACAGAGTGTGCATGTGTGTAATATTGTAAGAGTCGGAGCGTCAAATAACGTTGGATATTCGCCAGAAGGTGATTCGTATAGTGAGATTTTTATGTATAATTCATACGCGTTCGGGTGTGATGTCGATGGTGATTCTATAATAATTAAACACTTCAATCGACATATTTGCGTGGAAATTAAAATAAAAAATACTCAAATCGCGACAACACGGAAGATAATTCAAGTAAATGAAAATCTAGCAATCGTCAGTCACTTGATATCTCATTGTCTATTGACAAGACAAGACACACATTTACAGACAGACTAAACCAGACAAACTGAATCCAGACAAAACAACAATAAATGTTTGACTGCTTACATATTTGCGTTTTGCCGCCGCACTTCCCTTCTGTTCAAGTTTGCAAACGAAACCGAAGAGAAAGTAAAAAAGTAAATAGTGAGTGCGTAGCATTCACTATGAAATGTTCTAATCGCGCATAGGGGAAACTGGGTTCCCTACTTTACATATTCTCCCCTGCGGTTTTTTTACCATGACAATTCCGACATAACGCGACCAAATTTTGCACATCATTGCCTCCGCCATATTCCAGCCGAATTCGGTGATCGATTTCAAACGTGTGATCCAGTTGATTGCGACAATGCCCACATTTCCAATCTTGATTGGACGCAACATATTTCTTTTTGGTTTCACTGACGACCCGTTTTTTGCGGTCACCTGCACCCACGCCCACACCACCAGCAAACGGCAATGTTCCTTGGGCAAATGTTTGATACTCCCCTGTTGCAGCCGCAGCCGCTGCCCCGGATTCATATTCATTATTCACAGATTGCATGAAACCCCCGCTCCCTCCACCGCTACCCCGAGTAAAATCAATAATTGGCGACAATATTCCCATAGATGATTTATCAATTGGCAAATATTTCGCATAGGTTCCCGCACAATACAACATTTCTCTCCCTCTGGCTGGATGGCAACGCAACAAAAAACACGCTCCTAATCCAATGGCTCCATAAAACGCGATGGTCCAATATTTTTTGTACGAAAACAATTGTTTTACATATTTTCCATCTGTGTGCGTATTGTACATTATTGCAGCTGTTACAAGTATTATTAGTATTTCTAATCGCATGATATGTGCGTTATTCTCTGTTATACTTTTTACAGAGTAAAAACGTTTCCGGCAAGAAAAACCTGCAATAAATATATGAGCTCCAAAGATGTATCAGAAATGAATATGAGCAGTGCTCGCAGGAAAAACGGACACAAAATGAGTTGCACATGTCATATTTGCGAAAACATGGCAAAGAAAAACTCGCGTGGTGGCTATCAAGAAGATATTCAAAAAGAAACTTTGAAACGTTCTGGCGGTTCTGGTAAGAAAAACGGACACAAACCAGATTGTCGTTGTCCCATATGCGTAAATATGTCTGGATCTCGTTCACGATCTCGGTCTGCGTCGGCATCTGCGGCAGGCGGCTGTGGTTGCAAATCTGGAGGTAAACGCCGAACTGCAAGTAAATCCCCAAGCAAAAAATTGCTACAGAGAGAAACCAGTCATCATTGTCCAGATTGCGATTGCAAATTATGCAAAGAATTGCGCGCTAAATTATCCATGTCTGGCGGTGGTGACGACGCTTCATCGACTCCCATGCCGTCCGACACTTCTGCTCCATCAACTCCTATGCCGACAACGCCCACAACTCCTGCAAGCTCTGACGCCGAATCGTCCGCCAGTGGAGGCAGTCGCAGAAGACATCGTCACCGTTCTCATCGCAGACATCGCAAAACTCACAGACGAAGACGTTAGATGTGACTGCTACGTAATCTGTTTGTGATGTGACTTTTTATTCCATTATTTTCTGTGTTGGTGACCAAACCAGAAGAGAATCGCAGAAAATTTTTCTCTCGATCGCTACCAAGGTATTCCGATTCCCCTGTGTTGGCAACCAAACCAGAAGAGAATCCCGGAAAATTTTTCTCTCGATCGCGACCAACAATTTCATTATCTTCTGGGTTGGCGTGTAAGACGACGGCTTGCCTTGCAAGCCCAATCCTTGGTTCCCTACCCTACACCTGGTTTACTGTAATATAGGACAATATTCCCAGCAAAATCGCCAACAACCAAATTGGAAAAATGGTTTTGTGACTATTTCCCACCCCAAATTGCAAAATCTCTCCTTGGGTAGTAAATAACCATTTGGGACGTATCCACTGTAGTGTTCCATATAAAAAAATATACAATGCAATCGCGGATATTAATTTGTTATTTTTTACGTAATATAAGTGCATTTGTCCACGACTTATATTATGTTCTGTAATTATCTTCCGTTGTAGCCGCTGCTGTTAACGACGTCGCGGCAGCAGCAACAGTCATAAATTTTTGCAACACATTTATGGCAGATTTAGCCGCCAATTGTTCGGCTTTTTTCAATTTTTTGTGTGACCCTTCTGCCAAATATATAATTACATCGTTTTCCAGATCACACGTTGCACTACCTTCCCGTAATAGTCGGTGTATGTCTTGAAAACTCTCAAATTCGTCAATATATAACACCTGTTTTGTCACAGATTCCACCAAGCTTTCCGATATGCCAATGTGGTGGTTGGTTTTCCTGGGAAAATGCAAATATACTCCTGTGGTAAATCCTGTGTCCGCATCTTTGCCAATTTGTGAATAAATTGGCACATTTTTAAATTCCCGCTGTATAATTATTTGCAAATTGGTCTTATAATTGTCATTTTTGCTGATAAATTCCGTCCAATCTACGTGAGTTTCCAATATGGTTTCCAAAAAACGCCGAGTCATTTTAAATGCCGGCAATTCTCGGTCATCACCGCCTTCCATATCCCGACATCCGGCTTCCTCTTCTGGACAAGTTGGTAGCGGAGTACTAAAATTCATAAACACCGCCCCTAGAAATGCCTCAAATAAACAACCGAGTTTATTGTAATATGTTCGGAATTTGTTTTCCTCTAAATTTTTGCAAATGAGTAACCATTTGTGCAACCCCATCGCATATGCAATTTTGCCAATATTTTCATTCTGAACAATTGCGATTTTTATTGTTGTCATAAATTCTTCATCTTCTCTGGAAAAACGCCTATACAAATACAATTTCGTTATATTTTCCAACATTCCATCGCCAAGAAATTCCAAATTCTCGTTCGATTTGGATTTGATTTTCACACATCCTTCTGGAGCATACTGATTTATTCCACCGGGTTTATGCGCCCCAGGTTTAACATAGGAGGAATGCACAAATGCTCGTTTAAATAACATCGGGTTTCTGATCAATTCTTTCCGAGTTCCAGGCAACCCATATTTATTTAATATTCCCACAATTTCATCTTCGGTTATTTCCACATTCGCGGGATTGAATACTTCTGCGTGCTTTTTCTGAGAATCCATGTGTTGTTTGTCGGCAGTGGCGGTATATTCATTTGACTAAGTATGTTTATTTCAGTTTTTGTGGCGCCAACCACAGAAGATAATGGTAAAATTGGTCGCGATCGAGAGAAAAATTTTTGGAGAACGCGACCGATTTTACTCCATTATCTTCTGGGTTGGCGACGTTTAAGTTTGCCAGCAGCAAACGACCCGGCAAACTTTATCGGCGTATTTTTTTTGTGTGTCTCCAGGGAAATGTGTGGTTTGAACGACGCGTTTTTTTGCGCCCACCTGCCATTGGCAATTTGTCTTTTTTCTCTGTGGGGTTTTCTGGCGGATTCATGGAAGGTTTTTGTGCAACGGGCACAGAGGAAACAGCGGCGACAGTCGCCGTTGGCTGCGCCATAACAGCCGAATATACGGGTTTTATTACATATGGTTTGCCGACAATTTCCGCATAAGCTTTTCGAATGGAATTATATCTCGATGAACATTGCAGGGACGACAATTGTTTGTCCGACATACTTTTCCCCTGAACTAGCTCCATATCGATGACGATTGAAAACGTAAGTCCCGTGGCTTTTCGCGAACCATCTGGATTATACGTTGACTCACGCATATTGTCGCTTAAAACTTCTTTTACGCCACCGATCATATTTCTTCTGTTGACGCCACCAACACCGCCGCCACCCAAAGAAGATGCTCTGACTCGATTATAAAACAGTCTTTCGAAATTCGCATTAAATGTTGTCGTATTTCTGCGCAATTTGACAACTGTTGTATTAAATTCGCGCATATAGGTTGTTAAAAACAAAAATTCTTCAGGGGAAGGTTTCAACGTCGCATAATAAGATCCATATATGAAAAAATTCATGTGAAATGGCACTGGAATGACGTCCGTAAACACAGATGCTATGAGTGTTAGTCTTGGAAATAAATATCGCATGGTCATCAATTCAAAATGATTATTTTCATGATACAATATGATTACGCGGTCTGTACACGCGGATTCATGCGCATAATTTTGAACAAAACACCGCAGTTTTTGTGTGGCTTTTGTGGTCGCGGTCGCGGTCGTGGTCGTGGTCGCAGTAGCAGCAGTGGTCGCAGTAGCAGCAGTGGTCGCCGTTATGTTTGAAAATGTAATAATGTTGATATTTAGTGTTGAACACAAAGCTTCTATGGCTGCAAAATTTGCCCAATAATCTTTGCTCATTAAATAATTTTGTATTTCATCTGCTCGCATAACTCTGAATGGACGCCGATTTTCTTCCACATCTATCGGCATAATTCTCGGTTTATATACCAGAAAATTCTCATGCAAATTGTACAAATGATTGACAAGTTCCATATACCCCTGCTGATTTATGTCTCCATGTTGAACCAACGCCTGTTCCATAGCGTCATTTAATTCAGTCGTTAAATGATCTGCGACCTCTAACCATTCGGCAATTGTGTTTTGCGGCAAATGCGTCACATAATACGCCACCAATTCGCGAATAACTCGGCTTGTAAATAACTGAGATGTACCATATTGATTATATGTAATGGGTTGCATGTGTTCAATAATTTGATAATTGTACATGTTAATGCCCATGGCAACTGCATAAAAAAAACAATCTCCATCCGCCGGTCCAGAGAGAACTTTCATTTGAGAACACGCTTGTCTGTATGTATCGGCATCCAGTTTGCCTCTGCTGACCATGTCTTCATTGTCATTTTCGTTATTTCCAGTTATAACAGAATAAAAAGCATCTATTGTTGGTTTTGATCCGGACGAATTTACAACTCTCCTGAATATAGAATAAAATTCATTACTTGTGAAATACTCGTACACTTTTCTGGTGGAATTCGCAGATACTTGCAATGTTCTGAAATATTCCTCTTTGGATGTTCGAATGGTTCCAGGAGTTTGCATGGCAGGTGTTTCTGGGGTTTGCGGAATAAGTAGCGACGGAAGTGCCGGGGCAGGTTGTGATATCGGCGCCGGTTGTGGCGCCAGCAGCAGTGGTGATTCAGGTTCCGAAGAAGTATGCGACGTTTCATCCTGAGTCGTTTGTTCTTCAGTCGCGAACTCTGTTGAACTGATTGACGGATTTTTATTTGCAAGTGCAGGTTTGGGTGTGTTATCTCTGCGATTAAGCGGTAATGCCATAGGAAGTTTGGCTTCACGAGGCAATTTATATTCCATTTTTCCGGTTCTTCTATCAAATGGGTTTTTTGATTTTTGCGCAGTCCCAGAAAAGTTCCAGAAGGGAGAAGAAAATCCAGAAGATGTCGTTGCTAATGACTGCCCCGACGATGCCGATGTAATAGTTTTCTTCCAATCTCCATTCGACCATTGATAATCCGCAATCGTATAGACATTTCCTCCAATATTGATGACAGATCCGAGAGAAAACAAGGTACCCAACGTCATTTGTATGTTATTGTCTACATATCCCTTCTGTATGGCTTCGGTTAAATTCCCCAATGGTTTTTGATCAATCGAATTCATCAGAGATTGAAACAAACTTGTGTTGAAAAATTGTCGAATGCGATAATACTCTGGTTTCGAATCAATTGCTTGCCGAGTGAGTTTAATCAACGGATTGAATTTGACAGAACTATCATCTGTTCCAGCATCTGTAAGGGTCATAGCTGGCGTGTATGTCAACACTTGTTTCCCTGGAATACTTGTTCTCAGTGTTATATTTAATTTGTCTGGAACCGTTAACATATACTTTTGTCAGAACAAAACGATACTTGTTTTTGTGGAGTATAAAACTGAAACCCACTTATTCAGCAAAATGATATTGCCAATGCCTAGAATGGAATTTACTTCCCACAATAACAACACTGAGTCTTCTGATGAAGCAGATGTTACATGCACGCGTGTGTACGTAACATCCGCATATTTTGCGCCAAAAATAGATGGTTCTTTTGCGGAATTACTGCAAGAATATGCCAATATGCGTCGCCGCGCTACACCAAATCAAACAGAGGATTGTCCGTAATCATCATACTGCAATATTCTTCTGGATATTTCGCGTAATCAACCGGCGCATAAATGCCTGCATCTCTGGCGTTTTCCAATATAAATTTGAAATTTTCCCAAAAGACTTGTTTATGTCCTTCACTTTCTGTGGCTATATGGGACAATTCATGCAATGCAACAAATGTCAAGGTGTTCATATCAATCAATTTGGATTCATCCTTTCGTTTGTTCAGACAAAACGCTATTTTTTGCCCTTTGTTTTCACTATATGCGGTTAATTCGCTGGTGGGCAAGGTTTCACTGATAACATTTGGATCAAATCCTTCGACCAATCTCTGAGTTCTTGGATCATTGGGGTGGCGCTCTTTCATATAATCCACGACATCTTGCATTCTTTTGCCGACATCCGCCAACATATTTGCAGCTAATTCCATTTTTTCGTTCTCTCTGACACAATATTTGTTACCATCTCTGGATGCTATGATACATTTCAAATCAAATGCGTCGGATTGATAATAAATAATTAGAGCAATAAACAAAATCCCTGCCATAAAAACATAAAAAAATGCATCTGGTATGTCGTCAAACATACAAAATGCAGGCATTTCTTTTTGTGTGTGTGCGGGTTTATTCCGCTTGGTTGTTTAGCGAACTATCTTCTGTGTTGGGCAGCAGAGAGAAACAAAAAGCTTGTCCAGAAGATTCACAATAATTCAGTTGCACCAAACAGCTTGTTTGCTTTGCAAATCCGTTGGTGATAATCTTCTGGACAAGCGGAAAAATTTTTCTCTCGATTGCGACTATTTTATTAACTATCTTCTGGGTAGAACGGCAGACAGGCGATTACGGTTTCACAAACACATACAAATACTGGTTTTCATACGCACATTTCACCATGTCCACTTTAGCGTGTACCAAAAATCCCGCTTGTTGTGCCAAGTTCACAATCGTTTCAATATCATCCATATACAACCTCTGTTCATGTTTGCGAGTTTTGCCGTTATTAAACCGAAATTTCTCTTCAAAGGTTGCGACGTCACCCGAAGGTGGTAAATCAAAATTCGATTCATACACAAAATTGTTGAATGTTATTTTCGTGTTGGTAATCCGATTTTTTGCATATTTCTGCGGTGACACAATATACAGGGGATTTCCCGGAGGTAATATCGGATCAAATCGATGTTTGTCCACCAAATGAACAATCAAATATCCTCCGGGCATCAACCAATCCATGCAATTCGCGAAAAACGCGGATTTGTTTTCCATGTAATACAGAGTAAAATACAAACATAAAATATGTGTCAGCGAATGTGGTGGAAACAACCCGTGATTCATTGCATTTCCTGTCATAAAATTGCCGGCGATATCCGGAAATTCCGTGCGAGCTTTGGCGATCATTGCCGGTGATATATCTACGCCCGTTACCCGCAGCCCTTGGGCAGACAATTCGTTTACGTGATGCCCGGTTCCGCAGCCAATGTCTGCTATTATGCTGCGGGATGTTGGCGATGTGGAATTGATTATTGTCCCAACTTCGTAATCGTTTTTGATCCGATTATACACCAGATCATCGTATATACCGACATAAAAATTGTCAAACACATCTGTATCTCGTTTGTATGTGAATGCCGTGTCTGAGTTGTCTCCGACCATTCCTTCTCTCTTTTTGCTGTGTTTGCACAGAGAGATGGCGACCAAAAAAAGTCCCAAAATGACCGCCAATTTGCCAACCCCCGGCAATTTGGCGTAATATTTTTGAATACCTGCAAACACCCCAAATAATTTCTTCATATCGGCAGGTTTTGTATGTATTATCTGACTATTTTTTGTGTATAAACATTTTATGAATGCAGACCAAGAGTCAGAAGGATCACCCCGGGCAGTAGATTATGAAACACTGATGCGACAAGCCGCTGACACGAACCCAGCAGATTTGACAACTCACACAATAGATCGTTTGGGACTGGATGCCGACTCGGTAGAGAGTGTTGAAATCTTGGATGTCAGGAGAGAAGCGGATTTCAAAGTCTGCACCTTTTCGGGATTCAAAAGAACCGAAGTCAAAAACGAATTCTTGAAATCTCTGTTGTTGGCGAAAGTTGAACCAGCTTGCCATTGGTGTGCAGAGCTCGTTTGTTCAGGTCATTTCGCAGATGTATGGGAAGTTATTATTCTGTTTTTTAGCAGATATGTTCATTTAAGTAACGCGATTATTGCCCCGTATTTACACATGCGGCTGCGAGATTTCCTGGAAATCGTCCAAAACGGCTATTCATCCCAGCTTTTATACCTCAGAAACAACGCCAAAATACGCAGATTGTTCGCGGAAATCGCCTGCATATTATGCGAAGTAAAACAGCGGCATAGGTTCGATAATGTCAAAATCAACAACGATGATTTAAACATTATTACCATCAAAGATCGTTTTTTGGCACCTTCTGCGGAATATGCAGAGGCGTTTTTTCTGGACGAAGATCCAAAAGAATTGTTCCCGTTTATGAATGAATTGGCGTATAGTGTTTCAGAAGATGGTTGCGATATTATTACGGCTTGTTATTGGATCGAATGGATTTTTGAATTCGAATCTCGGTGTAAATCACACAAAGATAAATTGACGTGCGAAAGACGTATGTACAATTATGCCCGAGTGGATTCCAAATGCCAGAAAGACATTGTGTGGATGATCTGGAATTGTTTCTTAGCCGAAGCGGAATTGCGAGAGAACGCAGAAATATTGCTGAAATTCATACGAGGAATTATGGGATTATTCGCATTTAAATATGCCGCAGGTTGCCACAAACGCCGGAAATTCTCTCTGTATTTCGCGGCGTATTTATTGTGCGAACCATGTACGTTTGAACGAGAAATCCTTCCTCGGTCAAAACGTCCCATCATTGGCGCAATTGTTGATAATATACACAAAATTTATGAACCCATGAAACAGAATGAAGTGTATGGAAATATGGAATATTTAATAGGGAACTCTATGTCTGTGTCCACGATTTCTTCTGTGCCCGCCGCCATGTGATTTGCGTGTTGTGCGAATTGTTCTATTTATTTTCGGGACCCTGAAAATAAATTAAAATCATTGGCGTTCTAGGAAAAATTTTTCTCTCGATCGCGACTAGTTTTACCAATTTCTCCTCGGTTGTAGCAGAAAGAACAGAACGTTAATGAGAGAAGTGTTTATATGCCCACAAAGCCCCGATGGCTCCTGCGGTTTCACAGACAATATATGGTAATACGTCCCTGCGTTGTAACCTGCCTGCGGAATATAATGACAAAACAACCGCTGGATTAAATGCTCCACTAGAAATTGGTCCACCAATCAGCACAGCTACGGCTAACGCTGCACCAATAGCCATCCAATTTCCCGTGGCAAGAATGACATACATCAACAACATTGTGCCGAAAAATTCAACTGCGAGTTTGTGCATTTTGCTGCGCGTTCAGATATACTTTTGTTAGAAAACAAAACGATCCTCGGTGTTGTTGGTTTTGTTTCTGCTAAAATATATGCCAAAACTGCCGCGTTGCAAAAAAGGAACTCACCGAATTGGAAAAAATTGCGTTCCGAAAATTGAACTAAATTTTCGCAAAACTGCGAAACGCACAAAACGAGTAAGATCAACCATGGAAACGATGCCATAAAGGTAAGGACCACTTTTATTTTGGAGAATGGCGAAGAAATTCCCCTGTGGATGTGTCAGAAGCCGCGCGTGAAATTTTGACATTACTCGGTGACTTAATTGGCATGAAACCTAAAGATATGCGCAAATTAAACAAACAAGAATTGGCGAACACTATAAAACCATATATTAAATTTGAGGTGAATAAATAATGCGTGTGTGCCAAATAAAAACATGAACGTTTTACCGTTTTTATTGTGTTTTTTCTTCTGTTGTGTGTGTAACATACCGTGCTGCACGCCTCCATGCTACCATCTCTCCACACTCCAGAAGAAAAACGCGCAATTGCTGCAGCAATCAAACCCATTACGCCGGAAGACGTTGAGAGAGAAATGGCTCAATTGAAAAATATTGGCGCGAGAGCTTGTGACACAAATTCCAGAACCTTAACTGGAAATTCCGTGGTTGACTATTTTACTTTCCTGGAGAGACTGGAAACTCGTGGCAAATATAACCTGAATTTTTTCGAATTCCTCAGTAATTTGGACACGTTTAAACAGAAAAAATACATACAAACAATGCTCCAGTATTATAATTCTGTGAAAAACAAACGAGGACAAAAACACGAATACAAAGTCCTGAAGGAGGTCTACAACATTTGCATTAGCGCTATCAACATTATGCGACCTCTGACATGTATGGAAATATTTACTCGATATGGCTCCCGAAGAGTGTTGAATTTTTGTGCAGGTTGGGGTGGTTCCGCTGTAGCTGCGGCAGCTTTGGACCTAGATGCTCATTATGGGGTGGAAATTAACACTCGATTACGCGAACCATACGCCAATTTGACGGTATTTTTGGGCAGCCGCAGTAACACAGAATTCCATTGGTCCTTTCAGGATGCCGCAAAGGCGGATTATGCCGCATTAGGCTGGATATATGACACGGTTTTTGTCTCTCCGCCGTATTATTTCGTGGAAAAATACCCTGAAAACGTTGACTACGTGTCCAAAGAAGACATGAACGTGCGATTTTATATTCCAGCTTTTCAGCGAAGTTATGATTCTTTGCAACCTGGCGGGGCGTTCATCGTCAATGTGTGTCGGGCAGTATACGACTCTGTGCTGTTTCCCATGTTTGGTCAACCCGCGGAAATTGTACCCATGAAAAAATCAAAACGACAGAATGATCACACAGAATATATGTATGTATGGCGCAAACCATGCGCCATTGTGCCGGCGCCGCTGCCGATAATTCATAATCAGCGACGAACAAAAAAATCAAATTAAAACCTAGTGTACATGTTTTTTTATGTCTACCGCATTTTTGACAACCATTAGTAATTCCATTTCTGCCATGGATAAATATCATCATATTCAAATATTGAAACTATTGCAAAAATTTAATATTCAAATAAACGAAAATGCCAACGGAGTATACGTTAATTTGACAGAATTAGAAGAAAGTGTATTGGATGAATTGGTCAAATATGTCGACTATGTGAAGTTGCAAGAAAAATGCTTAAACGAAGTCGAACAAGAAAAACAACTCATTCGCACACGAAACTCCGCGGTCGTTTAATTTATCCCAATAGCAAAAACTTCATTTTGTTTATTACTTCAAACAGAAGTAATAAACGTACCTGAAAAATACCAGCTAGGAAAAGGGTCAATGCAAACACAATATAATCTGAAGGACTACGCCGCAAATGGCATAACTTGTGAAAACACGTTTTGCAGGATTGCGTACATGTCTTTTTTCAAATATTTTTTGGTTTCCAAATGAATCCCCAATTTAGCGGCAATTTCCATCAAATCCGCTATTTTATACCCAGATGCGGCAAGCACGGGTTTGTTCAAATTGGTAATTTCATAGATTGTGTTTCGAATGTTTATAATGTCTGGCGAATTCGTTTGAACTTCTGTGATTGACCACGTATGTTTGTATTTTGGGGCGCGGACGGTGGCAACAGTGTCTATGGAATGTTTTACAATGTACACCGTTTTGTCCACAGCCCCTGCAGGAAAATATTCCACAAATAATGGGACAACAAACGCGGTTCCATCTACATTGGTGCAAATCGTGTCAAACACAAACATCACATGTTTCTGAAAAACCGCAGATAACGCCATCACAGACGCAATGTTCATCCGAGGTTCAAAGATATTCAAATTGTCTTCCACATCTCGCATGGTAATTTTCATAGGCGCCAACGATTTCACCGCCGTTTTATTGTTTTTTATTTCTATTAACCATTCTATTTTGCAATTGGATGCTGTGTGCGCTCGGTTTGAACACAATTCGAATTCTTTGTGACCTTTCAGAATAATGTACATTGCCCAAAATAAATAGTCTTCGGCGTCAACCGAGGGAATCACAAATGCGGTTGTCGGTGTTTGTTTGACATCTTCTGTTTCCTTTGTGGGTGTCGACGGAAAATTCTTTGTGTTGATTGTGACATCTTCTGTTGGTGTTGACGAAACATTTTCTGCGTCTTCTGTTGTTAGCGACAGAACATTTAACAACGGTTCTTTCGTTGGCGCAATAATCGCCACGGGAATATGTGCTATTTTATTCAAACGTCTCACAATTTTCGGCGCCGGCGGCGGTTGATTTTGTCGGGATGTTCGCTTATCTGGGTCATGTGTAAGTGTGTTTGTAACATGTTCATCTGTAAACATACAAGATGAACATGTTATGCAATCAAATGTCGGCGGATTTAACAAGAATTTCAATAAGCTTTCGCGCATGTTGCTGGTTATATCTCGGATGGTGTGTTTAAATCGTATCAGTTTTCATATGTGAAAACGCCTGTTTGCTTGAGCAAACTCAGTTTGTGTCACCCAGTTTTCGCGTCAGATATTTTGAAAAAACATCGCGACCTTTTTCCGCAATTAAACCTTGCATAGCCTCTGTTAACTTCCCATATGTATTTTCATCTAGCAAAGTATTTACATGACATACGTTTCTGCGTAATATATTATACTTTGATTTTGGGAAAAAATACCAAGGACTATCTTTATCTTCGGAAATATTACAAGAAAAATCAAGCGCTAAGTCTTCTGATATGTTGTATGCCCAGGTTTTATACACCGGGTTAGGGGCTGCTAATGCCGTACATTTTTCCAATGAATCGCGACATTCTGTGACGGTCTTTTTGTATTCTTCGGACAGATTGTCATTAACACATGAAAATATAAATATGTTGTTTAAACCGACACAATATTTCGGTATTTCATTCAGGGTAAGCCAAATGAATAAATCGAATTTCAATTGGTTCACATGACTTTTGGGATACATGATTATAACTATATTTTCCGGTTTCGATGTTTCTTCTGCGTCGACGTCGGCAACTGCTGGGGATTCCATACTTCTACACGCGACATTGTATTTAAGCGTTTTTTTTCTGTTATGTCGCCGCACCAATCATCCATCCGTCGAATAATACATCAATATAACATACAAAATATACGCACATATCCAGGAAAATGTACACAACAACCACAATGTGCTGTTAGCTACCCTGGATAATCGTTTGGTAAATTCGAAATTCGCAGAAGACACCCCAGAATATATCGTGTAAAACTGCAGTAATACAAGCATGATAAGTATCCAATTAAAAGATGTAAACCCAGGGGCAACATGACCAGACACAATTTTGGATTGATTCGCCACCAATAAATACAATATAAATCCCAACAACCCCAATAATCCGAAATATGATCCAGATGAACTGAGTATCCCGCTGACTTGTTCCCAGGCGGTTTTGCCCGCGGTTGCCGCCAGCAAATTCGTGACAATTATCAACATAATTATCAACAGTGCCAGAATAAATGCGACATATCCGGCAACATAGGACCCAAAAGCTGTTTGACCTTCTGTAAATGGGGTGATCATGAACGCCACTAGTCCCGTGGCGGCAAACGTATTAAACAACGATGCATACCATTCTCTCATTTATATATTCTCTCTATCTTCTTCGCTGCAACAATAGAAGATAATTGCAATAAACTCGGTCGCGATCGAGAGAAAAATTTTCCGCGCAATCGACCACAATCGAAAGAATGATGTTTTATTTGCCCGGTAAATATAACGCTAATGCCGCTGTCGCAGATGAAAAGTTCAACAAGTATATACGCAATTGCCGCTGCCTTGTTGCTCGCAGCTTGTTATTTATACAAACAATACGAACGAACCCTCTGGAAAGATCCCTACACGCCGGTTCAGAATTATTTGTTGGACGCAACAACCGCGGAAAATAGCAAAAAACCCATCTTGTGGATACATGTTCCCTATGAATACAACTCCCGATTTTGGCGTAATTTCGGATCCAGAAGTTCCACAGACTTGAATCAACCTTATTTGTATTTAACCGTTCGATCCATTTTGAAACACTGCGAACAATCGTTCACCATTTGCATTTATGACGACGATTCCTTCGCCAATTTGCTGGGAGATTCGTGGAACGTCGACATGTCTCGATTAGCCGATCCAATCCTACACAATTTCCGCCTGCTCGGGCAAATGCGGCTATTGGCGAAATATGGCGGCATACAATGCCCAGTATCGTTTTTATGTATGCGAGACTTGAAGGAATTATACGAAAAAGGCACGCGAGGTGGGTCACTATTTGTATGTGAAACCCCCTGTCGTATGGGACAATCTTCCGCAAATGTTGCCCAAGCCATGTCTCCCAATGTCGCGTTTTGCGGAGCTCCTCGGGATTGTCGCGCCGCCGCTGATTTATGCAATTATATTCAAGAAGTTGCGTCCCGAGATTTTACCGCGGAATCCAAATTCAAAGATGTGTTTGGCGCCTGGTGTCAACGACGGGCGGAACAAGGCGCGGGCTCGGGCGCAGGAATTCGCATTATTGACGGAGTCGATATTGGCACAAAAACCGAGACTGGCAAACCCATTTTGCTGGACGATTTAATGGCGAATAATTACATAAATTTATACAATTTGACTTATGGAATTTACATTCCTGCTGGGGAATTGCTGCAGAGAGAACCTCAATATGGCTGGTTTACCCGCATGTCTCCGGAACAAATCGCTGGATCCAACACAATTATTGGCAATTATTTGTTGTTATCTTCTGCGCCTTCTTTGAATGATGGACCCGCGGCAATACTTGAACCCATGAAATCTGATTTTATACAGAAGAAATATGTCGGATTTTGGAGAGTTCCTTCTGGAGCTCCTGTCTGGGGGTTGCAACCGAACAATTTGGGCGACAATCTAAACATGTCTCAACATCCACAAAGAGTGTAATGCACTTCGCCCCCAATCGCTATGTCGCGACATTCAATTCCAATTATTTTCTGGGGTTGTCAGAGAGAATAATAAATAATTGCCTTTTCTTCTGGGTTGGTAAACAAAACAGAAGAAAACCAGATAAAGGTCGCCAACAATTTGTTTCACTGAATTGTTGGCTAGTTCAAAAATTTTTCTCTCGATCGCGACCATTTTATCTTTTTCTTCTGGGTTGGTGGAAAGGAGGGGTGGAAACTTGGTTCTCTGCATCGCGACCATTTTATCTTTTTCTTCTGAGTTGGTGGAAAGGAGGGGTCGCAGGGGAAGTCTCTATGGAGACGCTGGCTTGCATGGCAAGCCCAATACTTGGTTCCCTGCATCGCGACCATTTTATCTTTTTCTTCTGGGTTGGTGGACAAAACAGAAGAAAACGAAAGAATTTGGTTCAATGAAATAAACGGTCGGTGACATGGTAATCTGGTTTGTCATAAAATCCTAGGGCTAACGCCGGAATGTACGCAACACGGGCATCACACCATCGTATTTTCTTTTTCAACACATCTTCGGAAGTTGGACAACTACACCAGGGCAATCTGTTTCCTGTTCGGATGTATTCGGCAACGTACAAAGCGGATTCCACATCATCTCGCCGACTCAATTCATGACAAGCATGGGAATGTCTGCTGGCAAACATCGGACTACCAATTAATCCCGACGTTTGACCTGGAGGAATATGAACCCCATGTTCATCCGTATATCTCCTGCTCATACCGAAATCAATCAATACGGGTTCCGCTCCTGTCGCCGGCGCGCCGGCTCGCAACATAATGTTTGCTGGTTTGATATCTCTGTGTATGATTTCTCTCTCGTGCACATATTCCAGGGTGTTTAGTAATGTTTGAATGAAATCAACCGCGGACAATGGCACTTGTGCGCCTGACTGCATCCAATCCTGGAGAGATTGGTCGTAATATGACATAATAATGTACGCGCCCCGCGCGGGGTCGCACCCAAACCATTTTACATCAACAATTCCGGCATGATACCGCAAATAATGACAAATCGCGGCTTCTTGTTTCAATGTTTCTCTCGCAAGTTCTTCTGCTTCTTCCGCGGCTGCTGCGTCCATAGGCGTCGTAGCAAACTTGATCGCCACCGCGTCTCCAGTTTTTCGGACAGTTGCTTTGTGAACTACGCCGAATGATCCTTGCCCAATTTTTTCCTGCATTGCGTATTTTGCTGATAAAAACATGCCGGGGCGGTGCGCGTGTGTGTGCGTTAATAGTAATAATAAAATGGTATTATATGAAAAAAAATAAAGCACAATTTGTTGTGGGTTCATCTGTGGTTGCCGCCGCTAAAACAAAACGATGTCTGCGTGGTATGACAAAAGATAAAATCCACAAAAATGCAATTATAACAATAAAACAAAACGTTTGATTGGAGATTTGAAAGATGCGACGTCAATTTCAACTGCAGAACAAAGTGTTTTAGATAAATTGACATATAAACGTAAACGGGTAACATTTGACCAGATTGACGACATAACAAATGTCGCCAAACAATTGTTGCAAAAGAAAAATTATGCATCATACAAACTTTTACTGCTGAGAAGTCCTGAGAAATTCATGTTGGCGTACATGAATAATTCCGATGGCACCATGCAACATCTGGCAACCGTTTGTCAGTTTGACAACGTGTTGGCTAAACACATGGCATCATTTGTAACAAACGATAAACGAACTCAATGGATTGGACGTTACGCAGCGGACAAACGTTTTGAATGCGCGGTTAATTTACTTCGATGATGCCGCAAGTTTGGTTTCCAAATACTCCAACATACCAAACACGTTGTACACATGGGTTACCCCATTTATTATTTTATTTTCAGAGGGGTTTTATTTGGTGCCGACTGCCCCGCAAATTATTTTGACATCGCCGAAAAAGTCCGGCACATATTTGTTGGTGACTTTGATTATTTGCGACGCTAATCGCAAATCCATACTGATGTTTGGTACCATGGAAGTCATAAAGTGCGCATCTGTTTGTCTAGCTATGTTTCCATATCCTGCATTTTTACCACATACGTTTGTTTTGTCTTTTGGATTTGTGCATATTTTTGATTCACATATTTGTGCAACAATGTCCGCAGTTGTTGCGAACGCCGCGTCCACGTTGAACCGCGCGAAATTCGCATATGATCTGCCATAATCTATTATTTTGCAAATATGCGATGTTTTAAACCGGGTGGTGGCGTTTCCCTGAACGTATTGCACAATTATTTTTTTTTGCAATTGTTGCAATAACACATTTCCGCTGTGTAAATCGTAATGCGTGAAATTCTCTCCAAGACTTGCCAAAGAAAAATACACTTGATATAAATTCGTTAGCACAACATACGGATCTATATTTTTTCGTTTCATCTGCAAATAATCCCCGAAGGATATGCTATCTGGCACATATTGTATGTGCAAATGCATGTTTGCACATTGTTTGCAGCTGGATGCCCAAGAAATGTTTTTTATGCTATAATAATTTTCTATGGCTGAATTCTCCGAAGATGACGCGTAAATGCCATATGTGTGCACAAAATTTGGAAGAGTTTTGAGAACGTTATTTATGAAATGTGCGCCAACATAGCATTCATAAAACAAATTGTCTGTCGTGTTATTTTTTGCACTTTTTATCATGGATATTTGTTCATGAATTCTGTTGCTGTTGCTGTTGCCGTTGCCATATGTTATTTTAAATACAACGCCATTCTGTCCTTCTGCGATTTTGGTAATTGCGGAGTTGTTTTGTTCTAGTTCGGGTGTGAGAAATTTGCCAAGGGGTTTCACATTTTGTCCGGGTTGTATTTTAATTAATATGACTTTTTTTATTCTTTTCGCAGTTACAGTGATTTTTGCGGGCACAGCGCGGGGTTCGCATTGTTTAGTAATTTTATTTCTTCTTGTGCCATTTTTACACCGCTTCAATTTTATCATGTATTATTCGCACATTATTCACATATAAATGGTATTTGCTTGCTATTATTATTATGTCTGATTCATCTGCAGCCGCCGTCGCCGTGTCAACTGCGCGTCCATCGAATAAATATGACAAAATGCCTGAATATGTCACCACCATATACAAATTATTTATGCAAATTAAATCCACGAAAACAAACAACGCTAAACGCGGACAATTAATCACCCTGGTTATTCACAAGTATTTGAGAGAATTATTGAAAATTCACAAAATAGAAGTCAGAATTGACGCCACATCGGCGATCGATTTAATACCCGTTTTCGAATACATCGCAGTGAATAATATTCAATTGCTGAATTTATTGGCTCTTGGTGCAGAAGAAGCTCAAACATTAAATGCCAATAATTTCGCAGATCTAGAGAGACTGGCGTTGTCACATATTTATTATTTGACACAGTTGTCTTCTAAATCGCGATAATGCGCGGAAAATTTTTCTCTCGATCGCAACCAGGTTTTATTTTATCTTCTGTTGTAGCCAGCAAAACAGAATATAAAACCACTTCACGTAACCGCGAAAACAGAAGAAACGTTTTGTTTCTCACAAAACTATATAACTCTTTGTCGTAGCGATGTCTTGTGAAATCGCAAAATCTTTGTTTGTAACTGCAAACTTACAACCTCAGGAAGCCATTCGTGTCGTGGAAGATCCTGCAAATGTTTGCGTATTGTCCTACACGTATTCTGATGGCAACAATCCATTGATGTTAGCTTGTATAAATAAAAACACAGATCTCGCGACAGCCATATTGCGCGCAGTTCGTGCAGCTGGTCCAGAAGTTGCCAACAAAGTCATGTCACATGTTAACCCAAACAGCGGTAATACTCCCCTAATTTGCGCCTGTGAATTCGAAATGGCGGACGTGGCGCTTAAAATTGTGTACATCGCCGGTCGCATTCCAGCAGCCATATCTGCTGTTAATCGCTCCGAAATTTCAGCGCTTGCTATGGCAACCTTTCACAAGTTAACCACCGTCGCAGAAGCGATCATCGCAACCGGGCATTCGAATCCCAAAATCGTTCTGAGTAACCCAGAAGGAGACACATTTACTCCGCTCATGATTGCTTGCGCGTTTGGATTAACATCTGTTGCAGAAGCCATTGTCTCTACAGGCGAATCTTACCCAGAATATGTGTCCGAAAAATCGAAAAATACCGCGTTAATTCTGGCATGCTCCCAGCGGATGTGGACAACCGCCAGCGCAATATTGATGACTAAAAACGCCGCGCCTGGTCAAGTATCCGCCTCTGGACAAACAGCTCTGTTAATTGCTGCAAAAAATAATCAAACAAAAATCGCGTGTGAAATTATTTCCACAGGTTCCTCAAATTTAGACTACATTTCTCCTACTGGAACCAGCGCATTACAGGAGGCAAAAGCTCATAATAACCACACGCTCATCGGTCTTATAACCGTGCTTTCTCGCGGAATACCGATGACAACCATGGCGAAATGCATGGATTTTGTCAGCGGCGATGAAATCCGGATTGTCGAGTTTGTTCGAAAAAACCCGTATAATTTTGTTATTGGTATAGAGAGACAGGGCGGCGAAATCGAGTTCACTTGCTGTAGTTTGCGCGATTTGCGCATGCAATTCAAATCTGAATTTCACGGAAACGGTGATCAGTTGTTCATGTCCTATTTCGAATGCACACCAGATGCCCCTGCGATTCCCCAGGGAGATTACGGGCGATATGTTCCTACAGGGGCGCGAGAATTTGTAAAAATAACTGGTCCAGGCGGTGGCAATTATTTAGTTGTAAAACCCAAATGGTTCTGGTCGGGTCCTGTGCCTTCGCCTGCTGTGTTTTTGCTGCGTCCTGCAGGGACTGTCCAAAAATTTGTGACCAATCAAGCATATCCTCGGTTAGCTCCGTCGTTTAATTTCGTAGGCATGGAACATTGTAATCAAACTTCGCCGCAAACCGTGTATGCGTTGGAACCTTATGAATTTCCAGGCAGCAAACGTTCTCATTCGGATTCGCGCGGAGGTCGTCGGCGCAGTGGTCGCGGGCGCACCCGGCGGTCTCGTCGAGGTCGAAAATAAATTCGATGTGTCATTTGTTGTGTTTTCTTCAGCTCAGCTCGCTGCCAATCTGAAGAAAAAACTTTGCTTATAAGCGCATTCGTCGCATTAAAACTTATGTTCTTTGTAATACACTTGTTCAAAGTTTGTTGGATCATCTGAATTTTCTACTGTGCGACATTTGCGAATTTGTGTTGTCATGTGCAAATTATCACAATTATCCACCCCAAAATGAACCAATAATATGAAAGTGTTCTCTTCATCTGTTTGCAATATTTTTGAATATGCTGCATTGCCTGTGTTTAAACTTGCATTTATTGCATTCCCATTTAAATTTGAAAAGGCTTCCGTTAATTCTTCACTTGATGGTTTTATTGACATGTTTAGCGGATGTTGTTGGTGTCGGGTATTTATTGGGAATAACCGGGTCTCAGCTCAGCTTGTAGCCAATCTGAAGAAAAAACAAAATTACACATAAATATACTATGCAGCATTACACATTCCATCCATTTTGTTAAATGAAAGAGAGAAGTATCCATTGTGTTTATGGTTATAAGTTTAATAAATATGACATGCCAAAACTGAATATGTATCCAAGTTGTCATTGTTTTTGCTGTGGTTGTGCAGCAATCATGCGCGATTTATTGGTTTCAGTTTTTCCGATTGGTTCCGTCTGTGAAATGCTTAATATTCCGAATAAGGAACATTATTGCCCGCGCGGTGAATCAGGTAGTCATACTGTCCAACAGTCATACACGCACAACCGGAACTAGATGTATACGTATTTGGGCAACATTCTGGTTTGAACTGAGTATTTGCAAACATGTCCATTTCTCCTTCAGGCAATGGCAAAGTTTGTGCAGGTCGGTTCATAAGTGCCTGCAAACCCGCACTGGATTCTCCCCGTTTTGGGTCCAAATTCGGCTGAAACCATGCCGCGGTATTGACAGGTTTGTCATGAAGTAAATCAAATGGAGTTGATAATCCAGCGTTCGTATTTGCCCCGACAAACCCCTCTCTCGCCACACTCTTTTTCATTTTGCCTAAATCCCCCGCGGCAGCTTGTGGGGCAGTTGGGGTCACAGCTGCTACGGTTTTATCTGCCGCAGTTTTCGCCATGGTTTCCAATCCTTCCATAAACCCGAAATTGCAACAACTTCCCAGGGTATGTGACGCCATGACAAAATAAACGACGGCAATCAACACTAGCACCATTACATTGATTTTATGTCCAAATATTGAAATATGCATCGCGGTTGACCTTATACATATTTACCGGCAATATTTCTCTCTACCCGCCGGCATTTGCCAAAAATTTTCCCTCGATCGCGACCAATTTTTACCTTTTTCTTCTGGGTTGGCGGCAAAGAGAGAAAACCGCAGAAGACATGAATATTTCACTGATTCTTATTATCTTCTGTTTGCCAATAATCCGGTGAAACAAAATATTTCTCGCTGGAAAAAAATGAGACCAAGCAATTCAAACCAAATAAAACTCATCCAATTGAAAGTTAAAACTCAAAACATGTCAAGTCACAGTCATCCTTTGTTATTTGGTGCCGATATTTATGCTCGCGAAAACGAATTGATACACATCGCGGACCATGTAAACGAATACAAAGCTTTGGTTGATAAAAAAAATTATGCATTCATTCGATGCTCAAACTTGTTAAAACGCCGAGGATTGCCAGAACTCACTTCGGAAGAAATCGCCATTATTTGTGAACCAGCAAATATTCGACTCAGAGAATTAAATCCTCTGTTGATTGCTGCCAAAAAAGAGCTGGAAACGAAAAAAAATCAAATCGAAGAAAGTAAGAAAATGGACGCGAATGTAGTAATACAATGCGCGTTTAACATCATAAGTGAATTATTTTACGAAGTTGTCGACAAATTAAAGAAAAAGCGCAGCATAGGTCGCAATGTATATTCATTAGTTTATGAATTAAGACTTGCAAATTCGTTTTCAGAGTATTTAGCACAATCCGCGACAGCAACGGGCGTTAAACGAGAATTTATTGCAGAAATACAAAACATACTCACCAAAATGATCACTGAACATCCACAGGATGAGCACATGATTCGCGAACAACTGGATAAAGTTGTAAAAAACGTGCACATTCCATTTGAATATCGGGTCAAACCCTTTGTAGTAACGCCTGACGCGCCAACTTCTCGCAAAACTCCGGCGCATAAAGCTTCAACAAGTACTGCTGCGCCTGTCATTGCGCCTGCTGTCGCCGACGAACTTGAACCAACCAGACGTTCCCAGAGACTGAGAACTCAAAAATAATGTTCACACCAAGTTGTTGTTTATAAAATGTGTAAATAAGTGCTCGTTTTTTTGCTGACAGGCAAAATACCTTTTCATTCAGCTAAGATGAAAACAGGGGATTGTATTGTCTCACAAAAGTATATGAAACCCCATAACACCAAATCTGCTCGAAAAAAAATAAAACGCAATACAAGTCGTAAACATTTGCGTCAAAAAAGGGGGTGTGCGGTTTAGACCAACTTCAAAACAAGAATTGCAAACAGCCATTCAATCATACATGCATCAGGAAAATCACAATTATCGCCACATTCGTACTTGGGATGTGACTTTGGTCTCAGATTTTTCGCATTTGTTTTTTAATTTTAATAAGGTCGCGGCAAAAGTCGTAAAATTTACAAACGCAGACAATCCAAAAATAAAAGCCGCAAACGAAACCTCTGTCAAAAATACAGGCGTCTGCGCACACAGCATAAAACGCAATAAACCACATAAAAACAAGCAACAAATACCCTGTATGTCCAAAATGAATCGTAAAAAAGCCCTCGAAATATTGGAATTGCCACAGAACATTCGATCAAAACCCCTGCACACTCATCAAGATTGTTTGAAACAATACCGCAAACTTGCCCTGAAATGGCATCCAGATAAAAACGGAAATACCCAAGAATCCCACGATAAATTCATTCAATTAACATCGGCATATGAGTTTATTACCTCTGCTGCCGCAGCCGACAAAGAATCCAAATCATACATGTCTATTCTTCAAGATTTCATGGCAGGTAAACTAAGTCAAACCGCACATCATGCGGTTGTCAAGAATTTGGTCACAATCATCGCTAATTCCCAAATAACAAACGCCCTGTTGGAACAAGTTTTCAGAACGTCCACCAAAGACGTCGCCCTTGCTGCATACACGTTTTTGTATCAATGCCGAGATGTGCTGAATTTATCCGCGGAAACTCTGGAAGACATTAAAGCCGTCGTGATCAAATTGTTTGAAGTAACGGCGTTTACCATTCAACCAACCTTCCGAGATGTCATGAAAAGTCAGTTGTATAAATTCCAATACATGGACGAATTATACCTAGTTCCTCTGTGGAACACACAATCTGTGTTTACTTTACCAAATGGTTCAGACATGATCATTATTTGTGAACCAATATTGCCAGAAGGAGTTACCATTGACGACGATGGAAACGTACATGTTCAACACACGATTTTTTCCTCGGATCTTCTGGAACGCATGACCAAAGGGCACATATGTGTATGGTTAACCGAAGGTGTGCAATTTCACATACCCATGGATGAATTATTTATGAAACCTGTGCAAGTATACACTCTTTATGGGGAAGGAATTCAATTGTCCGATGCCGATGCTCCCCGCAAAATTCAATCAAATGTTCACATAACTGTTCGCATCTTCGACCCCTATTCATCCGTGTGACGCAGGGAACAAACTTAATTGCGACCAGGTGTTTTTGCTTACAGACAGCAAGCTTGGTTCCCTGCCAAATTGGCGGAACTGAATTATTGGACATTTCTCTCCTGTTTATCCACCAAACACACCATCAATTGACCAGGCGAGCGGGGCTTGTCCCCGCCGCTTAGAACAATGAAAGGAGGGGTCGTAGGGGAACCTTGGTTCCCTACAAAAAACTGAAATGATTTCCCGACAATTGTTATTGACCAGAAACCTCAACACGCAGCAATGACACAGAAATCTGCGACCAAACGAATTGCTTCGGAAATGGTGGCTTTGTCGAATAACAAAGAATTCGGTCAAGTTACCAAAATTACGGACCGCGAAATCGCCGTGGAATTCAGCGGAAATTTATACTTTGTCACCTACCCAATCGAATATCCATTAAAACCTCCCAGAATGTGGAGTCTAGACTTGTTGTCCGAACGCATCACCTTGGAAACGGAATATTCAAAAATAAATATGTTAAACAGAAACAGCGGAGATTGGACCGTTGCGTTGACGATTGAAAAATTGTTGATAAGTGTTGTCGCCTATTTGAATCATGAAGCAGAGTGTGGTGTCGCGAAAATTTCCGAAACAGACGCCGCACATGTATCAGATATTTGCAATCCCATCCGAAGTTTGGCAAACAAATGCGAACAACTTGTTGCCGTGTTTCGCGATCGCGCTGTGTACGAAGGCGAAGAAGACAAAGCAAATATTCAAGAATACATCGATATATTGGCGCCTTGTGTAAAAGAATTGGAGGTATTTATTGAACATCTTTGTGGAATGTCCAGACAAGTGGAAGTTGTTTATTCTGCATCTACGTATTATGCATCATTATTGGAAGATGTGCATTTGTTACTCCAATTGCAATGCAAACAATTGTTTATATTCTCGAATGCCATAAAAGATGTTGTCGACGCTGCGAAACAAGCGATCACAGGCGATATCTCTGTTTGTTGCAGTAGAGACAGTTGCTTGACAGAAGATTGTCCAAATCGCAGTCGATGTACCACAGAAGATTCCACTGGGTCGTGGGAATCCACCGCAGAACAATTCATGTTGGAAATAGAAAAAATATGATCCATGCCGCAAAACTTCGCCCTAAAATAAAAAATAAATGTATCAAGTTGTGTTGGCACATTTATTTTTCCCGGTTTTTTCTGTGGCATGGTCCAGATTACACCCCATAAGGATCATATGGCAACGATCTCATCGCAGGCGTGGATGTTGTGAAATATCCAACTCGAACTCCTGAATCATCTGCTGGTGGTAACACCCGCGCTTCATTTGTTCCTGTGTGTCGTTCCAAATACATAGCTCCACACATACTTGATGGGGTGCATCGTCCGACATCTGGATTATTTGGGTAACGAATGTTGTTGGTAATTTGGTCATACGATCCCAACCGAAATGTCGGATAATGCCACCACATATCCGCGGCATCGTCTGCAGATATTCCACCACCATATTCCATGTTCCTCGGATATATGTCCTGCACTAATCCCGCAGGTGTTGGAAATTTTCCTGCGGTATCTGCTGGAGTAGATGCACTCAATCCCGTTATGGTTGATATCACAAATCCTTCTCGGTTGTTTGCTGTCGCAGCTGCGACCATTACTGCCATGATCATAATTATTCCCACGGTAATTCCAAATTTTATTTTTTTGCTGAACATGTCGGAGAGAATCGTATATAGTTTTATTAGAAACAAAACGTTTCATCGTTTTCGCTGTTATGCCGGCGCCAAACAAGCAAGTCATCATTCAGAGTCAACAGAACTAAGCAATGGATTTTGACCAGAAATCGCAGAAATGGTTCTATAAATGGCATCCATTGCTGGTGCTACATCCACCAAACACACATCCTTCGGCATCGCGCCATGTTTTGTGCGTATTTCATGCAACTCTTCTGCAAAAGCCGCCAAATCTTGGTTAAATGCATCCATTTTCTCTGTAAACTTTGAAATACAACGGGCATATTGTTGTTCTATTTCTTCTGCGGTTGTCAATGCGCTGGACATTAATTAAAACAATCCAAAACAGGTTTATATTGGTTTAACGCGCAGCAGCGAAGAACAACGTTTTGTTTCTCACAAAACTATGGTCTTTGCGTAACCGCGAAAACATAAGCGTTTTGTTTCTCACAAAACTATGGTCTTTGCGTAACCGCGAAAACATAAGCGTTTTGTTTCTCACAAAACTATATGTCACGAACACGAGGATACGGAACCGGAAGTAATTCGAATGGACAATTTTGGTATGGAAGTTCTGTTGGATTCCCTGGATTTTTATACAAGAAAAACGTCGGAGTTGGCGCACGTAAATCCACTCTGTTTGCCGCAGGAGGCAATATGACAACCAACACACATCAGTACCTTTACAACAAATATAAGCCAGGAGACTCTGGGATCGGAGCGTCAACTGTCGCCAATCGCCGAGCAAAAAACCGCATGGCATCCGTTTGCGCCGCGGGACCTAACGGAAAATGTGGCGCATTTTATCAATATTTGGGACGATATGACAACTATACGTCCAATCCAAATGGATATTTCCCCTATCCAATTACCTCGGGAGAACCTGTCGGGATCTATATTTCACCAGCAACAAATTATCCGCGGTAGTTGCGCGACCATCTTTTCTCTCTGACATAAGGAGCAATAACCTTTCTATCAGAGAGAAAACAAACACAGAAACGTTTTGTTCTCACAAAACTATATGTCAATGTCTGCGCCAGAAGAATCCATGCCAGCGCTGGAAACAACCCCAGAAGAAAACAATGCCAGAATTATGAAAGATATTCAATCCCTCCAAACCATCGAACAACAACTTATCAACAGCCTGGACACCTCTCCGTCTCCCTCAGCAGAAGAAAAAGAACACTTGATCGAAAAAATAAACCAAGTTGCAACATTGCGTCAGAATTTATACGAAACCCTCGGTGGGATTCAACAATTATATACCACAGGAATGCAGGAAAATGGGAAATTGATAAAAGACCAAATTATCGCCATTAATGTCATCGAAAAATCCCTGAATCGCGCCAAACGCGAACTTGCTGCTATGGAACAGGAGAAAAATACCAAAATACGTATGGTTGAAATCACCGACTATTATGGCGATAAATACGCAGAACACACCGCGCTCATGAAAATTGTTATCGCAACTTTGCTGCCGATCATTGTGATTACTTTTTTATACAACAACGACCTTCTGTTTACTTGGCTATATCGAGCCTCATTGGTGATTATTGCTGCGATCGGCGGATATTATTTTTGGATCAGATATTTCTCTATTATCACCCGAGATTCCATGAATTACGACGAATATGATTGGGCGTTTAATCCCGGTGATGTAACCTCCGCTGGCGTAACAACGACGACCACGACACCGGACCCATGGGCAGCAACATCTTCTGTAAATTCCTTCGGAACTTGCATTGGAAACGCCTGTTGTTCCACCGGAAGTGTGTATGACAGCACGAAAAATCAATGCGTATTGGTGTAATGTGGCGGCGGCAGCAGCAGCGCAGTGGCGTTTTACACATTTTTACATTTCAAACGCTGATTTTAACATATAAAATTGATTTAATATTATAATTAATAATATATATTAAATGACTTGTGGTTCTATTTACAAAATACAATTTCCTAATGGAAAGCATTATATTGGTCTAACGACTACTTCATTAGAACAACGAAAAAAACAACATAAATGCTGTGCAAAAAATTGCAATACAAAATGTCTGTATAATGCGTTAAGAAAATATGACATGGTAGATACATTTGAACTTATAGAAATAGATACAGCAGATACATTAGAAGAATTATGTGAAAAAGAAATTAGATACATCATAGAGTATAATTCGCATTATATGAATGGGAATGGATATAATATGACGTTTGGTGGAGAGGGAACAAATGGTTATGTTTATACAGAAGATGACAGACAAAAAATGAGTGAAATGTGTAAAAAATATTGGGAAAATCCAGAAGCAAGAAAAGAACATAGTGAAAAAATAAAAAAATATTTTGAAAACAATATAGAAGCAGGGAAAGAACAAGGTGAAAGAATAAAAAAATATTATGAAAACAATCCAGAAGCAATAGAAAAAGCAAGAGAAAAATCAACAAAACAATGGGAAAATCCAGAAGCAATAAAACAAATGAGTGAAATAACGAAAACATATAATGTAGAACATCCAGAAAAAGGAAAAGAACATAGTGAAAAAATGAAACAACATTTTGAAAATCCAGAAGCAAGACAAAAAATGAGTGAATTAAAGAAAACATATTTTGAAAACCCAGAAGCAAGACAAAAATGTAGTAAAGCACAAAAAAAACGATTTGAAAACCCAAAAGAAAGAGAAAAAAATAGTGAAAGGGTGAAAAAATATTGGGAAAATCCAGAAGCAATAGAAAAAGCAAGAGAAAAATCAACAAAACAATGGGAAAATCCGGAAATCAAGATGAAAATTATACAACAGCGTTTGTTCCTCCATCTTTTTTACGCGAACAAAATATAAAAATATAGAACCTAATTTGCACGGATTATTACACAACCATCGCAATCACAGCGGATGATGGTCGAATTATTTGTTGGGGAGACGCATATGATTACGGCGAGGACCAGTCGGAGGTTCCACAAATTACAAATGTAATTGCCGCAGGATCCACTCGTTATGGCAATGTTGCATTGACTGCCGATGGTCAATTTGTTTGGTGGGGGAATGCTTCCACGGAGTTTTCTCACACCCAAGATGATACCCAAATAATGCACATTTGTGTCGGACGTGAACATGTAACGGCGATATTATCCGATGGTCGAGTTATTTGCGCTGGAAGTGGTTACAATTCGCACGGTGAATGCGATGTTCCAGATGGTCTGGTCGCCGCTGGTTGTGTTATTTTATTGTAACCCACTGCCGCGGAGAAACCGGGTTAAACCTAAATCGCGCATACTTTTCATCGCGTGCGGTGATCGATCTCAATGAATTTAATAACTGAAGTCATTTACGTAAATATAAAACAGGTAACCTTTTGCGATCCAATCAAAAATAATATTGTGAATAACGGGACTTTTTCGCGAATTACCTATTCAACTTCAGAAGTTGCTTGCAACGGACTTCACGTAAAAACTAAATTATTATTCACTGAAAACGAAAAACATTTTGACAAATATAAATGCCATTTTACCCCAAAACCGGAAAATGCCGCCATTGGGAAAATAGAAGAATCCATACTCGCAGAATATTGCGCAGGATTTCAGGGTGGTGTACTCCGAAAAACACCTGTTCATAAACTAAAAGAACAATTCACCGCGGGAAATGTGAAATTAATGGTCGACTGCCCGCCTGTCGGCAATACAGAAGTTATTGTTAAAATATCCGGAGTCTGGGAAACCGAAACCAATTATGGATTAACCTACAAATTAATTGTTCCTGAAAAAATCACATGACTAGAAAATGACAGTGACTGTGACGATTGTTGAAACAACAATTACTAATCTTTTATTCAACTAATAGCCAAGACACCTTTGCAGCCTTAGCTGAATAAAAAGTATGTCCACCATATGTATACTCTCGTATGGCAACTTATAGTGGATATACATTTGACAACATGAGTCGAATTGGGTTGGATTCCTGTTGCGTAGATCAGAGTACTTTGCAAAATACCGCTGCATGCAATTATATGCTTCAGAATTACAACGCCGGAGATTGCACCATGAAAGGCGCCAGACAATTAGCCATGTCTCAGCCAGGAATCATGTTAAACGGAGGATTTGGTTCTGGAGCCGGTGGATGTAACATCGACAAATCTTCGGAATTATTGATCGGAGCCATTCAAACAAGTCCAGCTTGTCGCATCGATTTGTTCTCTCGTCCATTCGCAACTGTACCTTATTTAGGCAGAGGAACCGTCAATCCTATGACAGAATCGTACATACAACAAGGCGAACAATTCAGTAAACGCAAAAGCGCTTCTGGCATTTGCGAACAAAGCACCATGAGTTGGAATTACGTTCCTCTACAATCCGATGTCAAACAACACATGGCTAACAAACAAATCGAATCCGATGCTTATGCCAAATGGGTGCGTGGTGGTGTTGACACTCGCGGTATTACCAGGGATGTAAACTATGCAAATACATAATCGCACAACCGGGTGTGTATTGGGTTGATTAATACAATATTTTACTTCAGATGAACGGGCAGCAAGCGCGTCGTCTGAAGTAAAAAGTTTTTGGTTTAAACGTCTCCGCATATTCTGTAAAATTCTTTTAATTCATCGCTAATTTCAATACCAGATTCTACGAGAATATTGTTTACTTCTGCAGAACTAAGTTTAAGTAAAACACGTTTGTTTCCATAGGTTAAATCATGCAAATTATAATAAACAAAAAATCTGTTTGCCTTTTGAACAATATATCGCCCATCAATAACAATGCAATGTTTTATATTTTCGGAATAATCCATATAAGTCAATAAGTTCGTATTTTTATATTGGTTATTTCGTCACCAATTGCCGAAAGGTTCGTTTCCCATCCGGACCAATTTCCAGCGTACCGATTTGCAAAGGAACAATTTCAGGGTCTTTCAACGCCGCCATATAAGACTTCAAATCATAAATATTCATCAATGTATCCGACATTTTTCTGTATACGTATTCTGTCCCGTTCATGGTGATTTTTTTGCCAACCCAGGTGATTTTGGTTTTATTTGCCATCATGGTTGCGTCGTTCTGTTGATCTGCGTAATTCGGAACATACGAAAATTTGTCCGCAGTTGGGTTTCCAAAGTTCACACATTTGCCCGTCTTGCTGTGAATATAGCAATCTATGGACGTTTCTTGGATAACTTCTGTCAGTTGTTTCGTAATGGTTTCCTTTATTTTGGATATTTCATACAAATATTCGTCACTTGTCTGCGGAACTCGCGGAATGGATTTACTGACATCTTGGCGTTTCAGCTCAATAGCTTCATCAGATTTCAATTGTTCCTCAGAGAGAGTCATCAAATAGACAAACACTTCAACAGTACGGTATTGTTCCGGCAACCCTCTGTGGGAACAAATGCGTCGAGCTCGTCCAATAACTTGCTCACTTCTAACTGGATGCCAATAAGGATCTGTCAAATGAACATATCGAGTGTTTCGTAAGTTAATTCCTTCTGATCCAGAAGACGTAATCATAAACACTTTGATGACTTCTCCCATATTATTGTTTGTGTGTCTGGCATGCAATTCCGCGCTTAAACTTTCTGGAATGTCGTCCCATTCGCCGTTATAAATGTGTCGAATCATCTCTTTCTCTTCCACGGATTCTGTGCCGGTGTACAAGGCATATGTTGGTTTACCTCGGTGTTCTTCTGGGATATCTATTTTCCATTCACCCGCAGTTGTTTTGCGAATTTTGAATTGAGTGAATCCATTTGCGTCCAGGGTTGCTGCCAATAATCCAATTCCTTCCGCGGTTCTGAATTGACTGTACACCAAATGTAATCCAGCATAATCGGGAGATTCAATGTTTTCCAATATGTGCAGGAATTTTGGACTGTATATTTCCAGGGCTTTGGGAGAGAAAAACTCTTCTTGGTGAGATTCCATATATTTTATTTTTTCTGCTAATCGTTCTTTGTATGAAACGCCGCCCATGGCGTCCAACAATTCATCTCCTTCAATCTCTCCTACAGCTGCTTCGGTCAGTTTATCTTCGACTTTTTCTGCAGTTGCTCCAGTGGGCGCGGGTGGTACCGCCACCTCTGTCGGCAAATCACTTAATATTTTCGCAGGTTCTTCCGCCACTGGAGCAAACCCAACTTTCTTTTTCCGAGTAGCCCCACCAGCCGGTGCTCGTTTTCGTTTGGTTTTTGTGGCGGCAGGGGCAGGCGCATCCACAACAACCGCAACATCATCCGGCGGCGCGTCGTCTTCAGATGCCGTTGCCGCTGCAAATTTACGCATAGGATAGGGTCTGTCGGGTATGGCAAAATTGCAAATTAATCGAGAGAAAATGCGATAGGTCGAGGGTTTTTCGTCAAACACATCTCCATCTCCTGCCGCCGGACCTTTCATGGGTTTTTCGGATTTTCTCTCTTCTGTTCTAGCAGCTTCATACAATTTAAACTGCAAATCGCTCATGGGTATTTTAATTATGTTGTAATCCGCACCGATAGTTCCATCATATTTCGGTAATAAGGTTTCACTTGCACTCTTAAAATAAGACGATAATCCCAAAATGCGGCGTTTTAGTCCATCTGTGTTTTTCAACTCTTTTTTGTCCAAATTTACATAAGACGTCATAAATTGTTCAAAATCATCCGGCAAACATTTCAAATATTTAACTTTAATATCCGCTGTTTTTACGTCAATATCATTTTGTTTCAATATTCGAACAATCCTCTGTTCAAATTCTTCATCTGTGATTTCTTCTTCGCCCGCAGCACCCGTTGCGGCGCCATCGTCCGCGGCATTTGACACCCCTTTGTATCCCGAATCTTTCTTGATTTTGTTCTTAAACCCGAAAGGATTTCGCGTAATAACCAATTCTTTGTTCGTTGGCGAATAGTCCAAATAATCCATGGACTTTTCTCTCTGCAACAGTTGAAGTAATGACCCTCGATCAACTTTGGATGTTGTGTTGATTTGCAGAGGTATGTACCAAGTTTTAATGTATCCTCGGAGAATATTGAATAAAATGCCAAATTCATTCGGATAATTGATCACAGGCGTTCCAGATAACAGCACAATTCGCGCGTTTTTTGCACTCATTAACATTTCGTACAATTTCACAGACATATTCAGAGGAAGATGAGCTTTTTCGCCACGTTTGTTCAGTTTTATTTTTGGTTCTCGCTTCAGTTTATTGACAATTCGGCTAATAAAATTATGAGCTTCGTCGATGACAATCGCGGAATTATCGAAAATATTTATTTTATACCCCTGGGTCATTTCCGACAATTTGCGCTCTTGCAACCCATTGTAATTGATGAATTTATACTTCTGTTCAATCATGGCATTGATTTGATTATCCAACAGGATTTTTTGTTCTGGAGTGAGATCGTCGAAATTCGCAGTTTTTTTGACATTCATAAAAAACGCTCCCTTGTGTCGGCGAATGAACTCCATGGGCAAATTCAACAGCCCAGAAATGGTCGCCATCACACTGGTTTTCCCGGACGTATCCGATTTCATGGCTTGTAAATCCGCGGGAATCCACTCCCAATATTGGTTCTTTTTGTATAATACATCCCCACATTTTTTCAATTCTTCCATATAATTTGCTCGCAACGATGCAGGAGTCATAACAATAACTTGTTTTGAATCTTTCATTCCTTCTGTAAATGCAATACTTGTACACGATTTCCCTGAACCAAGACCATGATCGACCAACAATCCTCGGTAAGGAGTGTACGCGTTCATGTAATCACGCACAATCTTCTGGTTTGGTAGAAGAGTTAAATTACCCTTTGTTTTCCCCAGAGTGTCGCAACTGATGGCGTCTTCGTTTTCCAATTCTTTCTTATAGGGTTCAAATAACGAATTAATGAAATTCACGAAAATTTCCCGATTGTTCATGAAATAACTTGAAACTCGCATTCCTTGGGGTTTTCTTTCAGGTAATCTGTCCGCCAAATTCGTATCCCCTATGTACACAGGAACTTCTGCACCAAGTTCTGCGACTCCCTTCACAACTTTTTTGGTTCGTCTTTTCTGGACAGTGGGCGCCGCATCTGCTTCCGCGACAGCAGCGTCTGCAACAACTGCAGCCGCATCCAACACTTCATTGATTTTTATCGGACGTTTCACCACAGGTTTTTTGACAACTATTTCCTTCTTCGGTTTTTCTGCGGCTTCGTCTTCCACACCTGCAACCACCGGAGAAACATTTGGTTTCACAATCACTTGAATTTTGTTATTTTCAGCAAGTCGTTTCAATATGCTGGCTCTGTCGTATTGAATATCTTTTGATTTGTCAATAATCGCTGTTTTCAGAGCCACATCTGCTGCCACCGCCGCCGCGGTTTCCACAATCTTTGCCGCCGCAACTTTTCCACGTTTTTTGCCACGAGCTTCTTCCACGGTTTTGACAACCGCAGGTTCTTCCACTCGCAATTTTACCACAACTCGTTTCCTATCTTGTAAATCTGGTTTTGCCATCAGTTTGTGTTTAATGTCATTTAATTGTGTTATTTCTTCGGCATTCATCGGTAGATTCTGTGTATATAATTTCCCAGGTTTTTAATCGAGTTTGCCGCCATCGCCCCCACATAACCACATGCGGTGACTGCAAAAACTGAAATAAACAATATAAACCTAACAGGGATAGTAACATACGCAGTGAAATATGTCGGCAATTGACGACGAATGGCTGAAATATTTGCAATTTGAAAACGCATCAGCATATGATCGCAGAATGAACAATGCCGAAGACAACGATGACAACGATAACGATGTCTTTGTGCCCACCACCGCCGCTACAGCCATCACCGACCTATCTGTTATGGGTTCCGCTCCTACAGCCAGTCCTCTGTACATCAGCACAAAATCTAATATATCTTTCCTGAATCAAAACATAGACATTTACGACATATTTTGGAAATTGCCCAGATTGTCATTTCATGAACACAAAGATGGCATCGTTAAACTCCAATTGCGGATTAAATTTCAATCGAATGAAGAGAAAATCGCCATCACAGAACGTTTGCAAACCATTGAATGTTCGGAATCCATTGTAATAAAAAGCAACCAATTGCAACACAAAACCCAACAATCTAAACCGAAACAGCGCCCCAAACGTTATACTAATAAACCTCAGCTGCCACCCGTGGACCCCGATGGGGGAGCACTCGCGATGGAACCTGAATCCGAAAAGCCCAAAATAATACCCTATTATGAAGTAAACAAAATCAGCATTGGGTTATCAAACAAAGATTTGATGAAAGTTAAAAATAAAGGCGGCAACGGCGGCAACGATGCCAAAAACAAGAGTAAAAACGGAAAAAAGAAAAAACAAACGTGTGCCTTTTACAATTGCATTGTTATCATCTATCGCATGTTCATCGACCAACTCGGTGAATTTAAAGAATTTCACATCAAATTGTTCAACACGGGGAAAATCACCATACCAGGAGTCGTCGACGATTCCATTCATTTGCAGTTGTTGGGCAGAGTTTTGTCCATTCTTCAACCCCTGTGTGTCACTGAAACTCCCCTGCAATATGTTGTCGATAGCGGCAAAATCGTTCTTATTAATTCCAATTTTAATTGCGGATTTTACATAAACAGAGACGTCATGGCGAATGTGTTGAAAAATAAATATGGATTGGTGAATACCATTTTCGAAGTGTCGTCCTATCCTGGAGTGCAAAGCAAAGTTCCGATACACGCAGATGGATCCATTCATCCTGCAAATGAGCCCGCGACCACTGCCGCCTCGGATGCTGTTGAACCGCAAAAATGCGACCCGGTGCCCAGCAAAGATAAAAAGAAACGCAAAAAAACCATGAAGAACAAATCCGATGAAAATAGCGTGTCTTGTTCGGTTTTTAGGACAGGAAGCGTTTTAATATCTGGAAAATATTCAGCGGATATTATTTATAAAGTATACGATTACATCCGCAACATACTGCAAACAGAATATGGGGTTATAAAACAGCTGCATAATGAAGACATTGTGATCAAAAAGAAATCAAAACCTCGAAAACGAATCATCGACATTTTCATTACCGCGGAACAGCTTGCACCGCCGCAACCGTAAATAAACAAAGTTTTGTGAGAACAAAACGATCATTGTTTTTCATTCAGCTCTTTGGGTTAAATGAAAAGCGCGCACATATTTAAATATTCGCACTTATTATGGCGTGTACTCGGAGTTTTTATGATGATTGTAGAACCATCAAACGTTTACAACAAGCCACAGATCCCGGCAGATGGATGATTAATGTTCCTGGAAACGGATCTTCCCCCTGCTACATGGACGATACTCACATTATGTTGCAAAAATGGGGCGCGAACCTGCAAACAAATTCTGTGGATGTGGATTCCATGCTTCGAGGTGTTAACCGCACATTGACCCGAGATTGCCGGGCAAATGAATACGAAAATTTCGAGGTTTCCAGCGCACGGGTTTCTTATCCCACATGCAAAAAACTGACGGTGGAACAATCCCGTGCAACCAATCCGGCCTGGTGGTATCGGGAAGCTCAACAACAACATCCCCAAGCCCTGTTCTGGGATCCTCAAGTAAATGTTTGTTTGCCTTTTCAAAACAACATTGCTACTCGGCTTTTGGAAAAAGATTACGCTTGTCAAACCGGACATTGTCCCATTCAACTGCGGTAGGGTCGCCACATACGTCTTTCTTTTTCTTCAATTTTCCGCGGGAATCTGAAGAAAAACGCTGATAAACGCTGATAAATTAAACATTCACTGAATTAATACTTAATCTTCAGATTAACGCGTCCTTCTCTCATGTAAGACGGGTCCAATTCGTCGAAATATTCAAACGATTTGTTTGTTGTCATAATTAACACCACGTACGGATATAGCTCGCGATCAAATTTGTCTAAAAAACGATTCCAATCGGTTTTGTTACACACTTCAGTTGTAATATTTTTGTGTATATGCGCTATCCCATGATGTATTTTGGTCAATGGTACGTCAATTTCTTCCAACACAACAACAATTTGATTGTTTAGTGACGGGCATGCTTTGTAATATAAGGTTTCAAACGAATTGCCTGGTTCAAATGGATTGAAACTATCTGTGAAATTGACATTTGTACTGCCGCATTCATGCATTAAATGTTTACATAAGTATTCTGCGGTTCTAGACTTCATAGTTCCTGGATTTCCAGACAATAAACACACGCAATACTTATTTTTTTCATATATTTCCATGATTTGTTGAATGGCTTTTGACTGATGTTCTTTGATTGGTTTGGTTGGTAAATTTAACGCACGGCTGTAATACATTAAATGCTCGTATGTGCCAAACCGAATGTAATATGATATTCGGGTTGGTAAATTTGCATTTGTATTTTCGGACAATGGGTCTATTTTAGCGTAGGGTTTTTGAATTATACATTCTGCATAATATGATTCTGTGCAGCAAACATATGCGCTATATTCATCATGTACATATCCGATGTACCATTTCCCCATTATAAATCCTTCTGGTATGTCATTTGTTGTTACGGCTGAATGTTTAACTTTATTCACAAAATATTTAAGCGTTGGTCCTTGTATTTTATATAATCTGATTTTAAACAATATTCCCAAAGGTATAAATGGTGCTGTGCCGAAACCCATAATAGTGGCAATAATAGATGTATACAATAATAAAGGGGAATTCATTTGTTCGGTGTTTGATTGTTTTTGCAAGATAATTAAAGTTATCAATTTTCCCATGGGAAAAAATCGTTTGCGACTGCAAACTCAGTTTTTTGAGCTGTTAAAAAATATACTTATCTGCGCAATTTAAACAACCGTGTTGTTGCCGCCGCCGCCAGAAATAAACGGCGCCATAATTTCCTCATCACTCAGCATATTTCGGCGTTTGTACACAGCTTTCATGTGAAATATAATGTCTGCTGGAATAAATGTGTTTTCGGTAACCCGCAACAACACATCTTCCCGAAGTGGTCGCCCAATAAATCGCGCAAATATTTTCCCAATTTGGTACGAATCTGCGAGATTCAATTCAATTACATCATCCATTCTGCCTCTTCGGTAAATGGCTTCATCTAATTCTTCCAAGTAATTTGTCGTAATAATCGCCACAGAATTGTCTGCTGTAATTGACCCATCCAGAACATTCAACAAATATTCCAAAGTAAAGGTGTCTGTGTTTTTATCTTTCGCTGTCGTTGGTGCCACACGTGGATATTTTACGCGACATTTCACAACATCTGTCATGGCGTCAATGTCTTCAAACAACATGACTCCTCCGCCAGTGTGCGTGACATTCACATAATCCACCATAAGTTTGAATGTGTCATTGGAATCCACTCCGGATAAATTCATGTAAAACAAATCATATCCCAGATACGTTGCGACTGTGATCGCCGTTGTTGATTTGCCACATCCGGGTTTTCCATGCAGAAGTAACCCAAATTTGTTTGGAATTCCCATACGTTTGGTTTGTTCTTTGTCGTTCTGGAACGTTTCCACCAGAGAATACAAATGAATGTCCTGCTGTTTTCTCAAATACAAGTTATCAAATTCCGCATATTTCTCACATTGCAATTTGGCAACCACGGTTTTTGAGACATTTTTTTCTGTGATTTTAACGGCAGGCTTAGGTCCAAATTCTTCGCGAATTTCATCTTCTGTTATGTCTGCGTTTTCGGCTTTGCGAGCTTTAACTTTTTCCGCGTATTCTTCGTATTTTGGATTGGGCTTGGATGTTTCTTCTATGGACGTTTTCACATCGATCGTGTATATTTTTATCGGTTTGTTATGATTGCATCGTTTGGAATTTGTTTCCAGAAATTGCGCGAATTTTTTGATAGTTTCATGCGGAGTTTTGTATGGTTGCGCGGGGTCTGTTGCAGATGTGATTTGAATTGATAGTTGAGTTGCCGCTAATGTTGTGGTTGATTTGTTTTGTGTGGTTGCAGGTTTTAGGCTGTTTCCACCAGCAAGGTCAACAATTGTGTCATTTGGGTCTTTGTATGCTGTATAATCAGCTGTTAATTTACTAAAAGCCGCAGACATTGTTTTGTCAAACGCGGGCATGTGTTGGACGTCTTTTACCCAACTATTATCGCCTGCAGCGGTTTTATAATTTATATATGCGACAATTGCATCAACTGTTATTTGGCATTTTTTTTTTAATTTGTCCAATTTGTCTGAAAATAATACATTCAATATTTTCAAACCAACATAATAACTTGATTTATTAACTTTGGACACAGTAATTGTTGTGTTTCCAACGATGCATTCTATTGTAATACTTACAAAATCAGAGGTCGAACTTACATAGATCGATTTATACTCATAATCAATCCCCGGATACTTCGTTGTCATTACATCATACACAGTCAATCCAACCCTGGACAATTGTCCATTGCCGTTTTTCGCATATTTAATTGGTCCAAGTCGCATATTCATGTCTGCATATCGCATACGAATATCTGAATATAAACACGTTTCGGACATGAACGTCCCCGAAATAGCAATTGAATTGTCGCGAGTTTCTGTGTATTCAACATTGCCATATTCTTCTGTCCAATTCGCGCGGTCTCGACAATGCTGCATAAATAACAGCAAGTTTGTCATAAACTTGTCATCGGCTTCAATATTCATGTAACAAGACGCCACAACACACGCGCTACATTCGGCGTCAGACTGCGCGCGAAACCGTCCAGCAAAATCTCGGCACATCCATGCGACATTCGAATACAAACTTTTGCAAGAACCATGCGCTCCTGTCGCCAATCCAACCCCACCTTGCCATATCATCGCTGGAGTTAGCACCCATTTTATCCCAGAAACGATTGCAGCCGTGTTTTCTCTTATCAACGCATGAACGACCGTTTTCACAATATCTGCGCCCAACAGAATACCTATTCCAAACAATAAAGATTGAAATAGGTCTTCTTTCAGTTGCACCTGTCCAGGAGTTTTGGACATAAGTCGTTGATAATACAACTTCACTAACTCATTGATACCTCCGTTTACATAGTCATGTGTGCTGACAATCGACGATGATTGAGATGACATAATGGACGTAGTTCCTGTTGCTGGCGACGCGGATGTTGTAGCGGCTGTGCTTGACATATTTGTTTTGGTTGTTCCTCAGGTTTTGGGCTTTTATTTTTCTTCAATTTTCCCTACGAAATCTGAAGAAAAAACTTGTTAGTGTCCTGCAATAATATTTGTTCACATTGCACTTAATATTATGTAACAACACATCTAATCGCTGATACACCCTAATATTCCACCGAAACATTCGCAACAATCGTCCGTACATTTTTTGCTGCAAATGGGTTCAGGTTCTGTCGCATTTGTGTTTTCAGCTTCTGCGATTTTGTCACACACTTCTGATGTCACAATCGGGTTGAAAACAACTTGTCGCGATTGTTTTTTTTCGGGGTTTCAGCTTCCGATATTTCGGCTATTTTGTCACAAGGTTCTATTGTTTGCTTCGGCAACTTTTTCCCAGTCTGGGAAATATGTCGTCTACACCACACCTTTGTCATCACAAACAATGAACAAGAGTCCAAATTTGGTTGTTCCATGGCTGAATGTGGTAGTAATATTCTATTTTATTTTTACTGCTAGCAAAAGAGAAAAAAATAAAACACACTTACCCAACACCCCCTCTGAATGACACTCAATTAGTTTTCTTCTGCAGTTGCCGCAGCCGCCGTAGGCACAGAATATAATTCACACCAACGATTGAACGGTGCAGGAGCCCATATTTTGCAATTTGTCTTTAATCGGTCCACAGTTTCATAAAATTCGATAAACTCATCAATAGTCGTCAACTTATTGAATGCGTATGCATATATATTTTCACACTTTGACACATCAGGGACCTGTTCTCCTGCAAATGCTTCGTGTATTTTATCTTCGTAATATTCCCAGTACGTTTCAATATATTTATAGCGCAATATGGCATCTTTAACATTTTCACTTACTCCAACCAAATCGTGACCATCAAAATCCAACCCTTCAAATATTGGATCACTTACGCCAAGAACATTCGCCATTCTATCTGTTTGAAGATCTTTCAACACCAGATTTTTACTTCCAAATACATATTTTAATTTTTTAGTTACATTGAGTAATCGATCGACTTTGGGGGCTAAAAATTCCGATGACAGTTCAAAGTGTTGTTTCATTTGTAGTTCAATGGAAAGCGCGGACATTATTTGCGACTTGTTGTTGGATGAGTTACATTTCGGGCGATTTATTGGTTTCAGTTTTTCATAACTGGGAAAAAATCGTTTGCTAAAGCTAGGAACTGAATAAAAACAAGCGTCACTTCGCGTAACCGCAAAAACGCGTGCCGTTTTTACTCTGTAAAATCTATGGTCTTCGTGTAACCACGAAAACAGAATCGTTTTGTTTCTCACAAAACTATATGAGTGCCGTTAGTATTGTCATCGCCGTAATAGCTTTTATTTTATTCATTATGTTTCTGAAATATTTGTTTACAGACCCCTATACCCTGCAGTCTATGCAAGACGCCAAAGTTGCATCGACCATATCTGCTTCGACCCTGGCGACGAATGGGTCAGGAGTTCCGTCCACGAATTTCGCATATTCCATCTGGTTTTACATCAATGATTGGAATTATCGGTATGGAGAGACAAAAGTTATTTTCGGCAGAATGGGACACAAAAGCCCCGCTGGGCAAGAATCTATCAGCGGAATTAGCGGGGTTGATCCTTGCCCAGTTGTTTCTCTCGGGGCTGTAGAAAATAATGTCACAGTGTCAATTGCTTGTTTCCCAGGCGCAGAACATGCTGGCGAATCCGGCACAGCGTCTGTTGTACATTCATGTTCGGTTGTCAACGTTCCTGTGCAAAAATGGGTGAATGTTGTCGTAAGTGTGTACGGGCGTACAGCGGATATTTATCTGGATGGTAAACTTGTTCGAACATGTATGTTGCCAGGCGTCGCGAATGTTGCAAGCAATTCAGATGTTCATATCACTCCTATGGGTGGATTTGATGGGTGGACTTCGAAATTCCAATATTATCCACAACCTCTGAATCCCCAGGAAGTGTGGAATATTTATTCCAAAGGTTACAGTAGTTGGCTCAGCATGTTTAGCACCTATCGTGTTCAATTGTCTCTGGTTCAAAACGGAAATGCCCAGAGTAGTGTGGTGTTGTAGGGTTGGTGCGACAATATGTTCAAAATTGAGATACTGTTTTGTTCAAATCACAGCGCATCTAACCAACACATACAAATGGAGCCAATAAAAGAGTCAATAAAATATACATATGACACATTGGTAAACTATTGTAATGACAATGGTATTGCATTGGCTAAAGATTATTCAAATTTAAAAAAGTTGGGCAGCAGATTTTATGTTGAATCTTATTGTTCCGCTGAAGATTGCAATAACATCGCAAACAAGCAATTCAGATATTTACTTGAAAACGGCTCCTATTGTGACACTTGCACTAAATTGTCCCGAAAAACAAAGCTAAAAGCTGTAGCTGAATCCGCTGCTGAAAAACGTAAAGAAACAAATTTGGAACGATATAATGTTGAAAATTTAATGTATTCACAAGAGAAAAAAGATAAATTAAAAGAAACATGTTTGGCTCGTTACAACGTGGACAATGTCATGAAATTACAAGAAAATATTGGAAAAATTAAGGAAACTTGTATTGAAAAATACGGAGAAGAACATGTTATGCGAGTTTCTGAAATTAAAATGAAAAAGTTAAAAACAGAGGCTGAAAATGCCAAAAAATAATTATTATTACGCACAAATGTGCATAATAATAAAATATGGTAACTTTTTTAACCCATATTGCCTCCGATAGTTGCACGATAACCATACTTTTGGGTTTGAATGGTTGTATTAGGAATACAAAATCTTGGAACATTTTGCGGACCCCTCGTCAACTGCACATTTGAAGTTAAATAAAATCCAATTCTAGGAACCAAACCTGCCTTCTTGACCCCGCCACAGTTATTTTGGCGATTACAAATTGACGCGGCATTGCGCGCGGATTTACTTCCTGACATGTAGACCATGGTTGGTTATGATATACCCTGAGATTTTTACTTGTGACACTCTACCAGTTCCCCTTTTGGATTATACACCCATATTTCACACTCATATCCGGCGTCTTTGGTTGCTTGTTGTTTCAATAATATATTGTTCTCCACAACTCGCCGCATTGTCCACGTGGATTTTACTTCAATACACTTGTTTTGGCTAGGTATGAAACAATCCACGAAATATCTTCGGCGTTTGCCCGCAGAGTCCGCATACCATATTTCAGGTACTTTCGATCTACGCGTGATAATATCATCTTCTGCCACTCCTTGTTCCAGCAACGCGTCCAACAAATAATTTTCATACCCCTGTATCTTTACAACATTGCCAGAAGGAAACGCATAATCCTTGCATCTGTATGCCGTCGCCGAAAATTTCTGTGCCAAATCCGCATTTTGTTGCACATTTTCAACTCCATATTTCTCCAAGCACGACGTCTTACTTTTTTCTCTGAACTCTTCTGATTGCATGTAACACGTTGTACCGTATTTTTCAGTACACGTTTTTTTGACTTTATTTCGTACACTTTCATCCTGCATAATGTATTTCACTCCGTATTTTTCCAAACACGATGTCTTACTTTTCACTCTAAATTCTTCTGATTGCATGTAACACGTTGTGCCATATTTTTCCAAACATGCGTTTTTAGCTTTCTCTTTAATATCTTCTGTTTGCATGTTTAAAATAAACTTTTGTGTAATACATTTTTTGCAGTAGGAACCAGATTTAACCAAATTTCGGAATTGTTTTTCACAAACTTCCGTACATCCATCCCCCAAACATTTTGTTTGTATTTTCATTTTGTGTTTTACTTTAGCGTACGACTGAAGTAAAATAACTCCGTTTTCTGTGCAATATTTTGTCAATGCGGCAACATCCCACTTAACTACTGACATTGTTTATACTTTGACAGGAATATTTAACCGTATTTACCTCCGACGCCTAATTATAATCCCCATACTCGTCCCCGTTCTCTCCATATCCTGTCGCGTCATAGCCGTCATAATAGTCGTCATTCATGTCCGCCATGTTATTCTCTTCGTCATCAATGTCCTCGACTTCTTGACGTTCTTCCGCAAATCCATCCAATATGTCATCCATATCCACATCATCCCCGCCCACTCCCCTGCCCGCCGCTCCCATGCCCGTCGCACGTTTCCGGCGAATTGCGTTCGCTGTTTTCGTCATTTCATCTCGCAAGTCTTGTTCCTCTTCATAGAATCCCTTGTCATACTTGGTAAATCCCTTCTGCATTGACTTGTTATACATGCCCAATTTATTGATTTTCATCACCGTATCTGTATTTCTGTCATCATCCGTCATGGATTTCAATCGATCCGTCACCATATCTTTCTCTCTTTCCTTCAGTTTGAACAACTTATCTTTCAGAGTTTCATAATTAATATCCACAGTATCCTTCTCTTCTGCAAACATCCGCATAAATACAATAATCAAATCATTCACCTTCTGTTTTAATTCTTTCTTATTTCCCATGGCAATTCTTGCATCTCCTGCGCCCGCACTCGCACCCGAAAATTGCATGGATGCTCCCATCACTCGCCCCCGATTGCCCACAACCATATCTTCATCTATTTCTCCACCTGCACCCGCTCCAGCACCACCCAACGACATGACTAACATTTCCGGATTGTTTGTTAATTCGACATAATACATCAACACTTTCAGCAAACAAAACGCGTACAACATCATTCCTGTTCGCACACTTATCAATCCTCCTATCCGAATCGCCCGGGAGAGATAATACATTCGTTTACATACTCCCGATATAACTCCCAATATTCCACGTAATTGAGCCACTGAATATAATTGGACCAATATTTCGAAATATTTAGTTATTCCCTGCCGCAATTTGCGTTCATGACTCTCCGAAAATTCATAATGTTTTGGTACATCCACCGCAGCATAATTCACATTTTTTACAATTATCTCTGGAAAAATATTCGCAAAATTGTCCACATAGGTTTTGAAAAAATTCGATACAATCTCCACACCAGGTCCCACCCCACCCGCTAACCCCGACCCCACGCCATCCACCGCGTCAACAGGCAATATCGACCACGCCTGCATGTCATTTATCGCCACTATTGCCGCTGTTATTTGTCGTTTTGTCATCTTTGTCGACCCATTCTGCTGAACAAATGTCACAATATCCACCCGCATCTGATCGATTTCTTCTTGCAAGTAATTGTTCAAGTCTCGCATACCTTCTGGTCCCCCTGATTCCAACGATTTCATAAACACTGCGCAAAATTCCGTTTCGTTGTTCATCAATGTTTCCGCTGCTGCCGCCCCGCCAAGACCTTCCGCTCGACCAATCGCGTTTTTCGCCAATAATTGCTGTAATATCATCGCAGGTGTTACCGCAGTTTCCCTCCGAATGACAGACATATGTTCCCGACCAACCAATTGCATCAACCGAATGTATTGCTCCTGGGTGTATTTTTGACCACTTTCCTTCATTTTCAATATGATTTTGTCCAGAGGTTCTGATTGTCCAACCCCCAATCCTTCGGGTTTCTTTCCACACAACGATACCAAATTTGCCGGGATTGGCTGCAAAGTTTTGAATTTACAATTCTCAATAAATCCCATATAAATTGTTTTTTCGCTGTATTCCGCGGATATTGGTGGATACAAATTCTTCGTATTCACAATACTGTAAAATATTGGACACGACATAACTGCACGAATGTCATACAAGACATTTGCCATTCTCTGGGTTTTTGCAATCAAGTCCTTCAAATCCGCCGACGCCCCAGCCGCCGAAGACTCAAAATATCCCATTACGGTTCCTGCCGCGCTGCCATCCGAGGACCCCGTGTTGCAACACGAATTCTCCAAATAAGGCTCGTGATTCGCCGTGTGTAATAATAAATCTTGTTTTCCAATTACCCCCTGAATGGTTTCTTGCACAGCTAACGAACACGCCAATACTTTTGCCTGCAACACCCCCAGTTTTACCGTCTGGGTTTCTGCACCTGTTCTCAAATCCCTCTTCAAATTGTCCCGAAAATTCTGCGAAACATCCGCAGTTTCTCCCGAGGACACCGTGAATGGCAACAGAGGAGGCAAATAATTCGTCCAATTAGTTATATCGTGTTCTGTTGGTATGTCTACCGCCGGATTTACCAATAAATATTCCGTTTTTTCTTCCATTTTTCGGATAACTTCTGGCATTGCCAACAAATATCCATCAATAGCTGCGCGAATGTTGGCAGCGATTTTTTCAGAGTTTGCCCGTTTTAATACATTCCATGGCTCCCCGGAATCTCGAATGTCATACACAATACACGCCAAATATTGCAAACTACTGATGTCTCCTGTTCCTTGAAATGGATATCCCTCAAATGACCTGACACATCCCGGATGAGTTTTCCGGGTTTTAATAGAAGGAACAATCGTTTGCGTGGCTATTAAATAACTACTTAGGGTGTAATACAGGAGAGATGTGTTGTAAAATTCAACATAGGACGGCATTTTTTTGCCTTTTTGCGCAGCTATTTTGATTCTTTCTGCGTAATCGTCTTCGGATTCCACTGTTGCATCTATCAGAGAGACAACCACGTTTATAATGAATTCTTTCTGCGTTTCAATATTTATTCCCATAGCTGCTGACAGGGCGTTTACAACTCCACTGATTATTTTCGCATTTTTTGTTTGATATTTCACAGGAATGATTGTAGCGGTTGCAGACATAGCTTCCGCGATTTTGTTTCCCGCATCGCCTTCCACAACCGCCCGAGTTATGACTTTGAATCCTTCCTCATATCCCTCTTCCACATCAAATTCCCCTGGACAAATAGGCCAGCCAGAATACTTATCTGTCCACCAATCCCCATCATCACTTAATTGCCCAATTTTGGCTTTTATTTGTTCCAACACGGTAACATAGTTATCACTCAAAAACGCCGTAGCCAATTCCATTTTAAATGTCGGAATTAATGGAACCCCTGTTTGTATGCAATATAACCAATGAGACCCGGGCGAATCCCCTGGTAACACCGCTGTTTGCACAATATCCGCAACTTTCGTATATTTATTCACAAATCGTATGATGTCTTGCTGTTTTTTTGTGAATTCTTTTTGCCCCAATATCATGTCCAACAATTTTGCATAGGGAGACACAATATGCACAGCTTTCATATCTCGTTCCTCTTCCGAAGTCACCCCGATTTTGTATTTCGTATTGTTGTATTTTAAAAAATGTTGCATCGCCAGTCGCGCAAGAATCGGAGAAATATGTAAATTATAATTGTACGTTGTTTTGCATTTTTCAAACAGTTCTTCCTTTGATAATTTGTATGATGTATCAAATTCATTCAATATATTTCTCAATAACATGTGTTTAATTGCCAGAGTTTCTCCAGCAATCGTTTCACAGGAATCCCCCGTTTTTGTAGGAACACTCGCGCATTTAGCCTGCAAATTGCACAACACAGATGTTTCATCTGTATTTACCTGGCGCTTAGACATGTCCCCATCCAATTTCCATTGATTGCGATCTCTGATGTAATAATCCACTTCGTCCGCGGATTGTTCAGCATATCCTTTGTATAATATCGCGTATTGCCCGTCTTTAACAGTCTTAAACCCCTGTATGAGTGTTTCCGCGGTGTATTCCGCTTCGGTTTTTGACAAACCATTTTTCTTCATTTGATCTTGTGTGATGTGTTTCTTCAGTTCTTCTGGCGACATATTCAACACATTTTTGGCATACCCACTGCCCGTGTCCTCCATAACTCCATAATTTGTTTTGTCGTACTTTTTATCGAAATATATTGTTCCACCATTATCCGCCTGCAACTGATCCTCGGATGTGTACATTTTCGCAATAATAATTGTGTCACATACGTTTTTCTCACCGGAAGCCGCATCCTTTTTAATTTTATCGCTCACTTTGTCTTTTTCGACTTCCAATAACCGTGCCACCTGGGACATGGATAATTGTATGTTTTGCATCGCCAACGCAGATGTGTACAACCGCGATGCATCTTTCACCAGAAGTCGTTTCAATAATTCCACATTCGCTTTGCGTTCGGCGATGATTCGTTGCATATCCATTCCATATCCGACCTTAAATACATCATGATGCATTTGTTGTTTCAGAGTTGCGACCAATGCATAGGCTTTTGATTTCACCATTTCAGGAGATTTAATGTTTATTAATTGCCTGAATACTCGCGAATATTCGACCAGTTTTTTGTTTTTTTCCGATATTTGTTCATCGATAAATCGCACAATTTCTTGATATTGTTTGAATGTTAAATCATCTGTGTAAACCAAAAAGGGTTCCAAATAGGACACAATATCCACTATGGATATTTTTCCATGGACATATTTTTTCATTAATTTGAACAACGTTCGGATTTTTGGAACAATCATTTCTGTGAATTTGTTATATATTGCCACACGTTCTGCCGTTTTTTCGCTCATTTCGCCGATTATGTCATCCGGTAATCGCAGGGCAAAATTTCGGATAGTTGTGGCGAATTTTGTCCCCTGAAAGTTTAATTGAGTGTCCAAAGAATCCACAAACACGTTTTGTACTCCTGTTCTTTGGGTTAGCAATTGCCAATAATTCATAAAACACGCGTCCAAATTGGCTCGATCTAAAATGTTTGTTCCCGGAAGATTTATTTTTGAAAACCGAATGGCTGGTTCGGGTAACATCATAACAGAAGACAGAGACATTTTGTCATTTGGAAACACCGGAACTTGCACAACCACGGTTTTAGATGCTGTTGAAGTTTCGACCAAATCCAATTTGGATTCCCCCAAATTATATCTGTTTATTATGAATCTTCTGGTTGTCATGGCGTCGTTTGCAAACACCGTGGAATACATATCTTCCAAATTGTCCACAATGACATTTAAATTTACGTGTACATCTCGTTGTGATATGACTCCAGGAGTGTTTGCTCTACAGGTCTCGAATGGAGTTAAATTGTCGCATATTCCCGCGAAAAATGCCCCATATTTGTTTCCGCTGGTCGGCGCACTATTCGATTTATATGTCGCAAATATGTCGTTTAACTGGGAAATTTCGGTGTTCATATTTATCACAGTATTATCAGAATCTGCTGCATCTGTCCCCGCTGCCGCAGCGGAGTCATCCCCCATGGGTTCTTTGTCTGTAAAATAAAGTTTTTTTATATTTTTGACAACTGGCAATATCCAATATAAATGTGTTGAAAACTCTTGCAACCAAGTCGCCAGGGGTTTGTGAGTTGCAGATGTTTTGATGACTCCTGTAACAATCCCGTGTTCATTGAAAGTCGAAAATTGTTCCCGCAATTGTTTAAATCGTTCGATAGTTTGGTGAATGTTGTTCAACACTCGCGGAGTTCGCTGAGCATTTGGAACCGTAGAGAGAAGTTCGTCCAATAAATCCGCGACTTGCACATCAATGCTGTATCTTTGTTTTTTGGTAGATACATCGACATATTGGGTTAATGGACCCAATTCTTCGTTGCCAAAGGTGATTTCATCGGCTTTGATTATAAATTCTCTCAGTTGTGACTGTATTTTTGAAGCTGTTACGAGATCTCCGACATTCATGTATGTTTCCGGTTCCGGTTCCGGCTCCGTTTCCAACTCAGACTTCTCCTCTATATGTGCCATTTTTTCGGCATTTGCCGCTGAAACGGTTGTTCGTTCAGGTTTATTTCGTATTTCTATTAAATCAATTGGCACATTTTCAGGCAAACCCTTGTAATCGAAATTCAAATATAACACATCTTTGTCAACGGATGTTATTTCAATCATGTCTTCTTCTTTATTTGTGATTTCTCCAGTGATAATGACAGGCAAATCCCCACCGAAATGAATATCTACCCAGGTTCCGGGCAATAAATCGTGTTGTTCGGCATAACTCGGAGAGTCTGCGCGACTTAGGATGGATATTTCTGTGATACCACCATCTCCAAATATGCCATCTTTGATTTGAATTGTTCGTTTTTCCATGGATTCCACATTAATTAATGTTATTCTATACACATCAATGTAATCAATGATGAATATTTGATCATTTAGTAAATCATTACTCGGATGAATTAGTTTAATAATGTCGCCCAATTGCAATTCTACTGTACCAACGCCAGATGATTCGTTCATGTCTTTATAAATTCACTCTATAATGTTCTTACAAAGAAAAAGGTGCACGTGCGACACATACATAGCTTCGACCGCCAGACGCCATCACTGTCAAAGTATGGTTATTTCGGATCCTCTTTTGTATTGATATTTTTGTTTTCTTTTCAGTTGGTCGCTTATGGTTTCTTTCTTTTTTGCGGCAACATCATCAGCTGTCATGGCTTGTTTGAAACAATCTTCCTTTGACTCACGCAAATGTGCTTTGCCTGTTGGCAAATCAACCTTTGACTTACGCAAACGAGCTTTGCCTGTCGGCAAATCTTCCGCATTCGTGGGTTTGGTCGAAGATGAGCGCACACACATATTTGCTACGCATTCGCGCGTGACAGTTTCAGACACATATATCGGACATAATCTCGACAATATTGGTCTCATAATGCCGCGTTTGTCGTCTGATAGTACGAAATATCGCGTCGTATGATTGTATTTTTCTATACATCTTCGGAGAGCTGATTGAGCTTCGATGCTCATATTTTCGAGTTTATAAATAATAATTAATTTGAATGTTTTCCCATTGTGTGTGTTTATGAAATTTTTTGCAAACGGGATAACTTCGTCCCGTATGTATTGTATTCCTTTGCTTTGAATGCAATCAACGTGTAACACGGCGGATACTTGACTTTCCACATTACTTAAAAATGTGTTTAGCAATTGTAATTTTTTATTTGACCCGCAGCCATGCAACATTATATTTGGGATTTTATCGGATGTGCACAACCCGATTATTTTATTTTCTGCGGAAATACAATTCATTTGCGTTTATAAATTTAAATATACAAATATAATTATATGCCAAAAACCAAACGAGTTTACAAAAAAAAACGTCGACGCACAATAAAAAAATATCGAGGTGCGGGCAAAGATATGAATAATGGGCAGCAAGTATATTTAAAAATTGGGGACCAATTTATTGCATTTAAAACCCCACTTCAAATTTACCCTATATCTGATATTTATGATAATTTGACGACAAATCCAACCGAACTTGAAGAGCATTATTTGGATGTTAAATTAACGTCATCGCAAGAACGCGCCGCTATTTTTACTGTGCAATTTAACACTAAAACGTCATTTGAACTTCGATCAACCTTCAGAGCAATGAACGAAAGTGAAGCGTCTTTGATGGAAGATGACGTGTATCATGATATACCGATTAAATGCGCTTGGATGTTTCCTGGAATAGCACCAGACATAAATCATGTTATGGATTCAAATCCTCGCGTGGCAAATTTAATTATTGATCAATTTGAAAGAGAAGGAAATCCTGATGGTGATGAAACGAAAGCGTTACAAACTGTCATAAAAGCTCGCAATTTAGTATTTTGCATTCAT
>SXGQ01112414.1_pt1 | contig 84230 bp, 82 predicted proteins | sample 3178371 | NCBI WGS metagenome assembly SXGQ01 (sample SAMN11356859, study PRJNA531348) | freshwater metagenome | isolation source: freshwater sample F1-20 | place: China: Fuxian Lake, Yuxi | collected 2017-12-25 | reverse complement strand
TGCACCAGTGCCGCTTACACCATTTGTACCATCATTGCCATTTGTACCGCTTGTGCCATTTGTTCCACTTGTGAAAGCGCCGGATCCACTTGTACCATTTGTACCATTACCACCGCTGCTTCCGCTTGAACCATTTGTACCACTTGTAAATGGACTAGAACCGCTTGTTCCGTTTGTACCACTTGCACCACTACTACCAGACGTACCACCTGATCCACTTGTTCCACTAGATGATCCGCTTATACCACTTGTACCAACTAAACCAGATGTTCCTGCGGTACCACCCGATCCACTCGTACCGCTTGTAAAAGAACCACTACCACTTGTACCATTTGTACCAGTTAAACCGCTACTACCACTGGTACCATTTGTGCCGCTTGTAAATGGACTAGAACCGCTTGTTCCGTTTGTACCATTACCACCGCTACTACCAGATGATCCACTTGATCCGGCGGTAGCACTAGTACCGCTTGTAAATGCGCCTGATCCACTTGTACCATTTGTACCATTTGCGCCGCTACTACCACTACTTCCACTTGTACCACTTGTGCCGCTTGTAAATGCACCAGATCCGCTCGTGCCGCTTGTACCATTTTGACCACTACTACCACTGCTACCACTACTACCACTTGTAGCGCTTGTACCGCTTGTAAATGCACCGGATCCACTTGTACCACTTGTACCATTTTGACCACTACTACCACTTGTTGCGGTTGTACCACTAGTTACAGCACCACTTCCACTTGTGCCATTTGTTCCGCTTTGACCACTACTTCCAGCTGTACCGCTAGTTCCAGATGTTCCATTTGTTGTAGAAACACCACTGGTACCATTTATACCACTTGAACCATTTGAACCAGATGATCCGGCTGTAGCACTTGTACCACTAGTACCATTAGTCCCACTTGTTCCACTTACACCGCTACTACCAGATGTACCACCGGATCCGCTTGTACCACTTGATGATCCGCTTATACCACTTGTACCAACCAAACCGCTACTACCAGATGTACCTCCGGTTCCACTTGTACCACTACTACCATCTAAACCACCGCTACCGGATGTACCACTTACACCGCTAGTACCAGATGTACCATTTATACCGCTTGTACCATTAGATCCAGCAAATCCACTACTTCCGCTAGTACCGCTACTACCACTACTTCCACTAGTACCAGCACTACCACTTGTAGCACCTTGACCACTTAATCCACTTGTACCGCCTGTGCCACTTGATCCCGCAGTACCATTTGTACCACTTGTACCAGCCGTTGAACTTAAACCAGATGTACCACTGGTACCATTTTGACCACTTGATCCGCTTGTACCACTACTACCACTTGATCCGGAAGTTCCAGAAGTACCGCTTGTAGCACCCTGACCACTTACACCACTGGTGCCACCTGTACCACTACTACCTGTAGTACCATTTGTACCACTTGTACCGCTTGAAAAACTTAAACCTGATGTACCTGCTACACCACTTGTACCTGATGCGCCACTACTTCCACTTGATCCGCTAGATCCGCTAGTTGCACTACTTCCAGAATTACCACTGCTACCTGATGTACCAGTAAAACCAGAAGTTCCGCTTGATGAACCACTAACACCACTTGTACCAACTAAACCGCTACTACCGGCTGTACCACCGGTTCCACTTGTACCGCTACTACCATTTAAACCACTACTACCAGCAGTTGCGCTTGTTCCAGATGTACCACTTGTTGTCGATAAACCACCTGTACCATTTAAACCACTACTTCCACTTGATCCGGATGATCCTGATGTACCAGATGTAGATGATCCACCGCTATTTCCACTTGTTCCGCTAGTACCACTACTACCAGCTCCACCACTCGTAGCATTGGTACCACTTGTTGCATTGGTACCACTTGTTGTACTTAGACCGGACGTACCCGCATTACCAGATGATCCGCTAGATCCACTTGTGCCAGATGTACCAGCAGTTGAAGATCCGCCACTATTTCCGCTCGTTCCACCAGTACCACTGCTACCAGCTCCACCACTTGTTGCGTTAGTACCACTTGTAGCATTGGTACCGCTTGTTGTACTTAGACCAGATGTACCTGCATTTCCAGATGATCCACTATTGCCTGTTGTACCAGATGTACCACTTGTTGCGCTTGTACCACTATTACCTGATGTTCCGCTTATACCAGATGTACCACCTATACCACTTTGACCATTTGTACCAAATGTACCGCTTGTACCGGCGGTACCGCTTACACCACTAGTACCTGATGCGGGTGCTATAAAAACTTCTTTTGTAGTAGTATCTATGGCTAATACATGAGTTAATGGAAATGGACCATTGCCTGTACCAGATGGAAGATTTGTATATAGGTTATTGGTAACGTATATTTTTGACGCAGTTATTGCGTTTATGTTATTTGAGCCTGTTAAAACGCCTTGTGCGTTAGTAACAATCAATAAATTGCTACCAGAAACCACTCTTTCTGTAAAGTTGGCTCCGGCGGAGTCACGTTGTGTAAAAAGAGATGCGTATTTATCGGTACTACTAGCCATACATTATTATTAAATAAATATAAAATAGTTAGTATAACGTGGTAGTCTTATTATAGATAATTAAAAAGACTCAAATAGTGCTGTAACTATTCTTCTCCATTGACCCGAACTATAAATATAAAAATAATTACCATCATAGCTTATCCAACCATCTTCACCATAATCGCCTGATTGAACTGGTGTTTGTTGATAAAACTTATCTGGGAATCGTTGAAATACTCTAAATGCTGTATTTATTGGTCTGCGAGAACTTGTTGTATATATTGGATTATCGCAATCATCGTATCCACTTATATAGGTGCTGGTAGAAGGATCATAATCAAATACAGAAATAGCTCTTCTTATCCAACCGAGAGGATATTGATATACATAGATATAATTTGAATCGTATGCAACCCAACCATTTTCCCCATATTCTTTTGAACTTCTTGGTGGTGCGTGGAATGGAGTTTTGGTAACAGAAACAGACTTCTTCACGGTTGGATTTGCGTCCTTTATAGTATTATTAACCACAGGTTGTACACCAACGCCATCAACATAATCAAAGTCTTGTTGTTTATCTTTAATAACGGTGGTATCTTCAAATCCATGTTGTTTTACGTTATTTTTGATATTTTCCATCTGTTCACCATCAACGGCGGCTTCCATCAACTTGATTTTTCTGACGGTAAACATCTTTTGGGTTGTATTCTTTATACCCTCTATACCAGGTACAAATGAAGGATTTAACAAATATCCATTTACTGTTAGGTTAAATGTGGTCTTTACATTTCTATCATTTGTATCGTCCATTTCGATATCAGTGGTAAAATTATCAGCCTTTACCAAGAACTTAAATCTTTCTTTATCACCCCAATAATCGTTACAAGCATAACTAATTTCTTCTAACAATCTATTATTTTGATCAACATAGTCCGTCCAAATCACACACTCGTATGTAACAATAACTTGTTTAGGTATTGAAACGGTGAATATTTGTTTGGTTGGTCTTGAGTTAAACAATATATTACTATTTAATATACTAAATCTATCGTATTTGTTTTTTTCACTATAAGGAACGATAGTTTGATATGCCAAATAACGATTAAAAGTAGCACGATCTTTGTTATCTGCTACTTCGGATCTTCTCATCATAAATGCTGGCAAAAGTATTTTACCTTGATTATCTCTAAGAAACCCATCTTTTTTCATTGCAGCCCATCTTTCTGGACTACCATATATGATAGGAACCTTTACCACCTCACCATTGTCCATAACCTGCAAATTGATCTTATTATTTAGAAAACCCATGATTGTACTATCAATATCATAAAGATCGACAGTAATGTTCTTGAATTTGTCTGTGTCACGGCGTATTGCAAACTGACGCTTATATGTGATATCTTTGTCAGATTGCGCCATTGGATCTTGTACTGCATTTGGTACAGGATTTACTTGGTCATTTGAAATTGAACTTACTTGCCATGCCATAAATTAACTTTGTCTTTGTACGATGTTTAGCTTGCTTAGTCTTGTATAATGAGTATTGACTATTAAACTCCAAGACTTATCTGGGTGACCGCCAAGGAATTGTTCTTGTACAACATTATCCATTTCGTAAAATCTTTCATTGTACAGAACAATATCTCCAATTTCTGGGAAAAAGTTGGTAATAATACAATCACGTTCTCTGAACTTAAACACAATGTTTTGATTTCTATCAGGACCAAATTTTGATCCATTTTCACCTGTTATATCCTCACGTTCAGCTAAGCATGAAAGATTAATTGCTGGATAAAACATTTTACCTTGTGAAGAAACTGATTCACCATACATGTTTACGGTGGTTTCGTTAATAGCAATCTTAAACACTTGTACAACCACTTCAACGATATCACCAAAAAGTTCTGCGTTAACAGAACTCAATAAGTTCATGTCTCTTTTTGAATAAAATCTACCTGGCAAATAATTTGGATTATAAATGCCAATATCTTTTCTTCCTTGCGTCCAATATTCTTTAAACGCAGGATTCTGTTGTGGATATTGTGGTGAATTTGGATCGGCCATAAATTATCCAATATAAATGTGTAATGGAACTTTAGATAGCATTTTGTTCATAGACTCAGCTTCTTTATCCTTGTTTTCTAATTGGTTGACACGTAAACTCTTCTCTAACATATCTCTTAATTTTTCAAGAAGATTGCTGATTTCTTCTTTAGCTTCAGCACGAAGTTCAGCACCATCCAAAGTTACTTCACCGCCTGGAATTGGAACTGTGCTATACTTTTGTAGAATACGACCAAGCGTTTCCTTACAAAGTGCTAAGAAGTACTTTTTGATCCATTGTTTGCCAGGTTGATTAATCTTGCAATATGTACAATATTCGTAAGGGATATCACTTGGATCACTCACATATTCGTATCTTGAACCACTAAAGAAGTTGGTAATGTTTTTATCTTTTTCTAGATAATAATCAATCCAAATTTTTACATCATTGGATGGTATTGGGAAGATTCTGAGTTTATTGTTACCAACTATTTCAAAACTATATTGACTCTTACGTACCATATCATTGAATTCAATAGCTTGTATACGTTCTAAGTCTTCAAATATTGGAGTCATCAAAAACTGAGTTGCTGGACTATAAGCACTAAAACCAAGTTCTGATAATATGTTACTATAACTCATACCAGTCATACTGAATGGGTCATAAATACGAGCAACGGCTGGTGTTCTAAAATGGAATACCCTACGAACTTCAATTCTTGATCCGGTCAAATGTTCTATATCTTGCCCAATCAATTTGTTTAAATCGTATAATTGTTCACTACCACTTACACTTGCGGATGCGTGTATATAATTTCTCTTTAGTGGAGTTTCACCATTGACCAGAGCTTCACTACCATATTGTTTACTAAGTTGTACAACGAATGGCAAACCAGTACTCTTTACTCCAAGCCCAGTTAAATTTGGATATTGATTCTGTGGTAAACCAGTTAAATCTGCCATGTTGTTAACAATATTAAACTCGTTAACTACACGATTATATTCAAGAACAGCTTCTTCAAAACAAGCATAGAAATTTTCATCTATCATTTCTATGTCAACGATTGGATACCCAAGACGTTTCGCAGCCCACATTGCACTGCTACTACAATCATTTTCAAACGTGCTCTCACCACTACTACAGATCTCGTCCAAATAATAACCAAAAGGAACATTGCTGGAGGTTACGGCACTACCACTGCCGGGCCATCTTACCCTATCTTGATCTAAATTAGCACTCATTTATTATAAATATCTAATGAATGTTAATTTCACTATTTTAATGGTATATATGTAATTTTATAAAAAAGAATCTGCAATTATCTTATATGCAGATGGTTTTGGCATCGATTGTAGTTTTTCTTTAAGAACCAACGCATCTTTCTTTTTCTTGGTGTCCAACACCTTTTTTAGAGTATTTTTTACCTTTTCGTTCATATAAATTTGGTTATTTTAACAACAAGATTACCTGTTCCTTTGATAACCCTATGATATGTTTCTTTAGGTATAAATATCTTTTTATCAAGAGAAACTGGCAACGAATTATCTAATTGAACTTGCCAGTTACCTTCGTTTTTTACTACTTCAACCAATCTATCTTCACTATCTAAGTGCCATTCTAGTTCGTGGATATCTACATTCGAATCAAACTCACGAATATATTCATTATTTCCTATATTTGTTTCGTTGTATGGTAAACTCATATTTTAATGATCTTACTAGCAGAACCTTTTTCTCTCATATATCTATTGAATTCCACAAACAAATCTTCTGCGTTCATTCTAGCATCTACTTCCCAAGGTAGCATTTTTTCTTTTTCTTCATCGTCATATTTAGGATATTCCTTGCCGTCCCAGCTATTGTCTACAATGTTGTATCTACCATCTTCAACTTGTTTTATATGCCAACATTCATGTGCCAATGTCTTGATTTGATCATCACTACTATGAGGGTTGTTTGTTCTCATAATAATCTTATAGCTATCTACCTTATATGGTTTACTCTTACCTTTTACATCTACTTTACCTTGTACCTTTCCATCTAAATTACCAAACTCCAATTTAATTTTGCCAGTTGGTAGATTTAATCTTTTAGCAAAAAATTTATACGCAGTTTTAAGTCTTTCTTTGTCAACGATGTTCTTTAGTATTTCATTTAAGTTGGTATTAACTTTAGGTAAATTATCACCCTCACGTTTTAAAGGTGTGGACAAATCAACCAACTTATACTTAATTGGTAAATTCTTAATTGAATTAAAAACCGCATTAACATTCTTTGGACTATCGTCGATAAAAAATATGTCATTAAATCCTTCATTATTAATTTTATCAACAATCCAATCAGCTTTGGCCTGTGGATTACCAGTTCCAAGAGTTATAACAGGCAAATCAATTTTAAATATCTTATTAATAATATTCTTGATATGCTTATTAGCTTCATCGCCTCTGGCTGTTAAAATGACAGTCAATCTATCCTTACCGCCTGCATTTACAATTTTATAAAATCGTTTAGCGACGGGTTTAATAATTTGAGGATTAATAATTGTTTCAAATTGACTAAAATCAAACTCGTCTCCCGGCTTTGGTTCATAGACTGCATATTCAGCAGGTGTAAGATATGAAAACTTACCAGGCCCTTGCTTTAATAATACCTTTGCGGTTGTATGAAAAAGTGTATCGTCAAAATCAAACACTCTTAATTTCTTTGGTTGAATCATAGTAAAGCCTTAATAATCTTTTTGTAAATAGATTCTTTCTTAACTAATTTATCTAATGGAACGCCTCTATACTTTTGTCTTATTTGTGCGATTGGCATACCATATTGTTTTTCAGCTTGGGCTATTAAACTATATCTGTCTTGCTTTTGTTTTTCTTTATCATCTAGTTTACGTTGCACAGAACGACTCACTAAATTTTTCAATTCATCTGTATAAGTCTTTCCACCATTCTTCAAGTAGTTGTTCAACATCTTTAATTCGATTTCTAAACCATCTACTTCACGTTCTAAATTAGCTTTTTCGGCTGGAGTAAATGCTGCGCCTGTTGTGTGTAGTTTACCTCTCTTTTCAACGAACTCTTGTGTTTTATCATCAATAACTTTTTCTAATGAATTACTGATAGATTTTGTATCGGGTTCTAAAAAGTAATAAGAAAAAGTTTTTTCATCACCAATATTAACTCCTTGTACATCGGTGTCTGTTATTTTTATTGTTACATTATTACCATCTATAGATAAAACTTCTCCGCCAGTCTTCATTCCTTTAACTTTTACTCTACCTCCAACCTTGAAATACTTACCAGCATCATCACGATCTGTTGATTGTGTTGTGGTGGATGTAGATGATGGAACTGGTTCTGGATCTTTCTTGGGTTCTTCGTTTTTATAGAATTCATCGTAAGTATAAAACTTCATACTTGGTTCATACAAACATTCTTTAGGGTCATAACCATTGAACTCTATTGCTTTATCATATTGATCTTTATACTTGACTATTCTATCTCTTTTAGAATCCCAAAATGTTACAATAATAGCTTTACCACTGGGTATTGTACTTTCAATCTTTAAATCAGAATCATCAACCACATCTTTAGCATCATCTACTTCAAATATTCTACCCTTCAAAAGTGGATCCGCATAAACACCAAATCTACCTATACCCTTTAAAAGATTTTCTAATTGTAAATGTCCACCGCCGTTATTTCCACTCTTTAATTGTCTTAACGCTTTTTGTGCCCAATAATCATTTTGATCCCTAGAACCATCAGTATATTTTATATCAGGAGCTTTATCCAATTCATCAACATCTTTTAGTACTTGAGGATCATCCGATATAAATTCTTTTTTAACAGCACTATATCCAAATACAGAGTTTTTACCACTCTTTTCATCTTTATAAATGAAAAAAGCGCATTTATTAGCTGGGGTAGTATAACTATAAGTTTTTTTCTTATAATACACAGTGTCTGGATTTTCTACCAATAGACTCTTTAGACTAATCATATAGTTATAAATATTACCCAAATTGGTTCTAATTTTATTTAAGCGACGAATTAGTGATATTTATATAAACAATGATTATATTAACTATCGTCGGTCTGATTCTCTGGTGTAGTATCTGTGAGTGGGCATTACATCGATATGTAATGCATAAACCTCCGTTTGGATTTCATTACGCCTATAATGCACATACCAAAGTTCATCACAACTTATATAAATACGATGAAACTTATCATGCTCAAGAAGGAGATGATGGTAAAAAGATCCCTATGGCATGGTGGAATGGTATTGTAATATCTATATTAGCTGGATTACCAATGTTTTTATTTGGATATAAAATGTTTTTATTGACATTTGTTATATCCATGTGTTATTATGGCGTATACGAGTTTATACATTGGTGTATGCATTTACCCAAGAAAAGACATGTGGAGTATAGATGGTGGTATAAAAAGTTAAATGGACATCATTTATTACATCACAGATATATGTATAAAAACTATAATGTGGTATTACCATTTGCTGATTGGTTATTTGGCACACTATTATTAAGAAGTCCAATAAAGTTTGGTCAATGTAAACCAAACTATTGTGTTCCAGATGTTCAACCCAAGTAATTAAACGTTTCTTGGTCGCATTGGTTCAATGCTACGAGGATCATCATCAAAAAAGTCAAGTGTTCGTGGTGGGTTTTCAACCTTTTTAACACTATTATAATAATTTTGAATCCATTTTTTACCAATTGGATTAGCCACTGGACTTTTCAAAAATTTTATAACACTTCTCAAAACACTTTTATCAATAGGTTCACCACTTTTGGTACGATCAACAATCTTAAAATTATTACCAAATATATTTTGAAAATGACCCAGATTGTTTTGACAACTAAACCACATTTGAGTCAATAAATCTTCTGGAATTTTACGAGGTCTTTTTGCGTTTCTTTCCATTGCGACCTGCAAACTTGTGTTTACAAATATCATATAACAATCATAACCATGTTGTTCCATAACACGTTTCTTCAACTGAATGGATTGTATACTATCGCCGGTGCCATCGATTATAAGACCCAACTTGGCCTTTCTATACATGTCCAACTTCTTTCTGGTTATCTGCTTGGCTTTTTCTCTGGTAGATTGTGGACCAATAGTCAACCTCTCAAATTCTTCTGGACTCAACTTACTTAAATCTGTTGAAATGTTCATATCATGAAGCATTCTTTCAAACTCGTTATCACTATTGATAACCTTTAATCCATATTTGTTAACCGATAAATCAGATGGTAAATCAAACAATTCATTAGCTACAGTACTTTTTCCGCTACCAGGCCCACCGGCCATAAATATACATTTAAGTGTAGACGGATCATCTACGCCTTCTATTAGTCTGTGTTTTTTAAGTAATTCAAGTAAGTTCATAAATCAAGGAGGTGGAGGAGTTGGTGATGGAAATGTGTGAGTCTTTTGTGGAATATTCAAACTGGTAAACACAAATTCTCTATTGAACAAACCATTCGAATTTATAATTACACCATCGTAAGCATCAATAAACAAATAGTCACAAGCTTGACTATTTAAACTACCATCGCTCGTCATTGAATAACCCACACCCAAATTGCTTTGTGTCAACCAGTAAGCGTCATTCTTAGATTTATTAGCAGATTCATAATACCAAGTATTGTAATAAGCTGGATGAACAGAATAAAATGCTGTAGCATTATTTTCCATATCTTGTTCAGTATTCTGAGAAGATGGATATTCAGTAGATGGTTGATATTGTGTTATAACAAATCTTGGTAACAATACTGACCAAATAGATTGATCTAAAGCATACGTAGCAGTTCCAAGCAAATCATTAAACAATGGATCATCTTGACTTGGAAATAAATTTGGTGTAGCTAAATCAGAAACATTGCCAGAAATTGTTGTGGTACCAAATGGAGTGATTAATTGACCACTATAGGTGTTATTCCAAGATCCAGAAGTATTAACATATAGATCTTGTAAATCAGTACCACATTGTAATGATGTTTGTTCAAATCTACTTATCAGATCAGCAAATTCCCCGGCTAAACAAGGTGGTGTAGTTGTAGCATATTGAGCTACCATAGCTGCAACAAAGTTACCAGCTAATGCTCCTCCGAATCCAACACAACCACCCAAAGCAGCCATTGCACTTGTAAGTAAATTTAAACCTATTTGTAGACCCAGATCTGTATTATCTGTTTGTTGTAGTAGAGCATAAGCATTCAATATCTTAGAATTACCATAAGAGTAAAACTGAGTATTGAACGCAATCATATTGTTCAAATTAGCTTGTGCATTAACTATATCTGTGGAGGTCGGGGGTGTTGCCATATTTTATAAATAGTTTTATTTATTATACATAATTTTATTATATTACTTCTTTGTTTTTTTAACACAATTTGGATATTTTTTACCAAACAATGTTTTCATACCTTTTTGGGTATATCCCCTCCAACACTTTTCTTCTATATTGTCTTCGGCTATACTATAACCAGAACCATATGGCGCCGATTTACCAGATTCAGGATTAGCCGTTTCTTTATTCATTCTGATTGTTTTTGATTTGGATGATTCTTTTCTTTTTATCGCATAATCCAAAGCGGATTTTAATCTTTTTTTAACCTCCGGATCTTTAGCATTTCTATAAGCAGCTCTCACTCTTTGGTGTATCAGATTTATTATTTGAGATTTACGTGCGTGTTTTTTAGCTTTAAAACTACTTTTACTTAATGTATCTTTGATATCTTGAGCTGTACTGAATTTTACCCTAACAGTATCCTTTGGATTTTCATCGGTATATAATCTTCTATCTGATCCTTTTGGTTTCTTGCCTGTACCCACTTTGGGATCAGCTTCATTTAGTATGTCTTTTAATTTGATCATAGTGGATTGTATGTCTTTTCAAACTCCAATTTAGCAATTCTATAATAACCAGTATTGGCTGGATCTTTAACCAAATAGTCTCCTGGTTTGATAATCATGTCTTCTCCCCAAGGAGCTTTAAATGTCACTGGTTCTCCGGTATACAAAGCAACTTGTCTTGGTGATTGTTCTGGATAGATATCACTACCAACACTGCCGGTATACAATTTTGGTAGTTTAGCAGCTTTGATTACATAATTTTCGCCAGTAGCGCCACTAAAAATAATATCACCAACGTCCGCTATGTTTTGTGTTTCTTTACCATCCGTAGTGATAGTTACAACGGGTTGTTGAATTGTTGATTTAGTATATGTCATTGGAGGCATATCACCTGGCTTACCACCATCAATGTATTTGTATACCAATTTTTGTTTGGTTACTGGTTTAAATTCTAATGCAGAAGCAATTTGATTGATGTCTGCATTAGCAACTTCGTTTAGTATATCTTTTAGTTTGATCATAGGTTTATAAAGTATTTACCATTTGGGCCACTATATTTAAATCGGGTAATAGGTATTGTGATATTAAGGTTGTCACGTTTATGTGGGAATGAACCCTTCTTCACATAAGCCAACGTCATATGAGGTTTGTAGTCTGGATAACTATCTTTATTAGGATAACCATCACATCTACGTCTTAGTTCTGTGAGTGTAGGACACTTTTCTACTTCAAACTTTACCACATCATATTTGTCGTTTTCAAATAAATTGAGAGCGTTTAATTTAACATTGAATGGTTTTATCCCTTTTAATATTCTAGCCACATCCATTTTTCCAAGGTCTGGTTCAAAACCATATTTTAAAGTAACATGTGGCTCATCATCATAACCATATGTAGGATCGTTGGGATCTGTATATAATATTTGTGGAGGTATTGCGGTTCTACCCAATCGAATAACGTGTGGTCCATATGTAGGACTTACTTGTGCCATCAAACAACCACACTCAACGTGTCTATTCTCTGTTAATATCATACATTTATAAATAGAAAATCCCACCAGAAACCTAGTGGGACTTTACCATGAATATGTTATTTAATCAAACTTTATTTCCAAGTCTCTTGTTAACAATTGTTTGAATCTTTTTGTAAAATGCTTGATCTTCTGGATCTTTTGCAATTTTTGATTTCTTAGCAGCTACAACGGCATCGCCGGTTGTAATCTTATCATCTTTGGTCTGATCCAAATCTTTTTTAGCAACCTTTGGCGCAGCTTTCTTAGGAGCTTCTTTTTTTGGAGCTTCTTTTTTAGCTTCTTGTGCAAGTTCTTCAAAGATTTCTTTGATTAAATTCTTAATTTCAGTACGTGTCATATTATTTTTCTCCTGTTAATAAATATATTATAAAATTTAAATTACCAATATTTTCCTCTACCTTTATTGCCCAACGATCTCATTCTATGACTTCTACAACTCCAATATCCAGCTGTTGTACGATCTTTCTTTTGAGCACATCTATGTCTAGCTGCAAAACTCTTACGACGAGCTTTACTACTAGCTCTACTTCTCATATTTGGATCACCAAACGTTACTTTTTTAACATTACCATTTTTACCTCGTACATATACAGCAAACTTTTTTGGTCCACCAGGAGTTCTAAAAGGCCTATTTAAATTGACAGTACGACCTCTATGTTTTAACTCCATTATTAAATCTTCTTCTACTTCAATAGGCGCGTCCAAATAAACTTCTCTACCTTCGAAGAGTCCTTTTTCACCAAGATTACTCTCCACCAATTCAGCGTCTGGATCACATAATTCAATTTGGTTGTTGAAATATAAAGAACGAACCTCTTCCAACAACTCAAAGTAACTATCACTATAAGTTCTAAAAATGTTTTCACTTAGGGGTATTTGTTTTTCAATGTGATATTTTAGATTGTCACTAATTGCTATATTTTGCAATAAATGCATCGGACAAAGTTCTTCATTTTCAATTAAATCGCCTAGTTTAATCATATTTATAAATATGAAGAAGTTATCTTATATTATAACAATATTGTTGTCGTTTTTTGTATTGAGTTGCGCAACGGTTCCTCCAGCAAAACCAACCGATGATAATCAGAAAAAACTTGCTAAAGAAGAAAAGAAGGTCGAAAACACAATCGACGATCTTGATAAAAATAACAAACAGAAAAAAATACAAACTGCTACTTTAGCCGCCGGCATTCAACATTCACTAAGTGCCGTAACAAATCCTCCAAGTCAAGTTAAAACAGCTAAAGATCTGAATGAACGTGTTATTTCTATAGTAGGTACACCACACATAGATGAACTTAATAAAGTTAAACAAATGGTAGACTTATTAAATTCAGCCGTGGTTGAAGAACGTAAACGTGGCGAGAAAATGTTAGCAGAAAAGGATGAAATTATAAATAAATTACAAAAAGAAACATCTGAGTTAAAAGAACAATATGATAATCAGATGTGGGACATGAACGAAAAAGCTAAAGAAGTTGCCAAGCAAGCAGATGCAAATAAAGCAACTTTGGATGGTATGAGTGGTATGTTTGGTCTTAATGCTGTAATATGGGGAATGAAAAAATTCTTCTTTAGTGCATTAACCGGCATAATAATATTTGGAGTTATATTCTTAGTATTAAGAGTACTATCTATGGTCAATCCAGTTGCTGGAGCAGCATTTAGTATATTTAATATGTTTGGCTCTATGGTTTTAAGTTTGATTAAAGGATTAACACCAAAAGCCTTTGAAATGGCCAATTTTGCTTCAAGAGATACGGTAGATGAGTATAAATCGCCACTTACCAAAATTGTTGACGTAATACAAGAATTAAAAGAAAAACAAAAAGATGCGCCTGATAGAACATATTCATTGGAAGAAGTTCTTAAGAGATTCGACAAAGAATTCGATAGTCACGAAAAGGATCTAATTAATGATATTTTAGTTGAATTAAAATGGAAACGATAATATTGTATAAGTGTTATGGAACAATTACTAGTACATTTGGTGTCAGATTATTATCTTCAATCTGATTGGATGGCTCTAAATAAAAATAAACGAACAATTCCTTGTTTAGTTCATTGTTTAACTTATACATTACCATTTATATTATTAACACATAATATATTAGCTCTTTTCTTGATATTCTTCACACATTTTATTCAAGATAGATGGTGTATTATTAAATACTTCGTGTGGTACAAAAATCGTATAGGTCCAGACTGGTCATATCCATCGTATGACAAATGCAAAGTTACAGGCTATTATGATGATTGGAATAATGATTGTACTACAGCTAGACCCAAATTTATTACCACTTGGTTATATATTATTAGTGACAACACTTATCATCTACTTTGTAACTTTTTTATTCTGAAATACATCATTTGATATTTATTAATATATTTGTTATGACTTTCTACTTGTTTTGATGTTGGTAGTATTTAGTAATAAAAGTCAATACAAATATGGAAACAAACTCAGTACATGTAATATCAGAAAAGGTATTAGAATCAACCGCACAAGATTTAACGGGCAAATATGTCTGGTTGTTTATAGCGGGAGTGATTGCATTGATGTTTAAATCGAGCATTGAAAAGTTTGCAGCAGCACTTTTCATGTTTATCGGCAGTGATTACAAAGAAGATGATGTTGTATTCATAGATGGTAAACCAGGTCGTATTGTAAGAGTTGGTTTAACCAAAACCGTATTCTTTATATACGATGTAGTTGATGGTAAAGTTGTGGGCGGTAGTAAATTAGTTATCCAAAACGAAAGATTATCTGGTTTGAATATTGAAAAACCATTACCTCAATTGGATTTGTCTCGTTTCAAAAAAGACTAATTTATTAACTATGCCAATTAATATTTTTACCCTTATTAGAAGAGGTCTATACGACAACGTTTACAATTGTATAGAACGTGATAAAGTAAATGTTAACCAACGAGACGATGATACAGGTAATCCTCCTCTTATTGTCGCTGTTGAAGAAAATCAAAAAGAAATAGTAACTTTATTACTAAATCATGGCGCCGATCCTAATATTACTGATTGGACAGGTAAAAATACTGCATTAGATATTGCAGAACAAAAAAACCACATTGCTTTAATAGAAATTTTACAGAAAAAAGGCGCGAGATATGGCAGCGGAAGCAGTTTTCATTTGGCTGCAAAAAATGGTGATATTGTTTCTGTAGAAGAAATGCTCAACAAAGGTCATACTCTTAATGAGGTGGACGCTGCAAAAGGATGGACTGCTTTACATTACGCCGTTCATTATGGACAAAAACATCTTGTCGAGTATTTAATTGTTCGTGGGGTAGATGTTAACGCTAAAGATTTCTTAGGTAAGAACAATCCGATTGATGTTCTCGCGTTGGGTAACCGAGGAGAAATTGTCAGAATATTAGTAAAAGCAGGAGCTAAATCTGCCTATGGATCAAGCATCCATTTTTGCGCTGAAACGGGTGATTTTGCGGGTGTTCAAAAATTCTATGATGTTGATGGTAAAATCAATGGAAGAGACGATAAAAATGGATGGATGCCTATTCATTATGCTGTTAATGCTGGTGATATTGAAATGGTAGAATACCTAATTTGTTTAGGCGCAAATGTAAATGGTGCGGATTTTAAAGGAGAAATAGCTCCATTAGACTTGGCAATAAAAACAGGTAATGTAAAAATGCAAGCCTTATTACAAGCCAAGGGTGGTACCAGAAAAAAGAAAGTAGAAACTGGCGGTAGTGGGCCTGATACATATATTGATGTATCGGTCGTTCTTAAAGATGAAATGCGTAGATATTTTGAACGCAGAGAACGTGAAGAAGCTCGTCTCAAAAAGATTCAAGAAGAAGAAGAACAAAAAAATAAAAATGTAAAAAAGAAAGAAAAGAAAACAATTAACTGGCAAGACTTTTTGAAAAGTAAAAACAAACCAGCGGAAGAAATAAAAGCTGTAGAAGAAAGAAAACCAGATCCACCAAAACCTCCCAAAAAGATAATCAAACAAGTCGAGGTTATTGAGGCTGAAGTTAAATCAAGTCGTCTTGAGTTGGATGTAATACAACCAGGCTATATCTTCTTTATGGATATTGTTGGATATAGCAAAAAAACAACAGAAGAACAAAGAAAGTGTTTTAAAGATTTAGCTGAAATTGTTAAAGGCACAATACAATTCAAAACTGCAAACGCTTTAGAAAAACTTATTGTACTACCAACCGGCGATGGAATGATACTTGGATTTTTTACTTATTTAGAAGATGCAATTAATTGTGGTATCACGGTAGCAAAAGCAGTAAAAAACAGATCTGACTTACAAATGAGAATGGGTATCCACTGGGGAGACGTATGTCCACTAGAAGATATTAATGGCAACCTTAATATTAGTGGTGATGGAATTAATTATGCACAAAGAGTCATGGATTCTGGGGAAGCTAATCATTTATTAGTAAGTGCGGATGTTATACTTAAATATGATAGACCACAATATGTTTTAGTGCAAGATTTAGGAGATGTAGTAGTTAAACATGGTGTCGTAATGCATCTATATAGTTTATATGGTAGTGATTTTGGTAATAAAGAGTTTCCATCCACAAGAGTTAAAAAAATAGAACCATTAAATAATAAACAACTATGAAAATGATGCCTTTGGTCAGACAATATCATCCAGACATAACAAATACTGATTTGGATGTATATAAAGTACAAAATAAAATAATTGCAAGAGAAGAGTCAGTTCATCATCCAGACCCATTTCAAATAACTGATAGGTTTGGGGTAGATGAAATAAATCAAACAAAAATAAAAATTGTAGTTTATAATTCTAGGGGGTTATTTTATATATTATAGCTTGACACTCCGAATTGTATTGTTATAATCAAATAATGTCGGAGTATTGTGATACATCTCAAATTTTTTTAAAAAGTATCAATAAGAATGTTGCGAAAACACTTATTGAGAAGAATCATTATACACACAAATGGACATTATGTACCATAGCATATGGTGTTTATGTTAAACAACACATAGAAAGTAGTTTCTTTGGTGGATATGATGGTAAACTAATCGGAGTACTTGTGTATGGAAATGCGGTGGGTAGAAACGCAAGTAATAGCATATCTCCACTATTAATCAATGATAATGTATTAGAGTTAACCAGACTATGGATTGAAGACGGTCATGGTAAAAATATAGAGAGCTTTTGTATAGCTGAAAGTTTCAGACTACTAAATTATGATTTACCACAAATAAAGTGCATACTTAGTTATGCAGATAGCGAAGTAGGTCATTGTGGCACAATCTATCAAGCTACTGGATTTTTATATCAAGGGGATAATTATGTAGATATTGCACTAATGCCTAATTATAGTGTTAGTCTGGTTGGCCCACCGAACTATGATTGGATACATAGTAGAAGTGTATATTCACGTTGGAAAACACATAGTGTAGATAAACTAAAAGAACGTATAGGTAGAACATTCTGGCGCAAACGTGAGAGTGGTAAACATAGGTATATTAAGTTTATAAGCAATAAAATAGAAAATAAGAGGTTGGTTAAATCGTTAAAACATAAACTTCTACCTTACCCCAAAGATACTTCGTTCAAAGAAGAAGTACAAGAAATTGTTGTAAAATCTACCAACAAATTTTTTGAATAAAAAACCCCCTACCTTTCGGTAGAGGGTTTGTTTTAACTTACTAATCGTTCAGATTATACGGTGTCTAGGTCACTGATGATAACCTTACCATAGAATTCAGGACGTACTACCTTCTTAGCGTAGCGGGTCATTACGCCTCTACGTGGTGTGAAGTTAGTTGGGTCATAAACCAATGGAGTTTGGATTAGTGGAATATATGGAGCATATACTGCACCGGTTTCTAGGAAGTTACTTCCACGGAAACCAACCAAGATTACGTTATCGGTCATGTATGGGTTCTTGTAAACTTGGAAGCGACTTGCGAAGCTACCAACACGACTTACACCCATTGCGAACTTGGCTTGGTCACCATCGGTGTTAACAACATATCCTGGGATTGATTCCAAGATGGTTGCTACGTCTGGTGAACATACCAAGAAGTTTGCACCACCACGTAGAGTCAATTGGTGAATCTTGTTAGAGACCTTTTGGATCTTGTTACCAAGAGTTTGGAACCAAGTGCTCTTTACGTAAGCAGTACGATTTGGTGAGCTGTTAACTACACGGGTGAAGTTAGCAACTGGGGTACCAGTTGTACCACCACCAGCGAAGGTTAGAGTCTTTTGGAACTCAGTACCGATTTGGGCGGACCAAGCTTCGGTTGTGGTACCAGTTACGGACTCGTTCAACATGTCTAGGATTTCTAGATCGATTTCCATAGAAACATATTCACTCAATAGAGCAGTAAGTTCTGCTTCTGCATCGATAGAGTGATATGCGTTCAAGTCTTGAGCCAATTCTGGGGTCCAGACTGCCTTCAACTTACGGGTCTTAGCAACGATTGGTTCGCTGTTTAGTACCAAGTTAACTTCTGGAATACCGATATCTGTACCAATTGCTTGGGTAGCGGTTGCGGCACTGTTACCAGAACCTTCACCTGCAGTCTTACCATCTTCGAAGTCACCACGTAGGTTATCGGTAGGTTGAATTGTGTAATTCAACTTTGGAGTTTGTGCTGGGGTAGCAGCAGTACTTGATTGACTTACGAACAAGTTAATTACGTAGTTTGGTGCTGCAATAGTACCAGTATTTACTACGTTGGCGTAGGTGTTCAATACGGTATATGCTGAGTTACCAGTGGTTTGTAGACCAAATGAACGTACTGCATTCAAGTCAACGTTCCAAGCATAACCAGATGCTGCAACAGCATTGGCTTGAGTATTGTCGTTGATGTCTAGACCAATCTTGAAGATACCCTTAACATTACCGCTTCTCAATGAGGAGCTGAATGCTGGATCAAATTGTAGGTCTGCCCAACTTGCTGATGCGACAGTTGCATTTGCGCTTGTGAAAGCGGAACTTGTTACTACACGTTCTGAATATCCATAACGACCTTGGCCGTATAGACCATTTACTGCTGCATCGGTTGAACCGAACTTAGCAGAATTGGTACCACCGAACAAACTGGTACCTGGGGTTTGACCCAAGTGATTACCAGAACCATACTTGAAGTCTAAGTAGAATACTAGACCAGATGGTAGATTCATTGGTTGAACGCTTACGAATTCCTTCGCAGCAATTTCAGCGAATACACGGCGAACCAATGGTAGAGCAACCCCAGCCCATTGTTCTGAACTGGTTGAGGTACCAGTTGTAGAAGCTTCGTCTAGCAATTGCTTTGCTTGGTTTTCCAATAGGATTGACATGTGTGCCTTTTCAACACCACTTACGCCTTCAAGAAGGCCTGTCTTTTCCCACTTTTGTTGCAATCCACGGGTTTCGGCCATCAATTTGGCTTGTGGATTCATATTATTTGTCAATAGACTTTTTACATCCATAATATTTTTTCCTTTATTTATTTCTTTGGTTTGTTAATACTCGCAAACTAATTACTTCTTGATTCCTGCGAGCTTTTGGAATCTTGAAGCCATCACATCGGCTTGAGGTTCTACAATGGTAGATTCAGGCTTTGTGCTGGATACTGGTTTGCTTGCCAAACCTTCGGTGATAGTACTTACAGTTGCATTTGTCTTCTTCTTGACAACTGATCCACCGGCATTAATTGATTCGGCCAAAACTGTATATGCCAACTTGACTTCACGAATATTCTTGGTCAAGTCGAAAGTGTTAATAATCTTCAACTTTTGTTCTTCGGTCAAACTCTTGCCCTTGAACAACTTGTTGGTGTATAGCAACTTAGCATTCAACAAATTGGTTTCTGCTAGAACACCCTTCAAATACTTGACGGTTTCTACGTGTTCACCCAATTGGTTCTTCAATGCTTCGTTTTCTTCATTGATAGCTACTAGAGCTTCTGCCATTTCTTCATAGGTTACATCGCCTTCAGATGGTGATGGAACTTGACCTGGGGCTGGAGCTACTGGTGCGGCTGGAACTGCTTCTGGAGCAGCAGCAACTGGTGCTGGAGCAACAGGAGCGGCTGGAGCAGCTGCTGCGGCAGCTGGATCAACGTTTTCTTCTTCAGATTCTAGTTCTGCTAGAAGTTCATCTAGATTTACTGTTTCTTCCATTTCTTCGGTACCTTCTTCGATACTTTCGTGCTTTTCTTCCTTCTCACCTTCTTCTTCTTTTTCAGCACCTTCGTTAACTTCACCTTCCAGTTCTGCTAGAATTTCGTCAAGTTCTTCGCTGGTTACTTCAGTGTCTTCGCCTTCTTCCAACTTTACGTCGAATTCTTGCTTACCAGCTGGTTCGGTGTTCTTACTTGCAGAAGTAGATGGTTTTACAGGATGTTGCTTAGAAGCTTCATTTCCCTTTTCGCCACCAATTTTTGATGAAGTCAAACTTTCATCAACTTGGTCTTCTTCTTTTTCTGACTTGGCTTCATCGGCCATTTCTTCCTTGAGTTTATCTGCGAACATTTCTTTCATGCTCTTAGCAAAATTTTCCTCAAGAAAAGTTTTTGCATTAGCAATTGCAGTTTCACGAACTGCCTTTGCGTCTGCGATGCTTTCCTTTAATAGATCGCTCATATTAATTTTACCTTTCTTATATTGTTTGTGAAGTTATTGGAGAACTCCAAAGAAGATTGATTTTATGTAGACATCAAATGATTGACGTATTTAATAAATAAATATAATTAAAATGTGCAATATGTTAAAAAAAATCATATTTATTGTATATGCCTGCTAAAAGCGAAAAACAAGCAAGACTATTTAGATTAGTGCGTGGATTACAAAAAGGTGATGTATCACCAAATAAAGTATCTCCACAAATTCGTAAAATGGCAAAAACAATCAAACCAAGTAGTGTGAAACATTTTATAAAAGTCAAAGAAATACTTCAAAAATTGAAAGAAGGATCTGAAGAGGCTGGATCTGAATATACTCTTAGTAAAGCAAAAGAAATCAATGATAAACCATTTGATCAAGTACTAAGAGAAAATGTTGGTCTACCATTTGATCAAAAAGAATTATTAACATTTCAATCAAAACAAAATGGATTTGCTGGGTTTGGAAAAACAAATTTTATACACAAAAGAAGTACCCGTGAAATTATCGCAGATGTACATAGTAATGATTCTTCAAAAAAATTTGTGTTCAAAAAGTTAGCTAATAATCAAAATAAAGGTCTTTATAACTATGCTTGTTTTATCAGAATTACATCAGATGATTCAGATGAACCCAAAGATAAAGTATTTTATACACTAAGTAATATCTTTGAAGATGATGACTCTGAAAAAACCAAAGTCTTAGCAGACTTTATAGATAGAATTAACTCATATGGCCTATAATTACAATCCAAAATTTAAAAATCACATGGAATCACAAAATAGTAATTCTAAATTTATTAAGCAATATAGAGCTAATCATGATTTTAACTATAAACCTACAACTATGAAAATGAAAAACTTTCTTAATGTAGAGACGGAAGAAACTCCTAAATATAAAATAATGGATATTGATCATCCAAACGGATGGTCATTTAATGAACTTGACACATTGGGTCATATGGGTTTCAAAATGGACAATGATTATGATATGACCTGCGAAGTAGAAGTTCCATCTCTCGAAATGGAAAACGAAAAGCAATCTATTAAGATTTATAAAGAAGAAGACGGGTATGTTTTAGAAACAACCCGTCGTTACGTATTTGAAAGTTTCAATAAATTATTGGAATTTATTGATAATATTCCAACAAAGATATTTTAATTTGGTTGGTCGATATCTCTTGAAGAAGCGATACTGACTGAATCAGGTCTACCTTGTACTTGATATGCTTGAGGAGCTTCTGTAATTGGATCTGCAATCTCAAAATAACGTTCTAGCTTCATACCAATTTCTTCATAAAGCATTTCAAGTTGCTTTTCAATACCCTTAATCTTTTGTGATTCTTCGTAAAGTTTACCAGCCATCTTCTTTACTTCTTTCATATCACGTTCAACCATCTTAGCTTCCATCCAATCACCACATTCTTTTAGTGTATAACGTTCAGCTAAATTAATAACATCCATAATTTTATGTGCTGTTTCATAAACACTTTCTGCCTTTAAGCTCTTACGATATTCATTATAAGATTTGATAGTTTCGTATAGCTTTACTTTTTCTTCTTTTGTAAGAGGAGTATAAGCAACTTCGGTTGAATTCTCTACTAGATGTTTTAGCTTGATCATATGAATATAAATATTAGTTAAATTACAATTCAGAAAGAATATTATGAATTAGTCTTTCTACGTTTGTATAAGGATTTACGATAATTTTATTATCAATACTTTCGTTGATTTTACCTTGTGGATACATGAATGCACCTTGTGTGCTTGGATTGCTTACAAAGTCAAATGCAATTAAATCAAAATCATCTTGTACAACGTCAGCACCTTCACGCATATCTTTCTTTACACTACCTAAACCACGACTACTAATACCTAGTAGAATACCAGATTGTAGTAGATCTCTTAGAATATTACCGCTAGGTGTTGGAAGAATTTCTACAGTACCAACCAAATCTTTTCCGTCCCAACCCATATCTACAATGTTGTGACTTACATTCTTTAAATTAACAACTGACGATTCTGGATGATCAAGTTCACCCATAGCGCGACGTTGCTTTACAAAGTTATCCATGTACTTATTAGCTTCACGTTTTAATACGTCTTCTGGATACACACGACCATTTTGGTTCTTTGCATCGGCACGTTGTAGTACTCCACTAACTAATAATTTGCCGTCTTTTAAAGACTCATTTAGTGAAGTTTTCTTAAATTCGAATGGTAATACATCAATTAATATTTGTTTCATATTAAGCAGTAGGTTGAGTTCCTGGTGGCTTTTCACCAGCGGTTTGTTTAGCAGCTGCAGGCTCCTCAGATGTTACAACATTTGATGGTTGTGTAGCAACTTGTTTATTTGGATCAACCAAAGCCTTTGATTTAGCAATTTGATATTGATCTTTAGGCTTTACATCTGCCTTTCCTAAAATTTTGATTTTAAATCCTGGTTTAATAAAGAACTTAGCAACCTTTTGTTTACTTTCTTCACGGCCCATTATTACAATTACATATCGATCATAATAATAATCAATATTTACACCAGTGACATTAATTGTATAATCCGCCTCTGGTTGTTTATATCCTTTACTAGCACGTACAACTATCTTTTTATCCAAAATAGCATCTTGAATTTTTCTTTGTAAATCATTCTTTAATTGTTCTGTACTACCCTTCAATTTTGAATCAAAATCTGTAAAATCAGGTTGTACATCATAAGATTGAAGATTTACATCCACACTTGGTGTTTGTGGTTTTGGTGCGGTTGGAGCTGATTGAGCCGTTGGAGCAGCTGGTGTTGGTTGCGCAACTGGCTGACCTTCGGCCTCACGTTGTAGTTTATAAATTAAACCACCAACGCCTTCCATGCGCATTTTTTTAACAAGTTTAACGGCTTGTTCAGTCATTGGTAATTGACCCTGTTCATGACCTGCCAAACCGGGATCCAATTCAGGATCGCCATGTTGTACCAAACCATTTTCATCTCTATATGTAGCTACTGGTTCAATGTTTTGAGCAGGTGTTACATATGCTGGTTCGCTATACATTTGATTTTCCAACTCTAAATCTTTACTTCTATTTACTGGTTTAGCTAATTTAAAGCCAAATTGTGTAGCAGCACGAACATTACCTGGTGACTTTTTGTTGGAACTAAAAGCGAATGGTGTCATTACACCAGGCACACCAGCGGTTGTACTAGCCTCATTCGTCTTCTTCAATTTGGTGTCGATCTGCTTTTTTATTTTATCACGAAGTTGAGCTGGAATTTTCTCAGCGTGTGATTGTAACCAAGCATTATATTCTTGTTTATCTATGCGGGATAATTCACTATCTCTATAATACTGAGCGTATTTTTTAACAATATCTCTGAATGGATCGCCTGATTCTTTAAGAATTTTTTTCATTTTGAATCTTATTAAGTTCCTCAACCAATTCATATGCGGTTAAGAGAGATGTTAATTGATTTTCCTTAACTAAACCAACGATACTCTTATTGGAAAGTTGTGTGATGGTTTCGTTTAGTTTAATCTTAATAATATCATTATTAACTTTGGAAACATTCTCCTTCAATACACCAGACACTCTCTTGTACTCTACATTAACAAATTCAGTAAACTTGTTAGTGTTAGATACGTTTGTAATATATTCTTTTAGCAAACGCTTTTGGTCAGGCAACAAATTGCTATATTTTTTGTTGAAGTTTTCAATTAGGAACTTATAAGCGATCAAACGAACTTCGGCCGGTTGAGAACTATACAAATCAAGTGGCTGTGAATCATTCTTTTTATCTTTAGTCAAATTCTCAACAACATATTCTCTCGCCTCAACCAATTCTTCTACACCAAACTTTACTTCATTAACATTCTGATTTTCAAACAATTTATATATTGATGCGTACAACTTATAATTTGGAATCTTATTCTTTAGGAACTCATCGATGTTATACTTTTCTTTTATTTCTTTTACCAAATTATACTTTTGCTTATTTAATTCACGATCATTAATTTTGGAACGAGTCTGCAAAACAACATCTAAAATACGATCTGCTGATTCAGGATTTTTAGAAGATTGTGATGATATGAAGTTGTATAATTGGAACTCCTTACCCAACTCCTTTGACTCGTTGAAATATTTGAACATTAGATTTTTCGTGAATGTTTCATCACGACCGGCAAGGATGTCAGACGTTATTTGTCTGGTAAGTAATTCAAATAGCACGCCGCTATTTTTAAACTTAGAATGTTTCGCTTTCTTATGCATAAGTTCCAATTAAATATAAATATATGTAAAATTTAAAAATATTCGCTATTTATAGTTTTCTTTTATTCTTTTATATTATTTTCGTCCATGAAGGATGGTTTTTTCACAGACTCTTTCAAAACTTCCTTAGTTTCGAAATCCTTTAGCAAAACCGATAGTGACTCTAGCGACAACGGCGATCTATTTTTATATTTGTGTGTTGGTGATAAATCACTATCTCTATTGTTTTCTAAATTACCAAGTGGGTCTTCTCCAAACGGATACTTACTAGCATCCTTTCTTCCAGTTTGATCTCTTTTCTTTTCAGTTAATTTTGGAGCTTCACTTCCACCACCAGCTTCAGGTGTTGATCCACCAGACGATTCTGGAGGTGTACCACCAGCTTCACCGCCAGATTCAGTTCCTCCAGTTTCGCCACCGCCTGTATCTCCACCACCAGTTCCACCGGATTCTTCACCCTTTGATTTTAAGAATGCTAGGGCTGGATCATTACCTTCTTCTTCAATTTGTTTAAATCTATAAATTCCTTTAGCATCATCGATCAATTGTTTTTGCAAATTAATCATGTCTTGATCGGACATACTAAATACGTTATCATAAATCCATTTTTTGCTGAACAATTTTTGTTCTTGCATGTCCTTGGCTACTTCTACTTTACTCTTCCAAACATCAATCTTTTCCTTTTCAAAGATAGTAGATGGATTTGTTAATTGTAAACTAAAGTCTACCAATGATTCATCTCTATATCCTTGACTATACAAATGAATTACGGCAATCTTGTTCAATTCACTAACAATAATACGTTGTACACGTTGAATTGTTCTAGCAAAACGAATATCCTCGGCGGCCAATGTAGCCTTACCAGATAGTGATTCATCATAACCCAAGAATGCCTTTGGAATCTTGAGTGCTGCCATCATCTTATTGCGTAGATATTCAATATCATCTGTACCTGTCCATTCAAGACCAGGCAAATTATCAATACTTGTGCCACTATCACCACCACGAACTGGTAGGAAAAAGTCCTCAACCATGTTTTGTAGATTAAAACGTAAGTTATAATCACCGGTTTGTTGATCCAAATATGGAGTCTTTTTCATTTGCGCAATGATACGTTCCATATGATTATCAACTTCGTTTGGTGGAATATTACCAATATCAACTTTAAAGATACGCTTTTCTGGAGCACGCATGATACGATGAATTAACATTGCGTCTTCCATCAAACTCAATTGCTTCCAAACACGACGAGCACCTTCCAACATACTCTTACCATATGGCAAAAAGTTACTATCACTCAACAAACGAAAGTGTGCCATCTGATAGTTCTCAAGATCTTCAATCTTATTACCATAAGGAAGATTTACTTGGAACTTTACGAAGTTCTTATTTTGTAGATGTGCATTTTCAATACGTGTAACATAATACGAACTAAGTGGTTCAACCATGTACACGCCATATTCTGGACTGATATGTAGTCTCAAATAAAAATCGCCATACTTGACCATACTACGTGTCCATGACCAAAGATTAAACTCAATATTAAGAATGTCATAAAACAAATTGTTTAATATTTGTTTGATGTCATCATTAGAAGATTGTACCGCAATGATGTCACCCAATTCATTTTTACTTGTACATTCATCTGCATAAATGTCTAATGCAGATGCAAGAATTGGATCCATATCCATTGTATCATAGTCACGAAATAGTTCTACACGACTACTTTGATAACTAAGATTAAAGTCACGGGTGTATTGATTATATGCAGTTGTTCTGAGACGATTAAAACGGTCTCTTAAACTATTACGATCTGTGGCGTACTGAATTTCATCAGTATCGATCACCTTCAACTTCTTACCACCAATATTGCGTACAATAACGTCATTACTAAAAAGACGTTTTAATCTTGCAAAAAGCGATCTATTCTTTAATTCTTGAAATGATTTATCAGTCATATTTTACCGCCATATATATAAGTATTTATAACAACCAAGTTAAACTTTCTTTTTTGCCGTTTATGTTAGCATTAGGATTGAACTCCCACCCTTCTGTAGGAGAACCAAATGGTTTTGCTAATATAGGAGAATTTTGTACACTTGACACCTTACTAATACCTGCTAACATTTGTCTATTATAAGCAATCTGATCATTTCTAAGTCTAAGTGCGGTTTCACGTACCCATAATCCTATACCCATAGACATTACCAAATCATCATTATAACCACGCATTGCTTCTGCTTTTGGACCATTCCAAATAAAAACATTCAACTCTTCATATAATCTACTTGATTTAATAATTACTTGTTTTTGTCTAAAAAATAACTCCAAATTGCTTACAACTAGTGGTCTGTTTTTTGTAGTTGTAGTAAATCCCGCAACCATCTTTTTATCTTGTGCGTGTAATTTGTTGCTATATGTTTTTTCCACATCCACAATTGTAAGATCACTTGAACTATAAAACGTATGTGGATAGTTTCTATCTATAATTTGTTGAAGTGTACCCCAACCAACGTTATTGTTTTCTACAACCAATAGTGCATTATTATATTCCGTAGCAACAGTTACCAATAGATTGCCATAATCTTTTGTGGTTAATTGACCCTTATATTCAGCAACTTGTTCCATAGTATCAACATCTATAACATGAAAAGCGCTGAAATCTGCACCATCGCCTCTAGCACAATCCGCTGTCACTAAGTAGTTTTTACTATAATTTGGATAATCCCATATCCACAAGTCTTGATTATTACCCCGTCTTTCTATAGGATCTTTTATGTATGTTTGTTTATAAAACTCCAATACATCGACACTAACTACTTGATTACCCGATGTACTAAAATCACAATCACATTCTTGTGCGGCACCCTTTACACCTGATAATTCTGTCTGTTTATCTCTCCAAGCTTGGTCTCTTTCTGGATGTAAATGCCATGGTAATCTAATTGTATTAAATCCTTTTTTACCAGACTTTTCATTTTCTTCTGCTTCAACCCAAGTTTTATGAAAAAAGTTACCAACTCCGTTTGGTGTACTTAATATAATTGATCTACCACCAGTAGACAATGTATATTGAGCAGACAACCAAATTTCTTCGATGCCATCAATAAACGCAGCTTCGTCTATAATTAACAATGATAGTGCTGATGAACGACCGGCAGTACCAGCAGATGATACTGCTTTAATTTGAGATCCATTCTTCAGTCTCAAAGACAATCTATTATCTTCTACACATGGTACTTTTAACCAACTAGGAAGATTGTCATTAGCAAATCGAACTTTGGTAACGATTTCTTTTGCGGTTTCCTGTGTTATACTAATACATAAAATGTTCTTATCGTTGTGGAAGGTCATCAACCACAAACTATAAGCGGCAGTAAGAGTACTAATACCCATCTGACGGCTTTTAAGAACGATGTTTAATTGATTATCAACAAAGTCTTGCAAAGCCTTCTCTTGAAATGGATATAATTCAAATCCAACGGTACCACGTATAGGATGTTGAATCTTTACATACTTCTTCATGAAGTATATAGGATCTTCAATACACTTCTTATACTCTTGCTTTATTATCTCTCTTAAGTTTTGCTGACTCATATTTTGTTTCTAATTCACTAATCTCAGCATCTATATTTTCTAATCTCTTAACTACCGCTGCCAAGTCCAACTCTATATTTTCACGGATTTTTGACGTATCTGGTACTCCTTCCCAACGTTCTATAGACCCATCTTCTTCAAGAAACTGAACTGGTTTACCATGATTTTGGTCACACCACTTTTTAGCCTCTTCAAATTTATTCTTATAATCCAATAACGCTGATTTTACATTCTTAAGTTCACGAATCTTGTTGAATGTATCCCAAATACCCAACTTTTTAAGACGAGTTTCTTCGTTTGTAAAACATTCATAACATAGTCCAGACTTTGGCCATGTTCTATCATCTAAATAACTACCCCAACGAACATCCATATTGCAATGTTTACAACGTTGTTCCACAACAATCGATGCTCTTTTTGGAACACGGCGTTTACTGCCATTTTTCCAAATCCATTTACGACCTTGACTATCCTCCCACTCTTCACCTTCTTTGCGTTTATTATTTTCAAGATTGGAATCATAACCAACTTGCACGAATGGACGATTACCGTCCATGTAATCTTTAACAATATCAAGATTGCTTTTACCTGATGCTCTTTTCATAACAAATATGTATTTATTTTATTTCTTAAACTTACTTTCCAAGCCTTTTATAATGAAACTACCTGTAATTTTAAACGGATCACTATAAATCTTTGGATCTCTCACCACAATACCCTCATGTTTTTCTAAATCACCAATCTCACTAGTAGCATTTTTTAGTATTTCATCGCCCAATTTAATTGTGGTGATATAAACAATAGTATCATTTACAATCTTGTTTATATCTTGACCCGCAAATTCTTGACTGATGTTTTTACTATTAGATGCGTTAATAAATTGTTCTCTAGTAATTAATGGTGTTTGTATCTTTACACCTTTTAACCAATCCTTTAATGATTTAGTAACGGCTTCACCTGTAGGATACAACGTAATTGGTTGCATCAACGCTCCTGCTAAATTAGGTTCTGATTTAAATGTAGTATCAACACTACCCAATACCTTAAAACCATATTTCATAGCAACCTTATTTAACTTATTGATATAAGATTGCATCGCTGTTTTATCATATGGTATTTCTGTAGCCACTCTCGACTTAACACTACCATCCTTACCAAATGATTTTGGCTTGATTTCTTTTAATCCATGAATAGCTAAAAAGTTGCCGATTTCACCATATCCTAAAACATTTGTTTGTCCCTCAACATATTCGATATTAAACAATACGTTTGGGTTATCTAATAGTCCTAGTTTCTTTAATTCAGATTTGGTACTAGGAATTGCCTCATCAAAGATGTTTATTACCTTGGTACCAATATTAATAAATCCATGACCTGGTTCAAATCTATTTGGTAGATCTTCGGGTCTCATTCCTTTGATATCAAGTGGTTTTGCACTACCACGATCCATCACAAATCGTCCATTTACCAAACGAATACTTGCATTTACACCATCAATTTTTACACTTCCAGCCCCTTGTTTTAGTGACTTTACAGCCTTTGCAAATACATCTACTAATTTAGCGCCTGTACTTACAAAATCAAATGGATGTGCCATATGACCGCCGGCACCACCTTCTTTAATTACTTCACTTAAAATATTATTCAGCTTTATCATATGGTTTTAAAAATGTTTTATCAAATATAGGAATTGCTTTTTTGTAGGAACTCTTAGTTTCATCTAGACTGTTATCAGTAAATTGCCAATTCCAAAATAATTGGTCCGGGGTTTTGAATCCAAAAAATTGAAGTACTTCTTTTTGTGTCTGGGTCACATCCTTACCATTCCAATTTTGTCCAGTTGCAATAAATCCTGAATCAATATTTTTGACAATATTACTTTCTCCCAAAGTGGAATGTCTGTTTTCAATCCAAGTTAATCTTTCAATTAATTTTTGATAGTATCCATTAGCTTGTCCCCATCTAACACTTGCGAAAAAGACCACACAATCACTTTCAAATAACTCTTTACTTATCTTCCACAATTCATCGTTTTTGTTATTAATACTCGCCCAACAACGATGTTCTCCACTTGGGTTTTTTTCTTTATCTTTTAAAACTGAATCTTTTGTACCACAATGATTTCCCCATTTTGACGATACGTTGCCTTCACACGGAACTATATTTAATTTGGTAGTATCTATCAACGATACTTTTTCTTTGCCCAGTAAATCTTGTATTTTAATAGCTAACTGTGTGCTTTTAGCAATATCATCTTTATGACCACTCCATCTATTACTAGTTGTTAATAATAATACTTTATTTTTTGTACGTAAATAATCAATTGTTTTTTTATATTTACGAGCATAAAGGTCCATATCTTGCTCACTTTGAGGAAGTTTGGCTTCGGATAATAAATCTGTAAGACTAATCATTTTAATAAATTATCTAATTGACTTTGCATCTTCATCCCACGAATAACTTCAGGAGTACCACCATTATCCCTATTAAAATATCTTTTATAATTACTCAATGCTACATCTAACTTGGCTTTATCAATTGGATCTTTTGATATAATATCTTTTATCATTTTCAGATTATCCACGACCAAAACATTTGTATCATTAATAACTACATCAATTAATTTTAACAAAGACGGATCCACAGCTTCTTTAACTTGTGGTTTAGCTAAATCTTCAATAATCTGTGTCAATCGTATCATAATATATAAATATCTGGGTAAATAAAAAACCCCGCTCAAAAGCGGGGTTATGTGTGTTTTTTTCTAAATTAACTCTTTTTTTCTGGAGAAATTACTGACCAAACACTACCTACAAGTGCTAAAGCAGCACCTATAATAGTTTCAGCTCCAGTGATGTCTAACTTGCCAGCGGCGACTAAAAAGCCAGCGCCAAAAGTTAGTATGTGTCTAATTAATCCTAATATTTGAGTTTTGTTCATTATTTTTTGTGTTAAAAAAACCCCGCTTTTTACGGCGGGGTTTTTGAATTTTTTCAATTAGATATTGAAACTTGCACCAGTTGGTAGAATGTTGAAGTCAAGGATGATGAATTCAGCAGTTCTAGTTGGTTGGATGAAGATTTGACCATATAGGATATTTCTATCAATTAGGTCAGGTGTGTTATTTTGTTCATCCATCTTAACTTGGTAAGCATAGATACCATTACGTTGTTGTACAGATTCCAAATATGGATTTACGATACTCAAGAATCTGTTACGTGTAGCAGCTACGTTTTGTTCAAAGACCAAGTAGTTGCTTGAACTTGCGATAAACTTCTTCAAGTTGATCAACAAGCGACGAACGTTGATACGATCCAAAGCGCTTGGAGCGATTTGTAGAGTCTTTTGACCCCATACACAGATACCTTGACCAGGGAAGGCGGCAATTGGATTTACACGACCTTCGTACAATGTATCACGTTCACTATGTGTAGTTCTGTCTAGAACTTGTACAGCGGTTGGAATACCACCACGATTTAGACCAGCAGGAGCATACCATTCAGCAGCAGCATTATCGTTAGCAGCATAAACTGCTGGTAATACTACTGAAGGAGGTACACTAATAATCTTGTTGGTGTTAGTATCTAGGATCTTCACCCATGGATAATATGTAGCAACATAGTTACTATCGACCGTAGCTACTGAGTTAATGGCGGCATCAATCAATCCAACGGTTTGGTTACTTGCTGGGAACACAATGTTATCCATGATATAGAAACAATCACCACGAGCTTCGCACATATCGATTGTGATCTCAGTTACGTAGCTGTGTTGTTCACGGAAGATACCAGGCAATACGATCAAGTTGATATCAAATTCATCAGCATTACCTAGAGCAGCGATACATTGTTTGTATGCGATACTACCTGGGCTGTTGATATTTGTACAATCTAGACCTTGTGTATTACCAGCGGTAATATCACTTCCTAGAGCGATTGGAATTGCTGGCCATTGACCATCAAATCCACCTTGGAATCCAACTAGGAACTTACGTAGTTTTACGTATGTAGACTCATTAACTGGATCGTAGTTACTTGGAATACTACCGCTTAGGAATGGATCTAGTAGTGAACCAGTACCATTTGCGTAGAACTTGGCGTTTTCAGTACCCCAAGTCTTGTCTTCCAAGTCGAAGTCAATATTTACACCATTTACACTACTTGGTAGTGGTTTGAAGTATTCGTCGGTATCGTTATATACACCAACGTTTGCTGAAGAAGTTGGATACAATGATACCAATTCATCGTCAGCTTGTGGTACATCGTTAAATACTGTACCACAACCATACTTACCAGGTGCTAGAGACCAGATACTTGCTTTACTATATCTGATTGGAGGAATAATATCTGCCAAAGTACCAGCAACTGGAGTTGAATATGATTCAAATCCATATGGAACAGATACTTCTGGATACATACCATCAGCCATTTCAATTCTGATATATTGACTCAAGTTAGCATATGTACCAAATTCGATGATTTTACCAGCGAATGTGATGTATGCGTAACGATCACCAATTCTACGTGCAACGAAGTTTGCACTATCAGGATTTAGATTCAAGTTTTGATAAATTTCCAAATACTTTGGACGCTTATCTGTATCACTATAAGCACGTACTGCTAGTGTGAATGAACCCCAATCACTACCTGGGACTGTACCAGCCAACTTAACGTTGCTGATTTCAATCTTGTATTTCTTGTTGCTCAATGTACCATCACTTAGTGTATGTACCTTAAACAATTGGAACTTGGTTGGTACTGCGGCTTCGTTTGCACTACCTCTGAATGGAGCAATCTTTTGTGAGTAGATCCATGGAGTATAAGCGTTTGTGATACTGAATTGACTATCACCAGCATTTAGATTTGTGCTGTATTGGTCAACAAACTTTAGTGGTTCACCAACTGCAAATCCAGCTTCTGGAGCTGTATTTGCTAACAACTTCCAACCACCGCCTTCAGCGCTTGGACGAGTCTTTTCGGCAACGAATCTTTGAATACTATCTTGGAACAACAAGTAGTTGTAAGCAGCTTCTACTTTTTGACCAGCAACTTGTTTTGCTGGGTTACCTGCGGTTGGATCAAATCCAAACACATTACCAATGAAGTTATTATCACTTTCATTTAGGGTGAAGTCATAATAACCATATGTTCCTGCGCTTGTACTACCATCATTATTTGCGAAGCTGTATCTCAATATTAATTGATAAGCATTTTCGTTTGGATTAATCAATCCTTTATATGGGAATACTGAACTTGTCAATTGACTTAGTGTTGATGTATCAAATCCAAATACTTCGTAACTACTATTGAATTGAGTTGAAGCATTTTGGGTATTGTTTAATACTGCTAGTACCATCTTGGTTCTAGCAGATGAATTTGGATTACATGGATCACCACCGGAATTATCTTGACTGGTGAATGTACCATCAAAATCACCATATGCACCACCTACTAGACCCAAGAATTGTAGACTTGATCCACAAGTACTTGCACCTCTAATAGACTTGAAACTTGCACTATATAGTGATAGATTACCATTTACATCAAATGTAATTGTATCATAATCAAGATTGATCTTGGCACTTGATGTCATAGAACCAGAGAAATAAGCAACCGTTTCTGAACTTTCAGCGAAAGCGGTTGATAGTTTTACTTCTGGAGTTACATCTTGATTTTGTACACTTGAGGTCAAATAATAATAACCAGCAAATGTTCCAGCTGTTGGTGTTACACCAGTAATCTTTCTTAGAAGATATGTGTTTACTCCAGCAGATGTTGCGGTTGTTACGGTACCAAGATTTACTTGTTTACCGGCGTATAATACTGAACCACTTAGTGATCCACCTGTACCATTATAATTTGGATAATAAGCGGCTGTAGCAGCTTTTGGAGCAAACTTACCACTTACAACACCATTCAATCTCAAACGTGAAGTATCGTATCTGTATACGAAACCTGCTCTTGATTTTGTACTACTGAATGAAGCTGTAGTAAAACTCAATGAGTTGTTTGATGGGTATTTAGCGAATACCAATCCATATGTCACATCATTACCGCTTAATGTGTAAGAAGCGGTTAGATAGTTATAGTATGATAGAGAACCCGTTGCAGTTGCTAGATATGATGATGAGAATGGAATTGAGAATTTGGTTGAACCAGCAGAAGCTGAAATCACACCAGAAATCAAAGACTTATCATAATCGAAGTTAGCTAGTACATAATCGGATGAACCACCAGATTTTTGAACCTTCTTACTTTGTTGTACAACGGATGCACTAAAGATATAAGAATTGTTTGTGGTAGTAATCTTGAACAACTTACCTTTACTGCCAGAAGCAGCTAGAGAGGCTGATAATGTACTACTATTTGTTAGTGTTGGCCATCCGATAGATACCAAGAACTGAGCAATTTCAGTATCAGTAGCACGGGTTACACTAATAGATGACGAGATAGTACCTGTACTACCTACTACACCTTTAATACCAGTTACACTTGAACCGATAGTTGAAGAACTATATTCTAGAATTAGGTTTGAGGAATAGTTATCACTATCCAAATACATGAATGATGATGTGGTCAATGCACCCAAGTCACTATTTCTGTTCCAGTAACCTGGTTGAGCATAAATGACCAATGGGTTCTTTTGCCAGTATCCGGTCAAACCACCTACACGAACAACGGTTACTACACCTTGTTGTATTAGGTATTCTTTGGCGGTATATGGACCATAATATACTCCATCCGCTACTCCGAATCGTTGTTCAAGCAATCCAACCTCTGTAATTCTGGCTGGGAAAAATGCTGGTCCGTCTGAAAATGGTGCTACTATAGCACCTCCGATGTTGGCTACACCTTGGGCGAGCCCCGATAGATCATTTTCTCTGGTAAATACACCAGGACTTACTATATTTTGTTCTGGTGAAAATCTTCCACCTTCTGTTATTGGCATAATTTAATCCTTTCAAAAGTTATGTTTAATTTATAAATAGTGCCAAAAAAAGTGAATACGTTACTATTTATTATAACTTTTGAACTTTAAATATTACCAACTAATTTTTTTATTATATCAATCGACTGAATTTTCTCTAACTCATTTTTTGGAAATGAGTATATGAAGTTGTATTTTTGTCTAGAGATTTCACAATTGTCATAATTTTCATTTAATAAAGTTATATTTACACCATATTTGAAACGTGTGTTATGTACTTTATTAAATAAATCAATATACTTAGCCCAGATGTTTGCTTCATCAATATTATCGGTCTTCAAATTGAACATAAAATTGAAATCCGATATTTTAAAATTATATTCATCTATACATTCCACGCCAGTATCCATATCAAACGCATATAATTTTATAGAATCAAATTCTAACGGAATAAACTCTGGCTTTGTATACCAGTATCCAAACTTGATATTTTCTGTGGAATAGTATTGATGTGTACTACTTTTCATTACATAATGTAACGCGTGATTGATATATTTTTGGGGTACATTATAGAAGTTTAACTTCTGTACAGAAGTGGTATAATCTATATGAAAATAACCATTTTTAGAATTCATGCTAATTTATAAATTTTATTGTTAATGATTAAAAGGTCAACAGTTCCTTCAGCCAAATGTTTTAATGCGTGATTTGGTGAATTGATAATAGGCTCTCCATGACCATTAAAACTTGTATTCATTAATACAGGTATTTTTGATCGATCATTGTAAGCAGAGAGTATCTTATGAAATAGAGAATGTCTATCTTTATTTACAACTTGTGGTCTAGCTGTATTATCATAAAAATTTATAACCGCAGGTATTTTATTGGCCCATTGTTCTTTTACGGTATAACATAAAGTCATGAACTCCGCAGTTCTTTTAGATTTATAGACATAACATACATCCTCAACATATTCTTCCATGACTATAGGTGCAAATGGCATAATATCATCACGTTTTAATCTTTGATTTATATATGCATGTGTTTCTTTTCTGGTTGGCTCTACAACAATAGATCGTGAACCTAAAGCTCTTGGACCATATTCTGTTGCACCATCAAATATACCAATAACTTTACCATCAACCAGATAGTCTCCAATTTTATTGAAATCTAAATCTTCTGATACTAGTGACTTTCCAAAATTGGCTTGGAAATTATCAATATCAATTTGTGTATCTTGATATGATGTTTTATTACCAAGAAATACATTATCAATTCTTCTATTTGTAAAAACACCCAATTCTACAGCATATGCGATTGCTGATCCAAGAGATAATCCTTCATCTCCCATAGCAGGATATACCCACATCTCTTTAAATGGTAGTAATTCGTTTATCTTTTGGTTGATTTTAACATTTGCAAAAATACCACCTGCTAAACATAGATTATCAAATGGTCCATATTCATCATAGTATTTCTTTATAAAATTAAGAATAGTAATTTCGCTGACATATTGTAGATTATATGCCAAATCTCTTTTTAGATTCAAAGCATCTTCTTTTGACAATGTTTTCAACAACGTGGTGTACTTTTCTTGAATCATACACGTTGCTTTTAACATGTCGTTTTGTACAAAGAAATTTAATGTATCAAATATCTTTTGATCAAATTTTCCTTGTGCAGCGAGACCCATAATCTTACCCTCGTCTTTAAGAGGAGTAAGACCAAATATCAAACACATCAAAAACCAAAGATTAGCAACGCTTCCATTTTTAACACGTTCACCAATTTCAATTAGTTTACCATTTTTAACAATATAACATGCGGTTTGATTATCGTTTTTTGCCTTCCATGGATTATAACGATCATAATTTTCTTTGTTCAATATTGTCCAATCATCATCGCCACAATCACCTCCATCATATGCAACGATTAATGTATTTTCGTTAAAACCAGATGTATAATAAGCACCACATGCATGTGCATATTCATGTCCAATAGTTCTAAGTTCTCTATTATTTAGAATTTCACGCAAAATTTTGTGTTCTGTAGCTATAGGTTTAGCACATGCAAATTTTATGTTTGGATCATTAATATCAAAATTAAAGTTTTTTTGCAAAGCCTCCAAACTATTGATTGGAAATATACAACCAGCGTGTGCTGATTTAACTCTGGTGAATCTTTCTTCGGAATAACAAGCTAATATTTGATTATTCTCAATTAAAGCAACACCGGCATCATGTGGTCCTATATAGCTACCTACTATTTTCATAAATTATTATCTTTAATTAGACGATCAATTGTTTCTATAACCATTTGTGGAGTGATAGATTTGGTGCATTCAAATATTTCCTTTTTCTCGGACTTTGGACACCACATCCAATCACCTCTGTCAAAATAATTATCATTCCAGCACCCAGTACATACATTTTTATTTTGTACTCTATATGGTGTTTCGAATTCAGTATAGTCATAAGAAAAACCACTAATTAATATAGTTGGCTTCTCAAGCGCCCATGATAACCAAGATAATCCAGATGGCAAACCTATAAAAAATGAACTATGATATATTTGATTCATACGATCACTTAATGGTTTATCTCCAGTTAAATCTATTGCGTTTGATGGTATAACATTCATATTATCACCATTACCCCAACTATAATTTTTGTCGATGCAAACAACATCAAATCCCTTGTCGTTAAGATATGTAATTATAGTTTCCCAACCACCTTTATGATTCCAATACTTACATTGAGATGTACTTTGTGTAGCAATTACAACCGTTGGTTTTTTATATGGAGAACTCTTCAATTCAAAGTCTATCAATGGTCTTTCTGGAATATATGTTAATCCAAGATAATCTGATGCAATCTTTTGTAGTGGTTGTTTTCTTATATCATTTTTACATCTATTTGTATTGATCGATTTATCATCCACATACCAACCTGGTTTATATGTAGCGAACATATCAGGACCAGACTCATCCATATTTAAAAACTTAATATTCTTATATTTCTTCTCAAAGAATGGCCGTAGATTTGGAATTTTAACATACAAATTACAATTATGTTTTACTCTAAATTGTTCAGCAATTGGCATCCAACATAGTTGGTCTCCCAAAGCTGGAGTATCAAATTGAATCAATACATTTCTTTCGGTCAAATCTAAATCATAATCCAATAGTGTCTTTCCAGTCAGAGCACTCTTAACTGAAATATTAAATGGTATATAATATGAGAAATCACATCTACCCCACCAACCATCTTTAAGTGTAGTATTATATAACACTTGATCTGTTACTCTATTTTTGAATACCACATCAAATGCTTCATCTTTATTAACGCTATTTGTTATCTCTATAAATGCGTTATCATTAAAAGAATAGTTAATATTTGCGGTTATATTGGGTTGATTGGTGTTTTTATCCAACGAATCATAAATATTAACAAATTTATTTGCAAATAGTCGATCAATATATTCATCGTACAATTCAATCAATTGATCCACTCGTTTTTCATATGAATTATTTTTAGCAGCATGCAATGCTTCTGTGTGATAACGTTCGTAGTTACTTATAACCTTACCAATCGCATCTTTAATTTGTTTTGTGTTTCTTTCAACAACAACCATACCATCGTATTTTTTATCTTCAAACGTGCCTATGACTGGAAGACCGCAAGACATGGCTTCTAATAGTGTAAGATTAGGATGGCCAGCTTCTAGTTCAGATGCATGAATGAAAACATCGTGTTTATTGTAAAGTTCAATTAAACCAGCTTCATCTAAATCAAAAACTTTTGTTAACTTTTCATAGTTGTTAAGTGACGATTCTAATGTTTCAAAAAACTTTTTATTATTACTTGGTCCGGCGATTGTAATTGGCAAGTTTAGTTCTTTGGCTGCTTGTATTGCGAACTTAAACCCTTTTCTATCTACAGACTGATTGTTTGCATAACCATTGTTAGCAACACATAGTAGTTTATAGTTCTCTCGGTTATAATTCTTGTATTTGAATGTATCTGTGTTAACTGCGTGAGAGAAGTATCTTAACTTTTTACTACCAAAATAATCCACCAAGTATTTGGCAGGACACGTTGATAACACACTATTCTCTATAGCCTTTAAATTTTCCTTAAATACTGGAGATTCTTTACCATACAAATATGCATGGTGATCGTGTAGTGTAAAGATATATGGTATACCACGTTTATGACATTCATTAGCCAAGTTAGCTACATGTACGTGAACAATTGTATTATCATTGTACCTTACATCATCTAAAAATTTTATCTCACATTCTAACCCCTTCTTATTGAGTTGTAGATAATAATCCCAAATTATTTTTTCAATAGCACCCCATCCATTTGGTGGTATTGGTAATAAACCTAAATGTACTTGTATTACTTTCATGATTATTTAGCTGTAAAATGTCCGTTATCTTTTAAATCATCAAGTTTAGTAAAAGTTTGAACCACTTCTTTTACTAAATTCTTGTTTTCTGAATCATATAATGCGTTAACTACTTTATACACGTTGTTTGGTTCAAAATCAACCTCAATGTGCCACCAACCTTTTGTATCTACTTCTCTTTGTTCTTCACGAATCAACATATCGTTTTTATACACAGATATTTTATTATGTTTTTTATCGATTTTATTATTAAAACTACTCAAACATACAAATTTACTATGGTTGGTCATAGGTAGAACAGACAAATATTCACACATAGAGAACATATTAATCTCACTATTAGCAAAGAATGATTCTTCATTGTTATTTGTGTCAATATAAAGGTCTTTCTTATGATCTAAAACTCTATTGTAATAAAATTGTTCTAGACCATTAGATATATTCTTTTCCTTAACAAACTTCTCGTATGAAGCTGGTGTGAAATATTCGAAGTGATCTAGATAAAACTCTGTATTAATTGCGTGGAATACTGTCTTGATAGTATCACCCTCAAGTGCTTTATCATAGAAAAAGAATCCTTTTTTGTTTCGCATGATATTTTTGATAAACTCCAATTTGTTAAAGTCTTTCTCTAAAATAACAACATCATAGTTAAACGCAAATACATTCGTATATCCTAATTTATTAGCCAACGATATTCCGTTATAATAATTTAATGCGACACCCAACCCATGATATATGTTTGCTCCACATGATGGTAAATGTACTCTTATATCATGATATTGATTTACAAGTGACCAATTTGCATAGAAGTTATGTATTATAGATGGATTATTTTTATCATATATACAATAATCTACCAACGATTGTAATTCCTGACTTAATGGATAATGTGACACCAGTATAACTTTATATCCAGCCTTCTGAATTTGTTGAATAGCCTTTATTGTAGTTTCTTCTACAATTTTATAATTTGGATGGGTGGAAATTACCGCTATGAAATCTTTATCATCTACCTTTTCATCAGTTTTAATACCAGAGAGTTTATTTCTGATTAATTCAACATTATTATTAAAACTAGATTCATCCAAATAAGATACGTTATCATAACAGGAATATCGATTTAAATAAACAGGAAGATTATAAAACAAACTTGGTATATTATATGAAATAGCTTCTTTGATTACAATAGGCGCAGTTTCTTTATCATTTGCATGTCCTCGACTTGTAAACAAAAACAAATCCATACAACTATAAAAGTTGTGTACATCTTTTCTTTCGCCCCATACTTTAACATTTTTGGGAAGATCATTCAACAATGGCTCCCAGTAAAATTTAAAGTTGTCAGCCATGTTTCCAATACAATGAAACTGAATATTTTCGTTTTCCATCGCTCGTGCATAATCAATAAATTCTTTTTGGTTTTTTCTTGGCGTGAACAAACCAACATGCATTACGTGCTTTTTGCTAGGGTCCAAACCCAACTCTTTTAAACCAGAAACACGTTCTTTACGTGTTCTAACCTCAACAGGATATTCTATAACATCCGATTTTACAGGCAATTTTTTAACATTTTGTTTTTGATAATTACTTACAAATAAGAATTGATCTGGAAAAACTCGTTTATTATCCGAATTAAAACTACTATCGTGTGATGTTTCGACTATGAAGTAGTTTCTATTTTTATCATATATCTTAGAACTCAACGATAGATCCATGAAATATTCTGGCATTTCTTCAAAGTGAATAATGTCAGGCTTTATCTTGGCTATTATCTTGATAATTTCTTCTTTGTCATCGTATAATGTAAAGAACTTATTTTTACATATATTTTTGATCTGATCTCTCTGTACAATAAACTTGCCTCCAGTAACATCGGCATATTCTATGCAATAGACATCGTAATCTTTAATTAAAGACCTTATTTTCTTCAACAAAAATTGAGGAAGGCCGCCTGTAGATAAATGTGGAGCAATAAATAACAACTTTTTCATATTCACTTAATAAAGAATATAGTACCCATGTTCTGAGACAATACATAATCTTGATCACGTAAGAAATACATTTTATAATTTAGGTTAGTCAATCTTTCTATAAGTTTATTTAGTCTTTCGTCCCGATTATGAAACTCTAAAAATATAGTATGACACTTTTCCAAGAAATCATCTGAGGTTGCTTCGAAGAAATCGTATTCAGCACCTTCAATATCTACTTTTAGATATGTGGGATATTCTAAATTATTAACTATACAAAATACTTCAAGATGAATACCATCCACCGAACACAGATTTTCATTTTTATTGATGATAGAACAAGCCACCGATCCTTCAGTCAAATTACCTTCTACATTACCAAAATTTAACTTCTCAAAATTTTTGTATATAGCTTTTTTATATGTTGTTACATTTCTACCATACTTTTCACAATTATATTTTAAATGATCATATACCGCCGGATTTGGTTCAAACGCATATATGTTTTTAACATCATAGTTGGAACACATGAGTGAAAATGCTCCTATATTGGCTCCTAAATCATATACTATATCACCATCTTTTACATTGCATAACTTTTTGAACTGATCATCATAGAAGAATGTTTGATATGATGGATACGTGAGGTCGGTTAATTCCGATCTCAATTTAAGATTTAACGATGTATTATTGAATCTATAATTCTTTGTAATAATATGATTGAATTTATTATCGTAGAATTGTAGAATAATACCAGGATGGTAATCCAACTTAGCTATACCAATAGGCCAATCATATCTCCACAGATCATGTTCTGGACCCATTGCAACATGCAATAAATTATTGGTTAAATTCGTATCGATACTTTTTAAAACTACGAATATATCTAAATCCACTCCAAAATTTTTATAAAAGTGGCATTCCCCCTGCGAATTTATTGTAAAACTTAAATTTACATCATTAATAACCAAAGAATCAGATAGTTCCATATTATTTATATACTACTTTACTAAACCCATTCTCTTTTTTTATTTCAATCTGGCTATCAACCATATCACGCATCTGATCCAAATGACTGATTACCCAAATAAAGTCGAATTGATGTTTCAAGTAATTAAATAGAGCACCCATTTGACCCAAATGATCGCTGTCAGCACATCCAAATCCTTCGTCGATACAAATAATGTTTGGTCTTGGTAGATTACTAATATTAATCAAAGCTACTCTGATCGCAAGTCCACTTACAAACTTTTCCATACCACTTGCCATTTCAAGAGGCCATTGTCTATCATCATAAACGATATTGGTACTAATATTTTTACCATCAGTTTGCATTGATACGCTGAATTCTACTAACTGATGAAGAATGTTATTAACTTCCTTCTCAATTTCAGGTAGAGTCTTGGTAATAATTTCATATGGAATACCATCACGACTGATAATATTGGTATACAACTTATAAGCTTCATAAGAATCCTCTAGTTCCTTTACCTTATTCAACTGGTCAGTTGTATTTTTATATTGTAGTTCTAATCTACCTTTTTCCCCAGATGTAGTAAACAATTTGCTATTTAATGCTTTAATCTGAGATTCATAATTTTTAACCAACAACTTCACCGAATCGATTTCAGCAACCAATTTGATATTGTTTTCAATAATATCTTTGTTCTTGTAAAAGGTTTCAATTTTTTGATTGATTTCTTTTAAATTATTTTTCAACTTAATCGTGAAATTTTCATCTCTCAATATTGCAGTAGACAATACTTCTTTGCTTTTTTCTAGTTTGATCTTTTCATTGTTGAGTTTTTGACATTCTTTATAACGAACATCGATATCTCCAAATGAATCCATCTTTGTCTTGATGTTATTATATTCATCAACTAAAGTTTTACCCTTATTCTTATCAAGTTCAATCTCTTCCTTGGTTTTAATAGCATCTTTTACGAAAACATTGTTCACGCAATATGTGCAGTTAGGATCGTATTTGTGATCTTCAAGTTTCTTCAATTTATCAATTTTATTTTTTACAATAACTTTGAGTTTATCAATTTCAGATGACTTTTTAGATTCCTCATCCTTCAAAAGTTTATATTGATCATAATCAGATTCTATATTATCGCAACTCTTCAAAGAAGAAGTCAATGTTGACAAATCAATTTCAACACCTGATAATTTGTTTTTCTTTTCTGCAATATCTGATTCAAATGTTGAAATCTTATTGTCTAGTTCAGACTTTTCCGATTCAAGTTCTACTATATCAAAATCAAATGATGTGGTTTTAATGACATTATTAGATAGCTCTAGTAATTTGTTATTGGATTCTTCTCGTTTTTGATCCAAATCCTTAATATTAATATTACATTGTTCAATGAGTTTATTATTGGAATCAATACTTCCAGATACACTTTGTAGAGACTCTACAAGTTGGTCCTTACTAATATTTTTTAGAAGTGTATTGGTCTCTTTGAAACGATCATTAGCAATTGTATATAGTTGATCAAAGATAGTCAATCCCATGAATTGGCACAACAAGTCCTTACGTTCGGTTTGACCCAAATCAATAAATGATCCAGCCTTACTATTTTGAATACTTAATACGGTTAGAATAAAATCATCGTATGTACCAACATAATCACGGATAATATCATTTGTACTACGACGAGCTTCTCCATTTAGAGGTACTTCTGTTCCATTCTCTATCTTATAAAACTTAACATCAACTTTTACGGTACCTTTTTTATCAGCTTTACCTTCACGTTCGATGTAATAATCGACTCCATTTACCTCAAAATTGAATTTACACTTGAAACTCATTTTCTGGGTGTTTAATACATGACTCGCCTTAAACCCTTTACTGAATTTATCAAATACACAAAAGGCTAGAGCATCCATAATGCTAGATTTACCACTTGCATTTGGTGCAAATAATCCAATAGTACCCTTAAGTTTGGTAAAATCAATATAATTGTCTTCACCATAACTGAACATATTATCAAATTCAAAAGTCTTTGGTTTCCATCGAATATTCTTTGGAGCCTTATCCTTTGGAATTTCACTATTAAGAGACTTATTTAGTGATTTTACTTTTTCAACCAAATTCTTATCAACTTTCTTTGCGATAAGATTATCTTCAATAAGTTTGTTTTGGTAATCTACATTAAAGATGTTATGAATATCAAATACTTGACCTGATTTTAAGGTCATATCCATTATCTGGTCATCCTTTCTGATAAAGGTACTTTCAATGATATCACACTTTTCTTTCAAGTCATTCATCACCTCTTTAACTTGTGATGGAATCGATTCATAACACAAGGTTCTAATTCTAGCCTTCTTTGGAAGATCACTAATATCAGTTATTAACTTACCCTTGTTAATTTCAACAGTGTAAAATCCATAATCGTTCTGTAAAGCATAGTGCTTAAACACTCTACGCTTCAAATCCCACAATAAGAACCCATGTCCTTTAATATCTTCACCATGATTCTGTTGAATCATAGATCCAGCATATACAATAAGTGGTTTACTTTCCATTTCATCATACTCTTGTAGAATTTGATGTTTGTGGATATCACCCAACATTGCAATATGATGACCATCAAATAGTTGATTGGTGATAGATCTACTACTAACAGTATATCCAACATCAGTTATAGCGTTATTTACTGGTCCATGAAATAAAGCTATATGATGGTCAGTTTCATTCTTATACTTTGTTGGAATATCTTGATACTTTACATACTTCTCGGCATCATCAAACACACTAAAGTTATTGAATAGAATGTTTTCATAACGATATACATCTGTATTTTTAAGATAGTATAGATTATCATGATTAAGTGCTTCTACGATTGGAGTCAAACAATCCAAACGTGATTTATTTGCTAAAGTGGCATCGTGATTTCCAGCGGTTAAAATCGTTGGAACACGATCTGCGCAGTTCTTGAGAAAGTCACTTCCAATTTTAACACATTCTGGACTCAAATCCGATTTATTATGAAATACGTCGCCAGCGATAACCAACACGGGTTTTGCAACACTATTAAGTTTGTCAAGGGACGAATAAAATTTCTCAAAAATAGAAGTATATTCTTCGTGTCGCTTAGTTAAGCGAATATGAATATCTGCAATATGCACTACATTATCTACTTTTTGATCTGTGTTTTTTAATACTATCATAATATATTTTTGAGCTTCAGGCTATAAAAGTCACTCTCCGTTAGTTTATCACAGCTATTGATGATTTGCCAAGTTTTTTTATGACCAATTTCATTTGGATCTTTTTCGTCTAATCTAACCAAATATGTGTTTATATTATTTTGAATCAAAAATTCACATATTCTAAAACTGGAATTTAAAGCATCATTATCCAGTAATACATTTACTCTTGGTGGTTTGTTAGTAAGTAGTTTCATTTTTAACTTATTGGATAAAGTCTTACCAAACAATGGAACGACGTTGTATTTGACTGCAAACGCATCAAACACACCTTCTACTAAAGTGATTGGCTTATTGAAATCTGTAAACAACTCAAATCCAACAACATCTTTTGTCGATTCACACAATCGATATTTCATCTTTCCATCACAAAAATCTCTACCACAATAAAAATTCAAATCACCACGTTCATCATATGATGGTACAATAATTCTGTTTCTAAATTCACCAGAAGTGCAATATCCAATATTGTATCTTACGATTTCATAGATAGACAAACCACGTTTGAAACAATATGATAATGCGTGTTTATACTCAATATCAGCACTTGGTTTGTATAAAGGTTTAAACCCAGCTGGTAACATCAATTTAATCTCTGACTTCTTGTTTGGATCAATCTTTATTTTATGTTTACACAGAAGATCAAAATATTCTTTTGGTGCTCCAACCTTTTTTAGAAGAGTACCAAAACTCTTACCACTAAAATCACATACCCAACAATGATAAAAACCAGTATTGGTGTTGATGTTTAACTTTCGTTTATAGTGTTTACAGTTAGGACAAAAAAATAGCACTTCGTCACCACCCTTTTGAATGGATGGTTTATGCTTAAATAACTTTGTAAGTGTATCTATTACCGAAATTTCTATCATAACTCGTCATTTGCATGATATGACGTATTTTTCAAACTTCAAGTTTTTTTATACAGAGCGCAAACGATGCCATCGTACATGTCTCCGTTTTTCTCATCCCAATTACCCTTTTTATTCAACGTGACAAATTTTGTAATATCTGGAATAAGTCGTTCCAATTCCATTTTGACAAAATCTTTTGACTTTATTCCTTTTATTCTGCATTTACCAAACAATTGTTTACGCATGGTATTAACAGAAAGTAGATTTACTTTTAACTTGAAGTGTTCTTCAATTATGTATGCAAAAACAGCATTATGTCTAGCTAAAGTTATGATTGTTTGTTGACTGGTGAAACCACCGGCGTATCCACTAAGAGCTGCTTCTAAATTAATATATTCAACAGACTTTATTAACTTATTCTTTTCCAAAACACTTATTACGTGATAGGTCTTTTCTTTTGTGGTTTCAAACTTTTTTGTATCAATAAAACCAGCGTCAATAATAACACCATTATCACTAAATGCCCATCCTGTAACGGATGTAGATGAATCTAATCCTAATATAACCATTTAGAATACATATCAACGATTTATCTGAGCATTACCATATTTTGTGTTGGTAAACCCTTTTAGATAGATAGATTGTTGTAGTGACTTTTCTCCAACAGCATCTTTAAATTCCGTCTTACCTTGAGTCATCTTAATTTTAAAACCCTTAGTGGTAGTGTACTTTGTATCAAATGTACTACCTCCCAATGAAATTTCGTTGGATCCATCAGTCTTAACATTTTGTTTTACATTGTAAGCGCCACCAGCCTTTTGAGTATTATATCTATCAACTAGGCTGGTTTTATTAGATTCACGATCAATTGTCTTACTATCAGATGATGTTGCCATATGTTATGTCCTTATTATAATAATAAATATTGTTAAGTATCCCATTTAACAGCAATATTAATAGGTAATTGACCAGAATTTTTAATTGGTTGTGCAAGTTTAGCAACAGCTACTAAATCAGCACCATTATACAAACCTACTTGTGTTATATAAGGGGCTAAATAAGATCCTGTTGGATCTATTGAAGAGCTATATGAGAACTCAAAAAATTCTGGTTTGATATAATCCTTATTACCTTTACCTGTATTGGTATCCAAAAACTTAATTAAACCATCATATGTATTTCTCTTACTAGTTGGATTAATATAATTCTTGTAATTCTGATAAGTTAGATTATTAATAAAGTATTTCCATATTGCATTACCATCTTGGAAATCAACTTTACCATCACCATTAACATCGAAATTCTTAGTTGCCAAAATACACTTCAATGGATCTGTTAATCTATTGTCTTGATATCTTGATCCTGATAATACGCCTGTACCGCCTGTAAATGGATCGGTTATGTCATACGAACCTGAATAAAATGATAATATACTAGTTTCAGTATCACCTGATACCATATTTGTCCACCACTTTTCACTTCTAGGTGATGTAATCTTGTAGTTTATATATCTAAGGATCAAATCCAAATTATTAAAATCAAAGTCAACCTTATTAACGATTCCATAATTGATAAGACTTCCAGTTATAGCAGTTGGATTGGTCGAAATATTAAACTCTCCAGGTTCTATTGTACAAATATATTGTTTTTCATGCAATTGAACCAAACTTTCATAATCCATATAGATATAAGCCATGTTTGGATCAACTGGATTTCTACCAATCAAATTTAAACCACTACCAGTGTTATTTATTACCACTCTATTATTGTTATAAAATACGTTACCTATGCCAAAATTAGTTTGAAGATCTCCTAGATTATAAACATAAGCATTACCTTCAATAACGGTATATGATGCAGTTGGAGTTTCTTCACACAACGCTACATATACAGGATCACCAGCGCATGTTGTAACTGATTGTTCTATTTGAAAATATACAACACTTGAAGTTACATCACATCCTTCTACATAATAAGATGATGTGAGTACATAACTTGGGTCTGATAAACTACCGGATTCAGTTATATATGGAATATCTAAATAATAATCTTTCAGTAAAGGTATAGGAGAACCAACCGCTAAGTTACTTCCGTATATAGAAACAGCGGCTCCATATGCAGAGAATGGACTATTTTCACTTTCTTTTCTTTTTGAGATAGGATAACTAGTCATCTTGACAACATTGGATCCTGTAACTTGATAATACAAAACCTGACCTAAAAATGTTGATGCACCAAAGTCATTTTCATTAGCTATATTTTCGTAAAAGTTTAAAGAACCAGATATGAATAACGATGAAAATGGAAAATATCTTTTTGGTGATCCAACAATTATATTGTTGTTATTCGTAGATACAGAATAACCTAAAAAGTTATCTTTGAATGTATTTTCGTCGCCATATAGTTTTGTTAACAACAAATAACTACCTGATGGTTTTGAATTACATAGATCAGTTGAATATACGTAAAAAGCACCTCTTTGTCTTTGGACTGTAGATCCAGAGTATTCATAATAAACCAGATCATTAGGAGCCCCAACAACAATTATTCTATCGTGTATTGAAACTGATTGACCATAATTTGAATTAGCGAGAGATACTGGATACCAATTAAATAAACTATTCTCAACAGATAGTGATCCTGTAACTTGTGAGAAGTATTGTTTTAATCCCCAACCGCCAGACGAAGATTGATACAAATATACATTTGAATGTGCTAACTGATTACTTCCGATTACAATTTTATCTTGGTATTTTTTATCCAACGATACTGAATATCCAAATCCATATTGAGATGGAAATTGAGTAACATTTGGAGTTAATGTTGCTTCCAACTTATATTTAGAAGCTGAAAATTGGTATATATAAACCTTACCTCGACCATTGTTTTCTTTAGGAGAACCCACCGCTAAGTATTTGTTTGTTATACTAACAGATGTACCAAATGAATATGATCCCGTCAACGTGATGAATGGAGTATTAGTGTATGTCTGGGTGTTTAAATTTTCAACCGCACATGTTTCGTCATTTATTAAACTACCACTCACAACATTATAGTTTGAGTCGATTACGTAAACATCAACATAAGATCCTGTTATCGTGACACAAGCGCAATTGCCGGGCGATGTTACACTAGCAGAAAGTACACTATTACCTACTGCCAAAAAATAGTCGGATAGATCTACAGACTCGCCGAATCTGGTACTATTGATAGTTTTACCATACAAACTTTTGGTAAAACTAAATGATGCCGAATAGTTTGAATTGAAGTTATCTCTTTTAATCAAAACTACCTCACCATGTCTATAAAATCCTTCGGCCGGATCATAATCATGGGTAGGTGGATTTCCAACAGCTACATAGTTATCGTTCGTAGCTACGGACGTTCCATATCTTTCGTTATATATGTTCGTAAGACTCATAAATTAAAGACATTCTCCAGAATGTTCTCTTTTGGATCACAAATTAATACTAAAATCGACATCGTAAATATAAATATTTAAGGTAATCAACTATAATTGGTTTTATCTATATATATTTTTAAATATAGTATACATATGATATTAGATCAATTCGATGCATCTTGGAAGGCTTGGATATGGACCGTTATTGCAAATGGTATGGCAAAAGAAGACGTATTTAATGTCTTGTTAAACCACGGGTTTCAGTATGATCTAATTCAAAAAGAACTAGATGTATGTCCTCAAAATGAAAAAATTACAAACCGAAGAGTCAGTCAAATAGAATTAAATAAAGACAAAGAGGTCGATCTTGGAATACTATATAAACCATTAGCAGATAACCACAAAGTTTATAGAATAGAAACCAACAATTTAGAAATATACCGAGTGTATAACTTTTTAAGCAACGATGAGTGTGATTCTATAATAAAAGAGATGGGTAATGATTTCTCCCCATCATCCATCACAAACCCAAATGCAGACAAATACGAAAGAACTAGTTCAACGTGTAATATGATGTTGAATAATGAACTCTATAATAATTTAAATCAAAAAATTCACGACTTTATTAAAATACCGATTGAATTGGGAGAGGTTCCTCAGGGACAAAAATATCTTGTAGGACAAGAATTTAAAGCTCATACCGATTATTTTCATCTAACTGAAGATTATAATAAAAAGTATGTTGAAGCAAAAGGTCAACGTACATGGACATTCATGATTTATTTAAATAATGTAGAAGAAGGTGGTAGTACTAAATTTCCAAAAATAGACAAAGAGTTTTTTCCATCTAAAGGAGACGCTTTGATCTGGAAGAATATTCTACCTGATAATACAGGAAATTTTAACTCTCTTCATTGTGGTATGCCTGTAATAAAAGGAGAGAAAATTATAATAACAAAGTGGTTTAGAGAGCGTTAATTCGGGTCCAGTGTAAAAACATCTGAACTACATATTCATCTTCCGCACAAGTTAAATCATCTCTCCAATGATTCATTTCGGTACCGTGTATTAATAATCCATCTCTGCGATTAATATTACATCTAACTTCATTTCCCAATTTGTCAATAGTAACCAATGGCCAATCATTTTTTAAATTAGAAAACAATGTGACAGACATTGTATAATCTAAACCGGGTCTATCAACGTGTGGTTTCAAAGTACTTCCGTTGTAGTATATTCGAGCGTATGTATTTGAAGGTTTAACTTTTAGATTTAATCTTTCCGATAATACAGGTGTTAATTTTTGAAGAAAGTCTTCCATCTCAGCAATTCCACCTTGACCATATGAGTTTTTATAATGAAATATTTGACCCTCATATGCTAATACTCCTGTAGACTTTTTATCTAACATCATCTGGGTAAACTTATTACACATTTCTTCAGTAACAAGTTCATTTAAATAAGCATAACCCAATTTATTAAAAAACTCAGCGCTCATATCAGTATGTATTTTCATAAAACTTTAATTCTCTCTTTTAAATGTATATAATATTCAATTGGAGGTGCATCCACTCCATCAGCCCATTTGCCGGTCATAACGTGTTTTATAAAAACATTTTTTGACGACCATTCGGGAGTATTATGTACCGGATTAAAAGTTGTTTTTGGTAATTTATAAAATCTATTAGAAAGTTTGGTCAAAAAGAGATCGGATGTTAAACTTAATACTATTTTACCAACTTCAGAAGATCTTTTTTTATCATTCAAGCATTCTTTCAAATCATTAATCAAAGTTGTATTTTTAGCTACATTACTTGCTTCATCGATTATATCAAACCAAGTATCATTGTTAGCATTTGATACCATAAAACAACTTTGCAATCCATCTTTTAAATAGTTTGATTCTAATATACTTATGCCGTCTGGTTGTAAAACATCATAAAAATTTTTTACGACGTATATATCCATATCGGAAAATATACCGCCGTACTTGTGCAATATTAAAAATCTAGTAAAATCTATTTTACACAAAGTGAGTGGATATAAATTATATAAATCTATATATTGAGGATAATTTTTTTTAACAAACTCTTCTATATCAGAATCATTCCAAACAATGTATTCAAAATCCGGAAAATGTAATTTCCAAGTTGGTTGACAAATATCCCAAACTGGATGCCACTGACTTTTTTTAGATGGTGCGGTTTGATGTATTATTTTGGGTATCATAAAAATTTAAAATAAAAAATATTGAACCATATGCCTGGGAAAACATACATAAGTTTCGTTGGACTTATGGTATATAATCTACGAACAATGACATATCTATCTCCGTTAAAGAATAACTAGTACCAGCTAATGTGGTCATAGCACTATTAATTGCGGAAATATGTGGACATATAAAAGAAGAAATTCCAATTTGATTACCTACTGCTTTAATTCCTGGAGATCCTGTATACCACGATCCCAATAGAACAATTTCCCCATTCACAGGAGCAAAAATTATATTTCCAGAATCACCTCCTATTGCTAATTCAGAATTATTATATCTTTCAACGTCAGCTGAAAATACTAAACTCAACTTTGGACTCGTAGGATCAGGCAGACTATAACAAATATCAAAATATTGGATACCATCACAATCTCCACATAAAAACTTTTTTTCTTGATCCATATAAAACAAAGGTAAATATGGATTTAAAAATTGAAAAGTTGAAGACGAGGCACCCAATTGTAAATAATCTAAAAAGTTTGATGGAAAGACTTTATAATATGTTAACGATGGATCTACGGTAGCACTTAAATAACCGATTGCTATATCAGTATAACCAGCACAAGACGCTGCTCCAATTGTTTGTAAAGATGTGATTGTATATGTAAATCTTGTATTTGACGCATTTAAAAAAGATACGGAAGCTCCTGGTGTTGTTCCAGGTGTTGTGTGTTTCGCTAATAAAACATGTCTATTACTAATCAAAGTTGCGCCAATAGCACCATAGCCAGATATATCTGTAGATATTCCTGTGGTATCATATCCACTAACAGAACTCACAATACATGTAGTATTTCGAGTAATAGGTAAATAAGTCGGCGGCGGACCATATGTTACCATTAAATTTGTTGTACTCATAGTGTTTGAATTAAGTTATCAACTTCAGCGCCAATATTAGATAATAAATCTTGTGTAGCTGTAGCAGTAAATATATATGGATCTCCAATTGTACCGGTACCAGAAATTACGTTATTTTGCAAACCATAAATCATATCATCATAGTTTACAACATAAGTTGGACTTGTTTCTTCAATACAACATCCTGTTACAGGATCGGTTCTAGGAGTTACAAAATAAAAACTAATAGCAGCATTTGTATTTGAAGGTATGCTCAAGAAGTTAGAATCATAGGTTATATTTGCTAAATTTGTAAATTGAGAACTTGTTGAACATACAACTGTTGGTCCAATGCTAGTGCCAGTCATTGTTGCACCACCCGCGCTATAACTATTTACAGTTAATGATACATTTATATTACCATCACCACAGAACGTGTTCGTTCCAGTACCATCCCAACATGGTGCGCAAGATGGATAAGTAGCGCATTCTGGCTGTAAAGAACACGATCCTACTGTATACTTAAATATTGCATAAAATAGTGATGGTGCTGGAACTGGAACAGGCACCGGCGTAGGTACTGGTACAGGCACCGGTACCGGCACTGGAACTGGTACTGGAACTGGTACTGGGACAGGCGTAGGAACCGGAGTTGGTACAGGTACAGGTGTAGGTACAGGCGTTGGCACCGGCGTAGGTACTGGAACCGGAACAGGAACAGGTACCGGTACCGGAACTGGTGTAGGAACCGGAGTTGGTACAGGTACAGGTGTAGGTACAGGCGTTGGAACTGGTGTAGGTACTGGTACTGGAACGGGCGTAGGTACTGGAACGGGCGTAGGTACTGGTACTGGCACTGGAACAGGTACCGGTACTGGAACTGGTGTAGGAACCGGAGTAGGTACTGGTGTAGGAGTTGGTGTACTACAATTGTTTGGAGATATTACACTAGCTAGTCCACAACATCCTTGTAAGATTAAATCACTATTTGAATTAAAAGCAAAATAGTCTATGAAATAACTTCCAGATAAATATAGATTATAATTGCTATCATCAACTATATAACCAATTACATCGCCACTTTGGTTATTAATTCGTACCGATCCAGGTCTAATTCTATCGCCTGCTTGTGATGCTGCAAAGCTAAATAAAGAAAATTCATTGGTCAAATTTAATTTAGCTTTTGAAGTATCATACCCATCAAAACCAAATATATTATAAGCATTGTTGTAAGTGTTATAATACATGTTTTTAACTGTATTATAAACTTGACCCTGATATGTGCCTATGGAATTTGTTGGATTGGTTTTAACATTATAAAACTGACTTTCTTTTGGATAAAAAACCGCACTACCTGTTAGGTATTTACCAATTTCAAAATTTGGAATAACACCGCTGTATTGTGATTGAGCAAGATATGATTGATTGGTGATTGTAGGAGCACAGCTACCAGAAACATTATAATCACATTCATCATTTAGGACCAATATTGGAAAATAGTCCGTATCACTATCATTGCCGGCAATTAAATCTGTGACGATATTATTAACAACCTTTGGGGATGCTACAGAAAACGCCGTTACAAGAATATCTTCGTTTTTAAAAAATTTAATCATCCTAATATAAATAGGAAGATTTATTGATAATTAAAAGTCAATTCTTACTTTAATCAACAATTCATTATCAAATGATTTTTGTGTAGGTCTGCTTAATTTACCTATAGCAAGTAATTCGTTATTTGAGTCATACAAACCAACGGATGTAATGTAAGTACGTGGATTGTTGATCAAATCTTGATAAATAATTGTACCCTTAGTCAAACCATCGGTACCATCTGATACGAAGGTAGGATTGTTGCTATAATTAAACTCTTTATTTTTAACACGAACGAAATAGTTTGATGATGGAACGAATTCACTCTTTCTTACACTCATCAATTTGTTAGTACCTTTAAGTGCTCTAAAAAAGTCTCTCGTCCAAACTCTCCAGTTACCATTAACCTGAGTTGAGTATTGATTTGTGCCTGTAGATAGTGTTCTATTAAAGGTTGTGATTACACCAACTCTTGTTTGTAGTGTTAAAGCATTAAAAATTACAATACCATTTGTTGGGTAAAACAAACCAATACCTTCATATACAGGACTACCACTCTTTAAATATGGAGTAGGAACACCATTAATGATCGATCCAGAAATAATGTTGTATACACCAAGTGATTTATTTACTACTTGAGAATCATCGATATATGAATAAATACCATTTGCACCGCTTAGATTTAATTGAATTTGACCAGGATCAATTTGATCTTTAAATTTATCGGCTGAATAATTTACAGCAAAAATTGCTTCACTATCAACAGGATTATCTACACTACCAGATGCAAAACTAAATAATGTATCACCCGGTTGTAACAATGTATTTTTATATTGTGTATAAATAACTTTTGTTTCATTAGTCAATACCGGAACTGAATATCCTGGCCAGTCATAACGTGAGCTACCACTATTAGCATAGTCACCATATGCTACAGCAAAATATTGTTCGCTATCATAATAAACATCAACATAATATTGTCCATTTTTGACATCATATGGAGATGATCCGGTCAATTGACGACCTTGTGTAGATGATGTTGTAAATAAAGATTGACTAACTTGCAAATCACCTGATCCGAACATACCAGATGAGACTTGGTTAATTCTACCTGCTACTATATCATCGTTTGTAAATTGACTGAATATCATAATTTATTAAGTTGTTGGCACCGTTACTGTAACATTAATTGATGTATTACCACCACTTTCATTACCAATCACTGTAATATTTGTGGTTGTAGTCTTAGAAAGAGAAGCGTTTGGAATAAATCTAAATTTATTACCTACGACAGCTTGAGAAGTATTGGATGCTAGATCTCCAGCAAATGTTGGAACTGTAGCAGTTGTAGAATTGATACTATTAGTTTCTGTGACAACCAAAGTACCAACATTTTTATTTGCCAAAATTGCAGTGTATCCTAGTGTTACGTTGTATGTTGGATTTGTACTTGGACTCAACAATATTTCTCCGGTGAAATCTCTTGGTACATTAATACTAGAAATGTTCAAATTGATTGTAGGTACGGCTGTTACACCATCGTTCAATGTGACCAACTTATATTTCATAAGTTGTGATTCATCGGTAATAGGTTCCATGACTGGTGTATTACGAATAGCTATATCGTAATAAGCACTTCCTAGTGGATGATTCGGATTAAATTGAGTATAATCAATTTCATCGTCAGCCAAAGCAAATGCGGTGATATTCAAACCACCAGTTTTTGCTAGAATTTCTCTACCTTTCTTGGTGAGAACGGCGTTTACCGTAAGAACATTGTTATCTAAATATGCCATATATAATAATTATATCAAAGTTTTAGTTTTTTATCGAAATTTGTAATTATAAATTCATTATGTACATGTTCAAACTTGCACTTGTATATACCGATGCGGTAAGTGGTTGTTGTACAAATATTGACTGAGGACTTGCTATAGATCCAGTCAATGTACCATATTTGGTAAAGGTACTACTGGTTACTTGTAGAGATAAATAACCAGGTATAGTTATAATTGGAGATGAACCATTTGGCAAACCACTTCTATTTACGGTACGAGTATAATCATTTTTACCCTTGGTAAATGTATAATATGTTAAAGAAGCTTTAGGTTTGTTCAATTTTACACCATTAGTAATTCTATAAATAGACCCACTTACAGCTCTATATTTGGTTCTAGATCCGGCAAATACAAACTTGCTTAAGTGGCGTTTTGAATATCCAGAGTTTAAATCTCCTTTATACAAATCTCTATAAATACTACTGCCTGTTATAGATCCAGATCCAATTTGAGTAACTCTGTAAAAGCTAGACGTAAATGCTACCACAGAAGGTAATCTACTATTTGACATCAAATAATATTGATTATCATTTACTTTAGCTAAATCTTTGATATATGGACCATCACTATCTACACCTATATCTTTACCATATTTACTATAAACAAAGTCTCTTGAATCATATTCAGATGGAATTTCAAACATCGAATAATTATATTGATCATGATCAGTATCAATATCATTCGTCTCAAGCAATCTTACGACTCCATAACTTGATGTACTTTCGGTATTAATCAAGGACGATGTAAATGTAGCGTAGTTATTAAAAGTTATTAAACTAGATGAAGAGGCTAAAGAGTTATCAGGATCTAAAGCGGTAACTTCAACGTTTCTATAGTTGAATTTTTGACGTTCAAATATTGATGGTTCTAATAATATACCACGTTTTAAAGTAGCTCTTTGTGGAGTTATTTTCTTGATAAAATCAAAGATGGAAAAATCAATGTAAAAATTGTACGTTGATAAAAACTCTTGTGGATATATGTACTTTTCATTTAACGCAGCAAATTCTCTTTGCAAAACTTTAAGTTCTGGATAACTTTGTTGTGTTAAATATGCTGGATCGCCAATGATATTTGCAATACCATCCTTACCCAAAAAGTCTTCAATCTTTGTGTTTAGATAGTTATATGGAGTGATGTAATATCCAATAACATTTGAGTCAGCACCAATTACATCCGTTGTGTATGCGGATTCCTCGGATGGAACTAAATTAGTATCCAATCTCAAATCAATTTTATTAATCTTACTATTGTTTCTATAATTTGGTCCAAATTTATTTGAATTAATAGCTTGTTTTAATGACAACTTTTCAAATTGATATGGAAAGTCTGTTACTTCCATAGGTTTACATACAGGATAACCAACATTTTTAATTTGTGCTGGGAAATTTACAGCTGTAAAGAAATCTTTATAATAAGAGTTTTGATTTGGAATTAACTTTCCAGATGCAGTTGTATACAAACTGATAGGAGTATCAAAGCTCCATATATATCTAGCATTTTCATATTCTCTATTCTTATCATCTATAGAAAATGAATTGATATTATATGAATGTTCATTAAAATTATCTTGAGAAACAGGATCCAAATAAACTTTTATTTTATCGATATTACCTACAAATTTAGTTGTAGTAGAAAAGTTACCAACATGATAACTACCACTTGAGAAAAACTGATTATATTCGTATAATATGGTTGATGTCTTTTTAGCGGTAAAATTTAATTGACTCCCATAATATTGATTAACGGCTAATGTGTACACATATGGTGCATATTTGTTAGCCGCAGACGATGTTATAGACTGAGTTAATGCACTGGTATTAGTAATAGTTTGTGGTACATCAAATGTGCCAGGAGCTAATTCTCTTGATAATAACAAAGTATATACGTTGCCATTAAGTAAAGGCAACTCTGGCAACACTATATTAATAGCTTCTGTAGATCCGGATGGTTGGAAATTAAATATTAATTGACCACTTTCCTTCTGTACAGACTTCTTAATATAAATTTGCCAATCGGTACCATTACGTTGTTTCTTGATTAGTGGAATACGATCCAAGTAATCATAATTTTTACTTTTGAATCTAAATGATAATTCTAAAGCGGATAGACCTGTAAACACTTCTCTAAAAGATTGTGTTATACCAGTACCAGGACTTGCACTCTGTGAATATGCATTTCCAGATGACACCAATGAAAATTCACTACCTGTATAATTAAATTTTATATACTCGTTGTTTGTAAACTTAGACATGTATACAATATCATCAAAATCATAGTATACTTGTCTGTTTACAAGAACGTCACTACTTCCATATTCTACAGGCTGTATTAATTCAGATGACACACCAAATATGCTTCTAATTAATTCATATGATGTACCAGTTCCTTTTGTCTTATATACACCACTTAAATTGTTGGTAAATCTATTCAATATAGACTTGGCATAATCAAAGTAAGAAGATGAAAGTGAACCTGTGTATTCGGTGTAATTGAATAAAAGTTGACGTATATCACTCTTTTCAAATTTAACGTTATCCAAATTCCAGTTGAATGAGTTTAATAGTTCTTCAATGTAATTTTTTGGATAATCATTATTGTCGTTGTATGATATTGGATAAGCTCTTGGAAACTTTTTAATGTATACCAAGATATTATCGAAAAAGTGACCAACCATCGATGTAAATTTTATATAATCTTCAGATTGTGGGTCGTTCTTTAAATAAGCAGGCAACTGATTTAACAAACTATCATAGTTGTCTATGTCATATGATATGCCCTCTTCAATTTTATCATCGATACTAGATGTATTGAAGAACAAATATGATTCATATTCATCAAATGTATTTAGTATGTTTATTTGATCTTGAGTTAAAGCATTAAATCTTTCGGATAAAGATGACGAAATTGCCGGACTTGAGGTACTTGCTTGTGTAGATACTTGTTCTTTGGAAGTGTCCAGACTGCCATATTGAATAATTTTATTCTTAGCAATCTTTGTTCTCAACTCAGCTGAAGAATAATTTATAAAATTATCGAAATCGTTATAATCAATCAACAAATCATTAATCTTTTGTTTTAATCTTGATTTTGCATAAAACAAAGAGTTTTGATCTATATCTGAGAATGTATCATTAGATGCCGCAATCGTTGGAACTTGTACAGAAAAATTAACACCATTCAAATATACCTTACGTGATACCGATTCGGCATACATGTTTACTTTGAAGTATAATGGCGCTATAGAAATATTAGATATCCAACATGTAGTCTTGACATTATATTCGGTTGGTAATGGAGAATCTAATTTGATCTGTACATTATTAACCCCCTCAATTTCATTAAAGTAACTTGTGTGAGATAAAATCTTTATCAAGTTTCCATTATCAAAATTCAAAGCATTTTTGTATAACCCAAAAAATCTGATACTATAGTTAGTTAATAAGTCTGATGTTCGTGGTTGTAACCAATCGTCATATACAACTTGCACAAAAAAGTTTACAGCATCTTGCAAATCAATCGGATTTAATGATGTTTTTTGTACAATTCTATCTTGCGAAATCTTTGTTACTATGGTTTTTATAGCCAATTGAATTTCTTCAGCAGAAAATTCTACATTGTTATATTGATAAATGAAATTCTTTAATTGATCAGCAATACCAGTAAACTTTACTGATTGATATGAAAGTACATCTGAATTTTCATTTCTATTTAAAACAAGTACTTTATCAAAACCAACATAACTATCAATTATGAATTGTGCCAAATCTGCTTCATTTTTAAAACCAAGATTTTGACAAATCTTTATAACATTTGCCTGAGAATCTTTGTTTCTGATAAAGAAATTGTTTGATATAGGATTATTATTTATAATCTTTATCAGATTATCTTCCAACTGCAAGAACAAATATTTTTTATCAGCAAATGCGGTTGTTTTAATTGCAGCTAATCTATTTGATTCACTAGTATTTCTGTTGAATGCAAATGAAAGTCTTAATTCAGTTCTACTTGGTGAGATTTCTTTAATAACCAAACGTGTATTGGTATTACCCGCAACATTACGTATTGGATTATATAAAAGATAATATAGACCTGGACTTACTTGATTAAATCTCAAATCAAATTGTGGATGTAACAACATGTTATCACCAAATCTGACTATGTTTGTATTAGGATTTAAAGTTCTATAATTTTTTGGTTGACCATTTATATCCAAATAATCTCCTTGAATTACATTATATGTAACACTAGGAGTAATTCTATCAAATGTTAAAGGTTCTTGTCCAGAATTGTATAGACTGAATTCAACTAAATCATCATCCGAGTCACCAAAAAATATTTCATTTGTGGTGTATGATTGTTCGTACAAAGATTGAAGTTCTGTATCGAAATACGAAGCACTTACCAAACCTGTATTTAATCCATTTTCATCAATTGTCAAATAATTGTAAGGCATATTATGTTAGTGGTAAGAAAGGAAAGTCATCTCCAAAATCAGACGCTACATTTCCCTGTCCAAGTTCGATTCTAAGATTAATAATTTCGCTTTTCATAGCAGCGATAACTTGTTTATCATCACTATCTTCATATTTTGTAACCAATTCATTTATGGTTTCGTTCAAAATACGATTCTCTGCTATGGCTTTATTATACTCCTCTATTACCGTGTTAATATTTCTATTATCAGCAGCGGCAGTAGTTTGCAATTCTGTAAAATCCGATGTATTTGTATCTAGAATCTTTGATTCATTATACACAAATGTTTTCAAAGGAAGATTTACGTAATTTAAACTACCACTTACCGATTGAGTAACAGAATACACTTGTTTTAGATTTCCAAAGTCATCAAAGTTATTGGCAAACGTGCCAAAATCTTTAAATTTCTGAATATCTACTAAAGATACGTTATAAACTAATGGTATATTTGCCATATCATCTTACAATCTTAAATATTTTGCCAGTATCCGCTATATCGACGGTACCATCATCATATTCTACTTTAATAAGTATTTTGAAATATCTTTCTTGAGGTAATCCTGTGGTATCAATTATGAAATAATTACCTAAATTTGGATCACAACTCAATTTAGTATATCTATCAAAGTCGATGAGTACTTCTTCCGATTCAGCATCCTTAATCATGTAATATGATGATTTTGGCAAATACTTAGGAGTAACCATTACAGGTTGTTGATATGCTTTGCTAAAAGATTTAAGTGGATATTTATCTCTACCAAATACAAAAACTTTTGGAATACTGCCAGCTTTATAAGCTTGTTTTAAATACTGAATATTGATTAGATTTTCAGTAGATCCAGTTAGTGGAGCAAGACTACCTGTATTAAATACTACACTATCCCAAGCTATATCTAGATATGGAGAATAAATAGTGTTTGATTCTTTACTGAAGAATTGTAATAATCCATCAGTATAATCTAAAGGAGGAGTGCTAAGTTCTAATGAAGTGATTAGTATCAATCCATTATTAGGCACACAACCACATAACCAAGATCTTACCATGGTTGTGATATCCATACTTATATCACTTTGAGCACCAAATGTAAATGATTGACTTGCAATCAGGCTAGATCCACTTAAACCTGGGAAAAATGAAGAGCTACAGATCCATTTAGGTTTATTCGAATAAGATGCTGGTACATCATAATACCATGTACCACCTTGGTTCTTAAAGCTTGCAGTAGCATAAGAAGATGTTAATAAATAATCTAACTTCTGATAACTACGAGATAGTGAATTACCAAACCATAGTCCGCTTCCACTATAGTTTCTATAATCCCAACTTGCACCCATAGTACTACCATCATCTGCATAACGACCATTACCATTTTCCCAGCTTGCACTTAATGGATAAGCATAAATCTTATAATCAAGTGGAAGATTTCTAGCACCACAAGCTTTTAAATTCAATGTAAACTTTATATGTGAACTTGAAATTTCATTTGATGCGATTGATTGACTTAATTGTGTCAAATCAAATTTAACTAGAGTTCTTGAAAATTCTGGATATAACAAATATGTTGCGGTCGAAGGTTGGGCAAATGTACCATTATATCTTCCATCAAAATATCCAATGAAATTTACAACATCTGCATAATACAATGTTGGAGATGTTGTAGTTTGAATGAATCCATAAAAATGAGAAGATGAAAATGTTCCATTGAAAGACCCGCTTGTAAAAGCTCTAACTGGTCTATAAAAACCAGTACAACATGCTAAACCAGTATTAGATCTTCCGTTTATAATGCCACGAAGATTTTTAAAACTTCCTGTTCCAGTTAATGATGCGGTTAATGGAGAAACTGTATAGTTTCGTGGACCCATGTTTAATCTGGTAAATGTTGCACCCGATTTTAATGATCCTGAGAAACTACCTGTGGTCCAAGATCCACTAGCATGAAAATAATTATTTGCAAAATTATAACTACCACTAAATGAACCGGATGCAAATCCAGCCGATCCCGAAACAAATAATCTCTTTCTAGGAACGCTTGTCACATTTGATAATCTACCTGTAAAATTTGCGATGAATGTAGTATTCGTCATCGTGTCAGATGTGATATCAAATCGTCTCCACATACTACCAGAATATACGTAAATAGATCCTGTGCTATATGCTAGCCATCCTTCATTACCATATGATTGAGTTGTTTGTGGTGGAGTGTGCCAGTTTACACTAGTAAACACTGTCTTAGCACCTTTATTTGACGCATAAACTTCCAGTATTTCATCTATACCAAAATTTTTACCTTCATACTTAGATGAGTTGTTTATGTACGTATCTTTTGCTGGATATATAAATTTATGCATATTATACTACCAATCCTTTAATGTCTGAATTTGGGAATTTCACTTCGAATACTGATGGATCTTTTGATGGATATACAATGTTATTTTGTGTAGCTATACTAATATTATAAGCTACCGGAGAATAATTTCCATCATCGATAGTTAAATTTTTAATTTTGATATCCGTAACAGATTGTACTCCTTCAATCTTCATTATTTCAAAATTCAATTGACTCAAATTAATTGGTTGGTTAAAACTCCATTTATCAATATCAAAAAATGATTTAACGGAAGCAATACAATTATTCAATACTTCACGTTTATTAAATCCTTGGAATACTGATATCTTAAAATCAACACCTATGTTTATGATGAACCCATCAATAATGTTAATCTTATCAGTCAAAATTCTATAGTTGTTTATATAAGTAACCAAGTTCTGCAAAGTGGCTGCATTTATGGTTGTTAAATTTCTGTTTGCGTCATAACCCAACAAATACAAATTGTTTGTAAATGGATTATTAGATTCCAAAAATTTTCTACGATCCAATGGATTGATAGGATTTAAATTTAGTGTCAAATTATTATTGATGGTTGTTATACCAGATACCAATCCATTATAAGTTACTTGTTGAGTCAAATTACTTTGAACGTATGCTTTAGCAATATTACCCAGATCTGGTGGTAACGCATAAACTCTCAATAAGAAATCATCTTGAGTTACCATTCTGTTTTGAGCAGAAAAGTTTAATATAGCATTCTGTCTTATTTCTTCATCACTCTCAGCGTCGTCACCACCGGTTGAAGCCTCTTCATTATTGACTCTCAGTGAGTTTTGAACATTGTTAAGAAGAGTAATTTCACTATCTGTTAAACCAGTTGTATCATTTTGAAATGATGTAGAAGATATCTTACTTATATCACCAGCATTAACATTTGAATTGACACCACCACCAATAATATATGTTATTGTCAATGTTGTATTGGATGGTGATACACCATACGAATTACTCTTCAATACATTTGTTCCATCCAAACTGATATTTAGATTCTTCAAGTTTGATAAAGCAACACCTACATTTGTTGGATTAGGAACTACAATTGTGTTTTGAAAATTTTCAGTATTTGCACCAAATTGCAAATATGTGTAATTATTTTCATCAATAGTTGTTACGAATCTTTTTTCGGTTCTTAAATACTTTAAAATTTTTGGAGTTTCACCTCTATACTTAGATAGTGTTTGATTAGTAAGTGGAACATTATCTACTTTTAATGGAATCGTATCTTGTGCCAAATAATCCACTTCATAATAATTGTTGTTATTACTATCTACAACACTTATAACTTTAAGAACATTTGTTTCATCCAACTTTAAAGTTAAAAATGGAGTAGCAGCACCAACACTTACTTGTTTAGTAACGATAGTACCAGAATAAGCCTTTGTTGATTTCTTTAACAAAAAGAATTGAGGAGCGCCGGATGCGTCTCTATTAAACACACTGATTTCTCTTGGTGAAAATAAAGTATCTTGTGTAAAATCTACGCTTTCTTCAACGATAAAGTTTATACCACTTATACTAGTAAGTTGTGTGAATGGTCTTAATATAAGAGCATATCTTTCATCTGGTATATACTCATTATTTAGAGTTTGTACAGATGGTATAAGTTGAAAAATATCAACGTCGGCAGTTGATGCGGAAGAAACTTTTGGTTTATATCCCAAAAACTTAGCTAGGTTTATGATATTTCTACGATCTACCGCAAATTGAATGAAACTTTCTAAAAATTGTTGATCGGTATAATAAGACAAAACATCACCAACATAAGAAGCTTGTTCTATAAAAATTTGACCAGGAGAACTTTCGCTGAAATCTCTATAAGACAACGGATAATATTGTTTGGTAAACTCAATAAGCTGTTGTTTTAAAGATGTGAAATCTCTATTAACGTAATTTACGTCTTTGGTGTTGGTTCTAAATGTTTTATTAATTATTTCTGACATCAGATTCTAGGGTTTGAGATTGTTACATCCGTTTGTGTTGTAGCATTATTATAAGTGAATACAACGCTTATAAATATCTTATTTTTATCATTATTTATAGATCCTCTATAATTTTGTTCACTAGAAAGTTGAACCTTTACATCATTGACAATCACACCATTGACCCATTTATCAATGTCACGTTGTACAGCATCTACTACGATTTCTTTGGAAACCTCCAAATCATTCATTTGGAATAGTAAGTTATATAAACTTGATCCGAATGTATTATTAAATCTTCTCTCTCCAGGCATAGTCGATAGAAGATTCTGAATATTTGAAGATAATTGTTCTGCGGTCAATGAATTGGTTTGAAAATATCCATCTTGACCCAACGTAATCGGCAATTTTAAACCTAGAGCTTTCTTAGCCATGTATTAAGCCTTGTTTCTTTTCTTATCTATAGCCTTCATCAACTTTGAATAGTCTCTGGTCATAGCTTGATAGACAGATTTTACCTCTTTTGGAGCAGCTTCGGGTACTTGAACAGGAGCAACTGGATCGGATATCACAGATCCATCTGCACCAATTGGATTAAATCCCTCAGATAAACCAACATATTGACCCTCTCTAGGAACTCCACCTGTAGTTTCGTTCAGTATTTGATTTAATACATCATTACTTGTGTATTTGACAAATTTCTTAGGTGCTGGCGTTGGTTGTTCCTCGACTTGTTCTTGTTCAATTAAGTCTTGCATCTTTGTAGATGATGTTTCCTTTAATTGAGACTTTTTACCATCTTGAGCCAACAAAATTTCAGCTAAACATGTTCTCAATTCGTTTCTAAGAACAGCTTTAACTTCTTGTTGTACAATCCTACGTATAATTTCTTTCAAAGCATCAGTTTTCATGTTATTATATATAATTATCTTGATTAAGGAGATTTTGATAAATTTAATAGTTGTTCCGCACCTTTGGTACTATCAGGTCTTGGTATTTTAACGGTTTTAATTCTAGGAATACTCGGAGGTTTAGGAATTTTTGGTTTAGGCATAGTCTTTTTAATGCTTGCCAATTTAGCTGCCGCAGCTCCTAAAGCAACACCCGCACCTCCTCCAATTAAAGCACCTTGTGTTCCACCTGCTAAACCACCTATACCGGCACCAAGTCCACCACCGGCTAAAGCTCCTCCAGTTACACCACCAACTGAAAGACCTACTCCTGTTGCAACCCCACTAAGTCCTCCAATTAAAGCACCTCTACCACCACCGGCCAATGCTCCAATTCCAGCACCAGCTGCTCCACCAAGCAAACCTGCTCCAGCGGCATTTGCTAGTTTTGAAGTGGATCCAATAGCCCCGGTCTTTGGATCAACAAACTTATCATTGCCTGCAATTGCTTCAGGACTAAATTTATCTGGAGACCAATCTTTACCCAAAGCATCTGGTTTAATACCCTTTGGATTAAGTTTATCAAAAACGGTACCAGCGACACCTCCAGCAACTATTCCAGCCCCCGCACCTATTAAAGCACCTTTTCCTCCACCGGCCAACGCTCCGATCCCGGCGCCTAAAGCACCTCCCCCTAAAGCTCCAGTTACACCGGAGGATAAATTACTTAATATACCACCGGCGTTTTGTTGAACCCCACCAACTGCGCCTTGGACTTGACTTGTTACACCGGATGCTGCGCCTTGAACTTGACTTGTTGCAACTGATGCAGCACTTTGAACTTGACTTGTTGCGTTCGACGCAGCATTTTGAGCTTGAGAAGCTAATCCACTTACAGATCCCTGTGCTTGATTCAAAGTACTAGTAGCAGAACTTTTTGCTTGACCAACTGCGTCTGTAGCAGATGTTGCGGTAAGACTTTTTACTTCTTGTGTTGGAAGTTTAACATTTGGGTTATCTACAACTGGTGCTTTATTAGTTACACCTGATATAGTTTGTGTTGGAGGTCCAGGCAAAGCTGGTTCTTTATCAGTAAAAGGTTCTTGTCTTTCTACTTTAATACCTTTACCACTAAGTTGATCTGCCAAGGTTTGTAATAAAGATTCTCTTAATTGTTTAAAAGCATTATCGAACGCTTCCGATGGAGTTTTTCCAACGCCAATAACGTTTTTATAGGCAGTTGCTATAATTACTTTTAAGTTTTTACCACTAGCACTTTGTCTTGGTACTTTAACATCTCCACTTAAATTTACACTTGCTAAATATTTTCCGGTTAATTCGTCTCGTTTTGATGTTGAAAATTTTCCACTTAAATTAAAACCCAATTCGTTTGGAAAATTTGCATCTGGTGATAGATTTCTTACAGAAATATTTGGCGGAGGAGCACCATCTTCTGCTATAGCATTTGGCTTTACGAGATCTACTTTTGAATAAAAAGAATTAATAGCTCTCCTATATTCGTTAGCATTAAAAACACTACCGTTCCATGGTATATTTTCTTCATAGGCTATATAATATTCGCTCATAATTAATCTTCAAATTCAAATTCAATTTGTACAGGACCTTCACGACGATTTCTACCCTTGAAATCACCAACTACACCTTCACCTGTAACAGTGTTTATATTGACAGGATCTTTGCATTCCCCACCACTTCCTGCTGGTTTAACACCATTACTACCAGGAGCATAACCACCACCTGTAACGAAAACTCGTCTACTCATAGTTTTGTGTAGATTATCTCTTAATAATTTTAATGCAATTTGTTGTACTGGTATTTGTGTTTGATCAGGATTTGCATCATTTGTATTTTGTTGACTTATAGCACCAGCATCTTCGTGAGAGTGTGGATGGGGATGTACATGATGATACCAATGAACATGATCTAATAACCAATTACATAAATCATATAACCAATCTACAGTTGTTTGTCCCAACAAAGCTGGTTCATTTGTTTCACCATATTGACCCAAAAATATTTGTGGAGCATTAAGACATGCTAATCTATTTGTAGTAATTACTATTTGATCGTTTGCATCAATCGTACATTCATCGTCTGTAACCACTGCATATCTCTTTTTACTAAAGTGTAGTGTTTCAGCAAATCTACTACTGAGTACTAAACGATCTGTATTAATAACAATTTGATCACCATTGAGACTTGGTAATACAAACTTTGTGGAATTATTTGGGTTAAATCTAACTTGTTCTTCTGTAGGATTGTTATCTACATTTACGCCAAATAGACTTTTATAAACGGTTGTTTTCCATTTTGATAAAGTAGCTCCACTTGAAATTTCAATGGTACTACCATCATGGTTTATATCTTCTTCAATTTGACCACCATAATTTTTTTCTTGATCATCGACCTTTGGTATTTTTGGTAATTTTGGATGTATTAGTTGATCTACATCCTTTGAAATGTTTCGTTGTCTATTTCTAATAACAATCTTTGGATTTCCATAACCACCGGCGGCTGATTTTTTAAATAAATTTTTATCCAATATGTAAGAAGAATCGGTAATATTCTTATCGATCAATCTGTTGTCATCGTATGCTCCAAATCTTATAGACTGACCAAATCTACTTTCTATAGTAGTGTCACCTTCATATTTTTTGATTGCTCTGATATAAGGATTTATTACAAAATAGTTACCAAAAAATCCTGTTTGATTTAAATTTGTAAATACAGGATGAGATATATAACTTTCCCAACTCTGTTTAGTATCTAATGGTTTACGATATGGAATCGCACTATTTGCAGTATCACTTGCGGATTTTTCTGTAACGAAATCTCCATTTGTACCAACGAAATTAAACTTACTTAGTGGCTTACTATAATAATAATTGTCTCCCACTTTTATAACCAACACTTGTTCGTTAATCAAAGGATATTGTGTAATTGTTGTATCAAGTGGAATAGCCCATGGTAATTTTTCAACCGCAGTTTGTTTTTCCAAACTGAGTATTCTAACTTTAGCTCTTCCAATATAACTATAATCTACATCTGATGGATTTGGTACAGATGTATTGTAATTGACGGGTATTTGTTGATATTTGATTGACGGAGCTGGATATGCGTTTGGATCATCTTGATTTTTCCCAAAAAATGGATGTCCTTTATCAAGTATGATATCCACTACTACGGCGACCTGAAAGTTTGGATTTGCCGACAAAATATTAGTTGGATCCAAAGACTTTGGTGATTGACTTTGGTTTTTAATAATATTTAGAATATTTGTAGAACTGCTCATTTTTAAGGTTTACCTATTTTTATGACTTCATCCATCAATTGTTTACGCTCCTCATCTGTAATCATCATGTTCAACCCCTCGGCTGTATTTTCAGTCTTGGCAACTAATCTTTGTACTACAGCTGCTAATTTAACTAGTTGTTCGTCATTCTTTACACCAACGTCATAATAGTCTTTTATAAGAGGTACAATAATAACAGCGTCGTTGACGGTCTTGATTAACGTTCTCAATTCAGAAACCAATATATCAATTTGGTCTTTTTTACTTTCCGAATTCTTTACAATATCCTTGCAAAGACCCGAAAAAGATTTTCCCTTGTATATTTCAAAGTTTAGATCCATATCATATAAATAGAAAAAACCACCTAATTTCTTAGGTGGTTGGTTAATTTAATTAATTTTAAATAACACCTTTGTTTAGATAACTTTGCATTATAGTATTTTGATAATTTTTCATCTTGTTAATGACTTTAGTAACTTGTTGAGTTTTACAACCACTAATTTCTCTAATGTAAAGATACAAGGTTTTTTTGTTGAATGTTTCTAATCGATCACAATTTCTAAACAACTCAATAACTGCATATGCTATATTTAGATCTTTTTCCTTACTAAATATCTTTTTAAGATTTTTTTCCCAATAATCTACTAATAACCGCATAAGTTCTTGTGTTTGAACGTTCTTATAATGTTCATCCTCAGTCTGCAAACATACTGATGATTCGCTTGGAGTTTCTGAAATATCTACATGTTGATTAAATCTTTTATAATTAGAATTATTGTGAAATATGAGATAATTCTTTGCTACTATACTAAAATAACTAAATGCTTTACCTTTACCAGCTTGAAACTTATGTATATTAGAAACTAAATGGCTAACAGTTTCTTTTTGTATTTCTAATGGACTATTATCAAAATAAGTAAACTTGAATGTATTGAAAATATTCTCTACAAGTTTTTCAAAACTATACTTGATCTTTGTTTCGTATATATTGTTTCGAATATTAATATCGTCTTCTTCGTTGTACTCTATGATAGCTTCTTCTGTAGCCTTACTAAAATAAATCTTTTCTTTCTTGTTTCTACCTCTACGTCTTTTCTTTGGTTCATTTTCATCTACTAGAGTTACTTCATCTGATTCTTCAATTAGAACTTCTTTTTTTAGAAGTTCGTTGGTTCTTGGAACAACAATCTCTGATTGCTTAATTAGCTTTTCTTTTTTTACCGATGGCTTTTTCTTTTTAATATCCTTCTTTGATATTATAGAAATAGAAATTTTTGGTTTCTTCTTGTTTTTTACAGAAACCTTAGATCCCTTTGTTCTATTAACTATCTTAACAAGTTTCTTTTTAGATTTGGTTTGTTTTTTCATCAACATCGGTTGTAGTGACTGAATCATCATTTATCCTTTGGTTAGTTATCTTTAATATGTTAACGATGTCAGTAAATAAAAAACCAACATCGTCATCTTTTTCAAAGATACCACGTTCATCAATACTTTTCAACTTTTTGTATACATTATCAATCGACTTTTTAAAGTCAACCAACCAAGTCTCCAAAATATCAATTGTGTAAAATGCACGTTTTAAAGCAACAAACAAAAATATGTTTGTTACTAGTGATATTAACAGAACAATAATAATTACGTATAACATTTATTTATTCAACTAGATCATCAGATACATCAATATATTCAGCAATGTAGTCTAGTGATTCTTTTACAGAGTTCCAATCAGTATTTTCATAACCATACTTGATTAGATTATATAATTCTAACAATTCTTCTTCGTTCATATATATTCAATTCTTCCCCTCAAGTATAAAATATATATTACGAATGTTTCAAAATAATTTTTTTATTTAGAAACTAGCGAATGTACCCCTAACACTTTGATTTTTTGGTTTAATCACTTTTTCCACCACCTTTTCTACTTCCTTTACAACTTCGACTGGTTTCTCCACAATCTTTTCAACTGGCTTTTCTACTTCTACTATTTTCTCAACAATTTTTTCAACAGGTCTTTCGACAACTTTTTCAACGATTTTAACATTGTTATCAATGTTGTTAGGTTGTTCTGAATCTGATATTGTACTAGATTGAACAGAGTCAGTTGCGGAGGATTCTTCACTTTTGATATCTTCTTTTTTGTATATTTGATAGTCTTTTGATTCTTCTTCATAGTTTCTGTTTGTTGTGATGTTATATGCTAAAAGCAAAACAATTGCTAATGGATCAAACACAACGATTAATATTACTATAAACCATTTTGCCACCTTTTGGATGGTTGTACTAAATTCGTCCGCAACAAATTTAAATGTAGTTATATCTTTTTTCTGACTATTTTCAATTTTAAGTTTGAAAACATCTTCATCTATTTTTGTAACCTTATCGCCAGAAATTTTAAGCTTTTCATTTTCAGTTTCCATTTGTTTGTTCAAACCTTCAATTTGATCATTAATTTGGTTTTGAAGATTTTGAAACTGAATTGGGTTTCTTGCAATTACCACATTTGTCAATGTTTCTGACAATCTAGCCTCTTGCGAAGATCTTAATTTAAACAAATTACTTATAGATGTCTTGGTAGATTCAATCTTTTTCAACTCTTCTACTTTTTGCGACTCAAATGCAGCAATTTTTGCAGTTGATACTTCGGTCTCTAATGAAGACTTTTGAAATGCTGAAGTCAGAAATCCAAATACACCCAATGATGTGATAAACATTAAAGCAAATACTGCAAAAATCATATACGACTTCAACAATATATTAGCACGATTCCAATATCTAAAGAGCCAAGATGTAGTTACTAGTTTTCCAAGTTCTAACGCCGATGCCATAATCATAGCTGCTATTGTGGCACCAGAAAATAGCATTCCTATGCCATATACACTAAAATATGCTGCACATCCAGCTATTAGTAGTGATGTAAATATGATTAGATGTTTAAATTGTATCATATATATAAATATTAATTAAATAAAAAACCCCGTTAATTTAATAACGGGGTAACATAACCAGGATCAAATCAATTGATCTTTATTTTCTTTGTTTCCGGAATGGTGGGTTTAACCTTTGATAATGTGATGGTTAACAATCCATTCTCAAATTTAGCCTGGGGTGAGTTTTTATTAATTTGATCACCCAGTGTAAAGCTTCTCTTAAAGCTACTATGTTTTAACTCTCTACGAATGTATTTTCCAACGGATTCTTTATCATCTATCTTTTTGATCTTCTGACCACTGATAGTAAGTACATTTTCTTGTACTTCAACGCTAACTTCGTCTCTACTTAGACCAGGAATCTCCGCTAGAATTTCTACACGATCATTGTAATCAACTACATCTACACGGGGATAACTTTGTTTTTCGAAGAAACCAACACCCAATTCTTTATTGAGTTCTGGAAAATGAGCCGCAAATACTTCATCAAATACACGGTCAAATGGAGCTAAAAATTCATCACGATCAACGTGTCGCAATGTAAACGGACTATATTTTACTACTGACATATATTTACCTTTCTTTTAATAATTCTATTGAACTTATTAACCTAATAGCCTCACACGAGCACTATAGTAGATAGTGTCTATAAGATCACCATCTAACAATATATATTATCAAAAAATGTAAAATGTCAATTTTTTATTTCCAAACTCTCAACTTTACTTTCCACTTACTTGTATCTAAGTTGACTCTACCACCAGTCTTTGCGCTTAAATATATACCACTTGACCAAGCCGCAAATGCTACGCCTGCTTGAGTACTATCTGTCCATACTGTTGTAATCGGACGTTCATCATCTGCACCACCGGTATCATCATGTAATTGTTCTACACTTATTTCATCGTTAACAGAGTAACCAACATCACTACTGATACAAAGTAAAGTACCTCTAACTAATGCAGGTGTGCCTAAATTGTGGGTTACTGAATAAACACTATTATAGTAAGTTGAAACTGCGGCGGCACTAGTTGCTGTATAATACAAATTAGCACCCAATCCACCTAATCCATTATTTATTCCTCCACTCAAAACACAAGATGCTGTTACAGCATGACTAGCTGTGCCCCATAAACTTACAGAACTACCATTAAGCGTCTTAAATCCAGTACCATAAAATGATCCTGTAACACCATTATTAACATTTAATTTACCATGAATGTAAGTGTTTCCACTTCCCGAGACGAAGAATGTTTTTGTCAATGATGTAGTAGCACTACCAGATCCATAATTAACTAATATTGCGGTAGCTCTGTTTTCTACAGTTGCTTGTGGAGACCATGGTCCTTCTCCACTGCCGCTATACATGTTAATTTGTAATTTCGCTCTTAAATATTTACTAAAAGATCCAGTTGATTCATTTGGTGGGGTTACACCAATACCAATTGCTCCATCTCTAGCTGGTGTATTTGATGCTGGATATGGCCAGAAATAAAATCCATTTCTTCTTTGCACCATAGCATAGCATTCGCCTGTGGTTGATTTAGCTACAACACCTGATGATGAAAATTGATTAGATCCAATAGGAGCTACAAATGTTAAACTACCACTACCATTACTTAATAATGTCCAAGACGAATAGTTTGGATAAGCTTTATTGTTATTATAGTTTGCTAATGCGATACCAGCTTGGTTATATCCAGAAGAACCTCTACTTGCAACAACCAAATAATTAAATGGAAGTGATGATGATATATTTAGTGATTTAACACCACCTACGTTATCATTAAATACTAATCCAGGAGCACTTTTTAATCTAGTTCCATTGAAATAGCCAACCTCATTTGTTGTGTTTTGTGAAGTTTGAAGCAAATATGATGATGTTAATGAACGTGTTGCTGTTCCATAAAAACTTCCACTAAAACTTCCACTAGCTTTTCCTTTAAAACTTCCAGAAAATGACCCGGTAAATCTCGCATTTGGATTATTACCGATATAAGTCATTAAATTTGCTAGAGTGCTCTTACGTGAATAAAGATTTCCGCCAGTTGATTCGATGGTTAATATTACATCACTATCTTTTAACGCGGTATAAGATGCTAACTTACTTACCTTTATTAACTGAACATTTAGACTATTACAAGGTGTTGACATATATTAATAAGTATAGAAGAAATGATTAGTATGTAGCATAACATTTCAACTTCCAATCAGGAGATGTTAATGCAGATGCTGGATCAAATTTATTTGTATCCGATGCAATTCTCATATATGGTCCATTTAGGGTTTGATATGATGATATATAACAATTTGTTGAATCTGACCAAAATAACGTATTAACACCCCAAGCTTCTTCACTACTACCACCGATACCCCACCAAGTAGCTGATGCGTCAACTTCTCCGTTATTTGCAATACCTCTCAGAGTTCCGCCGGATGTATTAACAAATACCCATCTAAGTGTCTTTGGTACTCCTGCAAATCCATGAGCGACTGTTAATGTAGATCCAGCGGCTGGAATAGATGATAAACTACTTACAAATGTATTTGTTAGATTAGCAGCGTAACTAGCAGACACAGCATGGCTACCAGTACCCCAAAAGCTTACAGACTTACCATTAAGCGTCTTGAATGTATTGCCATAAAAACTTCCAGTTACGGATCCAGCCGAGATTTTAGTTGCGACCGTTAACGCTGTCGAAATACTTACAGATGTACCATTATCATTAATTGAAGATAGACCTAGTTGACTTGTACCACTAAACTTTGGAAGTGTATTTGCAACACCGCCACCTGAATTCATCGATGTGGTAACATACGATCTTGCTTGTGCGGAAGTAACACCCGTACCACTACTAGCTGCATAAGCGGCAGTAAGAGCTTGTGTTGCATACGACGATGTTCCATAGAAAAAGGCATTTGGATATCCGCCATTGGCTGTAGCAGCTCCACTACCATTTTCTAATATTTTATTGGAATTTGCATTTAATATATCACCCGTCAAGTTTCCAAGTACGTTTCCTTGTAAACTACCAATTACATTACCAGCAACGTTTCCAGTTAAAGTACCAGTAACATTACCAGTTAGATTTCCGGTTACATTACCTGTTAGTTTACCTTTCAAACTACCTGTTAATCCAGTTGAAGCACTACCTGTAATACCACCGGATGTGTTAACAATTTTAGTTTGAAATGACGAACCATTTGCCGGAGCAAATGTGAGATTAGTTGGGCTTATTGTAACGGATGATGCACCTGAACCAATAGTTAAACTAGAACGAACCGTAACAATATCTAAGTTAGCAGATTTACCATTTGGATTAAAAAATGAACCTGTAAACTTGTTGCTAGCGTTTTGTAGGTTGACAACAGAGCTATATGTGCTAAATGATGATAACACGTAACTCGACAGATCCGTTAAGGTTGTTTTTCTTGTCGAATTAGTGTTTGCATTAATTGATTGAATAATTAGTAAATCCCCACCATTCAACGACGTTGCTTGAGTGAGATCCGATATCAATCTACCTCTATTTGATATTACTACTGCCATAATATATAATTATTAATCAATTTAACTTTTTTAGTTTTTTTAATATATATTTGACTAATCCGCTACGAACAATATCTTCTTCTTCAAATTTAAAGGTATAAATTCCATTTTCTCTACTTTCATCATCATCAAATACATTCATGACTGATAAAAATCCACTTTTACCATTAATATCGCTTTGATCTGGATCTCCACACACATATAACTTGCTGAACTCACCAACACGGGTTATAAGGGTAATAAGCTCCTTTTTTGTCATATTTTGAGCTTCATCTGCCACAATAACCTTAGCATTCCAGTTTAAACCACGTAGAAAGTTTACTGGGAAACCATGTATACGTTCTTCCTTTTTGAGTTTTTCTACATCAGATCTTGGTAATAACTCCTCTAATTTATCAACGAGAGGTTGTACGTATGGACTCATTTTTTCATCCATTTCACCTGGTAAAAATCCCAACTTACTATCACTACTTTCTACAGCGCTACGAACATATATAATTTCGCTGACTCTTTTATCATTAATTAAATTCAACCCAGCCAGTACAGAAGTATATGTTTTACTTGTACCTGCGGGGCCGGATATAAATACTAGTTTTGTGTTTTTATTAGTTAATATGTTTATGAGCTCTTTTTGTTTTTCAGTCAACTCCACACTCTTTATTTGAATTGAGTCTTTAATTTTTGTGTTTTGGTGAACCTTTGGGCTTGTATCTTTTTTTTTGCTCATTTTTGGTGTCTAATAGTTTTTGTACTTTTTTTACATATTGACAATACTCATATTGTTCTGTCTCAATGTAGTAGTTAAAAATAAACTCTAAGTTTTCTTTGAATGATAACGAGTTGAGTAAAACAATATAATCACTATTCTTAAATTTAAAAACTTCTACGTTGGTTAGTTTATTCTTCAATGCATATTCGATTGAATCAACAACCTTTTTTGTCAACGCAGTTTTATTTCCAATGATGTATTTTTCCATTTCATCATACTCACATGGCAATATCATCGCAGAAAATTTTTTAGGCATAATAACTGATTATATATATCAAAATCAATACAATTAGACAAAAATAAAAGCGTCACTTTTCAGTGACGCTTGCAAATAATTTTGATTTGTACTAAACTTTACTTACTCTTTTTACTAGTTTTGTTTTTCTTTGTCTCAACAGATTTCTCCGGTGATTGTGCTGGATCATTGCTTGATAATTGTGTCAACCTAAACCTTGCGGTGGACTTCCATGATCTCTTGGTTCTATCTGAAACTAGATCAAATGTTTGACCTTTTGATAATAGTGATGTAACTTCTGCCTCTGAAGCAGCTGATTTAATTTGTTCTCTCAATCCCATATTACTTTACTCTCCTTGCTAAGTTTACAATCTCCAACTTACTTCCATCTGGCCATCGTGAGATAATACGATTCCAGTGATCATACTCAGACTTAGCTGCGTCTTTACTCGCATATTCTTCATCTGATACTCTGGCGCCATTTCTCATAACGACATATCTATCCGATACATTTTCAATTACTACTTTCTTTTCTTTGGTTTGCATTATATAATATTATTTTGTGGTTAATATTTGATATGATCTAAACAATCTCAGATTATCAGCCTGAGAAATACTCTTTGTATTATACAAAATATTTTGTGTTCGTCAATACTAATCTTTATAGTTACTTATATGCGAAAAAAATTAAAAGAAAAAGTAAAAACGTTTCTCGAAAGTATTAAAATTAAAAAGAAAAAGATTAGTATTAAGAAAAAGAAAAATTAAGGATTACTAACAGATGCTTCTTCTACAATCGCTTTAATTTCGTTTTCGATTTCTTTCATCTTCTCTTTATATCCAGCAGCTACATCCTTGAAATCTTTCTTTACATAAAGAAGTTTTTCCGTTAACTCATATACCTTTTGTTCTGCTTGTTGTTTTGTTAGTTTAATATTACTCATAACTTTTTTAAGTCTATAATTTGTTTTACTGCCTCTATCGGTATATAACTAGTGACATAATTACCTGGATCTACATTTTTTAAATCAGGTAATTTGGTTTTGTCAACCACTACTATTATACCTTCACCTTTGTCTCTATAATTGACCAAGGCAAATCTTGATGCCAATTTAAAATCACTGGCTAAATAACTTCCTACAATGTCTCTAGTATTTCCTTTACCCTTTGAAGTAACCTTACCTTGTTTTTTAAGCACATTGTATTCTTTTTCAGACATACCTCTATACAATACACTATCATCATTTGGTATTGTGTCTAGTGTATCCGCAATATATTTCAAACGACCTGTTGGCTCCCATACCAAATAATCATATATGCTGGATTCGTATAATAAACTATATCGTTTCATCTGTGTATAAATATACTTATCTATAATGGAAGAAGTTAATTTTCATCAAGTTAATATAAACAATCATGATATAACTATTTGGGCTAATAGATTTGTTGTATTAAGACACCCAGAAAAATGTGATGTATATGAAGATGATTGTTGTAGAGAAAGAATCACGAAGTATTTAATTGAAGAAGGTTACATCAATGATACTGGCGTGTTAATCATTGATAGTTATGTTGAAAATGGTGGACATGGGGAGAGTTGAACTCCCGTCTTTAATAGATAATCAATATCAGCCTACACGTTTATATATTTTAAATTGTTAGGGGTTAATAATGAAAAATATCTAAAAATATTACCCTTAAGATTTACTAATTTCTCGACCGTTTGCGCAAATCAAACATTTGGTCCAGTCCAATAATTTACACCCAACACAAATATCAGACTTCAATGTGTTAGATGGTGCGACAACTTAGGCCACAACTGCTACAACGTCATCATAAGAGAAGTCATAGCTGATTACATTATCTTTAGCAGTTAATGTTGTAATAGATGTTTTAAAGAGGCCAACTATCATCCTCTACGTGCCTAACACTAATGTACTACTAAATCGAAGCCAGTACATGCCCATAAAAATTTGGAGCGGGTAGCCGGAATCGAACCGGCACATCGACCTTGGCAAGGTTGCAGGCTACCACTACATCATACCCGCGCTCTCTGAATATTAATATATAGTTGAAACTCATCAACAAATATTAATTTAAAATGGTGGACCGTAAGAGAATCGAACTCTTCCCTAAAGCTTGCAAAGCTCCCGTGCTACCACTATCACCAACAGCCCATTAAAAATCAACCCTATCCTATCTGGATCAGATTCGTCCGGGTCAGACATACAGGGGTGTATCGTCATCCCTCACGCTGTTGAAGTCAATCTCCAACACGCACATTTAATAAAATGGTCGGGGTGACAGGACTTGCACCTGCAGCCTCCTGACTCCAGATCAGGCCGTCTCCTAATTGACAATACACCCCGAATAAATTGGCAGGGGATAAGGGAATCGAACCCCTACAAGAAGATTCAAAGTCTTCCGCACTACCATTATGCAAATCCCCAGTTGAAATTGGAGCGGGTAGTGAGAATCGAACTCACATAATCAGTTTGGAAGACTGACACTCTACCATTGAGCTATACCCGCAAATGGCGGAAAGGGAGGGATTCGAACCCTCGGTGGCTTTTAAGGACCACAACAGTTTAGCAAACTGTCTCTTTAGACCACTCAGACACCTTTCCGTAAATTGGAGGAAGGAGAGGGATTTGAACCCCCGGAGGCTTTGACACCTCTGCGGTTTTCAAGACCACCGCCTTAAGCCACTCAGCCATCCTTCCATAAATTGGTGGGCATAGAGGGACTTGAACCCCCACGGATCTCTCCACGAGCTTCTAAGACTCGCGTGTCTGCCATTTCACCATATGCCCGAAATTGGTCGGAATGATAGGATTTGAACCTACAACATCTTGCTCCCAAAGCAAGTGCTCTAGCCAAGTTGAGCTACATTCCGATTAAATGGTGGGCGATGAGGGATTTGAACCCCCGACAGCCACGGTGTAAACGTGATGCTCTACCACTGAGCTAACCGCCCATAAAAATCGTTAATTACTTAATTCCAATTATCGCCAGTCAGGTTCTGCACTAAGCATATCACCCTCAGACCGATCAAGTGTTTTAACTTTCGTTGGGGACACCAGATAGAGTTTCAACCCCGAACACATAATCACTATACCATACCTCGTTCAATTGTCAACCACCAAAATCAAAAACCCGTCATTCTTTTTAGAGAGTGACGGGTTGGATCTTTGTAGCAAACAACCTCGTCCTCAATACCCTACAGGGGATTGACTGGCTTGACTAGGTTGTGATAGTGAAATCATAATGTTACTAATATATAGTATTGCAAAAAAGAAAACCACCAATTTTTTGGTGGTTTCTATATTATTAGTTTTTTTAATTCAGATTAGAAGGTCAACTTCAAACCAGCGCTATATACTACATCGCCACTAAATTCACGGGTTGCCCAGTTGTACTTAGTAGTGCTGAAATCGTTGTCAAACCAACCTACACTTGCAAATGGAGTTAATACACCAAATGAAAGTTCAAATGGACGAGTCAAAGATGCCTTAGCACTAAGTGCGGTATAATCACTAGATGCTCCATATACTTTACCATATTCAACACCAGGAGTGATTACAAATCCCCATGGCAACTTTTGAGCACGTTCAATACCAACGAATGCACCCTTTTGGTCTAGGTCAATATCAAATGCGCCACGAGCATATGGTGTAGCAATCTTGTTTGGTAGTGCCAACTTCACACCAAATTCAGTGCTGTTTGGAATACCAAAACTACCAGCTTGATGACGAGTTACTGTGGCATCAGCACGTGCGGAAAATACATCCTTCCATACACTTACTTCCTTGCCAGTACCCAATGTCCAATGTGATTGATCCAATTCACCATCAACCAATAGCAAACCACTTAGATACACATCTGCATACTTAAGTGATTTTACGGCGCCTACACCAATAAATGGAGCGGCATCAGAACGAGCAACACCATTAACGATATAGTTGTTATTATAACCAGCTTCGACTGAGATGCTGGAATTATTCTGAGCAGTTACAACATACGATGCTAGTAATGCCAATAATACTAATACTTTCTTCATTTTATTTCCTTTTTACTTGTTTTTTTGTTTAAACCCCATTTAAAATATGGGTTCTTACTTTGGATTGTATGCTCGTTGTTGAGCATAGGATTTTTGAATGTCATTATTCAATCCATTGTTTTCCTTTGGAATAACACAGCACCCACTGCCTTTTCCAAAAATTCTCTTTATAAAGTTCCACATATAAAATATTCTCCTTTCGTAAACTGGTACATATAAATATACCAACTTATTTATAAAAATTACTTAATTCTCTTAAGCTTTTTTTGAAGATTTCTATCCTTCTCTGGGAGATATGCATACAACGCTTTTTTCTTATTTATATTTTCTGATAAAATCGAAATAGTGTTCAAATCAACACCACATGTTTTAACTATAGCGTTCTTAATAAAATTAAAACGATCAGATCCATTAATCTCCATCGACAGTCCATAATTCATATCTTTGAAATTAATATCCGATACACCATAGTGCGTCTTTAATAGGTTAACAAGATTCTGCTTCACAATATCAGTGAACACCAATCCAGCCATTTCTGTTTTAGTCATACTATTCATATTATTATCTTATATTAGATTTTTAATTTGTCAACTGAAAAATTATTGCAACTTTTCTTTTTTATACTTTGCCCAATCTGCACGATGTTTATTTACCCAATCAATCAACGCATGTTCAAAACCAATATCACATCTAGCCTTTTCACTTTCAATCCATTTATGACGCATTATTTCTTCTTTCATTTCTACAAATTGTTTATAAAGATTCGTTTTCGTCATAAAGATAAATAGTAAAAAACCCCGCCAAACGGCGGGGTTGCAATTATTTAATTTTTACTACACCAGATCCAATCTCCACATGTCCAATAATATATGATTTAAAACTCAAATCTTTACTATCTTTTAAGAACTTATTAGCGTACTTCTTATTCATTATAAATACCATACCAATACCCATATTGAACACATGATACATTTCTTCATCACTAACCTTACCACACTTCTGTATAAATTCAAATATAGGCAATACATCCCAATTCTTCTTGTTAATTACTACATTTAAATTCTTAGGCAATATTCTAGGAATATTATCAAAAAATCCACCACCAGTAATATGCGCAATTCCATTTACATACTTCTTGGTCTTATTAACCAATGACAAATAACTCATATGCGGTGTCAATAATTCATCACCCAAAACATTATCAATTTCTTTAACATAATCTTCTACACCATATCGCATCTTATCAAACAAAATCTTTCTGGCCAAACTATAACCATTAGTATGTAGTCCACTTGATTCAACTCCAATTACAACATCTCCTTCTGAGATGTTCTCGCCTGTGATCATTTCGTCTTTCTCTACAACACCAACAATTGTACCACTCACATCATACTCGCCCTTCTTATAAAACCCAGGCATCTGAGCGGTCTCTCCACCAATCAATGTACAATTGTTTATTTTACATCCTTTGACAAAACCTTCGATAATAGATTCAAATACTTTTGGCTCCAACTTACCCAAACCAATATAATCCAAAAAGAACAATGGTTCGGCGCCCAATACCGCAATATCATTCACGCAGTGATTAACCAAATCAAATCCAATGGTATTGTGTTTATTAAACTCAAATGCAATCTTTAACTTGGTCCCAACACCGTCGACACTAGATACTAATACTGGAGTCTTATATTTCTTAGTGTCTAAAACAAAAAGACCGCCAAAACCTCCAACCTTGCCTAACACTTCGTTTCTGTTAGTGGATGAAAGTAATTGCGGTAATTTACTCTTAACTTTGTTGCCTAATTCAATGTCTACACCAGCCTTTTGATATTGTTTACTCATAACTTATATATAGTTTCTATAAAATGGAGTCCCGTGTTGGATTTGCACCAACCTAATGTTGTTTTGCAGACAACTGCCTAACTACTCGACCAACGAGACATTAAATTGGAGCCTGTTACAGGAATCGAGCCTGTGATAGATGTTTACGAAACATCTGTTTTGCCACTAAACTAAACAGGCACTAAATGGAGCCTCCAACAGGTACCGCCCCTGTGTTTCATCATTACCAATGATGTGTAATACTTTTATACTATGAAGGCAAAAATGGTACACCCGGCAGGACTTGAACCTGCAACCTTCTCGGTAGAAACGAGTCGCTCTAATCCATTTGAGCTACGAGTGCATTAAAATGGTTGGCTATCACGGTACCGCCCCGTGTTCTTTCGATTATCAGTCGAATGCTCTACTATTGAGCTAATAGCCAATTGAAATGGCGAGGTAGATGGGTGCTGCCCCCACTATCTTTTCCGTGACAGGGAAATGAGTCTGCTGGTCCTCTTCTACCCCATTAAATTGGTGGAGCCAGTGGGTAATGCTCCCACACGAAT